>Ga0182737_1000855_pt1 | contig 35483 bp, 38 predicted proteins | sample eDN5th30CBELigOP_FD_128878 | JGI IMG/M metagenome (GOLD analysis project Ga0182737, IMG submission 128878) | Enriched Organic Plus compost microbial communities from Emeryville, California, USA - eDNA 5th pass 30_C BE-Lig OP (version 2) (version 2) ... | reverse complement strand
CTGCAGGGCCTGCAGCCGGTGGGCGGCAACGCCTGGGCCGAGACCGCCAATTCCGGCCAGCCGATCTTCGGCACGCCGGGGTCGAACGGCCTGGCCACCATCAAGGGCCAGGCAGTGGAAGAGTCCAACGTGGACATGTCCCAGGAACTGGTCAACATGATCATCGCCCAGCGCACCTACCAGGCCAACGCCCAGACGATCAAGACGCAGGACCAGGTCCTGCAGACCCTGATCACGATGCGCTAAGCGGATAACCGGGTATGGATCGCATTCTCTACACCGCCGCCAACGGCGCGGCCCGCATCCTGGAGCAGCAGTCGGTCATTTCCAACAACATGGCCAATGTCTCCACGACCGGGTTTCGCGAACAGATGGCGATCTACCGGTCCGTGCCGGTGGTGCCCCAGGCGGGCGAGCTGCCCACGCGAGTCAGCACCGTGGCATCCACGCCGGGCAGCCACTTCCGCCAGGGCATCATGGTCGAGACCGGCCACGCCCTGGATGCGGCGATTTCGGGCGACGGCTGGTTCGCCGTGCAGACGCCTCAGGGCGAGGCCTACACCCGGGCGGGCGAATTCGCCGTCAACGAGCAGAACCAGCTTGTGACGCAGACCGGCCTGCCGGTGTTGTCGGCCGACGGCGCCCCCATCGAGATTCCCGAGCGCGGCAGCGTGACCTTTGCCACGGACGGCCAGATCAGCGCCCTGGGCGCGGGCGACAATCCGCGCGACATCCAGCTTCTGGCGCAGTTGAAGCTGGTCAATCCGCCCAAGGACCAGCTGGTGCGCGGCGACGATGGCCTGTTCCGCACGGCGGGGGGGCAGCCCGTCCAGCCGGACGAGGCCGTCAAGATCGCACCCGGCTTCATCGAAAAGAGCAACGTCAATCCGGCTGCCGCGATGGTGGCCATGATTTCCAACGCCCGCCAGTTCGAACTGCAGATGCAGGTGATCAAGAACGCCAGCACCAACGAAGAGCGCGGCAATTCGATTCTTTCGGCGGCGGGCTGACCCCGGCGCCCCTGAACAGGACCCAGCGACATGATACGTTCCCTGTGGATCGCCAAGACCGGTCTGGAAACCCAGCAGACCAGCATGGACGTGATCTCCAACAACCTGGCCAACGTCAACACCACGGGCTTCAAGCGCAGCCGCGCCGTGTTCGAGGATCTGATGTACCAGACCATGCGCCAGCCGGGCGCCAGCGTCGGTGCGGCCAACCAGCTGCCTTCCGGACTGCAGATCGGCACCGGCGCGCGCACTGTCGCCACCGAGCGGATCCACACCCAGGGCAATCTCAAGGAAACCGGCAACACGCTGGATGTGGCCATCCAGGGCAACGGTTTCCTGCAGGTGGAAATGCCCGACGGCTCCTTTGCCTACACGCGCGACGGCAGCATCCAGCGCGACCAGAACGGCATGCTGGTGACCGCGGGCGGATATCCCATCCAGCCGGGCATCAATATTCCCGACAATGCGCTGTCCATCACGATCGCCCGCGACGGCACGGTGTCCGTGACCCAGCCGGGCGCGACCGGCACCAACGTCGAGGTCGGCCAGCTGCAACTGGCGACCTTCATCAATCCGACGGGGCTGCAGAGCATGGGTGAGAACCTGTATGCGGAAACCGACGCCTCGGGGCCTGCCAACCTGCTGCAACCCGGACTGGACGGTGCGGGGGTCCTGCTGCAGAACTACGTCGAGACGTCCAACGTCAATGTGGCCGAGGAACTGGTGAACATGATCACCACCCAGCGCGCCTTCGAGATGAACAGCAAGGCAGTGCAGACGTCCGACCAGATGCTCGCCCGCCTGACCCAGTTGTAATCAGGATGTCCATGAAGGGATCGAGTCGTTTGGCGTGGGCGGCGGCGCTCGCGCTGGTGCTGTCCGGATGCGCGCTGGTGCCGCCCGAGCCGATCGTCACGGGGCCGCTGACCGCGCCGCCCCCGACGCCGGTCCCGCCGGCCGCGGAGGCCAATGGATCCATCTACCAGCCTACCGCCTACGGCAACTATCCCCTGTTCGAAGACCGCAGGCCGCGCAACGTGGGCGACATCGTCACGATCGTGATCCAGGAAAAGACCAACGCCGCCAAGAGCGTCGGCACCAGTACCGATCGGAACGGCAGTGCCAGCATGAACATCGGCCTGGCCCCGGCGATCCTGCCGACCGACCTTGGTCCCAAACAGAACTTCGAGACCGGCAGCGGCAATAAATCCGAAGGCAAGGGATCCAGCAGCGCGACCAATGTGTTCAGCGGCACGCTGACGACCACCGTCATCGGTGTGCTGCCCAACGGCAACCTGCAGGTTGCGGGCGAGAAGCAGATCGCCATCAACCGCGGCAGCGAATACGTGCGCTTTTCCGGCGTGGTGGATCCCCGCTCGATCACGGGCAACAACACGGTATCTTCAACCCAGGTGGCCGACGCCCGCATCGAGTACCGCAGCAAAGGCGTGATGGACGAGGTCCAGACCATGGGCTGGCTGCAGCGCTTCTTCCTCAACATTGCCCCGTTCTGACGCCATGGCCGCAACGCTGATTCCGATTTCCTTCTTCGCGCGCCGCCTGGCCGTCGGCGCCCTGGCCCTGTGCCTGGGGGCACTGCTGTTTCCCGGCGTCTCGCAGGCCGAGCGCATCAAGGACCTGGCGTCCTTCACCGGCGTGCGGGAAAACCAGTTGATCGGCTACGGCCTGGTCGTGGGCCTGGACGGCAGCGGCGACCAGGTGCGCCAGACGCCCTTCACGCAACAGAGCCTGACCAACATGCTGTCCCAGCTGGGCATCACCGTGCCGCAGGGAACCAACATGCAGGTCAAGAACGTCGCTGCCGTCATGGTGACGACGCGGTTGCCGGCCTTTGCCCAGCCTGGCCAGAGCCTGGACGTGGTCGTGTCATCGATGGGCAATGCCAAGAGTCTGCGGGGTGGCACGTTGCTGATGACTCCTCTGAAAGGTGCCAATGGCCAGGTCTATGCGCTGGCCCAGGGCAACCTGCTGGTGGGCGGTGCGGGAGCTTCCCAGGGCGGCGCGAGCGTTCAGGTCAATCAATTGAATGGCGGCATCATCCCCGGCGGCGCCATCGTCGAGCGTGGCGTGCCCACCACCTATGTCCAGGACGGCGTCGTTCGTCTGGAGCTGAACACCAGCGACTTCGGGGTCGCCCAGAATGTCGTGGCGGCGCTCAACCGCAGGTTCGGCGCGCAAACGGCGACCGCCCTCAATGGCCGCACCATCGAATTGCGTGCCCCCACCGACCCGAAGGCCCAGCTTGCCTTCCTGTCCCAGGTGGAGAACCTGCAGGTCGGCCTGCCGCCGGCCCGCGCCCGCGTGGTGATCAATGCCCGCACCGGCTCGGTGGTGATGAACCGCACCGTCACGATCGACGAAGCCGCCATCGCCTACGGCAACCTGTCGGTCACGATCAGCCCGCAGCAGCAGGTCAGCCAGCCGACCACGCCTTTTGGCGGCGGCGAGACCGTGGTGACGCAGAATACCCAGATCGAGATGCGCAGCGAAGGCGGTGCCATCAAGCGTGTCACCACCAGCGCCAATCTGGCCGATGTGGTCCGCGCGCTGAACGCGCTGGGTGCCACCCCGCAGGATCTGTTGTCCATCCTGCAGAACCTGAAGAGCGCCGGCGCCTTGCGCGCCGACCTGGACGTCATCTGAGGCCGCCCATGGGATTCGTGCTGCATTCGCCTCTGCCCAGCATGGACGCGACGCCTTCGGCGCTGGATTTCAGCAGCCTGAACGCCCTGAAGCGCGGCGTGCAGGTCGGGGGCAGCGCCGCGCGCGACCAGCAGCGCGAGGTCGCGCGCCAGTTCGAGGCGATCTTCATCCAGATGATGCTCAAGCAGGCGCGCCAGCAGTCGGCGCAGATGCCGTCCCTGTTCGATTCCCAGGCGACCCGCATGGCCCAGAGCATGAGCGATGAGCAGGCCGCGCTGGCCATGGCCAGCCCCGGTCTGGGACTGGCCGAGGCGCTGATGGCGCAGATGCGGGGCGGGGTGCTGAAGGAGCCGGCGGATCCCCTGGCGAATCCCCCCGAAGCAGCCCGTTCGCGCCTGCCCGGCCTGCAGTCGCGCATCGGCGAGGGCCGGCGTGAAATGGCCGATTCCATCGGTTCCCTGATCGATCGCCTGGCACGCGGCGGGGCTGGCGACCGGATCGGAGGCGCCATTCAGGGCGCTCCCCAGCATATCCGCTCTTTCGTGGACCGCATGGCCGCTGCCGCGGAACTGGCGGCCCGGCGCAGCGGCGTGCCCGCCAAGCTGATTCTCAGCCAGGCGGCGCTGGAATCCGGCTGGGGCGAGCGCGAGATCATGCGTCCCGACGGCCGCAGCAGCCATAACCTGTTCGGCATCAAGGCCGGGAGCGGCTGGCGCGGCGACGTGGTCAATGTCATGACCACCGAATACGACGAGAAGGGCGTCGCGCACCGGATGTCGCAGCCGTTCCGCGCCTATGGATCCTACGCCGAGTCTTTCCAGGATTATGCCGAGTTGATCGGCAGCAGCAACCGTTACAGCAAGGTCGTGGCCGCACCGACGGCAGAGGCCGCTGCGCGGCGCATCCAGGAGGCCGGCTATGCCACCGACCCGGGTTACGCCGACAAGCTGATCTCCATCATGGGATATTTCAATGCGCGCTGAAGGCGCGCGGTGTCCTCCCCCGGCCTAAATTTCCAGGCGCGGATGCCGTTATGGTCAGGGAAGAATTACGGTGTGCGCCCACCCGGCGCGCACGCAACCGATAGGATTGCAGCATATGAATCTGGCGAATCTCGGCAAGGCGGGCCTCCTGGTCGCGCAAAACCGTCTGCAGACGGCCGGGCACAACATCAACAACGCCGCGACCGCGGGCTACAACCGCCAGACTGTGCTGTCGCAAACGGCGGGTGCCACGCCCACCTCGGCCGGCTGGATCGGCCGGGGTGTGCAGGCCGTCAGCGTGCAGCGGTCCTATGACAATTTCCTGCAGAACCAGCTCACCAGTTCCCTGACGCGCGGCGCGGCGCTCAAGACCTACGGCGACCAGATCAGCCAGATCAATAATCTCGTGGCCGACCGGACAGTGGGCATTTCCCCGGGCATCCAGCAGTTCTTCGACAGCCTGGATGCTGTGGCTTCGGCGCCCGCCGATGTGGCCGCGCGCCAGGAACTGATCGGTCGGGCCAACAGCCTGGCGGCGCAGATCCGCGATGCCAATGCCTTTCTGGACAACCAGCGCATCAACGTCAATACCCAGGTCGATACCACCGTCAAGCAGATCAACAGCTACCTGGATCGCATCCAGGACCTGAATCGGCAGATCACCACCGCCAAGGCGACCAATCCGGGGCAGCCACCCAACGACCTGCTGGATCAGCGCGATCAACTGGTCAGCGAACTGGGCCAGCTGGTGGACGTCAAGGCCTACGAGCAGGACGACCGGGTCAGCCTGACGATCGGCAACGGCCAGACCGTGCTGGGCGGGGATTCCGTCTACTACCTGGAAGTCCATCCGTCCAAGGCGGATCCGGCCCGCCTGGCGGTCAACTACACTACGAAGGATGCTGCGGGCAATACCATTCCCATCGAGATGGATGATTCCCGCATCACGGGCGGCAAGCTGGGCGGCCTGCTCACCTTCCGCTCCGAGGCCCTGGACGCCACGCAGAACGACCTGGGTCGGATCGCCCTGGGAATCTCCATCGCCATCAACGAGCAGCACGCAAAGGGTTACGACCTGTCCGGCACGCCGGGCGGCGAGTTCTTCAATGTGGGCACGCCCAAGGCCATCGGTAACGAGAAGAACAGCGCCACGGCGGGAACCCCGGCCACCGCGTATGTGCCCGGCGAGTTGTCCAAGATCACCAATCAGGATTACCGGGTCGAATACACCGGGCCGGGCGCAACGGATTACACCGTGACCCGGGTGCCGGAAGGCACGACGGTGACACCCGCAGTCGCGGGCACGACGCTGAGCTTCGACGGCGTTGAAATCGACGTGAACGGCATGGCGCCGTCGGCGGGCGACAGCTGGCTGATCCAGCCCACGCGCGATGCCGCGTCCGCGATGACGGTGACGATCACCGATCCGGCCAAGTTCGCTGCAGCAGGGGAAGTGTCCCCGGGCGTGGGCGCCGGCACCGCCAATGGCGACAATGCCCTGGAGCTGGCGGCTCTGCGGTCCAAGAAAATCCTGGCGAATGGCTCCATGGGCATGAACGAAGCCTATTCGCAGCTGGTCAACACCGTAGCGGTGAAGACGCAGCAGAACACCACCGCGCAAAAGGCCCAGGAAACCCTGATTTCACAGAATTTTTCGGCCCAGCAGGCCGTCTCAGGCGTCAACCTGGACGAGGAATACATCAACCTGCAGCAGTACCAGGAACAATACCGCGCTGCCGCACGCTTGATCGATACGGCCTCGACCCTGTTCGACACCTTGCTCGCCCTGCGCAACTAAGGCGCCCAAGTTCAGGAATTCATCATGCGCATCAGCTCCAGCCTCGTTTTCCAGACCGGTCTGAAGACCATCAACGCCCAGCAGTCCGACCTGCTGCATCTGTATCAGCAGATCGGCACCGGCCAGAAGATGGTCACCCCGGCCGACGATCCCCTGGGCGCGTCGCAGGCCATCAACCTGTCGCAATCCCAGGCCCAGAACGCCCGCTACGCCGACAATCGCGCAGTGGCCAATCAGAACCTGGGTACGGAGGAAGACGCGCTCAACTCATTGACGCTACTGCTGCAGGACGTACGCACCCGACTCGTCGAAGCCTCGAACGGCACGTTGTCGGACGCCGATCGCGGGACGCTGTCCAATGTCCTGAAGAATGCACGCGATTCCCTGATGGGCATTGCCAACACCACCGACGGCAACGGCCAGTACCTGTTTTCCGGCTCGCTGGGCAGCACGCCGGCCTACGGGGCTACGGGCAACTACCAGGGGGATTCACTCCAGCGCGAGATCCAGGCCGACCAGACACGCCGGATCGCGGGCAGCGATGTGGGTGCCGATATCTTCGAGCGCGCCCAACCGGGCACGCGGGCCTATGCATCCTACGCAGATGGCGGCAATACCGGCACGGCCGTGCTGGGGCAGCCGGGGATCAAGGATAATGCGGGCGGCAATGCGTCGGCAAATTACAGCTTCAGCATCGTTTTCACCAGCGCGACCGATTACGAAGTGACCGTCACCGATGTCACGGGGGCGACCACGCCGGCATCCCCCATCACAGGCACCTGGGCGCCCGGGCAGACCGAACTCGACCTGGGCTATGGTACGGCCGTGCAGATTTCCGGCACGCCGTCCGTGGGCGACCAGTTCGATGTCAAGCCTCTGCAGCACGAGAACGTCAATCTGTTCCAGACTTTCGACAGCGTGATTGCGGCCCTGAACTCCCCCGTCGAGGGTGACGACCAGGCGATTGCATCGCTGCGCAACGTTTTGAATACGGCCATGCAGCGCATGGCCACCAGCTACGACAATGTGCTGACGGTGCGTGCTTCCGTGGGGGCACGCATGAACGAACTGACCGCCCTGGACAACACCGGCACGCAACGCAACCTGGGCTATGCCAAGGCGCTGTCCGACATCGAGGACCTGGACTACTACGAAGCCACCACCCAGCTCAGCCTGCGCAAGATGGCGCTGGAAGGCGCGGGTCTCGCATTCCAGACCATCCAGGGCCTGAGCCTGTTCAACCGGAACAAGTGATCCGGTCGCCGGATTTCCGGCCTGGCATTCGGTATACCGGGGTTGCCTCGCAATCCCGGATGGCTCCGACCCCTGATCGGGGGCCTGGGGCAATCCCGACGAATAGGGCCTACAAGGCCCTATTTTCTTAGGAAGCATCCCGGTGCCGGCATGGCATGCTGGGATACCGATGAGGTAGAGGCGACATGAAGAAGATATCCATGACGTTGTCCCTGCGGGCCCGGCTGACGCTGGTCGTGGCGCTGCTGTCTCTTCTGACGTTTGCGGCGGTGGGCAGCGCCTGGTTCGTTCAGCGGGAAAGCCAGCGCACGGTAGGGCAGCTGTCCGCGATCGGCGTCCAGGCGAACTCCGACGTCAAGAATGCCTACATTTATGCCCAGCAGGCCGCCACCCAGGTCGACGGGGCGCTGAATATCACCAACGAAAAACAACGTCTCTGGGAACTTGGCCAGGCCGATCAGTTGCTGAAGCGGTCGCGCGACAGCATGCAGTCGCTGCAGGCATCGGCCGCGCTGACCGGTTCGACTGGGGAATCCCTGCAGCACATGCTGACGGCATCCTTCAACGACTACTGGACGCAAGTCGAACAGTTGCGCGATTTCGCTGCCCGGCAGGATGCAAAGGGCTTCGAGGCCGTGAAGCGCGGCCGGCTGCGCAATGCGGCCCGGGGCATGGACCGGGTTTTCGGCCAGTTCGACAAATTCATCCAGGACCGCAGCTCGGCCTCGCGCGACGAACTGGCGCAATTGTTCCATCGGGCCAATATCGGCATGCTGGCGCTGCTGGCCGTGGCCGTGGTCCTGGCGCTGCTGGCCTACCGGACCTTGATCCGCACGGTGTTGCGGCCCCTGCAGGCCGTGGGGCGTCATTTGCAGCGTATCGCGGGCGGCGACCTGCGCGTATCCGTCGTGCCGCGTTCCAATGACGAGATCGGCTCCTTGCTGCGCGGCCTGAAGACGATGCGCGACAGCCTGGAAACCATGATTTCCGGAGTGCGGCACAGGATGGGGCAGATGGCCGGCAGCGCCCAGCGCATCGCGGCGGGCAACCTGGACCTGAGCAGCCGCACCGACGAGCAGGCGGCCGCCTTGCAGCAGACGGCGGCGAGCATGGAGCAACTGGCCAGCACCGTCAAGCAGAACGCAGACAACGCACAGCAGGCCAATCAGCTGGCGCATTCCGCATCCCAGGTGGCTTCGCGCGGCGGCGAAGTGGTGGGGGAAGTCGTTGCCACCATGAAGGGCATTTCGGACAGTTCACAGAAGATCGCCGACATCGTGGGGGTGATCGACAGCATTGCCTTCCAGACCAACATCCTGGCCTTGAACGCGGCCGTGGAAGCCGCACGCGCCGGCGAACAGGGCCGCGGCTTTGCCGTGGTCGCGGGCGAGGTCCGGGCGCTGGCCCAGCGCTCGGCGGGCGCCGCCAAGGAAATCAAGGCGCTGATCGAGGATTCCGTCGGCCGGGTCGGCGCGGGCTCGTCGCAGGTCCAGCGGGCGGGCGAGACCATGAAGGAAATCGTCGAGGCCGTGACTCGTGTGTCGGACATCATGAGCGAGATCACTGCAGCCACCATCGAGCAGTCCTCGGGCATCGATCAGATCAACCTGGCGGTTGCGCAGATGGATTCCGTGACTCAGCAGAATGCGTTGCTGGTGCAGCAGGCGGCGGAATCGGCCGGATCGCTGGAATCCCTGGCCGCCGAGGTCAACCAGGCGTTGGCGGTGTTCCAGGTGGACGATGCGGCTGCCGGTCATCAGGAGATGCCGCCACTGGCGGCCGCACCGACCGCACCGGCGCTGGCAGACGGGTCTGCCGGGGACGCCGATCCGGAGACGGCCCCGCCCGCCGTGCCGGCATCCGCACCGCCTCGGGCCGCTGTGCGAAAAGATCGCGCCGTGGCACCTCGGCTGCCCGCCGCGCGCATGGCCGCGCCCGCCACTCAGGCGGCGCGGGAGGAAGAATGGGAGGAGTTCTGAACATGAGATTTTTCTTGGCACGGCCTGCGCACCGGCGGGTTCCGGATGAGGGTTTTCCGCGAAACGGACGGTTGCGCCTGGCTGTGCTGGCTGTTTCCGCTGCCTTGCTGTCGGCCTGCACGTCCACAGGCGCATCGTTCCAGTCATCGGGCCTGGACCGCATCGTCGTGGGCCGCACGACCATGGAGCAGGCGTCCGGCTACCTGGGGGCCCATCCCGTGGATGTCTGGCGGCAGGGGGATACCACGCTGGCCCGCTGGGCCTACAAGGGCTCCGTCGCCACGGACGCCGTTTATTTCCGCCAGGAGGCCTGGCTGCGCTTCGGTCCGGACGGCACATTCCAGCGCATGGAAAATTCCGTCAATCTGCCGCTGAATCGACGCCCGCGGACAGCCGAAGAGGCCGATCAGCAGGCTCGGACAGAGCAGGCAGCCCGTCAGGAAGCTTCCAGGCCGCCGGTCCAGACTGTTGCCGCCCCGGCGGCCACGGAAGGCGCCAGCGAAGCCGTGCCTGTCGCCGTGCAGGCCGGCGATGCCATCCAGCCCGCGTCGCTGACCATCCAGCCGCCCGCTCCCGCGGCCTCCGGTGCCAAACCTGCACGAACACGGGCAGGGAGTGCGCCGGCGCGCCGGGCCGCCACCGGCAAGACCCGATCAGGCCAGGCAAAGAAAAGCACCGCGGCAGCGGATCGGAGCCACTCGCCGGCTGCCAATCCCTTGCTGCCGGCCGGCACCAGGGTGATTCCGGGAGTGACCTATCCGGTCAGGAAGGGGAATTGAGAGGGCGGGGCAGGGCGATCGTCCGATGGCCCTGTGTTTCCCGCTGGTTCTGGCGGTTCTATAGCCCGGCCAGGCTGCGCGCGATGCGGGCCATGGCCTGGTAGCCGCCTTCGAACAGGCCGGCCAGGAAGTCGCCGCTCTGGGGCAAGACGATGGCCAGCATGATCAGGCCTGTGGTTAGGGAAATCGGGAAGCCCACGGCGAACACCGACAACTGCTGGGCCGTGCGGTTCAGGATGCCCAGCGACAGATTGATCGTCAGCAGCACCACCACCAGCGGCAACGCGAGCAGCATGCCGGAAATCCAGAGCTGGGAGCTCCAGTCCAGCAGCGCACCCCAGCCATCGGTCATCAAGGGAGCGCCCACGGGCAGCAGATCGAAGGTGCGCACCAGGCCGTCGAGCATCAGCAGGTGGCCGTTGACCGCCAGGAAGATCAGCATCGCCACGAGATTGATCAGGCGCGACAACACCGCCGTATTGGCGCCGGTGGCCGGATCGAAGAACGAGGCGAAAGCCAGGCCCATCTGCAGGCCCACGAACTCTCCGGCCATCATTGCTGCAGTGAAGACCAGCCGCATGCACAGGCCCAGCGCCATGCCGATCAGCACCTGCTGGACGGCGATCAGCAGCCCGCCCCAGGAGGCCGGAGCGATGTCCGGCATGGTACCGAGCAACGGTGCACAGACCACGGTGATGACGACCGACAGGCCGATCTTCACCCGCATGGGCACAGTGGATTCCCCCAGGACTGGCGCCAGCGCCACCAGGCCGGCGATGCGGAACAGAGGCCACAGCAGGCTGTTGATCCAGTCGTAGAGCTGTCCGATCTGGAAGGAAATCATGGCCCAGCGCAGCCGGGCCCTACGAGGCCAGGCCGGGGATGGAGTCGAGCAGCGAGCGGATGTAGTCCACCATGGTGCTGAGCAGCCAGGGACCGAGCAGCACCAGGGTGACGCCCACGGCCAGCAGCTTCGGAATGAACGACAGCGTCATTTCGTTGATCTGCGTGGCCGCCTGGAAGATGCTGATGATCAGGCCCACGGCCAGGGTCGTCAGCAGCAGGGGGCCCGCCATGGTCAGTGCGACGCGCAGCGCCTGGTAGGTCATGGACATTACGGCTTCGGGCGTCATGTCGGGCCTCCTATTGGTAAAAGCTGCGGGCGAGCGAACCCAGCAGCATGTGCCAGCCGTCGGCCAGCACGAACAGCATCAGCTTGAAGGGCAGCGAGATCGTCACTGGCGGCACCATCATCATACCCAGCGCCATCAGCAGGCTGGCGACCACCAGGTCGATGATCAGGAAGGGGATGAAGATCGTGAAGCCGATCTGGAAAGCTGTCTTGAGTTCGCTCGTCACGAATGCGGGTACCAGGACGCGCAGGGGAACGGCCGACTGGTCTTCCAGGGGGCCGACGCCGGCCATTTCCGCGAACATAGCCAGGTCCGATTCGCGGGTCTGGCGCAGCATGAAGGTCTTGAGCGGCTGGCTGCCCCTGTCCAGCGCCTGCTCGAAGGTGATCTCGTCGCGCGACAGCGGCTGGTAGGCCTGGGCGTAGATCTGGTCGAAGACCGGCGACATGCTGAAGAAGGTCAGGAACAGGGCCAGGCCCACCAGGACGGAGTTGGGGGGCGAAACACCCGTACCCAGCGCGTTGCGCAACAGGCCCAGCACGATGATGATGCGGGTGAATCCGGTCATCATCAGCAGCGCCGCCGGCAGGAACGACAGCATGGTCAGCATGACCAGCGTCTGGACGCTGAGCGACCAGGTTTCGGAGCCGTTGGGTCCCGGCGTGGCGGTCAGGGCGGGCAGGGTGGCCTGCGCCAGGGTGCTGGCGGGCCAGAACAGGATCAGCGCCAGTCCGGCCAGCAGCCAGGGCGCCGAGCGTGCGGCGTAAGAAGTGGAGTGGCGCATCAGGAACCGGGGAGGGCTTTGCCGAGGGCCTCGGCGAAGTCCCCGGGCGAGGCGTCGCCGGCCCCGGGGGCGTTCGGCAAGGTATGCAGGAGGGTGATCTGCTGGGCGGTCACGCCCAGCACCAGACGGGCGTCCTCGACCTGGACCAGGGCGACCGAACTGCGCGCCCCCAGGCTGAGCGTGCCGAGCACGCGCAGCCGGGCGGACTGGGCACGCCCGGGCAGCCAGCCGCCCCTGCGGGCCACCCAGGCCAGCACCAGCAGCAGGCCCAGGATGAACAGCAGGGCGAGGATGACGCGCAGGATCTGGTCCTGGTCCATGGCGGATCAGCGGCGGTTGTTCAGCCGCGCGATGCGGTCCGAGGGGGTGATGATGTCGGTGACGCGGATGCCGTATTTTTCGTCCACGACCACGACTTCGCCCTGGGCGATCAGGTAGCCGTTGACGTAGATATCCATAGGCTCGCCGGCCAGGCCGTCGAGCTCGACCACCGAGCCCTGGCCCAGCTGCAGGATGTTCTTGATCGTCAGGCGCGTGCGGCCCAGTTCCACCGACAGCTGGACGGGGATGTCCATGATCATGTCGATGTCGCTGTCGCCGTCGGCCGCCTGGCCGGACAGCGGCTGGAACACCTGGGCAGCAGCGGGTTGGGCCGCCGATGCCGAGGTCGCGGCGGTCTGCTCGGCCAGGGCCGCGGCCCAGTCGTCCTCGGCGCCCAGGCCGCTGGCCTGGGTGGGCTGGTCGTGTGCGGACTGCTGTTCGGCCATGGCGGCGGCCCAGTCGTCCTCCACGGAACCACCGGATGCCTGATCCGGCAGGTTAGGGTCCTGGGTGTCGTCTTTGTTGTCGCTCATCTTTTGGTGCGGGCTAGCAGTTTGTCGGAGTCGTCGGGCGTGGCGAGAACCTTGCGCACGCGCAGGGCATAACGGCCGTTGAAGGTGCCGTAGCCGCATTCCAGCACGGGAACGCCGCCTACGCGGGCCGTGACGGTGGGACGGATGTCGACCGGCAGCACGTCGCCGACGGCGAGATGCAGCAGTTCGGCGATGGATGTATCGACCCGGGCGAATTCCACGGCCAGTTCGACCTCGGCGTTGCGGACCTCGCGCGAGAGCTGTTGGGTCCAGCGCTGGTCGATCGCATCGGAGGCGGCCTGCTGGAGCGGACGCGTGAGCAGGTCGCGGATGGGTTCGAGCATGGAATAGGGCAGGCAGATGTTGAGCTTGCCCCCGGCGGCACCGAGTTCGATGTTGAAGGAAGCCACCACGACGATGTCGTTGCTCGAGCTGATGCTGGCGAACTTGGTGTGCATTTCCGAGCGGAGGTATTCCAGCTCCAGCGGATAGACGGATTCCCAGGCCTCGCGGTAGCAGTCCAGCGTCAGGCTCATCAGCCGGCGGATGATGCGCTGCTCGGTGTTGGTGAAGTCGCGGCCTTCGATGCGGGTGTTGTAGCGCCCATGGCCACCGAACAGGCTGTCGATGACCAGGAAGACCAGGTTCGGGTCGTAGGTGAACAGGCTCGTGCCGCGCAGCGGCTTCATGGCCACCATGTTCAGGTTGCTGGGCACGGGCAGGTTGCGTTCGAAATCCGAGTATTTCTGGATCTTGATCGCGTTGACGGTGATGTCGGCGTTGCGGCGCATGAAGCCGAAGAACATCGAACGCAGGCGGCGGGCGAAGCGTTCGTTGATCAGCTCCAGCGTCTGCATCCGGTGCCGCACGACACGGTCCGGCGATCCCAGATCATAGGAACGGACCCCGTCCTGGGATTCGTCCGTGGCTTGCTGGCCCGAGGACTCCTCGCCGGTGACGCCTGCAAGCAGGGCATCGACCTCGTCCTGGGAAAGCATGCTCTGATAGACCATTACTGCACCACGAAAGCGGTGAAGAGCACGTCGGCGACCATCGGGCCGGGCAGCTGCGCAGCGAACGGACGCGCGAGCGTGGTCTTCAGGTCGTTGGCCAGGGCCTGGCGGCCCTCGGACGTCTGGATGAGGGGCAGTTGCTGCGCCGAGAGCACCTTGAGGATGCGATCCCGGACTTCAGGCATGTAGTCGGTGATTTGCTTGCGCGAGGCTTCGTCGCCCAGGCGCAGGGTGATCGCGGTGTAGAGGATCCGGTTGTGGACTTCGCCGTACAGCGTGACCGTGAAGGGATCGAGCTCCGCGAAGATCGGCGCGGGAACCATCGGCTGTGGCGCGGGCGCCTGGGTGGCCTGTCCGATCATCGAGGCCGACGGGGTGCCGGGCGCGCTGTCCCTGCTCGTGAACCACATCGTGGCGCCGACCGAGGCGCCGATGACGATAATCAGCAGGAGAATGAATTTGAGTAGCCTGAGCATGGTTCCGGGGTTAATGCGTCACGATGACAGAAGGGCGAAATGAGGCATTGTAATGCGAGGCCTGCCCAGGGAAAGAGTAAGTAATCACGCGAAAGTGTCCACCAGCGCATCCGGGCGGGAAATCGTTCGGGAGGCCGCGGGCGCTGCCTGCAGGGCAGCGGTCTCGACGGTGCCGCCATCGAGGCTGAAGACGGCTCCGCCGTCCCGGGCCGGCGACGCCTGGCCCTGGGTATGGGCCTGCTGACCTGGTTGCTGGTCGCCGACATCCGCCTGGCCCAGCGACAGGCCCGCCTGGGCCAGTTGCTGCTCCAGGTGCGGCAGGGCGTTTTCCAGGGCGTGGCGCACGCTGGCATGCGGCGAGACGAAAGAGGCCTGGGCGATGGAATCGCCCACGTGCAGCGTGATGTGGATCGGCCCGAGTTCAGGCGGGTTGAGGTGCATCTGCACCGTATGGCCCGAACCGGCGATGTTCTGGGTCAGTTGCAGGACCTGACGGCTGAAATCCTGGGGCCACTGCGGACTGGAGAGCGGAGTGGACACGGCAACGGGTGCTGCGGCCGGTGCAGGGGTTGCCGCTGGCAGCAGCGATGCGCCAGCAGGAGCGCCGACCGACGACAGGGCCGCGTCGGGCGTTGCCGACTGGACCGCTTCCGTACCGGCAGCGGAACGAATCCGGAAGGCGGGTGCGGCTGCCTGGGCTTCGGCGGCGGACGGCAGTGTCCGGGCCTGGTCCGGCGCCTGGTGCTGGAAAGATACGGTGCTTGTGCGGGTACGGCCGGATTCCCGCTGGCTTGCCGGATCGGCCGCAGGCGCGCTCAGCGGCTCGCGTGCAGCCGAGGATGTGGCGGCGACTGCGTCGGCACGCGGCATGCGGATGCGGATGCCCGCGTCCGTTTCTTCGTTCGTGTCGGAGTCGAGGGTTGCGCCGAGCGCATCGGCCGGCGCGCGGCCGGCCAGGTCGATCGGGAGACGGTCTGCCTGAGGACCATCGGCGCCCTGACGGGCAGCCGAGCCGACGCGGGCGGCATGGGGGTCGGTGGCGGCAGTAGCAGCCTGCATCAGAGGCAGGGCAGCGCTGTCCAGGATCAACGCCAGGGTTTCGTCAGGCCCGAGGGGATCCCGCCGTTCGGAGGCTTCCGCATCAGCCTTGCCGGCACGCCGGGACTCGGTCTGGCGCGACTCGGCAGGACGGGCAGTTGCGCCGTCCCGCTGCTGCGACAGCACATTCGAGAAGGCCGGGGTGTCCGCCGCGCCCGCATCCGCGCCGCGCGCCGGAGCGTCCGGGGCCGGGGGGCTGGGGCTGGTAACGGGAGGGACGGGCATGTTCATGGCGTGTGCGGATTCAATGCGGCTGTCGTGTTCGTCGGTACAGGCCGGCCGAGATTTCGTCGCTGGCGCGCTGTTCGCGGCGTTGCTCGCGGTATTGCAACTGGCGAACCTGGCGCGCCTTGAGGGTTTCGTAGGAGTTCAGGCGGCGCTTTTGATCGTGCCATTGCTTGCGTCCCGCCTCGATGCGCACGTCGATCTGGGCAATGATCGTATTTTGCTGGGAAATCGCCTCGTCCAATGTGGCGATAAACTGCCTAAAGTTATGGTAATTCGAGGCCGATACGCCCTGCTCGGTGGTGTTCTGCAGACGCTTCGTATAGTCGGCGCGGTAGCCGTCCAGCGTGTTCAGCTGGCCCTGCGCCTCGCGCCGGCGGGCACTCAGTTCGGACAGGTTCCGGCCGGCCTCTTCGAGCTTGTCCTGGGTCAGGCCGATCAGCACATCCAGCGGTGTTTCGGGGCTCATGGTGCAGTCTCCTGACCCAGCACGCCTGCCAGCGCGGCCACCGCGGTGGAATAATCCACCCGCACGTCGATGCCTTGCTGCAGGTAGCCTTCCAGCCAGGGATAGCGTTCGATGGCCTGGTCGATTTCCGGGTCGTTGCCCGCCGTATAGGCGCCGACGGCGATCAGGTCGCGGTTGCGCTGGTAGCGGGACATCATGCGCTTGAACAAGTGTACGTGGCGGAACTGGCTGTCGGGCACGATGGCGGACATGACCCGCGAAATCGAGGCCTCGATGTCGATGGCCGGGTAATGGCCGGATTCCGCCAGGCTGCGCGACAACACGATGTGGCCGTCCAGGATGGCGCGGGCCGAATCCGCGATCGGATCCTGCTGGTCGTCGCCTTCCGTCAGCACCGTGTAGAACGCGGTGATGGATCCGGCCGGTCGGTCGCCCTGAGGGGCGCCGTTGCCCGCGCGCTCCACCAGCGTCGGCAACTTCGCGAACACGGAGGGCGGGTAGCCCTTGGTGGCCGGCGGCTCGCCGATGGCCAGGGCGATCTCGCGCTGGGCCATGGCGTAGCGCGTCAGGGAATCCATGATCAGCAGCACGTGCTTGCCCTGGTCGCGGAAGAATTCCGCCAGCCGGGTGGCGTAGACCGCGCCCTGCAGGCGCAGCAATGGCGACACATCGGCCGGTGCCGCGACCACCACGGATCGGGCCAGGCCGTCGGCACCCAGGTTCAGTTCGATGAATTCCTTGACTTCGCGGCCCCGCTCGCCGATCAGCCCGACGACGATCACGTCGGCCTTGGTGTAGCGGGCCATCATGCCCAGCAGCACGCTCTTGCCCACCCCCGAGCCGGCGAACAACCCCATGCGCTGGCCGCGGCCAACCGTCAGCAGGCCGTTGATGGCACGCACGCCCACGTCGAGCACGGTATCCACGGGCGCGCGGGTCAGAGGATTGATCTGCAGGGCGGTCAGGGGCGCCATGTCCAGGTCTGCGGGCAGGGGCTTGCCGTCCAGCGGGCGGCCGGCGCCGTCCAGCACGCGGCCCAGCAGGGCGTTGCCGACCGGCAAGTGGCGCACCTGGTCCGTGATGATGGCGGCGGCATCGGGCGTGGCGGCGGGATCGTCGGGCAGCGGGACGGGATCCAGCCGCAGTGTCTCGGCGGGAATGATGCGCGCGCCCGGCGGCAGGCCGGTGATGTCGCTTTGCGGCATCAGGTAGAGAGTATCGGCGTGGAAGCCGACGACTTCGGCGTCGGCCCAGCGGTCCTGGTCGGGCGACACCTGGACCTTGCAGGCAGCTCCGACCGGCAGTTGCAGGCCGGTGGCTTCGAGCACCAGGCCGGTGGCGCGCGTCACGCGCCCCTGCCGGCTGGTCGGCTGGCGGGCGGAAACCCGCTGCTCGCAGACGGCGAGCTGCGCCCGCCAGCGGACGCCGGGGGAGCGAGTCGCTGTCTCTTCCTCGGTCATGGCTGACCGCCGTCCTGCTGGCCCAGCGCGGCAATGATGCGCTGCCAGCGTGTTTCGAGTGTGGCGTCCACGGATCCCAGGGCGGTTTCGGCGATGCAGCCGCCACGGGTGATGCTCTCGTCGGCGCTCAGGCGATAGCTTGCCGGGTTCGGCGCCTGCTGCAGGAAGGCCTGCACCAGTTCGAGATCGTCGGGGTGCAGCCGCAGCCGCAGCGCGGCACCCTGTTCGGGCCTGGCCTGCATGACTTCGCGGACCAGGTCCAGGATATGGTTGGGATAATCGCGGATATGCGTGCGCAGCACCTGTTCGGCGATGCGCACGGCCAGGTGGATGACCGACTGGCCGACTTCCTCCTCGATCCGGTTCAGCGCGGTTGCGCAGGTACGGGCCATGCCGTCCAGCCGGGCGGCCTGTTCGCGGGCCAGGGTGGCGCCTTCTTCGAGGCCCCGGGCGTACCCCTGGGCATGGCCTTCGGCACGGCCCTGTTCCAGGCCCTGGGCGTAGCCTTCGGCACGGCCTTGTTCCAGGCCCTGGGCATGGCCTTCGCCACGGCCCTGCTCGAAGCCTTCCGTCCGGCCCAGCGTCAGGCCTTCTTCGCGCGCCTCGGCGAGCACCTGGGCGCGACGCCGTGCGAGTTCGGCCTGGTGGCGCGGGTCGCGGTCGGTTGCGCGGCGGCCGAGGGTCGGCCTGAGCGCTTCCAGGGATTCCATTTCCCAGCGCTGCCAGCGGGCTCGCGTCGCCAGATCGATGGAAGGCCCGGGCTTGTCAGACATATTCGTCGTTGCCCATCGACAGGTTGATCTGGCCGGCATCGGCGAGCTTGCGGGCCACCATCAGGATGGCCTTCTGCTCGGCCTCGACACGCGACATGCGCACCGGGCCCTGGGCTTCGAGATCGTCGCGCAGGATTTCGGCCGCACGGTTGGACATGTTCTTGAAGAACTTGGCGCAGAGTTCTTCGCTGGCGCCCTTCAGGGCGATGGTCAGCGAGGCGGTGTCGATTTCCTTCAGGATGAGCTGGATGGCGGTGTCCTCGACGTCGACCAGGTTGTCGAACACGAACATCTCGTCGATGATGCGCTGTGCCAGGTCGGCGTCCATCTCGCGCAGGCTGCTGACCACGGCCTCTTCTTCGGCCGTGTTCATGTAGTTCAGGATCTCGGCGGCGGTGCGCACGCCGCCCATCTTCGAGCGCTTGGCGCCCTGGCCGGACAGGACCTCGTTGAGTACTTCCGTGAGCTCGTGCAGGGCTGCCGGCTGCACCCCGCCGAAAGTGGCGATGCGCATCATCACGTCGTTGCGCAGGCGATCGTTGAGCAGCGCCAGGATCGCGGATGCGCGATCGCGCTCCAGGTGGACCAGGATGGTGGCGATGATCTGCGGGTGCTCGTCGGCAATCAGCTCGGCCACGTTGGCGGGCTCCAGCCAGTTCAGCGCGTCGATGCCCGAGCCCGTGCCTTCGCCCGCCTCGAGGATGTCCTCGATCAGGCCTGCGGCGCGGTCGGTGCCCAGCGCCTTGGTCAGGACGGAGCGGATGTATTCGTCGGACCCCAGGGTCACGGCCATGAACTGGTCTGCTTCGCGGCGGAAGTCTTCCAGGACCTGGTCGACGTCGGCCCGCGTGACCTGCTTGAGATTGGCCATGGCCGAGCCGATCTGCTGGACCTCGCGCGAGGAAAGGTACTTGAAGACTTCGGCCGCCGCATCCTCGCCGATGGACATCATCAGGATGGCGCAGCGGGTCAGGTCGTTGTCAGGATTTGGCATTCTTGGGATCCATCCATGAACGCAGCACCATGGCGACGGCGCGCGGATCGCGCTGGGCCAGCTGGCGGGCGGTGTCCAGGTTTTCCTCGTAGCGGTTCATTTCCGAGGCACGCAGTTCTTCCTGGCGGCGCTGTTCGCGCATGGTTTCCAGGTGGGCCTCGTTCTTGGCGCGCTCGACCTGAGCATTGGCGAAGCCCTGGACGATTGGCCGGACGACGGAGCGCCAGATGAAGAACAGGATCGCCAGGATCAGGAGCACCTTGAGGGCTTGCAGGGCGAGGCCGCGGTATTCCGGGTTTTCCCAAGGCTTGAATTGGGGTTCCTGGTCTGTGAAGGCGCTGTTCACCACGCTGAGCGTATCGCCGCGTTCGGCGGAATAGCCCATGGCCTGCTTGACCAGCGCATTGATGTTGTCCATCTCGGACTGGTCCAGCGGAGCCGGTTCACCGTCCTTGTCGCGATAGTTGACCACCACGGCCACGGACAGGCGCTGCAGCGTGCCCAGTTCGTGCTTGACATGGCTGATCGTACGGTCGACCTCGTAGTTGATGGTCGCGTCGTTGCGTACCGAACCCGGGCTGGAGCGGGCCCCACTGGCCACGGGGGTGCCGTTGATTGCGGTCGGGCCGCCGGCCTGAGCCGTGGCGGCTGCCCCCTGGGCTGCCTGTCCCTGTGCGCCTTGTGCAGTGGCGGGCGTCTGGATCGGCGCCGTGGCGTTGGCCGGCGGCTCGTTGGACAGGGCGCCCGGGATGCCCTCGGGCGGCAGCATGCCGTTCTGCGCCGAATCGCTGGTCTGTTTGCTGCGGATGGCAGCCGAGCCGGGAGTCTCGTTGGGGCGGTAGGTTTCGGATGTCTGCTCGCGCTGGGAGAAATCGACGGCGGCACTGACCTGGGCGCGTACGTTGCCAGGGCCGACGATCGGGTTGAGCAGGGTCAGGATGCGTTGGGCCGTGCGCTGCTCGATGTCGTTGATGAAATTGCGCCGGGTGCTGTCCATGCCTGCCTCGCCGCCCGGCGAGGACATCAGGTGGCCGTCCTGGTCGACGATGGAGACGGATTCGGCGCTGAGCTTGGGCACGCTGGAGGACACCAGCCAGGCAATCGCCGAGACCTGGGACTCGCTCAGGGTGCGGGAGGGGTAGAGCGTCAGGAGCACGGAGGCGGTAGGGGCTTCGCGTTCGCGCACGAACAGGGATTGGCGCGGAATGGCCAGATGCACGCGGGCGGACTTGACCGGCTGCAGAGCCTCGATGGAGCGGGCGAGTTCGCCTTCGAGGGCGCGCTGGTAGGTGATCTGCTCGGAAAACTGGCTGGCGCCGAACTTGGGCTCGTCCAGCAGCTCGAAACCCACGCTGCCGCCGCGCGGCAGGCCTTGTTCAGCCAACTGCAGGCGCAGTGCATAGACCTGTTCGGCTGGCACCAGGATGGTGGCGCCGTTGTCGGCGAATTTGTAGGGGATGTTGCGCTGGTTGAGAACGGAGACGATGGCGCCGCCGTCGCGGGCTTCCACGTTCGAGAACAGCGTACGGTATTCGGGCTCGCGCATCCACAGGGCGGCGACGACGAGCAGGGCCACGATCGCGGCACCCAGGCCCAGGAGCACCGGCCGGGGCAGGGCCGCCAGCCGCGCCAGGGCGGGGTTGCGGTTCATCCAGTCGGCAATGGGGTTCATCGGATGGAAGATGCAGAAAAGGCCGCCAGGGCGCGCCCGGGCCAGAAACCGATGGTCTGGATGATGTGCATGCTGTGTTGCGGCAGAATAATGGGATGTTGGCGGCCATTATGGCGGCGATTCGCATTCCGGCAAGCCCTGAAAAACCCCGTTTTTGGGGCTTAGTTAGGATGATCCGTCCGGTTTGCACGTCTGCCGGGCAAACGGGGGAACTGCCCGTTCTTATCACCGCTATTGCGGGGCTTGCCGTCGCGAAGCGGGCCGTATAGTACCTTATCGGCCGCGCTGTGTGATCGGTGCGGTGTGTATTTCCGCTTATCTTCCAAAGTTGTCCGCCATGTTGACTTCCCAGGCTCTCGCCAACGTAGAAAACCTGCTCGCCCAGATGCGCGCCGTTGCGCGCGAGTCCCAGGGCCTGTCGGCACAGCCCGCAGCGCCTGCCGAAAGCGGGGGATTCTCGGCCGAGCTGGCCCGTTCCCTGGAACGCGTGTCCCATGCGCAGAATGCCGCCAATACCCAGGCCAAGGCCTTCGAGATGGGCGATCCGGATATTTCCCTCAGCAATGTGATGATCGACCTGCAGAAGGCCGGCCTTGCTTTTCAGGCGACCGTACAGGTGCGGAACCGTCTGGTGGAAGCCTACAAGGAAATCGCCAATATGGCGGTCTGATTCTCGTCCGGTCCCTGCGGGGCCGGGCAGCGCGGTTCGCAAAACCCGCCGGGCGGCAGCCGTGCGGGTTTTTGTTTTTCGGGGCCAATGGGCGGTGCCCGGTCAGACCATCGGACCGTGGGCTTGAGACGGTCCGGCCGGCGGTGTTTGTTCCATGGGCGTGATCGGCTCATCCTCGTCCGGGGAGCGGCGCACGACGCCGCCTTCGGTGTCCAGGGCGTACAGCCAGGCCAGCAGTTCCGCGATCGCAACGTAGAGCTTCGGAGGGATGTGCGCATCCAGGTCCACCTGCATCAGCAGGCTGACCAGTTCGGGCGATTCGTGCACATAAAGGCCATGTTCGCGCGCCGTGCGCACGATGGTTTCTGCCAGTGTGCCATAGCCTTTGGCCACGACCCGTGGCGCGGAATCCGACGGATCGTAGCGGATGGCGACCGCGCTGGGGCGGTTGGGGTCAGGATGCGGCGACTTCATTTTCCAGGGAATCCGGTGGCTGGGGTTCGGGGCCGTCGTCCCGTGCCTGGACCGACAACTGGCTGGTCTGCAGACCCTGGGCCAGCAGCCGGGCGCGCAATGGCTCGATGGCGGGGGTCAGCCGCTCCGCGGATTGGGGGGCAGTCAGCCGCATGATCAGTTGATCGCCGGACAGACTCAGGCGGGCCTGGATGTCTCCCAGAGTGGGCAGGTGCAGGTTCAGTCGGGTGGACCAGTGCTCGTCCTGAAAATCGCGCTCGTCCTCGTCGCCCTGCGGGCGGCGGCGGACCTCCCATTCCATGTCGGCCCCCGGCCATGCCTCGCCTTGCCAGAGGAAACCCTGGTTGGCGAGCGCCTCGAGCTGCTGGCGGACCAACAACTGGGCCTGCGGATCGATGCCCGGGACGGGGGGGGTAGGGTTATGGCTGGCCGTTGGGTGCGCCTGCGCAGGTTCCGGGGCCGGACCGCTTGCAGTGGGTGCGACGGCAGCCGGTGCGGTCTGCTGGGCCGCCCCCTGGGCCGCAGGTACGGGTTGCGGCGGGATGCGCCCCTGCGGCTCTTGCCGCAGTTCCTGGACCGTGCCTTTGCCCGTGGACAGCTGGGCGAGATGAGATTCGTAGAACAGGCCGCTCGTTCGTACGGATTGCGACAGCGCGTGGGCAAAGCGGGCGGGCAGTGCGCCTGGTTGCCCCAGGGTGGTCGCAAGCTGGGCCCAGGTCTGGTTGATGCTGCCGGCCGGGGTGGATTGGGTTCCGGGAAAGGGCGCGCCTGCGCTCGTGCCGCCGGGCAGGCCGGGGGCGCTGCCGCCTGTCTTCGGGCCTGCGCCGGCCTCGGGCAGCAATGGTGATTGTCCGCGCACGGCCTGGCCTTCCTGGGGGTACTGGTTCAACAGGGCGAGGATGATGCGGGCGGCATAGCCGAGCGTGGTCGGTGCGGATTGGGTGGTGCCGTTGAAGGTCGTGCTGCGCCCGAGCAGGTTGTCCAGCTTCATGTCCCGCACGGCCTTGCCGACGGCGGCCTGCTGGCGTCCCTGCTGGGTGGCCCTGTCTACTGTTTCCCGGGGATGGCGCTGGGTGGGGTTCTGCGGCGCGTTGGGATTTTCGGTATTGCCGGGCTGGGGGACGGCCTGCGGGCCGGCTCCCGAAACGAGATTGGCCTGCTGGCCCAGCGTGGTGCCCAGCACGGCATCCAGGCGCTGGATCAGTAGCGTGCCAAGGTTTGAAGGGGCACCGATGCTCATGGCGGGGTGATTCCTGGGCGGATGCCTAGTGCGGGCGCACCGTGCTGTAGTACGCTTGCAGGACGGTGCGCTGGCGTTTGAATGTGCCCAGCAGGTGGCTCAGGCGTTCGAGCTCGGGTGCGATCAATTGGCGGATTCGGGCATCGTCGTCCAGGATGCGGGTCAGCAATTCCCGCCTGGCGGTTTTCTGGTCGTCGTCCAGCGGGTCCAGCGCCTTCAGGCGCTCGACTGCTTCCTGATAGCGGGCACCGAGCTCCACCAGTTCGTCCCATTCCTGAGTCTGGGCCTTGTTCAGCATCTGGCCGGACAAGTCGGCGATTTCCTGGTAGCGCTCGAGGATGGAGGCGTGCGGCGTGCTCAATGGCGGGATTCCGGTCAGTGGCTGGGGGGCGGATCGCCGAATTGGGGATCGACGGCCGTGTGCCAGGCACCGGCCAGGTCGGTCAGCATCTTCTCGGCCGTATCGAGTTTGGCTTCATCGCTGCGCAGATTGGCGAGCATCAGGTCGCGGATGATGAGTTCGTAGGACGAGATCAGCAGGCGGGCGACTTCGCCGCCGCGTTCTGTATCCACGCCCGCCTTCAGGCCGGAGTCCACGATGTCGATGGCCTTGGACAGGGCCTTGCCGCGTTCCTGGATGTTGCCGTTGTGCATATGGTGGCGGGCCTGGGCGATGGCCGTCAGCGCGCCCCTGAACAGCAGCGAGATCAGGCGCTCGGGCGAAGCGCTGAGAACTTCGGTCTCGAGTCCGATATTGGCATAGGTGCCGGTGGCGCGGGCTGAGCGGGAACGGGGCGCGTAGGTCATGGCCGGTTATTTGCTGTTCTTGCTGCCGTTGAGCGCGCTGAGCTGCTGCGACAGGTAGCTGCTGAGGGAGTTCATCTGGCTGACCATGGCGTCCAGTTGTGTGAACTGGGCGCGGTAGGTCTCCATGCGCTGATCGATGCGGTCGGAAGTCGCATCGTATTGCTTCTTGATGTCGGTGATGGTCTTGTTCAGGCCTTCGGTGGTGGTGCTGAAGATCCCGTCGGCCTTGGTGAAGGCGTTTGCCGCAGTATCCACCCGGGAACCGATGCCGGTGCCGCTGGTGAACAGGGACTTGACGCCGTCGAGGTTCTCGGACAGAGCCTTGGACAACTTCGCGTCGTCGATCTTCAGTTCGCCAGTCTTGGGGTCGGTCGTGATGCCGATCTTCGACAGATTGAGATTGCTGGATGGATCGAATGACCCGGACAGGGCGTCGCGCATGCGTGTCTGGACCGAGCGCGCGACCGAATCGCCGGTCAGGGCCGACGAAGTCTGGGCATCGACGTTGTAGGCGGTCAGCGTCTTGATGGTGCCCAGGAGATCGTTGTAGGCCTTGACGAAGTCACCGACAGCCTTCTTGGCGGCGCCGTCGTCGCGGCTCAGGGTCAGGCTGGCGGCGCTGGTCGTGGTCTGGTTCAGCGTCAGCTTGACGCCATCGATCACGTTCTCGATGGTGTTGCTCTGGCTGGTGACCGCGATGCCGTTGATGGTGAGCTCGGCGTTGGTGGCGTCCTGGACCGTGACGCCCGCCGTGGAACCGCCCCCGCTGTAGCCCAGGAAGGCTTCGAGGTCGGCATTGCCGTCCACCGTGATGTTGGTGACCGATTTCTGTTCGCCAGTTTCGCGGCTGGTCAGCAGCAGGCGGTACTGGCTGCCGGGTGTGCCGTCGTTGACGATGGTGGCATTGACCCCGATGTCCTTGTCGGCGTTGATGGCGACCACGAGCTTGTCCAGGGATGTACCCTTGTCGCTCAGGTCGATGGACTTTTCGGTGCCGTCGATGGTGATCTTCAGGGTGCCGCCGGTGCCGATGTCGGTGGTGCGGTCTGCCCGGCCTGCGTAGACCAGGGTCTGGGCCGAGGCAAGCTGGTCGACCTGGATGGCGTACTGGCCCGGGATGGCCGCACTGGTGGCCGTCGCGGAAAAGGCATCCGAGCCGGATTTCACGGCGATCGCCCCGAAGGTGTCGGTCTTGCCGACGGCCTGCGCAGCCTTCTGGAGGGACGCGACCGCGTCCTTCAGCTTGCTGTATGCGGAGAGCTTGGCTTCCGCCGCGGTCTGCCGGCTCTTGATGGTGTTCAGAACCTGGCTTTCGTTGGTTTGCAGCTTGTCGAGCAGGTCGGACAGGGGCAGACCGGACAGGCCGAGGGAAGAGACTGATGCCATGGTGTGATTCTCCGTTCAGCCATTATGCCCCGGTTCGGCGGCGGCAAAGGCGATGTATGGGGTGAGATTTCGTTTCAGATTCGGCGATCAGGCCTTGGTGTCCACTCCGGAACCCTGCAGCTGGACGATCATTTTGGCGACCCGGAGGACGGCCTCGGACGGGATCGTGCGCAGAACTTCGCCGGAGGTGCTGTCCACGATCGAGACGACCAGGCGCTGGGCGTCTTCGTCCATGTCGAAGCGGATGCCGGTGGACCAGGCCTTCAGGCTGTTGTTGACGGACTCGAGGGCCTTTTCCAGGGAAGACTGCGGCGGTTCGATCGGCTGGCGCAGTCCGAGCGCGCGCTGGTCGGTCTGCTTGTCGAAGCGGCCGGATTGCGTATCCTCGACAGGCGCCACCTGGACGGCTGGGTCGGGCTGGGCCTGCTGACGCTCGGACATGGGAGCCGCCAGACCCAGGCTAGAAGAGGCCAGTTGGTTTCCAATGGGGTGAATCATGCGTGCTCCTGTCCGGGTGTGCTTGTTCTGTTGCAGAAAGCGTCCGGGACATGTCGCTCAGGATCGGACGCTTCCTGGGTTCTCACTCTGGCATAACGGCAGAATCCGGAAAAGCTTTAGGCGCAATCCCCACAAAGCCTTCATGGGCCGGGTCAGGCGAAAGATCGCATGCAGCCAGCGGGGGAAATTCCCGGTGGAAAGCCGTGTTGCTTTGGGGAACATCCGGGGCGTTCATGATGCATACTTGCATTTTATGATGTGTTTCACGGATTGTGCGATGCCTCTTTCCGAGGACCAGCTGATTGCCCGTCATGCGCCGCTCGTGCGCCGGCAGGCCCTGGCGCTGATCGGCAAGTTGCCGGCCAGCGTCGAACTCGACGACCTGATGCAGGCGGGCATGATGGGGTTGCTGGATGCCGTGCGGCGTTACCAGCAGCAGGCGGACGCGCAATTCGAGACCTATGCGGTCACCCGCATCCGCGGCGCCATGCTGGACGAATTGCGCAGCCAGGATTGGCTGCCGCGCAGCGTGCGCGCCAAGGCGCGCAGCATCGAAGACGCCATCCGGACGTTGCGTCACCGTCTGCTGCGTCCGGCGACCGAGGCCGAGATCGCCGAAGAAATGGGCCTGAACCTGGCCGACTACCAGGCATTGCTCGAAGAGGCCCATGGGGTTCAGATCCTGATGTACGAAGACCTGGCGCAGCATCGGGAAGACCGTGGCGGCGAAGGTGCGCTGGACGCCACGACGGAAGGCGGTGGCGGCAATCCGCTGGATTGGCTGATGCGCGAGAGCCTTCGATCGGTGCTGATCGAGGCGATCCGCAATCTTCCGGAGCGCGAACAGCTGCTGCTGTCGCTGCAGTTCGAGCAGGACCTGAACCAGAAGGAAATCGCTGCCGTGCTGGAAATCACCGAAGGCCGCGTGTCCCAGCTGCGATCGCAGGCCGTGGCGCGCATCCGTGCCTGGCTGGCCAGCCATTCCTGGGAACCCGACGAGGATACCGACGACTACGAGCATCTCCTATAAGGGCAGTCCTCTCGGGCCGCGTGTGCCTTGCGTGCGCAATAAGATTCATTTAATATATATCTTATACGGCACAGGCTGCCGGATTCACAATGGCGAGGGAACCTCATCATGAACATCGATCGTTTCAAGCACCAGCACGTCGAAATTCTCAGCGGCATCAGCTTGCTGCGCCGGTTGTCCCACCAGGGGATCGCTGACCATGCCGTGGACATCGCCCACGAACTGAAGGCCCTGGCCCAGGTCGTCACCCAGCACCTGGCCATCGAGGACCGGATCCTGTATCCCTCGCTGGAGCAAAGCGGCGATGACCGCATGGCGCGCATGAGCGTCGCCTACCAGAATGACATGAAGGGCATCGCAAGCGCCTTCATCAATTTTGCCCGCCGGTGGGGCAATGCCACGCAATTGACCCGCAGCCCGGAAGATTTCCGCGCCGAAGCCAATACGATACTGAGAAACGTGCATGACCGGATGCTGCGCGAAAACCGCGAGTTCTATCCGGCCATCGAGGCGTTGTAGGCGGCGTTGCCGGAAGCAGGGCGGTTGCGCGCGGGCGGGGAATGACGCCGCCCGTGCCGCCCGGCGATGTCCGGGTGCGCCGGCCCGGCCGGGTGTTTCCGCGATGAAGCGCGGTTCGTGGTATCAAAACGAATATAATGGCCGGCTAGTTTCCCCCAGCGGCCAAACGAATGAAAACCTCCGAGATCCGTCAGAAATTCCTGTCCTTTTTCGAGTCGAAAGGGCACCAGATCGTGCCTTCTTCGCCGCTGGTGCCGGGCAATGACCCGACGCTGCTCTTCACCAACGCCGGCATGGTCCAGTTCAAGGACGTCTTCACCGGCAAGGACACCCGGCCCTACCGCCGGGCAACGACCGCACAGCGCTGCGTGCGCGCGGGGGGCAAGCACAACGACCTGGAAAACGTCGGCTATACCGCCCGGCACCATACGTTCTTCGAAATGCTGGGCAACTTCAGCTTCGGCGATTATTTCAAGCGCGATGCCATCACCTATGCCTGGACCCTGCTGACCGAAGTCTACGGCCTGCCCAAGGAAAAGCTGTGGGTCACGGTCTACCAGGAAGACGACGAGGCCTACGACATCTGGGCGCAGGAAATCGGCGTACCTCGCGAGCGCATCATCCGTATCGGCGACAACAAGGGTGCGCGCTATGCCTCTGATAATTTCTGGCAGATGGCCGATACCGGCCCCTGCGGCCCCTGTTCCGAAATCTTCTACGACCACGGCCCCGAAATCTGGGGCGGCCCTCCGGGATCGCCCGAGGAAGACGGCGACCGCTACATCGAGATCTGGAATCTGGTGTTCATGCAGTTCGAGCGCGACGCGCAGGGCACGATGCACCCGCTTCCCAAGCCCTGCGTGGACACCGGCATGGGCCTGGAGCGCATTGCCGCCGTGCTGCAGCACGTCCATTCCAATTACGAGATCGACCTGTTCCAGAACCTGATCCGCGCTGCCGCGCGCGAGACCGGCTGCACCGATCTGGCCGACAATTCCCTGAAGGTCATCGCCGACCATATCCGCGCCTGCGGGTTCCTGGTGGTCGACGGAGTGATTCCCGGCAACGAAGGACGCGGCTACGTGCTGCGCCGCATCATCCGGCGCGCGTTGCGCCACGGCCACAAACTCGGCCAGAAAGGCCTGTTCTTCCACAGGCTGGTGGCCGATCTGGTCGAGCAGATGGGCGCAGCCTATCCCGAACTGGCCGCGCAGCAGAACCGGGTCGAGCAGGTGCTGCGCCAGGAAGAAGAACGCTTCGGCGAAACCCTGGAAAACGGCATGCGCATCCTGGAATCCGCCCTGGCGGCCCTGCCGTCAGGGCAGGCGCTAGACGGCCAGACGTTGTTCACTCTGTACGATACCTACGGTTTTCCGGTCGACCTGACGGCCGACATCTGCCGCGAGCGTTCCATTCCGGTCGACCTGGACGGCTTCGAGCAGGCCATGGCGCACCAGCGCGAGCAGGCGCGCGCCGCCGGCAAGTTCAAGGCGGCGGCCGACCTCAGCTATGACGGCGTGGCAACGCGCTTCGACGGCTACGATCACCTGGAAGGCCAGGCCACCGTGACGGCACTGTACGTCGATGGGGTCTCCGTGTCCTCGATCTCGCAGGGCCAGCAGGCCGTTGTGGTGCTGGATGCGACCCCGTTCTACGCCGAGTCCGGCGGCCAGGTGGGCGATACGGGCCTGCTGGCGGGCGCGTCGACCCGCTTCCAGGTGGCGGACACCCAGAAGATTCAGGCCGATGTATTCGGCCATCACGGCATCCTGGAACAGGGGGCGCTGGCCGTGGGCGACACGGTGCGCACGCAAGTCGATGCGCAGCGCCGCGCCGACACGATGCGCAACCATTCCGCGACACATCTGATGCACAAGGCCTTGCGCCAGGTGCTTGGCGAACACGTCCAGCAGCGAGGCTCGCTGGTCGATCCGGACAAGACCCGCTTCGACTTCGCCCACGATGCGCCGATGACGGCCGAGCAGATCGCCCGGGTCGAAGCCATCGTCAATGATGAAATCCTGTCCAACCAGGCGGTGCAGGCCCAGCACATGGCTTACGACGAGGCCGTGGCCGGCGGGGCGATGGCCTTGTTCGGCGAGAAGTACGGCGACGTGGTGCGGGTGCTGGATATCGGGTTTTCGCGCGAATTGTGCGGCGGCACCCACGTGGCGCGCACGGGCGACATTGGCCTGTTCAAGATTGTCTCCGAGGGCGGCGTGGCCGCCGGCATCCGCCGGGTGGAGGCCATCACCGGGCGCAATGCCCTGGCCTGGGTCCAGCGGACATACGATACGCTGGACCGGGCGGCCGGCTTGCTCAAGACCCAGCCCGCGGAGGTGCCGGAACGCATCCAGGCGCTGCAGCAGCAGACGCGCCAGGTCGAGCGTGAACTCGAACGCCTGCAAGACAAGCTGGCCGCGGCCGCGGGCTCCGACCTGGCCGGCCAGGCCGTGGACGTCGCCGGGGTGAAGCTGCTGGCTGCCCGGCTGGCGGGTGTCGATCCCAAGGCGCTGCGCGGCATGGTCGACCAGCTCAAGTCGAAGCTGCCCGGCGCGGTGATCCTGCTGGCTGCCGTCGCGGATGACAAGATCAGCCTGGTGGCCGGCGTCAGTCCCGAACTGACGGCGCGGATCAAGGCCGGCGACCTGGTCGGTTCAGTCGCTGCCCAGGTGGGCGGCAAGGGCGGCGGCCGTCCCGATATGGCCATGGGCGGCGGTTCCGATGTAGGTGCGCTGGATGGCGCCCTGGCCGGAGTGCAGTCCTGGCTGGCTGCACGGCTGGAGACGGCATGACGGCGGAATGGCCGCATGCTGACCAGGAGGTCGACGCCAGGGGGCTGAATTGCCCCCTGCCGATCCTGCGCACCAAGAAGGCCCTGGCCCACATGGAAAGCGGTCAGGTGCTGGCCGTCCTGACCACCGATCCGCATGCGGGCCGGGATTTCCAGGCGTTCTGTCAGCAGACGGGCAATGCGCTGCTGGCCCAGCGGATGCGCGAGGACGCGGTCCAGGTGCATTACGTCCAGCGCCGCTGATGTGTTGTTTTTCCCGGCATTTGCAGGCCGTTTCCCCGCATCCATTGCGGATACTGTCTGTCTGATGCTAAAATTTTGCGTTTTTCACAGCATTTTCAAAGGATTATCAATGGTTGTGATTCGTCTGGCCCGCGGCGGCTCGAAGAAGCGTCCCTTCTACAATGTCGTTGCTGCCGATTCGCGTAATCGCCGCGATGGCCGTTTCATCGAACGCGTGGGTTTCTACAACCCCGTCGCCGGTGAAGGTCAGGAAAATCTGCGCCTGGCCCTGGATCGCGTCCAGTACTGGGTGGACAACGGCGCCCAGCTGTCCGATACGGCTGCTCGCCTGGTCAAGGAATATTCCGCCAAGGTTGCGTCCGCCGCCTGATTGCGGTCCCGTCGTGCCGGCAATGGCCGATACCGCTTCCCCGGGCGCTGCGCTGCCGGACAACCTGGTCGAGGTCGGCCGGGTGGTCTCGGCCCATGGCGTGCGCGGCTGGCTGAAGATTCAGCCTTATTCTCCCCAGGCGGATGCCCTGCAGGGCGCTCCGGTCTGGTGGTTCAAGGCGCCCGATCCCGCCCTGGGAACGGGCGCTTCGTCGCGTCCGGAAGGTATGAACATCCGCACCTGCCGCCGCCAGGGGGGGCAGTTCCTGGTCGCCCAGGTCGACGGGATTGCCGACCGTGACGCGGCTGAGCTGTTGCGCGGATACACCGTCTGGGTTCCCAGGGCGGCGTTTCCCTCGACAGGCGAAGACGAATACTATTGGGTCGACCTGATCGGCTGCGATTTTCACGGCGTTGGAGATGACGGTCCCCGCCTGCTGGGACGCGTCGACCAGGTGCTGGACAATGGCGCCCATGCCGTGCTGCAGGTGGCTCTGGGAGCGCCGGATGCCGACGGTGTCTTTCGCCCGCAGACCGATGCCCGCGGCCGGCCGCGTCACGTGCTGGTGCCTTTCGTGGCGGCACACGTGCAGCATGTCGATCTCCAGGCCCGCCGCATCGACAGCGACTGGCCGGCCGATTTCTGAATATCCGCATCCCGGATGCACCAGCCCGCCTGGGCGGCGCCTTGCCTTTCGTTCCCGTCCTTTCGGCCCGTGCCATGCGATTTGACCTGATCACGCTGTTTCCCGAGATGTTCGCTGCCGTGCGCGACCAGGGCGTCAGCGGCCGCGCGCATGCGCGCGGCATCTGGTCCCTGGTGACCTGGAATCCCCGGGATTTCACGACCGATGTGCACCGGACGGTGGATGACCGGCCTTATGGCGGGGGACCAGGCATGGTGATGCTGGCCGAACCGCTGTCCCAGGCAGTCGAGGCGGCGCGTGCCGCCCGCCTGCAGGCAGGCGCCGACACCCCGGAAGCGCCCGCGCCCGTCGTGTTGTTGTCGCCGGCCGGCCGGACCCATGACCAGGCCGGCGCCCGGCGTTGGGCGGACGGCACGGGCGCCATCCTGATCTGCGGCCGCTACGAGGGGGTCGACCAGCGTTTCATCGATCGCTGCGTCGACGAGGAAATCTCGCTGGGGGATTTCGTGCTGTCGGGCGGCGAGCTGGGGGCCATGGTCCTGATGGACAGTGTGGTGCGGCTGCTGCCCGGCGTGTTGCACGATGCCGAATCCGCCGTGCAGGATTCCTTCAATCCCGCCCTGGACGGTTTGCTGGACAGTCCCCATTACACGCGGCCCGAGGTCTGGCGGGGCGACCCGGTTCCCGAGCCTCTGTTGTCCGGCCACCATGCCCGCATCGCGGCCTGGCGGCGGGAGCAGTCCCTGGCGTTGACGGCAGCGCGCCGGCCCGAGTTGATCGAACGTGCGCGGGCGGCAGGCCGCCTGGACGGCAGCGACGAGCGTGTGCTGGAACAGGCTGGCCGGGATTCGAAGCCAGGCGGCAAGGGGTAGCTGGCTAGGGTCGTGCCCCCAGCGCCTGCAGTGTCCGGCCCCCGGGGCGGGCATAGTATTGCCTGGATACCCAGGCTGCTTCGGGGCCCGTGGGCGCCGAGCAATCGGTGCCGGGCGGGCAGGATAGCGGGTCGTCTTGTGCATAGCGCAGGTAGATGGCGGTTTTGCGCGCTGTCTGTGCCGCATTCAGGTTGGCCTGCAGTTCCTGGCTGGGATAGTTCAGATAGGCGGTGCGGGAATACGGCCCCGGGGCAAACGCCATGGCGGCTTCCACCAGCCGGGCACCGGCGATATGGTCCGGGTGGTCGTGCCCGGCGCAGCGCCAGCACAGCGACCGGTAGGGAATGGTGATCGAAGGATCCATCAGGCGGACGTCCTGGGGGCGTTCCTGACGGATCAGATCGGCCAGCAGGTGGACCAGTTCGCCGCGCGTGTAGATATCGGGGTAGGGCGCATATGACCGTACGCGGGCGTGGGGCACGGATTCGAGCCGGCTCAGGGGGGTGAGACTGCCCCAGCCGGTGCCCAGCCAGGGATCGGGCAGGCGCAGCATGATGAGCTGGATGCGCGGATTGGCGCGCAGGGTATGGCGCACCAGTATGTGTGCACCGACCGCGAGGCCATCGGTGTTCCAGGCGTCGGCAGTGCCGGCCATGTCGGCATAGGCGGCCTTGATGCCGCGCTCGCGCGCCAGGGTATAGTCCAGCCCCTTGCCCCGGTCCCCGGCCGTCAGATAGACAGTATGTACGCAGCGCCCCTGGCGGATGGCGTCATCCTGATCGGGATTCATGAACAGCAGGTCGTCGTCGGGGTGTGCGACGAAGCTCAGTACCTTGCCTGCCGTGCAGTTTGCGGCGGCCTGGGGCACGGCCGGCGCGGCGGTCTTGGGGGCAGCCTGCCGGGGCGCCGGCAGAACCGCTCCGGCGGCCATGGGCAGGACGAGAGCCAGTGCGGCCAGGAAATTCACGGGCAGGCGGGACCGGCGGATCGGGCGGCGAAAGAGCGGTCCGGACGCTGATGGAGGGAAGATCATGGTTCGGGGAGTTGTTGCGTAGGAAGCCATGTCGCCGGCGGTGTCAGCGCCGCCTGGAATAGGCCAGGATCACGATGCAGGACAGCACGATCAGGCCGCCCAGCAGTTGGCGGCCGTCGAAGGCCTGGTCCAGGATGAGCCAGCCCAGCGCCAGGCTGGCGACCGGTTCGGCGTTCATGACCGGGGCGTTGCGCGCCATGTCCAGCCGGGGCATGAGGATGAACAGAGTGCAGAAGCCCGTCGTGTAGCACAGAGACAGGGCCGCCAGGGCGATCCAGCCGACGGGACTGTCGGGCGTGCGCATGCCGTCGGGCATGAACTCGGCGGCGCCTGCCGCCAGCATGGCGCAGAAGACGATCAGGATGGTGTACAGACTGCGCACCGGGCCTGCCAGGGTGGCGAGCCTGTGCTCGGTGATCCACAGCGCGCAGGCAAAGAACGAGGCGCTGCCGAAGGCCAGCAGGACGCCTTCCACCCAGCGCAGGCCCAGGGGATCGTCGTTACCGAGCAGGCCGGGCAGGTCCAGGACCAGCGCCAGTCCGAGCAGGATCAGTCCCATCAGCAGGCTCGCGCGCCGGCTCGGTCGCGGGCCGCCGAAGGCCCAGGTCAACAGGGCGAACAGCAAGGGAAACAGGCTGTTGATGAGCAGCGCCAGGGCGACCGGAATCCGGGCGACGGCGGAATACAGGCAGAAGCTCTGCAGGGCGAGCAGCAGGCCCAGCAGTGCCTGCCACGGTGCCAGCCCGGCAGGCAGGCCCAGGCTCTGGCGGCGCCACAGCACGATGCACAGCAGCGCGGCCAGGCTGGCCCCGGCACGGCATGCGACTCCCAGCAGCACGCCCGCGCCGTCGTCGAATGCGACGCGGGCCGCAACGTGGTTGGTGGCGAAAATGGCGCTGATGAGGATCAGGGTGCCGACGGCCAGGTGGCGTGGCAGGAGGTATGGACCTGAGTCGGATGCCATGGAATCAGGCCGGCAGACCGCGGGAGGCCGATTCGACGGAGCGAGATTTGGTTTCGGATTGCATCATGAGAAATGGGTGCAGCCATGTCGGGCGCATCGGGGGTGAGTCGGAGAATGCGCGAAACGCCATCGAAGGGCGCTCGGTGGCTGTCAGGAAATTTTACGAAATGCCTGTCGGGAAGTTAAGTCCTCGGGCCGGTTGAAGGCGAACGCCGCCGCCCGGTGTCGTGTGTTCGACACGCGGGCGGCGGATGACAGGCAGGCGGGACCGGGATCAGGCGGTCAGAAGGCCGGAAGCAAGGGGATCGGAGAGGCGTTGGGCTCGCTGGCTGGCTTGATGCCCCGGCGTGCCCGGATGGGCCGATGCGTCGAGGTGGAAGAATGCCACCAGATCGACCAGGGTGTCGGCCTGTTCCTGCAGGCTGGCCGCGGCGGCGGCCGATTCTTCCACCAGGCTGGCGTTCTGCCGGGTGACGTCGTCCATCTGGGTGACGGCCGAGTTGATTTCCTCGATGCCGG
>Ga0182737_1000850_pt1 | contig 35559 bp, 27 predicted proteins | sample eDN5th30CBELigOP_FD_128878 | JGI IMG/M metagenome (GOLD analysis project Ga0182737, IMG submission 128878) | Enriched Organic Plus compost microbial communities from Emeryville, California, USA - eDNA 5th pass 30_C BE-Lig OP (version 2) (version 2) ... | reverse complement strand
GCCTGGCGTCGCATTCGATCGAGCCCGGTCTTGCGGCAGATGCGATCCTGATCGCCGTGGCCATGAATACACTTGTCAAAGCCGTGATGGCGGCATGGGTCGGAGGCTCAAGGATCGGCGGGCCCGTCAGCGCCCTTAGCGTGCTCGGCCTTGCGGCCGGCATGGCAGCGTCTCTGTATCTTGGCCGTTCGTGAATTGAGGGGGAGATTGCGGCCGGGCATGCGGCCACACTCGGGCCTTGATGGGTCGGTCTGGTCGGCTGTAAGCGATGGTTTCGGGGAGAGTGGTGTCGCTGATCTCCCCGAAATCGGGTAATGCAAGCGGGGCAGCAAAACGCGGCCTCGCAGTCCCCTCACGCGTTGCGGAGCAATGCTACGATCTTGTCTTTTAACATCAGCCGCTGGCGGCGCAGATCGGCCTCGGCTGCTTCGGAAATGGCGTCGAGACGTGTCTCGGACCGATGAATCTTGTCGTTCACCGCGTCATATTCCGTCAAAACATGCGCAAACTCCGGGCTTTTCGCCTTCAGGGCATGAATGGCGTCCATCTGGTCTGGGAATTCGTCGCCAAGAGTGTGAGGTGTATTCGACAAGGTTCTTTCTCCTTTTCTGCAATTTCGCCCCGGCGTCAGGGCTTTTCGACGCGCGCGACCTGATAGGTGACAAACGCGCCTTCCCGCCCGACCGAGATGTATTCGCCAAGACGGAAGCACTCCTCGCCCAGGCGGAAACCGATCTCGTCGTCCCGATCACCCGGCTCGTAATCGAAATACCACTGCCCGCCGGGCTTGCGCCGCAACAGCCCGATGCGGGCCGTCTTACCGTCCCGAAAATATCGGACGCGACAGGCGTCGCGAGATTTCTTCCATTCCAGCGGATCAAGGAATCCTTCGTGGTTGAGCGGAACCAGAAGATCATAGCCTTCTTCCCGATCTCCCTCCGGATGGTCTTTGCCGCGAGCGAGAACCAACCGCACGTGGTGGAAACTTGAGGGTAGTTCTTGTGCCTTGACCACGATCCGATCCTTCATTTCCCCCCCTGATACACCATTGGCAAAGGAACGTTCTTGATCTGGCGCAAGTGAGACGAGGCATGTGTTATCCGATGCCGGCGACTATCCGGAACGGTCGAGATGGGCCTGCGTCAGGATGACCGCGCCGATCGCCGCAGGCTGAACCGGAAGCTTCTCCCAGTTAAGCTCGCGCAGGTTCTTGAGCCCCTGGAACAGCCCGCAGTCGATAAGGATGCGGTGGCGCGCCGAGCGATGTCAAAGTCAGCATCGGTGTCCCTTTGCGGTTTTTAGGACAGGGAAGGTCCGGCTGCCGCCCAATCAGCACTGGGTCCAATCATGGTGTGGTGGGCGAGGTCGCCCGCGATCCGGACGTGCTGCCCGTTTGATCCTGGAACTCATATTGACGAGAATGGTGGAGATAGCCGTCGGTGGCGCGGATTCGGTCCGACAGGAGGCGTAGGCCATTCAGCACGACCAGAACGGTGCCGCCTTCGTGTCCGATCACCGCGAGCGGAAGCGGCAGGTCGAAGAACAGGCCGCCGGTCACAAGTACCAGCATGGCGCCGATCGCGAGGACGAGATTCTGTCGGATGATGACGGCCGTCCGCCGTGCAAGCCGGTGCGCATCGGCCAGCTTCTTCATGTCTTCCGACAGCAGGGCGACGTCGGCGGCCTGCAGTGCGACGTCCGACCCCGCCGCGCCCATGGCGATGCCGACGTCGGCGCGAGCCAATGCGGCGGCATCGTTGACGCCATCGCCGACGAAAGCGACCTTGCCATCACGCGCGAGGTCGCCGACCTGGAGCACCTTGTCCTGCGGCAGCATCTCGGCATGAACCTCGCCGGGCGCAAGGCCAAGTTCCGTACCGATGCGCAAGGCCACCGGCCTGCGGTCGCCGGTCATCATCACGATGCGGTTGACGCCACCGGCGCGAAGCGCGGCCAGCGCCGGGGCTGAGCTGGCTCTTGCTTCGTCCGCAACACTGACCGCCCCCAGAACGGTCGCACCGCGCCCAAGATAGACCACGGTCTGAGAACTGTCGGCGAGTTCACGGAACGCCGGATCATCGACGGAGGCGCCCATGTCCTCGACGAGGTGAGCGTTGCCGGCCCATATCGGGCCGAAGGAATCGTAGCCGACGATGCCGGCGCTCGGATGCGACGTAACGTCCACGACCGCCACCGGCTCAACGCCATGAACCAGGGCCTCACGACGGATGGCGGCAGCGATGTGATGCTCGGAATGCGCTTCCAGCCCGGCAAGGAGCGAAAGGAAACGGCGATCCTCACCATCCAGGGCGACAATGCGCGTGACCTCCGCACGTCCATTGGTCAGGGTCCCGGTCTTGTCGAAGGCGAAGGTATCGACAGCGGCGAGCGTTTCGAGCGCACCGCCCCCCTTGAACAGCACGCCGCCTCGCGCCGCGGCGGAGAGCGCCGACAGGATCGCGGCGGGGACCGATATGACGATCGCGCAGGGACTGGCGGCGACCAGCAGCGTCGCGGCCTTATAAAGGGCCTGCTCCCAATCGCGGCCAAGCCAATAGAAGATCGCAAGGGCCAGAGCACAGCCCAGCAGGACACCGACCGTATAGCGCTGGCCGAACCACGCGCTGAAGCGCTCGGATGGCGCCTTCGCTTCTTGCGCCTCGGTGACGAGCTGGATCATGCGGGCGATCGTGCTGTCGCTGACGGTCCTGGTGACGGTCACGTCGAGGACCCCGTCAAGATTGACGGTCGCCTCGAAAACCTGCTCGCCCGGTTCCTTGGAAACCGGCATCGACTCACCGGTGATATTGGCTTCGTCGATTCCGCCACGGCCATGCAGGATCACACCGTCGGTCGGCACGCGTGCGCCCGGACGCAGCACCACCACATCGCCGACGGCAAGCTCCGCAGCAGGAACCTCCACCGTGGTCCCGTCCTCTCCTTTGCGGAAAGCCGTCTCCGGCCGGAGCGCCATGAGCGCCTCAACAGCCCTGCGCGCGCGTCCCAATGCCTGGTGCTCAAGCGTGGTCGACACGCTGAACAACGTCAGCAACACCGCGCCTTCGAACGGCGCCCCGACGATCGCCGCCGCCACGGCCGCGACGACCATCAGAAGATCGATGTCGAGGATATGATCGCGCCACAACGCCGTCAGGGCGCTCCAGGTGGCGGGAAGCCCTCCGGCCAAATAGACCATCGCCAGACCGGGAGATCTTAGAATGGAAAGGCCTTCCGCCGGCGGCCAGGTCCCGGCGACGGCCAGCATCATCCCGAGGACCGCAATTGCCGACATGACGGTCTGGAAATCGAGCGACAGACGTTTCATCGTCACACCGCCCGGCCGATCACGGAGCCGATCAATGCGGTCGAGGCCATCGCGACAGCGCCCCAGAACACCACCCGGATAGTCGGTTTCCAGATGCTGGCGCCGCCCGCCCGTGCCCCGATTGCGCCGAGGATGGCAAGACCGATGAGGCAAGCAAGGGACACGGTCCATGCAGCCGTTCCGGCCGGCGCAAGCAGGGCGACGATCAACGGCAAAGCCGCACCCGCCGCAAACGTGACCGCCGAGGTCAGCGCAGCTTGAACCGGTCTTGCCATCACATGGCTCGCCAATCCGAGTTCATCCCGCGCATGGGCTTCGAAGGCATCCTTCGCCATCATCTGTTCGGCGACCTGCCGGGCCAGCTCTGGGGCCACGCCGCGCTGCTCGTAGATTGCCGCGAGTTCGGCCAACTCGGCCTCCGGCTGCGTCGCCAGCTCGTGCCGTTCCCGCGCCATGTCGGCTTCCTCGGTATCGGCCTGCGAACTGACCGACACATATTCGCCCGCCGCCATCGACATCGCCCCGGCCACCAGACCGGCAACACCGGCAACAAGGATCTCATGCGAGGCGTTGGTCGCCGCAGCGACACCGACGATCAGGCTCGACGTCGAGATCAACCCGTCATTGGCACCCAGTACAGCCGCCCGAAGCCAGCCTATCCGTTCGATGAGATGATTTTCCTTGTGAAGGGCGCGCATGAATGGTGCTCCGAGCAGTGATTGTGTGTGCAGCGGGATGATGCTGCGTCGACGCAACCTCATTCCGTGATGGAAGGAAAACGCAGAAAAATGTTCAGTTTAGAATTATTCTAAATAAAGGACTAATTCAAGATACAACCGGCCTTTGGAACCTCACTCGCCAACCACACGGTCTACGGCCATTGGGCGATCACCGGATCCCGGCAGGTCTGCGATCAAGACCAAGATCGCTCGCCCGCCGGACGACCCGGTGTCACCCACAGATAGACAGCTTCGAGGCTAAGCCTACTCGCAAGGCAACCATCGCTAGTCCAATTCCGTCTCCGGCGACGTACCGATGGTACTGCCATCGCCGAAGCGCTTGACGCTGCCATCGACGACCTCGAGCGTTGCGGGATCGATCTTCACCTTGAGGACGTTCCCGCTGGTGTCAGTGACCCGAAGTTCGTAGCAGCCATCGTCGATCTTCATCTTGTCGATGGTCCATCCGAAGTCGCCCGCAAGCTTCCCGAGAGCTTCGAAGGATTGCCTCTTCTGAGGCGGAACGTCGCACGCCTCTCCAGCAAACGCAGCCGTTGCCGGAAGCACCGCGAGCAATGCAAGCACTGCCAATGTCTTTCTCATGATTTCTTCTCCTGGGCTGTGTTGTCGATGGAGGAAATCATGCACAGAGGGACTGACGGGCTACTGAAGATCGGCAGAAATTGCCGTCAGCTTCCGGTCAGCAAACACCGCCATCGTTGCAGCGGAAAGATAATCGTTCTCACGGGCCCGTTTCGAAGCCGCGCCCTTCGCCTGCTTCTTCGTGGGTGACCCCGTCGCGGATGTGGTAGATGCGCCTGAAGGTGGGGATGATCTTTTCGTCGTGCGTGACGACGATGATCGCCGTTCCGAATTTCACGGCCATGTCGTTGAGGATCCGGATCACGGTCAACGCGCGCACACTGTCGAGCGGGGCGGTCGGCTCGTCGGCAAGAATGACAGGCGGCCGGTTGACCAATCCGCGCGCGATGGCAACGCGCTGTTGCTCGCCGCCGGAGAGCTGCGATGGCATCGCATCGGCTCGGTGCTCGACATCGAGTGCTTTTAGAAGCTCTCGCGCGCGTTGGCGTGATTCATGATTTGGGATGCCGGCAAGCATGGGAAGCAGGGCGACATTGTCGGTCACGTCCAAAAAGGGAATGAGGTAAGGCGCCTGGAAGACAAAACCGATCTTGTCGCGCCTCAACGCACGCAGATCGCGGATCTTCCATCCATCGTCATAGATCAGCTCGTCACCAAGGGTCATCCGCCCACCGCTCGGGTCGATGACCGCCCCCAGAGCTTTGAGTAAGGTACTCTTACCAGAACCCGACGGTCCAATCAAACCGACGACCTCGCCGGGCGCGACCCGCATATTGACGTCTTTGAGGGCATCGACGGCGGTGGAGCCGCTGCCATATCGCTTGCGGATTTTCTCGATCAGTATCCCGCCGCCCATCTCAGCCACCGATCGCCTCGGCGGGGTCGACCTTCAACGCCATCCGGATCGCGACGATGCTGGCGAGCGCGCATATGGCGATGACAACGATAACGCCGATGATCGTATCGGCGGAAAGAAGAAGGACGAATTTCGGAAACACCGGCGCTGCAAAGGTCGCCGTGATCTTGCCAACGACGAAGCCGATCAGCCCGAGCACGATTGCCTGCTGCAGGATCATGGATGCGATCGTGCGATTGCGGGTACCGATCAGCTTCAGCACAGCGATCTCGCGTATCTTGTCCATTGTCAGTGTGTAGATGATGAAGGCGACGATCGCTGCGCTGACAACGGCCAGGATCGCGAGGAACATGCCGATCTGCTTGGCCGAGGTGGCGATCAGCTTACCGACCAGAATCTCCTCCATCTGCGGGCGGGTGTAGACCGTCAGTCGCTTCCACCTCGCGATGTCTGTCGCGATCCGGTCCTGGTCGTATCCCGGTTTGGTGCGCACCAGAACGGCGTTTACATAAGGGTTGCTGTTTTGCGAGGCGATGATGGCGTCCAGCAAGCCGGGAACGCCCGGCCGATTGAACTCGGGATTCTCGCTAGTGCGCCGGCGCTGACGGACAATGGAGTCGTTGTCCTTGAGGAATTGCGCTTCCTGCGCGTCCTTCAGCGGGATGAAGACCATCGGGTCGCCGCCCGACGACACCGTCCGTCGCGTCAAACCCACAACGGTAAAATGGTTCCTTCGGACAACGATCCTGTCTCCCAGAGAAAAACCAGTGGCGACATCGGCAACCGCCTCGTAGTGGCTGCGCGTGATGTGCCGCCCGGCGACAAGGAAGGGCGGTCGGCCAGGTGTCGCCATGTCCCCTGGCGCAACGCCCACCACCATGGATCGCACGTCGGAGGTTCCTTTGCGGACCTGCATTGTAAGATAAGTCACGTTGGCGGCTCGCTCGACACCGGGGATCGCCAGGATCATGCGGTAAATGTCATCGTTGATGCTCGAGGACTCGGCGTATGGACCGAGCGTGTTCTGCTGGACAACCCACATATCGGCGCCACTATTGTCGAGCAGCACCTTGCCGTCATCGACCATCCCCCGATAGACGCCTGCCATGGTGAAGGTCACACCGATCAGCAGACCCAGACCGACACCCGTGAAGACAAACTTCCCCCAGGAATGCAAAATGTCGCGTCCGGCAAGACTGATCATTTGAGGAGCTCCGCCGGATTGTCAGCGACACGAATGCGGCTCGTGCTGAGCAATTTCGAGGCGCTGTAGACGACAATCTCGTCGCCAATTTTCAGACCCTTCGTGATCTGCACGGTTCCTTCCAGGTCGGCAGCCCCCAGTTGGACAACCGTAAACCGGATCTTCCCACCTTCGATCTTCCAGACACCCAACTTGCCGCCGAGGTTCTGGACCGCGGCATTCGGAATGGTCGGCGAGGCGGCGATCTCGGGCAGGGCGACCGATACTTCGGCCAACTCGCCAATTGAGGGCAGCGGCACGGGAAGCGTGTCGAAGTTCACCTTTGCAAGATTTTCTTCCGTCACCGCATCCGCAAGGACTTCCACCCGCGCAACGCTTCCCGGTAATCCCTCGCCGGCGCGTGAGCGCAGCGCGATCGTGGCGGGCAAATCCTGCCGCAAGCCCGTGGCGGCAATCTGATCGAACCTGGCATTGATCCAGAGATTTTTTGGATCAATCATTTCCACGACCGATTGGCCTGCGACCACGGTCGTTCCCGGTTCTGCTTTTCTTGCGGAAACGACACCGTCTACCGGCGCAAGCAGAACCAGGTTCTCCCGCTGCTTGACCAGACCGTCACGGTCGGCGCGGTTACGATGGAGATCCTGCTGCGAAGCGAGAAGATTGGACTGAGCGGCCGAGAGAGCGGCCTGCGCCACCTCGCTCTCTTGCCGCTTCGTTTCGACTGCGACCTCACTCACGGCGCGGGTCTTCCAGAGTTCTTCATACCGCTTCGCCTGAGCAAGTGCGTAATCCTTGCGCGTCCTGGTATCGACCACCTGCGCTTCGGCGACTTTGATCGACGCTTCCGCTCGGCCGATCGCCGCTTCAAGTGCCGCGATGCGGGCATCAAGGTCTACCGGGTCCATTTCGGCCAGGGTCTGGCCGGATCGGACCTGATCACCCACATCAACAAGAATCCTGCCGATACGTCCCGCGCTGGTGGGGCCGATCTTGTAGGAGAAACGCGCTTCGACAGTGCCAATGCCGAACAACGCCGGTGAAATCGAACGGGCCTCGACGACGGCAGTCGTAACGGACACCGGCGCGAGAGGGCCGGAGCGCAGGACCACATAGCCAAACAAGGCCGCGGTCACAGCTCCAACGCCAATGAGCAACAGTGTGCGGCGCTGCAATGAAGGCAGTTTCATCGACCTGCCTCCAGGCAAATCTGCGTCATTGAATGATCTGCGATGGGGGTGACGCGCCTCGCTGACGTCGTCTTGATCGAGCGAACGGGAGATTTCGTCGCCGAGGAATGCCGATCGATCATCTCGGCACCTCGACAGCGCGCCGATACAACGCAAAAACACCTGGGGCGATTGCACGTATCTGCGCAACATCGCCAACTAGCAGGGATTGCATGACAAGACCCTGGATCGCCCCGATGAAGAGCGCTACGGCGGCCTTGTCATCCAGCGTGTCGGCGAATTCACCCTGCTCCTTGCCGTCCGCGATGAGCCGCCCGAGACGCTCGCCGTAGCGTTGGATCAAAGTATGCGCCATTCGCTTGGCAAGGGTCTGCTCCGCGCGCTGCAGTTCGCCGAACAGCATCCTGGGCACACCGGGATGTTCCATGATGAACTCGATATGCGCGAAGAATGCCGCTTCCAGTGCGTCAATCGGAGAGGACGTCGCGGACGTGGCCTTGTCGATGCGCGCCAGAAGGCGCTCCGCTACCCACTCCATAACCGCCTGAAGAATGGCGTCCTTCGATGGGAAGTGCCTGAACAAGGCGCCTTGTGTCACACCCATGCGCTGCGCGATCGCTCCGGTCGTAATGTCCGCAGGGTTTTGTTCGGCCGCCAGATCGATGACGGTCTCGACGGTCACCCTGCGTCGTTCCGGAGCTGAGAGGTTGGTCGAGCGCGGCATCAGCGGTTACCCCAAAGATAGTAATTAATTACTATCTTACAATTTGGACCATTTTTCAAGAGGCTATGCAAGCGCCGATCATTTCAGCGCCACATAGATCGCCGGAATGACGAGCACCGTGAGAAGCGTCGAGGAGACGAGACCGAACAGCAGCGCGATGGCGAGCCCCTGGAAAATCGGGTCGGTCAGGATCACGCCCGCGCCGATCATCGCGGCGAGCGCGGTCAGCAGGATCGGCTTGAAGCGGACGGAGCCGGCCTCAAGCAGTACATCGACCATTGGCCTGCCCTGCCCCCCGGAATGGCGGATGAAATCCACCAGCAGGATCGAATTGCGCACGATGATGCCGGCAAGCGCGATGAACCCGATCATCGAGGTTGCCGTGAACGGCGCCGCGAACAGCCAATGCCCGAGCATGATGCCGATGAAGGTGAGCGGGATCGGCGTCAGGATGACCAGCGGAAGCTTGAACGAGCCGAACTGCGCGACCACAAGGATATAGATGCCGAGGATCGCCACCATGAACGCCGCGCCCATGTCGCGGAAAGTAACCCAAGTCACCTCCCACTCGCCATCCCAGAGCAGGATCGGGCGGGTTTCGTCATCGGGCTGACCGTGGAGCGCGATCACCGGCTTCGGAACATTGCCCCAATCCGCCTTGGAAATCGCATCGTTCACGGCGAGCATGCCGTAGATCGGCGCTTCGTAAGCGCCGGCAAGCTCTGCCATGACCATCTCCGCCGCCCGGCCATTGTGCCGGAAGACAGGATACGATGCCGGCTGCTCGGAGACCGACACGACGTCGCCGAGTTCGACGACACCAAGGCCCCCCGGCAGCGCGTTGGCCGGGACCGGCGTGGTGAGCGCGCGTTCGTCGATCACCTTCTCACCCTTCGGCAGGGCGATGCGGATCGGGATCGGCTGACGGCCGCCGCCGCGATGCGAATAGCCGACCGTGGTGCCGCCATAGAGATAACGCAACGTGTCATAGACTTCGGACTGCTCGACCCGATAATAATCGAGATTGTCCTGGTCGATCGCGACACGCATACGCTGCGGCTGATTGTGGTAGCTGTCGTCGACGTCGACGATGAAGGGCACGCTCTTGAAGGCCTCGCGAACCTTTCCGGCGACGGCACGGCGCGTCTCGGCGTCCGGTCCGTATATCTCAGCCAGCAGCGTCCCCAGCACAGGCGGGCCAGGCGGCGGTTCCACCACTTTCGCCACTGTTCCCTGCGGCAGCGCAAGGCCCTCGAGGCGCTTGCGAATATCAAGGGCGATCGCATGGCTCGCGCGGCCGCGCGAGCCTTTGGGCAGAAGGTTGACGACGATATCGCCCTGCTGCGGTTCGGCGCGCAGATAATAGTGCCGCACCAATCCATTGAAGTCGAAAGGTGACGCTGTTCCGGCATAGGTCTGGAAGGATACGATCTCCGGCATGTCGCCCAGCCGCTCCACCATTTGCTGCAATGTCCGGTCCGTATCCTCGACCGAAGAGCCCTTGGGCAGGTCGACGATCACTTGAAGGTTGGTCTTGTTGTCGAAGGGCAGCAGCTTGACGGTGACGTGCTTGGTGTAGAGAAGGCCAAGCGACGCGATCGTGGCCATGCCGACGACCAGCAGGAACGCCCAGGCCCGGGCGCGGCTCCGCAGGACAGGCCGCGCGACCATCGCGTAATTTCTGCCGAGACGCCCTCCATCGGCCGCGGCATGAGCGTGTCCGCGCACTGCCTCCTTCCGGCCGAGCTTCATCATCAGCCAGGGCGTAAGGATCACCGCGACGAAGAAAGAGAACAGCATCGCTGCCGAGGCGTTCGCCGGGATCGGGCTCATATAGGGTCCCATCATCCCCGACACGAACAACATCGGAAGGAGCGCAGCCACGACGGTCAGCGTGGCGACGATGGTCGGGTTGCCGACCTCGGCAACGGCGTCGACAGCGGCCGCGCTGCGCGATCGGCCGTCCTGCATGGCCCAGTGGCGGGCGATGTTCTCGATGACGACGATGGCGTCGTCGACCAGGATGCCGATCGAAAAGATCAGGGCGAACAGGCTGACACGGTTCAGCGTATAGCCCATGAGCCAGGACGCGAAGAGCGTGAGCAGGATGGTGATCGGAATGACGACCGCGACCACCATCGCCTCGCGCAAGCCGATGGCAATGGCGACCAGGAAGACGATCGAGACGGTTGCGAGCCCAAGATGGAACAGGAGCTCGTTCGCCTTCTCGTTGGCGGTCTCGCCGTAATCGCGCGTGACCGTCATCTCGACATCCTTCGGAAAGATCTGGCCGCGGGTCTGCTCCAGACGCTTTACGATATCATCGGCAATGACCACGGCATTGGTGCCTGGCCTCTTGGCGATCGCAAGAGAAACCGCCGGAACCCTTTGCAGCCCATCTGCTGTCGAACGGACATCGGTGACACGGGCCTCCGCCGGCGAGGTGGCAAGGACCGTTTTTGCGACATCGCGCACATAGACGGGCCTGCCGTCGCGCGCGGTGAGAAGGATGTTGCCAATTTCGGAGAGCTCCTGCAGCGTCTGCCCGGCAACAATCGCGCGCTGCTGGCCGCCTTCGCGCACCGTGCCGACGCGGAAGGAACGGTTTGCCCCCTCGATCTTGGCGGCGAGTTGCTGAAGGGTGATGCCATAGAGCGAGAGCTTTTCCGGATCTGGCTCGACCTCGAACTGCTCGGGCTGCTCGCCAGCGATATAGGTGAGGCCGATATCAGGCAGCTTGGCGACCTCGACCTGCAGCTCGCGCGCCAGCCTTGTCAGCCCGTTGGCGGTCCAGTGCCCGGCGCTCTTCTGTGTTGGCCGCAGCGTAACGACGACGATCGCCACATCGTCGATCCCGCGTCCTACGATCAGCGGATCGGGAATGCCGACGGGGATGCGGTCCATGTTCGCCCGGACCTTCTCATGCACCCGCAGGATCGCGGCATCGGCATTGGTGCCGACCTTAAACCGCGCCGTGACGAGCGCACCATCATCCTCGGTCTGGGAATAGACGTGTTCGACGCCGTCGATCGCTTTGACGATGGTCTCGAGCGGTTCGGTTACGAGCTTGACCGCATCCTCGGTCTTCAAGCCGTTCGCCTGTACGCGGATATCGACCATCGGCACCGAGATCTGCGGCTCCTCCTCGCGCGGCAACGATACCAGTGCAACCAGCCCCAGGACGAAGGCGGCCAGCAAGAAGAGCGGCGTTAGCGGCGAGCCGATGAAGGCACGGGTCAAGCCACCGGCCAGACCGAGATTAAGTCTTGGCGGCGTCATGGCAGCACGATCCGATCGCCGTCATGAAGGCCGGTGAGGATTTCGATGCGGGGCTGGCCGTTATCTTTGAAACGCTCGCCGATGATGACAGCCACATCGATCGCGCCCCCTATTCCAGCGACACGTACGTAGTCGATCCCATGCAGCGTCCGCACCGCTTCCGGCGGCACAGCAAGCACGGAGCGCTTGCCCACCGGGATCGATACGAGGGTCCTCTCATTGACGAAATAATCGCCGATGCCGGCGACCTCGACATCGGCGGTGACACGTCCATCGACGATTTCTGGGTAGACCTTGACGATCCGACCCGGAAGCCTCGTTTCGGATTGATCCGGCGACCGTTTCAGGCCGCGCTCGCCGACTGTGACATTTGCTCCCTGCACGATATCGGCCGCATGGCGCTCCGGCAGAGAAAGACGCAGATAGTAGGGGCCGGGAGCAATGCGCGCGATCTCCTCGCCCGGCAGGACGACCGAGCCGAGCGTCACCGGCACGGTCAGGACACGGCCTGTGGCAGGCGCGACAACGGTGCCTTCCCGAGTGCTTTGTTCGATAACGGTCTTGTCGGCCCGAGCCGCCACCACCTGATTGGTCGCCACCTCGAACTGCATTCTGGCCTGATCGAGGCTGGCTTGCGTACCGGCGCCGCTTGCCCTCAATTGCTGCGCCCGCTCGAGTTGCAATTTGGTATTGTCGAGTTGGGAACTGAGAGCATCGATTTTGGCCTGGGCGGCGTCGAGTTGGAGCGAGAGCTTGTCATCGACGATGACAGCGATGGCGTCGCCTTCCTTGACCTCGTCCCCCTGGCTGACGCGCAGTTCGCGCACCGAGCCGCCGGTGCGAACCCGCGCCGGCAGCACGATACGGCTCTCGACCTGCCCGAACACAGCCTTCATGTTCGGAACAGTCGTCGTTTTCACGATGAAGTCGGCTGCGTATGCGCCATGGCTCGTAAAAGCCACGAGCAGGGCGAGCATTGCCGCGCGAGGGTAAGGGGTCGGACGATACATGAAGGGATTGCTTCCAAAGAAGACCGGCGTTCCACGCGACGGTCGTTAAAAAGAAAACCTGACGGCTATTTGAACGCGACACCCGCCGGACAGCCGAGCTTCCTGAACAGGATCGCCGCAGGGCAAAACCCGGTGAGCGACGATTGGATCAGATTGAAACCGACGAAGACGTTCAGCAGATACCACCATGGTGAGACATAGAAGCCGAGCGCGAGGGACAGCAGGACCATGCAGCCGGCAAACATCAATACGGCGCGATCGATCGTCATTTTGAATACTCCAGTGTGTTTGAAACCGAGGGGTGTGACCTACTCGGCGGTTTCGATGCGGATATCCTTCAGCTTCCCGACGCCCAGCATGTTGAGCACAAGATTTTCGTAGAACGTGTCGGCCTTACCCTGCCGCACCTTGAGCAGGAAGTATTTCTCAAACCCGATCTTGGCGGCATGGACCCATTTGCCGCGTGACGCCCAGTTCACGTTGCGCGGGGGAATTTGCGGCTGCGCGACGAAGGCAATGCCATCATCGCCAAAATCGGCGAGACAGACCGCGTTCCAGGTCGCGACGGCCCTTGGCTCCTCACCCTTCAGCAGAGCGGCAATATTTTCGGCCGTCGCTGTCACCATGGATTCGATCATGAAGCCGGTCTTCGGCACGCCGACCGCGAGCGGGCTCTTGCCGACCGGCGGAATGGCAACGCAGACCCCGATGCCGAAGACATTCGGGAAAGCCGGATTGCGCTGGTGCTTGTCTATGACGACGAAACCGCGCGGATTGGTCAGCCCTTCTATACCAGCGATCGCCGGCACACCGCGGAAGGCCGGCAGCATCATCGAGAAGGCGAAGGGCAGTTCGTGGGTTGCCTTGACGGTGCCATCGTCGTGGACCTCTTCGGCGATCAGCTTGCCAGGCTCGACCGTCGTCGTCCGGGCTTTGGTGATCCACTTGATATGACGTTCGCGCAAGGCGCTTTCGAGCAGCCCCTTGGTGTCGCCAACGCCATCAAGCCCGAGATGGCCGATATAGGGCTCGGGCGTGACGAAGGTTATCGGAACCTGATCCCGCACCCGCGCATTGCGCAGCGCCGTGTCGAGGATGAAGGCATACTCGTAGGCCGGACCGTAGCAGGAGGCGCCTTGCACAGCTCCAACGACGATGGGACCGGGCCGTTTCACCAGTGCGTCGAATGCGGTCTTCGCTTGGGTCGCATGGCCGATCTGGCAGATGGATTGGGTATGAGCATCGGGTCCCAGGCCCGGCACCTCATCGAAGGCAAGGGCGGGGCCGGTAGCAATGATCAGGAAGTCATAATCGAGAAGGGAGCCGTCATTGAGTTCGACGCGGTTTTGCGCGGGCTGGACCCGACGTGCTCCCTCGGGCCTGAGTGCGATTCCATGCTGCTTCAGAACGGGAACGAGATCGACGGTTATGTCCTGCGGCTGCCGCCAGCCAACCGCGACCCATGGATTGGAAGGAACGAAGGAATAGCTGGAGCCGAGATTGACGACGGTCAGGCGATCTTCACGCCGGAGCTTGCGTTTCATCTCATAGGCCATGATGATTCCACCGAGGCCTGCGCCGAGAATGACAATATGAGTCATGGCTTTCGCTCCGCTGTTTCTATGATGGGTCTGCCCACTTCTGGTTGCCGGAGGCCATTCAATTCAGACGCTTCCAGGCTTTATGGCTTGCATCTAACATTCAAAGGTTTTAAATTCAAGAGTATGAATGTAGAGGAAATGATACCGGCCGCCGAAAAGGCCGCCGAATTGATGCGCAGTCTGTCGCACCCCCAGCGGCTGCTCGTTCTGTGCGCGCTGGTCGATGGTGAACGATCGGTCGCCGAACTGCGACAAGGACTGGCAATCGAACAAGTGCCGATGTCGCAACAACTTATGCGGTTGAGAGCGGACGGGCTGGTCGAGGCGCGGCGCGAGGGAACGACTGTCTATTACTCGATTGTCCGACCGGAAATCCTGACTGTCGTGCAGGCTTTGCACGACGCGTTCTGCCCGCCGAACAGAGGCAAGTAGCCGCGAAACGGTCGTGCGAATGGAGGAAATGATGGTGGAGCAGCGAACGGCAACCCAGTTCGAGAAAAGCGATCCCGGCACGCCGGATCGACCATCCTTCCTTCCAGACCTTCGACGCATTTGCCTTGCGCTGCCGAACAAGGATGAAGCTGCGGCTTTCCTGAAACTACTCGCAAACGACAAGCGCTTGCTCATTCTTGACTACCTGCTGACAGGTGATGAGCGCTCGGTAGAAGAAATCGGGATCGACCTCGATATCAGGCAACCATCGCTCTCGCAGCATCTGGCGAAACTTCGTAACGCGGGATTCGTTCGCCCGCGTCGCGATGGGCGACATATCCTTTACAGTATTCCTGACGATCCTTCGATCGTGCGCTCTTTGAGAGGCATTGATCAATTGCTGCGACAGAAACATCAATGATAGCCAGTGGCATTCGAAACAGGCCGCACGGCTACCCTTTACCCATTTGGCGCCCACGTCTTTTCAAGTTTCAAGCCCCCGCAAACGGCAGAATTGATGAGTTTGAAGCGTGCCGCCACGACCTTGATCCCCGTCAATGTGGAGGGAGGGTGACCGGCATTTTCTGGGGTCCCTGCCCGAGCCCGTCACCGGTAAACAACCTTCGGCAGAAGGCAGCGCCCAACTGATTCAAGATCGGGATGGCCGGCTATGGTGAGGATCCAGCGCGGCATGGCGATCTCCTTTACGGATATCATCAACCATTGCCGCGCACATGCCTTATGCGGGTCAAAGACTACGCTTTGCGTTGCCATGGTGGCGCTCGTGCGCGAAGAACCAGTGCTTTGCCGTTTCCGAAGCCGCCAGGTAGGCAAACGTGATCGTGACCAGGCCACCAAGAACCGGTGAAGGCAATGCAACGAAGCCAAACCAGCCCACACCCGGCAAATAGGGAATTGCAAGTGCGAGGAGCCCGATGACCAGTGTCAGACCGGAGAGCAACTTGCTCGGCCGACTGCGCCAGAAGGAGACCCGGGTACGCACGACCAATACGATAGCAAGCTGCGTAATCAGCGATTCGACAAACCAGCCCGTCTGGAAGAGTTCAGCCGTTGCCCTCGCGACAAACAGCAGGAAGGCGAAGGTCACGAAGTCAAAGAGTGAACTGACCAGCCCGAAGGTCACCATGAAGCGGCGCACGAAGGCGATGTCCCAGCGCCGGGGCGTTCGCACCTGATCGGGATCGACATTGTCGGTGGCGATGGCGAGCGAGGGCATGTCCGCCAGGAAATTGTTGAGCAGGATCTGCGGCGCGAGCAGCGGCAAGAACGGAAGGGCAAGCGAAGCGAAGGCCATCGAGACCATGTTGCCGAAATTCGCACTGGTGGTGATGGAGATGTATTTCATCGTGTTGGCGAAGGTTTTCCGGCCATCATCGACCCCGCGCAGCAACACGCCGAGGTCGCGTTGCAGCAGGATCATGTCGGCGGCCTCGCGCGCCACGTCCACCGCGCCGTCCACGGAAATGCCGACATCGGCCTCGTGCAGGGCGGGCGCGTCGTTGATGCCGTCGCCGAGATAGCCGACCACGTGACCGTGCCCGCGCAACGCCGCGATGATGCGCTCCTACTGGTTCGGGTCGATCTCGGCGAAGATGTCGTTCTGCGTGACGCGGCGGACGAGCGCCTCCTTGGTCAGGCTGTGCACCTCCTCTCCCGTCAGGATGCGGCGATGCGGCAGGCCGACGATCTCGGCCAGATGGGCGGCGACATGGCGGTTGTCGCCGGTGATGACCTTCACCCTGATGCCGCGCACGGCGATGGCCTTCAGCGTTTCCGCCATGCCCGCCTTGGGCGGATCGAGGAAGAGCAGGAAGCCGGCAAAGGCAAGCCCCGCCTCGTCCTCGGCTCGATAGGCATCCTTCCGCGCAAAACGCTGCACGGCGAGCCCGAGCACGCGATAGCCCTTCCCGCTCCAGGCTCGCACCGTCTCGTCGATCCTGGCAGCCTGCACCTCGTCAAGGGGAACAGTCGCGCCGGCCTCCATCACGGACGAGCAGGCGGCGACGACGGTCTGCACCGCCCCCTTGCAGATCACGAGATCCTCCGCCTCGCCCGGCCGGCGGACGACGACCGAAAGCCTCTTGCGAATGAAGTCGTAGGGGATCTCGTCCGCCTTGATATAGCCGGCAAGGTCGTCTTCCGGCCGCTTACCGGCGGCGATGGCCTCGTCGAGCGGGTTCGCCATACCGGTCTGGAGGGTAGCGTTGAGGAGTGCCCAGAGCCGCACCTCCTGCGCCTCGGCCCCGGCAACGTCGAGGCAGGCGTCGAGATGGATGACGCCCTCGGTGAGGGTGCCGGTCTTGTCCGTGCACAGGATGTCCATACTGCCGAGATTCTCGATGGCCTCCAGCCGGCGCACGATGACGCCGTTCGCCGCCATGGTACGGGCGCCCCTCGCCAGCGTCACGCTGATGATCGCCGGCAGCAGCTCCGGCGTCAGCCCCACGGCGAGCGCCAGCGAGAACAGCAGCGAATCCACCGCCGGCCGGTGCAGCAGAAGATTGGCGAAGAAGACGAGGATGACGATGACCAGCATGATCTTCGTCATGAGATAGCCGAAGCGGCGGATGCCCCGCGCGAACTCCGTCTCCGGCGCGACATGCGCGATGGCCGCGGCGATGGCCGCGAATTCCGTCTGCCCTCCCGTCTTCACCACGGCCATCGTCGCCGTCCCGCTGCGCACGGAAGTGCCGGTGAAGGCCGTGTTCGTGCGTTGGCTGACCGTCGCCGCCGGCGGGCACACGCCTGCAGTCTTGACCACCGGAAAGGTCTCGCCCGTCAGCGCAGCCTCACTGACATTGAGCTCGCGCGTCTCCAGAAAAATGCCGTCGGCCGGGATAAGATTTCCCGCCGAGAGCCGGACGATATCGCCGGGCACGACCTCCTCGACAGAGATCGACGTCTCCCTGCCGTCGCGCAACACGAGGACCTTGCGCCCGATGCGCGCGGTCAGAGCCTCCATCGCACGCGAGGCGCCATATTCCTGCGTGAAGGAGAGGATGCAGCTCGCCAGCACGATGACGGCGATGATCGCCGCCTCGCTTCCCTCCCCGACAACGGCCGAGACGCCCGCGGCGAAGATGAGGATCAGCACCAGCGGGCTGCGGAACTGACGCAGGAAAGCCGCGATGGCCGAGGCGCCGCGCCGTGCGTGGATCGCGTTGTCGCCGAAGGCGGCAAGACGCGCCGTCGCCTCGTCCGAAGAAAGGCCGTCCGCGCGGCTTTCCAGCCCGGTGAGAAGCGTGTCGGCGGGGATAGACCAATACGCGGCATCCACGGTCTTCGGTGAGAACGTTTCCGGCTGCATATGCATGTCTCCGCTCCTGGCCGCCCCGATTGATGTCTGTCAGTTCGACATGAAGCGGTTGAGCCGGATCTCGTCGAGCAGCGAGCGCGTCACGCCGCCGAAGGCCCATTCCCTCAAACGGCTGTGACCATAGGCGCCGGATACGACGAGATCAGCGTCGTGCCTGTCGATCAATTCGACCAGGCTTTCGCTTTCCCGGTGGCTCTCCACGGTCTCGCTGCGCGACGCAACGCCGTGCCGCGCGAGGAACGAGACCACGTCGGCGATGCCCTCGCGGGCCCATTGGTCGATCGTGGAGGCGACGGTGGCGACGACGACGTCGTTTGCATCCTGAAGCAGCGGCACGGCATCGAACACCGCCCGCCGCGCCTCCTTCGTGTCTTTCCAGGCGACGACGACCTTGCGGCCGACGCGCTGCTCCGTGCCGGCCCCCACCACCAGGAGCGGCCGGCCCGCCTGCAGGGCGACGCTTCCCGGATCAGCGGCGCGCGCCCGGTCGCCCGTCGTCGCCCCGCGCCGTGCCTGGGTAACGATGAGATCTGCCGTCCGCGCCATCTGCACGAGCGCATAGGTCGGTCCTTCCGTGGCCTGGCGCCATCCGGTCTCGACCGCGCCGGCGACCAGCCTCTCGAATTCGGCACGCAACTCCTTGAAGCGGCGCTCGTCGTCTTCCCGCATCTGCTGCATCACTTCGGTGGCGAGCGCCACGCCTTCGGGGCCCGTCACCGGCAGGTAGGCGTCGGCGGCGCAAAAGCCGATCAGGCGGGCGCCGGAGCGCTGCGCCAGCTCGCTCGCCGCCTTGACCACCGGCTCGGCCGGCCCGTCGATATCCAGGTTCACGAGAATGGATTTGTAGCTCTTGGGACTGTTCCTCCGTCCTGTCTGTCGCGGCAAAGGATAGCCCCGCCGGGGGACGGCGCCTTGACGCGGATCAAGGCCCGGTCGCGGCGGCGGGCGCACAATGATAGTATCGATCCAGACCCTTGCGAAGGAGAACCGCGATGACGGATCCTCATCATGACCAGCCGGAGCGGGCGGACGCCTCCGCCGCGCTAGAAGCCGCCGACCTGTGGCGCTGCGATCTGGTGACGCGTAGCGGGCTCGTGCTGCGCATTCGCCCGGTCCGCCCCGAGGACGAGGCGGCGCTCGGCGATTTCTTCGCCCGTCTGGCGCCCGCGGACCTGCGCTTCCGTTTCCTCGGCGGCGTGCGCGAGGTGAGCCATGAGCGCCTCGTCGCGATGACGCGGGTCGATCACCGCGCGACCGAGCACTTCCTCGCCTTCGCCGAGGACAGCGGGACCATCATCGCGGCGGCGATGGTCGCCTGCGACCCGTCGACGAAAAAGGCCGAGGTGGCGATCTCGGTACGCGCGGAGGACAAGCACAAGGGCGTCGCCTGGGAAATGCTGCGCCATGCGGCCCGCTACGCGCAGGCTCGCGGCGCCGAGGCGCTGGAATCGCTGGAAAGCCGCGAGAACCGCGAGGCCATCGAGCTGGAACGCGAACAGGGCTTCCTCGCCGTTCCCTATCCCGACGATCCGACGCTCATCCTGATCCGCAAGGACCTCCGCCTCACCTGAGCCGGGCCTTGCGGCTCACAGCTCGAATTCCTGGTCGAGACGTGGCACCACGCTTTCCCACCCGAGCTCCCGCCCGATGCGGATGCGCAGCGCCTCTGAGGCTTCCGGCTCACCGTGCACGATGAAGACCTTGCGCGGCGGGCGCGGGCAGGTGGAGAGCCAGCGCATCAGCTCGCCGGCATCGGCATGGGCCGAGAGCATGTCGAGATGCGCCACCTCCGCATTGACCGGCACCCAGGAGCCGTGGATCTTCAGTTCCCTCGCCCCGTCCTGAAGCGCGCGCCCGCGCGTGCCCGCGGCCTGGAAGCCGGCGAGCAGGATCGTGTTGCGCGCATCGGGCGCAAAGGCTTTCAGATGATGCAGCACGCGCCCGCCCGTCGCCATGCCAGAGGCGGAGATGACGATCTTGGGGAAGCGGCTGGCGCTGATCGCCTTCGACGCCTCGACGTCTCCGGTGCAGCGGGCGATGGAGAAGACGTCCCTGCAGGTCTTCGCGTCGAGGCGGTGGTCCGGCAGGTGCCGACCCATGAGCCCGGTCGCCTCGATGGCCATGGGACTGTCGAGGAACAGCGGGATCTCGCCGAGATGCCCCGCCCGCTTCAGCTTCCAAAAATAGTAGAGCAGTTCCTGCGCGCGGCCGACCGCAAAGGCCGGGATGACGAGCGTACCGCCGCGCGCGATGGTCCGCTCGGCGACCACCCGCAGCGCCTCGGCCGGGTCGCTCCTGTCGTGGATGCGGTTGCCGTAGGTGGATTCGACGAGGATATAGTCGGCCTCCACGGTAGGGGCGGGATCGGGCATCAGCGGATCGCCGTAGCGGCCGATATCGCCGGAAAAGACGATCTTTCGGTCACCCCACTCCAGTTCCACCCATGCCGCGCCGAGAATATGGCCGGCGGGATGGAAGCGGAACGACGCATCCCCGCCAAGCCGCACTCTCTGACCGAACTCGGCGGTCGAGAAATGCTCCACCGCCCGCTGCGCATCCCCGACGCCATAGAGCGGCAAAGCCGGCTGGTGCCGCGACAGCTTGTGCCGGTTGAGGAATTCGGCGTCCTTCTCCTGAAGATGGCCGCTGTCCATCAGGATCAGTTCGGCGACGTCGCGAGTGGCGGGCGTCGCATGGACCTTGCCGCGATAACCCTCGCGCACGAGGCGCGGCAGGTATCCGCAATGGTCGAGATGGGCATGGGTGAGGATCACCGCGTCGATGTCGCGCGGCGCCACCGTCAAGGGCGCCCAGTTGAGCTCGCGCAGGTTCTTCAGGCCCTGGAACAGGCCGCAATCGACAAGGATACGGTGCTCGCCGAGACGGAGGAGATGCTTGGAGCCGGTGACGGTCCCGGCACCGCCGAGCGATTTCAATGACAGCATGTCCTGCCTCCCCTTCCCCGATGTGCTCCTCGATCCGCTAAGGCGCTTCCGGCCGCGGATAGGGCCACTTCCAGTCGCGGATCTCGGGCATGTCCTCGCCGTGCTCGCGCACATAGGCATGGTGCGCGTCAAGCTTCGCCTCCAGCGCGGCGATGAGGCCGGGCCGGCGCGCGGCAAGGGCCGGCAGGCGCTCTATGGCCTCCATGGCAAGATGGTAGCGGTCGAGCCGGTTCATCACGGCCATATCGAAGGGCGTGGTCGTCGTGCCCTCCTCGATGAAGCCCCTGACGTGGAAATTCGGATGGTTGGTGCGTTTGTAGACCAGCCGGTGGATGAGATAGGGATAGCCGTGATGGGCGAAGACCACGGGCCGGTCGCGGGTGAAAATCCGGTCGAAGGCCGCATCGTCGATGCCGTGCGGGTGATGCTGCGGCGATTGCAGCGCCATCAGGTCCACGACGTTGACGACGCGGATGCGAAGGCCCGGCACCGCCTGGCGGAGCAGGTCGACCGCCGCGAGCGTCTCCATGGTCGGCACGTCGCCGGCCGCCGCCATCACTACGTCGGGTTCGAGCCCGCCTTCCGTGCCCGCCCAGTCCCAGATGCCGAGCCCGGCCTCGCAATGGCGGGTAGCCTCGTCCATCGCCAGCCATTGCGGCGCCGGCTGCTTGCCGGCCACGATGACGTTGATGCGGTTCCATGTCCGCAGGCAATGGTCGCCGACCCATAGCAGCGTGTTGGCGTCCGGCGGCAGGTAGACGCGCACGATATCCGCCCCCTTGTTGGCGACGAGGTCGATGAAGCCGGGGTCCTGATGGGAAAAGCCATTGTGGTCCTGCCGCCAGACATGGGAGGTGAGCAGGTAATTGAGCGAGGAGACGGGGCTGCGCCAGGGCAGCTCGCGCGCCACCTTCAGCCATTTCGCATGCTGGTTGAACATCGAATCGACGATGTGGATGAAGGCCTCGTAGCAGGAGAAGAAGCCGTGCCGGCCGGTAAGCAGATAACCCTCCAGCCAACCCTGGCACAGATGCTCGCTGAGCACTTCCATGACGCGGCCTTCCGGCGCGAGGTGGTCGTCCGTCTGCAGCGTCTTGGCCATCCACACCCGGTCCGTCGCCTCGAAGACGCTGGAGAGCCGGTTGGAGGCCGTCTCGTCCGGCCCGAAGACGCGGAAGTTGCGATCCGCCGCGTTCAGCCGGATCACGTCGCGCAGGTAGTCGCCGAGGATCTTCGTCGCCTGTGCCTCGACCGCGCCGGGCCGCTCCACGGCGACCGCATAGGCGCCGATATCGGGCGTGCGCAGCTCCTTGCGAAGGACGCCGCCATTGGCGTGCGGACTGGCGCCCATGCGGCGCGCGCCCGTGGGTGCCAGCGCCCGCAGCTCCGGCTTCAGGCGGCCATCCGCATCGAAGAGGTCTTCGGGATCGTAGCTGCGCATCCAGGCTTCGAGGATGTCGCGGTGGGCGGCGTTGGTGCGGCACTCGGAGACGGGCACCTGATGGGAGCGCCAATGGTTTTCCACCATCTTGCCGTCCACCTCCTTCGGCCCCGTCCAGCCCTTGGGGCTGCGCAGCACGATCATCGGCCAGCGCGGCCGGCGGGCGGGCTCGTCCTTCACCGCGGCGCGGATGGCCGCGATGCGGTCGAAGGCGGCGTCGAGCGCGGCCGCCATGGCCCTGTGCATCGCCTGCGGCTCATGCCCCTCCACGAAGATCGGGTCGTAGCCGTAGCCGGTGAAGAGATGGGCCAGCTCCTCGTCCGGCAGGCGCGCCAGCACGGTCGGGTTGGCGATCTTGTAGCCGTTGAGATGGAGGATCGGCAGCACCGTGCCGTCGCTGACGGGGCTGAGGAACTTGTTGGAATGCCAGGCGGCGGCGAGCGGGCCGGTCTCGGCCTCGCCATCCCCCACCACGCAGGCGACGACGAGGCCCGGATTGTCGAAAGCCGCGCCATAGGCATGCACCAGCGCATAGCCGAGTTCGCCGCCCTCATGGATGGAGCCGGGCGTTTCGGGGGCCGCGTGGCTCGGAATGCCGCCGGGGAAGGAGAACTGCCGGAACAGCGCCTTCAGCCCCGCCTCATCCTCGCCGATCTCGGGATAGACCTGCGAATAGGTGCCTTCCAGATAGGTATTGGCCACCATGCCCGGCCCGCCGTGGCCGGGGCCGCAGATATAGAGGACATCGGCGTCGCGCGCCCGGATGATGCGGTTGAGATGGGCATAGATGAAGTTGAGGCCCGGCGTCGTGCCCCAGTGGCCGAGAAGGCGCGGCTTCACATGCTCCGCCTTCAAAGGCTCGCGGAGCAGCGGATTGTCCATCAGGTAGATCTGGCCCACCGAAAGATAGTTGGCCGCCCGCCAGTAGCGGTCGATCAGCGCGAGGTCTTCGAGGTCAGGATCATTCGCCATGCATTCTCTCCCTGCGGCCGGATCGAAAAGGCCGACGTTCGCATTCGAGGAGATTGCGCAAATAGGCCTAATGGTCCCTGAGCAACCACGACGCCGCGTCCGACCAAGGCCGATACAAGGTCATGCGGAGCGAACTCCTGTCTTCCGTCCGATATGGTCTCACCCTAGACGTTTTCGCGCAATGGATCTTGATTTAGCTCAACGAACGGCGAGACTCGCCAAAACGTCCTCTGTCCAAGCGCGCCGCCTTACCCCGTTTGATGGCAAACTGACGTTGACTCAACATCGGAGCAATCACCGACGGCAATCGATGCTCGCCCGAATCACAGTCTACACGGAAGGCGGTCGATCACCGTCTTTGAGGAGGCGTCTTACGGCCTCGCCATCCAAAGCCTGCGCATCGAACAGCGCGTTGGTGAGCGCATCAAGCTTATCGCGGTTCTCATTGACAATCTCGACCGCCCTCGCAAATGCCTTTTCCAAGCGCGCATGGATGCGGGCTGCGAGATCGGGATTAGCATCGAGCACGGCGGTCGGGTCCTTATCATCGCGGTAGAGCAGCGGCTGGGTCGCCCCGAAGCCGAGGGACCGCTCCATGGCGAGCGCCATCTTCGTGGCCCGTGCCAGATCGCTGTCATCGGAGCCACCCGATCCGGCGGACACCTTGCCGACGACGATCTGCTCGGCGGCGCGCCCCGCCATGAGCATGGCGAGCATGTCCTCACGGTAGCCCAGCGTATCGCTGCCGGATGCGGTGAATCCGAGCTGGCTGTAGCCGCCGCCTCCGGGCGCATCGATGTTGAGCCCATGGATCGGCCCTAACCTCAAGGCATGATGTACAACCGCATGTCCGGCCTCATGGATGGCGAAGCGCCAGCGCAAATCATACGGCACCTGCGGCCGGTCCATCCGGATGCCGTCCTCGAGATCTTCATACCGGATCGTGCGCTTTTCGCGGCGGGCCTTCAGCCGCGCCTGGCGAACGATGCGTTCGATGTCTGCGCCGGTGAGGCCCATCGCCCTTGTTGCCAGCCGCTTCAGGAGTGACACGGCCGCTTCAGGCGTACCCGGTTCAATGTGCTTCGATGTCGTTGTCATGTCGCGGCTCCTTCCCGAGCTTCCCTCAAGGTATGTTCGTCGCTGTCCCGATCGGCATGGATGTTGGATGCTGCTGCCTCGTCGGCATTCATCTCCGCAGCCTCGGAACCCGGCTGCTCACTGGCCCTGGTCTCATCCGACGTCCTTCCGTCAACCAGCGATGCGAGGTCATCGCCGAGATGGTGGACGAAGATTTCAGCAAGGGTTGCGATATCCGGCAAGGGGATCTCGATATGCGTCTCAAGCCGCCCGGAGCGTTTCAGCGCATCGTCGATCTCCTGCGGCCGGTTCGTCGCGCCGACGATGATCACGCCCTCGCTCTTGACCGCCCCGTCCAACAGCTCGAGCGCCTTGTTGACGACCGTGTTCCAATAGTCGGCATATTCCCGCTCGGCCGGCTGCCGCTTGCCGATGCCATCGATCTCATCGATGAACAGGATGGCGGGCGCTAGCGCGCGGGCCTCTACGAAGGTTTTGGCCATCCTGGCGATGACGTCGTTCAGATGCCCGCCCTGTAGCCAGGTCGAGACTGACGTGACGACCAGTGGGACCTGCAGACTGTTGCACAGCGCCCGAGCAAAAGTCGTCTTGCCGGTCCCGGGCGGTCCATGGAGCAGAAGCTTGGTGCTCATGTCCGACCAGGCGAGAGCGCCCGCCCTGTGATCGGCCAGATCAGCCTTTAGATCCAGCGCCCAGGTCTTAGCCTTGCCGTAACCGGAGAGGGTCTCGACAGCGAGCGAGGGACGATCGTTTTCTCCCGGCCCCCATGGCTCCGGCTGGATGACCTCGGCGCCCGACGGCTTGTCCCGCTTCCATCCGCCGCCGCTGTCTTTTCCGGATGAGGGTTTCTCCGACGATTTCGCATCCTGTTTCGGCTTCGACGATTTGCCGGTGCCTTTGGATGCCGGTTCGTCGTCGTCATCATCGTCATCATCCCGAGCGGCAACACGATTGCGCTCGGTGAGAGATGCCAGCACGGCAATGACCTGGGATGCGCTGCGACCCGGCCGGAAGGCCAGCACGACGTCATCGATCGTCAGGTAATGCGCGTCGTAGGCCGTCGACCATTGCTCCAGCGCCGCCAGGCCACTTGCGCCGTGCATCGCCTCCACCATGGCACTGAGGAAGGGATAGTCCAGCCAGCCTGCCGCAAGACCGATGTCGGCGGCAATGGCGATGTCGGGCGGGATGGCCTCCGCCTTCTCGCTGATCGCAACGACAGGATAGTCACGCGTCGTCGCATTCACCAGCCGGCGCCGAAGCGTGGCGCCGGTGATGCGCGCGATGCTATGTCCGAGGAACTGAATGTAGGCGCGGCCTGCCCCCTCGGATCCGGCAAAGGTGCCGTCATCATAGACGTATTCACCATCGATACCGCTCAAGGCGCCGCCCGGCACGAAGCCCGGTGTCTCGATGAGGCGGCGCATGGCCTGCTCGAAGCCGGCGATCGGCCCATGCAGCGCGACGACAGGCGCCGGCATGGCGGCAGCACGGACGATCCTGGCAAGCGGCACACGACCGTTCTCGATCGCACTGGCCAACACGAGGGCAGCGACGATGTTGCTAACCAGCGGCGCCTTGCCCGCCCGCCCGACCAGACCGACGGCATAGGCACGACGTTTGTGATCGATTGCCGCGACATGATCGTTGGCTGTCGCCTGACCGAGCCGGTAGAGAGACGGCAGGAACGATGTCGGCGACTTACCTTCAGTCGTTACAATGTCGGACTGCTGAGGCGGCGGCAGAAGGTAGCCGCCGAAGTTCCGACGAACCCACGCCACGTCGCGGTCGTGGTCTCCGGAAAGAGCCGCGGTTTCGAAGACCGGCGAGTAGCGCCGCAGGACGTGCCCGCCCACCTCGACGATTTTCAGCGACAAGAGGCCATTGAGATGGGCATTGCGCCGGGCTTCACGCCGGGCGATGCGCTCGAGGCGGCGAAGGAACAGGCGGGACAGCTTATTCATCGATCCGGCCCTCCGTCATCGCGGCAATAATTGCCGTTTTGCCGCTGAGCGGTTGCCCCTTGGTCGGCCATCGCTTCTTCAGACTGCCCGGTCTTGCCTGGCGACGCTCCCGGGTCAGGCGACGAAGAGGACGGGGCCTGGCCGAACCCGGACTGCCCGCATCCGGCTGAGCTGAGATCGCCAGATCGCGATTACGGCTGGAAAGCCAGTCGAGCAGCAGGCGGCAGGCCGGGTTGCCTGTATCGGCATGGGCTTGCAGTCGCCCGATGACCGTGTCGGGCACGAGGCCGGTCAGGCCCGTACCCTGCCGGACATGGCCGAGCGCCAAGCCGATCAGATGCGCGGGATCGTCGCCAGTCGGGCGACCAGTACCGTATCCGGGATAGCGCAGGACGGTGCCATGCGCACGATGGCAGACGAGATTCTGGGACGTCGAGGACGGCGGGATCGCCTCGCAGCGGATGCGTGGCGGCACATCCGGATTGATATCGGAAGACATGGGAACTCCTTGGCCGGACCGCGTTCGGTCCAGCGCTTATGAGAGATGGAATGGGAAAGCCGCGGCCTTGAAGCCAGGGATCGCCACGCGACACCTGACGGCAAGCGTCAGGGCGCGGCGGTCAGGCCATCAGGCAGCAGCGCTCAATGTGCGGCCGGGCTCAATGCCTGGCAGGGCGCCGGGCAAAGCCGATCCGGATGAAGGCCGGTGTCGGCTCGTCATCATCGGACCCATCATCGAAGCCCCGTTCTTCGCGATCGTGATCATCATCGCATGAACGCGCCGCCTGGTCTTCTTCATAAGTCCGGCTGGGACCGTTGAGATTGATCCGCGAGCAAGCGGGTGCGGACGCGATGACCGCCTCCGACGCACAGATGGCGATCCGCTCCTTGCCGCCGAGCGCCTTGCGCGCCTCCGCCTCGAGAAGCTGCTGCACCCGAATGCCGAAGCGCAGGCGCAGTTCAGCCATGCAGGCGGCAACACCATCGATCTCCAAGAGGTCATCGAGTTCGGACAGCGCCCAGACCCCGTTGGCATGGTCGCTCGGACGGCTGGCGCCGTCGACGATCGCGACTTCGACCGCATCGACCATCAAGCGCTTCTGGTTCTTGTAGAGCCAGTCCGGCAGGACCATGGCCGACGCCATCATCTTGAGCTTCAGTTCCTCAAGACGGCTCGTGTCGCCATAGGACGCGAGCGACCGTTTGACGTCGAGGATATAGGCCGTGTGCCGGGCGCGGTTCACGACGATCAGGTCCGGCGTGTAGCTGCCCTTGGCCGGTGCCTCGCAATCGAGCTTGATGCCGTCGAGGCTGGACCAGTCATTTCCAGCAACGGCTTCCATGGCGGCCTTCACCAGCGGCAGTTTCAACGACTGGGTCAGGACGATGATGCTCGGGTTCGCTTTCGCCAGACGCTCGACCGCCTGCTCCAGCAGCTTGCCTTCCCGGAACGACACCGCCCGAACGAGCGAAGCGATGTTGACATAGTGACCGAGGATCTCGTCCTCGGCCGGTTCGCCGTCCATGATGGCGTTGATGGCTCGGTCGATCAGCAGATCGAGATCGGCTTCGACATCGGCGAAGCGAACGAGATGCGGATGGCGGCGCAGCACTGTAGGTTCGCGAACCGGAGCCCGAACCGCATTGCGGCCAAAGCCGAACGGGCGCGGGCGCGCTCCGGAAGCCGCGGAAGCTTCGACCGCGTCGATCGTAGAACGGAAAACTTCCCCATGGGGGACAGAAACGGTATTCGTGCTCATAGCCCGATTCCTTCTAACACAAGGCTGAGGGTCAGGCCCTTGTCGATGTTGCAAGCATCGGCTTGGGCCGCTTTGTTCCGGCCATCCGGAACAGCCGCAACCTGGCAGGACCGGCGCTCGGGCTCAAGGACCCCCGGGCCAAAAAATGAGAACGGGACCGGAACAAGGTTAACGCCGGGCTCACGGTCGCTTCGGCCTGGCTATCCGCCGAGGTTCGAACGCCCGCCCGCGGCCAAAACATATCGAGGCCGAAGCCGGGCAAGGCAAAGGGCCGACAAGCGGCCCTTGAAGGTTTGGCTGGAAGGCCGACCAATCGGCCTTCCAGCATGTCGGAAGCTTTACGCAGTCACCGCCGGTGCGGATGCAACTTCATCCTGGAGCGTTTCGTTCAGACCATCCGCCGCCTCGTCGGTTGCCAGCGGCGGGACCGCCACGACCTGCTTGCGGACCTTGGGTGTTTCGCGGCTGACGACCATCAGCCCGCCTGTCGCCCGCTCAAGCGCTTCGCCGAACCGCTCCGTAAAGCGATCCAGATCGGTCTCAACCGAGGCTTCGGGCTGATCCTTGTCTTGCTCCGCTTCCGCTTCAGGGGCCAGCTCGACCACATCGTCGGCGACGACCATCTTTTCTACCGACTGGGCCAGCGGCCATTTCGGCTTACGCTCCTTCGAGATCGCCCATTCGAGGACCGGCAAGACCTCATCGCGAAGCCAACCCGGCAATTCCTTGGACTTCGGCCAGATGTCGAAGAGCCCAAGCTTCTGCAGCGTTTCGTTCACCACCGCCCACTCGGTCTTGTTCGGGAACTGGGTCGAGCGCGGATGGCGGCGCAGGTCGCTGTCCGGCTCCACGAACTGCGCCAGGCTTTCCAGTTCCATGCGCGCGACACGGGCGAGATCTTCAACCTCCCTTGCCAGCGCCTCCTTGATCACCCGCTTCTGCTCGAGCGCCACCTTGATGGCCTGCACAATGACCTCGATATGCATCACGAACATCTTCACGCCGTCGCGGGTCTTGACCGCGATCAGCGCCTTCAGGCCGGTCACACCCCCTGCTCCATGAAGGTCACCCCGGGCAGTCTTGACCTTGCCCTCATCGCCATCGCCCAGGATGGTTTTCACATCGAGCACACGCAGACGGCCATGCTCCTCGCCATGGGCGATCGCATCGCGGATCTTGTCATGCGGCGCGTGCGCCAGATGGAACATGACAGTCGGGCTGGCCGACAAGTCGACCAGATCATCCCGGTATTCGCCGAGATTGCGCGCGACGGACATATAGGCCCTCGCAGTGCGGGCGGCCAAGCTGCACCGCCTCTTGACCCACTTGTCGAAGAGACCGTCGGCGAGCAGTCCAGAAGCGGCAACAAGATGCTCCCCGAGCAGGAAGCTCTGCTCGGTCGTGCGGCGGCCGAGATCAGCGATATTCCCGGCAGCGATTTCGAGCTGGTCACGAAGAACCGCATCCGCGATCCCGAGCTTTTCATAGTGATGGGCGAAGGTGGCAGGCAGGACGAACTTGGATGCACTCACGATAAAACCTCACTGGTTACTGATACTATACGTTCGACACAAACACCGAACACACATATGGTCACCGCATCACCAGTAATTGTCAATTCGGCCATCAAGCGATACTCAAGTAAAACCTCATTATTTACTTACATATATACAATTAATATTTCTATATTCGCTCAAATTAACCATATTTCAGCATCACAAAAATATTTTTTACTTTTACTTATACTTAATCACCGCTTCCCCCGGATTCAGACCGCAATCAGTCGTTTCAGGCCCTCGGAACAAACACTCCCGGTAACAGGGTGTGGCAGGAACCGCCGCCTGGCGTGGAAAGCACGATACGGCGCGCAGTTGAGCGATATCCGGCGAAGCAGACAATCTGGCAGGCATCGTCTCAATGTGCCGGTATGTCATCTCAGCGTGCCCGCACATCGAGACAAATTGCGCATTTTTGATTCCGGTTTCCGGATTTCCGATTCAGAGCTGTGAAGCTTTGATTCCGCAAACGCCGTTTCGTCTCCGCACGTCATCTCGATCTAGCTCGACGTGCCCGCAGTTCATCTCAAGTTGCGCATCCGCGATTCCGAACCGCGGATTTCCGATTCCAGCACAAGCGGCATTGCCGGTAAGGCGCTGGTCTGGCAAGGAGGCCGCAGGGCGTATGGGAGTGGCATCATGGCCAGAAAGTCAGAAGAGGACCGCAATCGCGAGCAGCGCCAGCGTCAACAAAAGCTGCGTGACGCCGATCGCAAGGCAAGGCGTCCGAACCGGGACGATATTGCCCGCACGGCGCTCTTCATGACGATTTCCAGCATGGCGGCCAGGGACGCGAAAGAGGTGCTGGAGGATTTTCAGGACCGGGTGGTCAGGATGCTCGTGGATCAGGGATTTGACGAGCGGGAGTCCGATCTCGTCTTCGAGGAACTCGTCGCCAAGTATCGCACAGGCGACTGGCCATTTCGTCGCAAGGTCCACCTTCTCCATCCCGAGGATCCCGATCGGGACGCTTGAAGCGGCGTCCGCCTGCTCTGCGTCGATCTCGCCCCTTCCATCAATAGGTGCCGGTCAACGCCTGACGGCGTTTGCAGGTTCTGACACGTTTCCCCCCGTTACTTCATAAAACGCCGTTCGATTCTGAATCGGATTTCCAGAGGTTTCACGCGCTGGGCCTGATGCTCATCGGCTTGTGTGATCGGCGCCTCACTTCAGATGTCAGCTCTAAACCGTTGCATTTTCGCAACACCAAACCGAATCGCGTGGTTACCAGTGCGTAAGTGCCGATCGCCGCTCCGGAGCAAGTCTCGACTTTTCAACGAGATGGCGTGTCCCATTTTGAGAATGCCCCTTAATTCACTCAAATTACCTCAACGATTACAGATACTTGCTAAAAGATAACGCCTGTGATTAGTGGCAGGCAGCGATGTTCAACCCAGGCCAGTCCAAGGAACGGAAGGAGGCGCCCATGTTCGATTACCGTCATGTTGATGGCGCCATTATGCCGCCGTCAGGAGACCTTGTGTGCCGGACACCCACCTCGGGGTTCTGCACCGGCCGCATGCGCGATGACGCCCTGCGCGCGGATCTTCGTCGACGACGACGAAGATCTGCTCACGAAAGGAGTCATCATGTCGCATACCCCTACCCCTCCCTCGCAGGAAGAGACCTCCAAGCGCGCCCGCTCTGAGGGCGATCGCCAGAACAATGTTCTGGCGTTCCCCTTCGACAAGACGAGTGCTGCCCGCAGCATTCAGGCGGAACTCGCTCGGCGCGCAAGTGCTCCGGTAAAACCGGCGGCGACCAAACCCCTACCCGATGTCGGAGCGATCAAGACCCGCTACCTTCACGACGTCGTCAAGGATACCAGGTCCCGCCTGTATGACGGACTGTGCGTCATCGCGTCCATCGCCGGCGTGACCGTGTCTCAGGCCGCCGATGCGATCCGCCAGGTGCGGTACGGCGCGCGCTGGCTCGACTTCTCGTACACACCGCCTGTCAAATGGGTGAGTGCTCACGAGATCGAGCAGGCCCTGCGCCTGGTCGGATATGTGGGAAAGTGGCGCTACGTTCCCGACCGGCCGACGCTTGCTGCCTACCTGAATGGTCGCACCGGAATGGAGCGTGACTACCCTTGCGTCGTGTCTCTCAGCACGCACTGCGTTGCCGTGAGCGGCGGTGTCTTCTGTGATGTCTTCAGCGGCGGAGTCGTCGTCGACATCGATGACGCCGAAGGTCGCCGCAAGAGGGTCGGCCGCGTTCTGGTGCTGACCGAGCGGATCGCGCCCTCGGCGATCGCCACCAGGGACCCGGCGCCGAAGAAGGCGGGTGAGAACGGCAAGGCGATCCGCCTTTTGCGCGAGGCAATCAAGGCTGAGACGGGAGCAACCCGTATCAGGCTCACCCCGAACGAGGTCTTCGTGACCGGCCCGGCCGAAGCCGGCTGGCACTGGCTGGGCAATCGCGACAGTATCGAGGACCAGATCCTCATGCCGCGACCCGACAACCGTCTCGCCGGCAATACCGGGGCAGCCGCGGCCTACCGCGCCGTAATGGGTTACTAGCCGCGTCCGTGCGGCCGGCGTGACCGCGGCAATTATTGCCGCGCGCAATCACCCTCGGCGCCGCCCCATCACGCACCACCGCCAGACCATGAAGGACTGGCGGCTGGCGCGGGCTCCCAAGCGATCCGCGCCAGGCTAACATGTCCCCCAAAATCATTTCTCAAGCTCCAGGAGCCCCCATGACAAAGAAAGTCCTGCTCTACCTCCGCAACTCGGCCGATACGCTGCACACCGCCTGCGCCGATTCGCAGCGTTATTATGCCGAGACCTTCATCCGGAAGAACGGCTGGAAACTGGAACTGACCTGCCGTGACGAAGACATCGGCGAGGTCGTGTTTACCGCACAGCCCGGCATCCACAAGCTCCTCGAAGAGGTCGATATCGGATCGATCGATATCGTCCTGTGCCATACGCTGGACCGCTTGTGCTCGCGCTTTGCCGTCGCGGAACGGCTGCTGCATGAACTCGAAGCGAAAGGCATCGAAGTCTGGGCCGCCGATCCCGGTGTGCGGATCAAGGCCGCAGATCTCATCGACCACTACTACAACAACCCCGACGGAACGCTCGCACGAGGGCGCCGTCGTTCGCCGATGCCCGATGACCTCTATGAGGCCGAGCACCTTGTACCGCTGCCCTACGGCTACCGCTACACCGGAGCCCACAATGCCGATGGGACGTATATTTTCGGGTTCAGGGTTCTCGAACACGAGACCGCCGCAGTCGTCCTGCGGATTTTCCAGATGTATGCCGACGGAATGTCGCCGGCAAAAATCGCCGACGCCCTGAACGCTCAAGGCATTCCCGGCCCCCACGGCAGGATGTGGCGTGACGCCACCATCCGCGGCGGCCGCGATCGGCGAACCGGCATCCTCAATGACGAGATCTATATCGGCCGGTCCTGGGTACCGGGCCGTGAGTACGATTTCGCGCCTGCCTTGCGAATCGTCGGCGACGAACTCTGGAGGCGCGTGAAGCTGCGCCAGGATTTCGCCTGCCGGCGTGCTGCGGCATCGCCGTAACGCCCTCGCCGAGACATTAGACTGGCCGGCGCCGCCGGCCAGTGTTCCCCACGATATTGTTTGAGATGGAATTCAGACCGTGACCAAGAACGTCCTGTTTTATGCCCGCTACTCCACCGACCGCCAGCACGAAGTGTCGATCGAAACGCAGATCGAGCTGGGCGAAGCCTTCGTCAAGCAGAAGGGCTGGAAACTGGTCGCCACCTATTCCGATGCCGCGGTCAGCGGCACGAGCTATCAACTCCGCCCTGGCATCCAGAGCCTGATGGCGCATGTGAAGCGCGAGCGCATTGATGTCGTGCTTTGCGTCACGGTCGACCGCCTGTCGCGCGACATCGAGCACAGCGCCAAGATCCTCAAGGAACTGCGCTACCGCGACGCCGACATCTGGACCGTCCATGCCGGCACGCCGGTCACCGATCTTGAGATGGCGCTCAGAGCCGCACTCAGCCATGAACTGGTTGAGCAGATCCGTTACCGCACCCGCGAAGGCATGAAGACCGCCGTGAAGATGGGCAAGGCGTCGACCTGCCTCGCTTACGGCTACAAGCTGTCGCAGCAGCGCGACGCCAATGGTGACCGCATCCGGGGTCTGCGGGATATCGAACCGGTCAAGGCGGAAGTCGTTCGCCGCATCTATCAGCTCTATGCCGACGGGATGTCTCCGCGCGACATCGCGCACCTCCTCAACAATGAAGGCGTCCCCGGCCCGCGCGGCCGCAAGTGGCGCGATACGGCGATCCGCGGCCATGTCCGCCGTGGCAGCGGCATTCTCAACAACGAGAGCTATATCGGCCGCATCGTCTGGAACAGGCGCCAGTACCGCAAAAATCCGGAGACCGAACGACGAACCGCCCGTGCCAACGACGCCACCGAGTGGGTATTCAAGGACGTCCCGGAGATGCGCATCGTATCGGATGAGCTGTGGCAGCGCGTCAAGGAGCGGCAGAGGCAAGTGGGCGAGCTGTTCGATTTCGGGCAGAGCAACCGGCTCAATGCGACGCACCGGCCGGAGTATCTTCTGAGCGGCATGCTCGAATGCGCGGAATGCGGCGGTCCCTACGCCATTTCGGGCAAGGATCGTTATAGCTGTACGAACCGGAAGAAGCGCCTGCCGATCGACGACCTCGGCGGCGCCTGCTGCGGCAACAGCAAGACGATCACCCGCCACGAACTGGAAGAGCGTGTCCTCAACTGCATTCCGGCCGCCTTCTACTCGCTCGACATCTTCGACCGGATTTCGCAGAAGATGGTCGCGCACGAGGTGAGCAAGCTGGAGAGCGCTCCCTCCCGGAAGAACCAGTTGACCGCCGAGCTTGCGACCATCAAGTCGCAGCAGGCAAGCCTGATGCAGCAGATCCGGGACCGGCATGCCGAAGGCCGGCCGCGTCTTGCGATCCTCGACGACCACCTGGATGAGCTGGAAGTCAATCGTGAGAGGCTGGTCATGGAACTTTCCGCGGCCGAAGAGCCCGCTGCGGAAGGTTTTCAGGAGAAGATCGCCAGGCTGAAGGCGCAGTTCAATGCGGCCAACACCGAGATCGCCATCCGCAAGCTTCTCTTCCTCGCCCGCAACAATGCCGACGAACAGGCCAAGCGCCGGCTGATGCCGATCGTGCGGGACCTGATCCAGACGGTCGTCATCGGCAAGACGCCGGGTCACCAGCCGGCATCCCTGCAGGTCCATGGCGACATCGCCAATATCATGGCCTCGATGGATGTGATCGACATCATGCAGCAGCAGTTCGTCGCCGCCGCCCAGAACGATCTGATGGCCCGTATTGCTTCGGGTGAGATCGACACGGAGCACAAAAAGAAAAAGCTCCTCGAGGCTTACGCCGAGGAACTTTTGCGCAAATATCCGGAATGGGAGAATTTGCAAGTCTCAGTGGTTGCGGGGGCAGGATTTGAACCTGCGGCCTTCAGGTTATGAGCCTGACGAGCTACCGGGCTGCTCCACCCCGCGTTATGGGTGGTTTTGTGATTGAGAAGATTTTGATTG
>Ga0182737_1000848_pt1 | contig 35573 bp, 28 predicted proteins | sample eDN5th30CBELigOP_FD_128878 | JGI IMG/M metagenome (GOLD analysis project Ga0182737, IMG submission 128878) | Enriched Organic Plus compost microbial communities from Emeryville, California, USA - eDNA 5th pass 30_C BE-Lig OP (version 2) (version 2) ... | reverse complement strand
TGGTCCTCTGCAGTCTTGTCGCCCCCGCGTTTGCCGGTGAGCCGTTCTTGGTTTCCAAGCGGTCTCGCGTGGAAGATTCGGCGGGCAAATATGTGACGAAGGTCCAGCCGGAGACGTGGGATCCGAAGCAGACGGCGATCATCGTCTGCGACATGTGGGACGCGCATCACTGCCTGAACGCGGTTCGACGCGAAGTGCAACTCGCCCCCGCGATGAACAAGATGCTTTCGGCGGCACGGGATCGGGGCGTGCTGATCATTCACGCTCCCAGCCAATGCATGGACGCCTACAAAGACCATCCGGGGCGCAAATTGGCCCAGGCGGCGCCGAAGGCTGACAATTTGCCGCCCCAAATCCACGAGTGGTGCCACAAGGTCCCAGCCGAGGACCAAGGGAAGTATCCGATCGACCAGAGCGACGGCGGCGAGGATGACGACGCCGAAGAACACCGCGTCTGGCACGAAAAGCTCGCAGCCCTCGGCCGCAATCCGCATCAGCCGTGGAAAAAGCAGATCAGCCTGTTGGAAATCAAAGACGGCGACGCCATCAGCGACTCGGGCGTCGAAATCTGGAACCTGCTCGAGCAGCGGGGCATCAAGAATGTCGCCCTCTGCGGCGTGCACACGAACATGTGCGTGCTCGGCCGCCCGTTCGGCTTGCGGCAGCTCGGCAAGAACGGCAAGAACGTCGTGCTCGTGCGCGACATGACCGACACGATGTACAACCCGGCCCGGTGGCCCTACGTGAATCACTTTCAGGGGACGGAGCTGATCGTCGAACACATCGAAAAATTCGTCTGCCCGTCGATCCTCAGCACCGATCTTTCGGGTCAGCCGCCGTTTCGCTTCGACCAGGACCGCCGCAAGGTGGTGATTGTGATCGGAGACGACGAATATCGCACCGAGCGAACCCTGCCAGCCTTCGTCGAGAGCGATCTGGCGCCGCTCGGCTTCGAGGTGCGCATCATTCACGCCGATTCGAAGGACAAGAACAACTTTCCGGGGCTTGTCGAAGCGCTCGACGGGGCCGACGCCCTGTTTGTGAGCGTTCGTCGCCGCACGCCGCCGAAAGAGCAGCTCGACGCCATCCGCGCCCACATCGCCGCCGGCAAGGCGGTGGTCGGCATTCGCACCGCCAGCCACGCCTGGTCGCTGCGTTCGAAAGAGGACAACGACAAGTTGGCCGCACAGGGGCTCGATAGCTGGTTCACGTTCGATCCCGATGTGATCGGCGGCAGCTACACCAACCACCACGGCAACGGCCCCAAGACTTCGATCAAGCCGGCAGCCGGCGCCAACCAGCACCCGATTCTCCGCGGCGTGGATGTGGGGGCGATGGTCGGCCACGGATCGCTCTACAAAGTCAGCCCGCTGCAGCCGTCGGCGACGCCGGTGCTCATCGGCAGCATCGCCGACCAACCGGAGGAGCCGATCGCCTGGACGAACGTGACCGGGAGCAAGGCGCGCGTGTTTTACACGTCGCTGGGGCACGAGCAGGATTTTGAGAATCCGAACTTCCGCAAGCTGCTGGCGAACGGTCTGATGTGGACCCTCGCCCCGCAGTACGTGGGACAGGATTCGCTCGACGCCCTGCTGCCGAAATAGAGGGGCGGCGCAAACGAAAAGGCCCGGAGCACTCGTGCGCCGGGCCATGGAGAAAGCGTCGCGGAAATGGGCGGGGCCGATTGGGCCTTACTTCTTGCCCTTGCCCTTGCCTTCGGCTTCTTCAGACTTCACCTTCTTCTTCTTCTTCAGCGAAATCTTGTGCACGCGGACCTTCGGCAGGCCGAGGACGCTGTCGCCGTCCTTGAAGCGGTCGGCAGCCTTCAAAGCGGCGATCCGCTCGGCGCGAGTCAGAACGTTGCGGACCTTAATGCCGGTCCCTTTGACCTTCAAGCTGGTATCAATAGCCATTACTCAACTCCCTGCAATATCTTGTCTTACATCGCCGCGACGCTAATCGGGCGAGTTGATCACTTTGCTCGCAAGCTGCTGAGTATACGGGGACTTGCGTCGAAGTTCAACCGCAGGAAACCGCGGCGTCAGGCCAGATCGATCGGAAACGCGAGGACTTCGCGGATCGACTGCGCCCCGGTGGCGACCATCAGCAGGCGGTCCAGCCCCAGCGCCACCCCCGAACAGGTTGGGAGACCTTGGTCCATGGCGGAAAGCAACCGACTTTCGATCGGCAGCGGCGGTTTTCCGTCCGCAACTCGACCGGCGTTGTTCCGGCTGTTCCTCTCGCGCAAGACGGACGGGTCGAGCAATTCGTGATAGCCGTTCGCCAGCTCGACGCCGTCAACATACAACTCAAACCGCTCGGCCACTCGCGGGTCGTCGGCCGACGTGCGGGCTAGGGCTGCTTGCGACGCCGGGTAGTCGTACACAATCGTGGGGGCCGAGACGCCCAAATGGGGCTCGACAAGCTGGGTAAGGAGCAGATCGAGCACGGCGTCCCGGTCGCCGTCGGCCCGGAACCGCTCGGCGTCGGCGGCGGAGAGGAGCGCCCGCTCGGTCGCCACAGCCAGCAGTTCGTCGAGCGTCGCAGCCAGCGGATCGACGCCGGCGTGCTGCAGGAAGGCGTCGCGGAAGGTCTGTTGGGTCGCCGGCCCGCGATGCAGGGTCGCCTCCGCCAGTTCGGAGAGGAGCCGTCGGCCGGCTGCGTAGTCGTCGCCGACGCGGTACCACTCTACCATCGTGAATTCGGGATTGTGCCGCGGGCCGGTTTCGCCCCCTCCTCGAAACGCCTTGCAGATCTGATAGATGGCCGTCGCCCCGGAGGCGAGGAGCCGCTTCATGGCAAACTCGGGCGACGTCTGCAGCCAAAGCGTCGGACCGACGTTCGGCTGGCGAGCGTCGTCGTAGAGCGTGACTGGAATCGGATCGAGATGCCGGTCGACGACGACGTCGTGCGAGAGCAGCGGCGTTTCGACTTCGAGAAAGCCGCGATCGTGAAGAAAACGGCGGATTTGCCGCAGCAGCTCAGCCCGCCGCTGCAGCATTTCGAGGGATGCGGCGGGTCGGAAATCGGACATGGCCGTGTGAACGAAGAATGCGCGCAAGGCGTCCGAGCTGGTGTTCCCGCGCACGGCGTGGGAACGGGTTCCAATACGACGCGCTGGCGAGAAACTAGGTCGAGGTCCGTTCGACGTATTCGCCGGTCCGGGTGTCGATCTTCAGCACATTGCCGATGTTGATGAACAGCGGAGCGAGAATCTCGGCGCCGGTCTCAAGCTTCACGGGCTTAGTCACGTTGGTGGCCGTATCGCCGCGAGCGCCTGGTTCGCAGTATTCGACCTTCAGGTGAACGTGCTGCGGCGGCGTCAGGCTGATCGGCTGGCCGTTGAACAGCATGACGTTGCAGACCATGCCTTCCTTCAGCCACTTCCACATGTCGTCGACCTGGACCGACGAGAGTTCGTACTGCTCGAACGTCGAGTTATCCATGAAGACAAACGTGTCGCCCGCCTTGTAGAGGTACTGAACTTCGATTTCTTCGACGTCGGCCGATTCGAGCGTGTCGCCCCCCTTATAAACGCGGTCGAGCGTGGTGCCGCGGATGAGGTTCTTCAGCCGGCACTTGTACAATGCGTTTCCCTTGCCCGGCTTCACGAAGTTCATTTCGATCATCTGCCAAGGCTCGCCGTCGATCTGAACCTTCAGGCCTTTGCGGAAATCGCTGGTCTTGTACGTGCCCATTGCGTCCCTACTACGTTTCGTAAATTGAACCGATTATTCTGTTTGAAATGGGAATTTTAGCTTCCGCCGGCCATTCTGTCCGCGCCACTCCGTCGGCTCAGCCGACAAGCACTGCGAGCGAGGCAAACGCCTGGCGGACGGCGCTGCGCACCGCCGTTCGCGACGCCGCGCAACTGATTCAGGCCGTTGGACTTCCGGATAGCCTGCTCGCCGAGGCGCAAGCTGCGGAGCGGTCGTTCCCGGTCTTCGCTCCGCTCGGATATATCGCACGGATGAGGTCGGGCGACCCGTTCGATCCCCTGCTGCGGCAGGTCTTGCCGCTCGGAGACGAACTGCGACCGGTCGCCGGTTTCAGCCGCGATCCGGTAGGGGATCAAGCGGCCACGCTGAGCCCCGGACTGCTGCAAAAATACCACAGCCGAGCGTTAATCGTATCGACCAGTGCTTGCGCAGTCCATTGCCGTTATTGCTTCCGCCGGGAGTTCCCCTACGAAGAAGCGCCGCGGTCCCCCGCAGCCTGGCAGCCGGCCCTCGATCGCGTGGCTGCCGATCCGACCATCGACGAGGTGATCCTCAGCGGCGGCGATCCGTTGACGCTGGTCGATTCGCAACTGGCCGATCTGGTGGCTCGAATCGCGGCCATCCCGCACATCCGCCGCCTGCGCGTCCATACCCGCCTGCCCGTCATCATCCCCGAGCGGGTCACGGGCGAAATGCTCGCCTGGCTGGCCGGCACGCGGCTGACGCCAATTGTGGTCCTGCACGCCAACCACGCCAACGAGATCGACGCTTCGGTCGAAGCGGCGCTTGCCCGGCTCACGGACGTCGGCGTTCCACTGCTCAACCAGGCCGTGCTGCTGCGCGGCGTGAATGACTCGGTCGAAGCGCTCGAAAACCTCTGCCGCAAGCTCGTCGACTTGCGAGTGATGCCCTACTACCTGCATCAGCTCGACCGCGTCGTCGGGGCTGCACATTTTGAAGTGCCGGTCGAACAAGGTATGGTGCTGGTAGACAAACTCCGCGCCCGCCTCCCCGGCTATGCCGTACCGCGTTACGTGCAGGAGGTGCCGGGAGAAACCGGTAAACGCGTGCTGCTGTGAGCGGGGAGAGGTAAGAGAAAGCCGAAAGGGAACGAGGGCAGGTCCCCGGAAACACACGATCCCCCACTTCCACCGTCCCAGGCTCCAGCCTGGGACGAAACTACCGCGAGGCTCCAGCCTCGCCGCCCCGCGAGAAGACAACGCCCAAACGGGAAACGCCGTCATGCTCTATAAACGCCGCCACACGCTCCCTTACCTCTTCGTCCTTTGCTCTTGCCTCGCACTTGTCGCCACCGCGCTGGCCGATAACTGGCCCCAATGGCGCGGCCCAGCCGGCACGGGCGTGAGCAACGAGCGGGAGCTGCCCATCGTCTGGCACGAGTCGCGGAGCATCATCTGGAAAACGCCGCTGCCCGAATGGGGCACCAGCACGCCGGCCATCTGGGGCGACGCGATCTTCCTCACCAGCCATACGGCCGACAACAAGCTCCTCGTCCTTCGGCTGAACAAGAAGGACGGCAAGATCGTCTGGCAACGCGAAGTCGGCCAGGGCGAAGCTCCGCGCCAGGCTGAGAAACGCTCAACGCAGAAGTTCCATCAGCTTCACAACCTGGCGAGTCCCTCTCCCGTAACCGACGGCAAGACGGTCGTGGTCCACTTCGGCAACGGCGACCTCGCCGCCTACGACTTCGACGGCAAGCAGCTCTGGAAGCGCAATCTACAAGACGACTACGGCGCGTACACGATCTGGTGGGGGCACGCCAACAGCCCGGTTATCTACGGCAACTCGGTCATCAGCGTCTGCATGCAAGACTCCCTTTCCGACTTGCGCGACAAGCCGGTCGAAAGCTACCTGGTGGCTCATCAACTGCAGACTGGCCGCGAACTTTGGAAAAAACCGCGCAACACCGGCGCTCCCGCCGAGGAAGCCGATTCCTACACGACTCCCCTGCTCGCCAATCTGAACGGCCAGATGCAGCTCATCGTGATGGGGGGCAACGTCCTCGACTCGTACGATCCGAGCACAGGGGAGCAGCTTTGGTATCTACCGGGCCTCAAAGGAGGCCGAACGGTCACGGGCCCAACGGTCGCCAACGACATGATTTACGCCACCCGCGGCATGCGTGGTCCGCTGCTCGGCATCCGCCCCAACGGCACCGGCGAACTCAGCAAGCGGGCCATCGTATGGGACCACGCCGAAGGCTCACCCGACACCTGCTCCCCAGTCGTCTGGAACGACCTGCTCTTCACGGTCACCGACGACGGTATCGCCCGCTGCTTCGACGCCGCCACCGGCCACATCAAGTGGAAGCATCGAATCACCGGCAAGTACAAAGCCTCGCCCGTGGCTGTCGAGGGCCGGATTTTCTTTTTGAACACGGAAGGCCTCTGCACCGTCGTTTCGGCGATGCCCAGGTTCGACAAGCTGATCGAAAACCAGCTCGACGACGAAACGCTCGCCTCGCCGGCAATCAGCGACGGCCGGTTCTATATCCGCGGGAAAAAAGCCCTTTACTGCATCGGTCGCTAGACGCGCTCGTAGTTGCCCATGTCGCGAGTCGCCTGGCTGACTGACATTCACCTCGATTTTCTCGAGTCTCCGCAGCGGGTGCTCGACTTTTTGCTGTCCATCAGCGACGCGAACGTCGACGCGCTGCTACTCGGCGGTGACATTGCCTCCGCGCCGTCGCTCACGGGCTATCTGGAACAAATCGCCGAAGTCGTCGAACGCCCCACACACTTCGTGCTCGGCAATCACGATTTCTACTACGGCAGCATCCACGACGTACGCCGTTCGGTGGCCGAACTTTGCGAGCGCGATCCGAGGCTGAACTATCTGAGCGTCAGCGGCCCAGTTGCGCTTAGCCCAACAGTCGGCCTCGTCGGTCACGACGGCTGGGCGGACGGCCGAACGGGGGACTACGAGCGTTCGACCGTGATGATGAACGACTACCAGTTGATTTCGGAACTGGCCCCGCTGAGCAAAGCCGCTCGGCTGGAACTTCTGCACGCCCTCGGCGACGAGGCGGCGAATCACATTCGCCAGACGCTTCCCGCAGCGTTCGATCGATTCGAGCGCACCATCCTGCTCACCCACATCCCGCCGCTGCGCGAAGCCTGCTGGTACAACGGCGAGACGTCCGACGACGAATGGGCCCCTCACTTCACCTGCATCGCCATGGGTGAGGCGATTCTCGATGTTGCCCGCCAATTCCCCCAGCGCCGACTGACGGTTCTCTGCGGACACACTCACAGCCCAGGTGTTTGCCGACCGCTGCCGAACGTCGAGATCCGCACCGCAGGGGCGACGTACGGCCAGCCGGCGATTGCTGAGATCTTGGATCTCGCGTAGACGTCGTAAGACGCGAGGAAATCCAGGGGCGGCAATGGCCGGATGTACGGATTGTTCCGTTTCTAACAGTCTTGCCGCTTCTGGCCATCAGGTTTCCCGCCCAGCCGATCCCCTGTCCGTTGATCCCCCTGGTCGTGCAACTAGTCTGCATGTTGCGGACATCCTCCGCGCTTAGCTCCACCGCTCCGAGGCGAATGCCATGGCCAGTGTCGCGGAATCCGCAGCCGAATCTCTCGACGTCGCATCGTCGCCCAGCCAACAGGCTGATACCGCAAGTCGCCCGGTTCCATGCTTGTACTGCGGCAGCGCCGAATACACGCTGCTTCACAAAGGCATTCGCGACCGGCTGCGATACGTCGATGGCGAGTGGGCCTACTACCGCTGCAATCGCTGCGGCTCTTCGACGATCAGCCCCACGCCGAAGCAGGACGAAATCGCCTCGCTCTATCCGCCCGTTTACACATTCTCGCCGGAACTGGCGAAGGCCGGAACGCTTAAGCGATTGCTGGCCAAACTCGAAAGCGTTCTGTTCTACGACAGCGTGTATCGGGCCCAGGTGAGCATCGTCGACCGCAATACGCGAGCGCCAGGCGCAAAGCCGGGACGGCTGCTCGACATCGGTTGCGGGCGAGGGCGGCGTCTGCTGCACTTCCGCGATCGTGGGTACGACGTCTGCGGTTTGGACTTCCAGCCCGAAGCGGTCGAGTACCTGAACGAGACGCTCCAGATTCCTTGCGTACAGAGCGATCTGGCTGGGATGACCGCGTTCTACGAGCCGAACTCGTTCGACCTGATCACAGCCTTCCACGTTCTGGAACACGTCCTCGACGTGCGCGAATCGCTCGAGAAATGCCTGACGATTTTGAAACCGGGCGGCTGGCTGGCGGTGGCGATTCCCATCGCCGACAGCACTCAAGCCCTGGCGCTTGGTAAGCGTTGGACCGGGTACACCGAAGCGCCACGACACATTTCGCTACCGGCGCGAGACGCTCTCGTGGAACTCTGCAAGGAAGTCGGCTTCGACCACTCTGCGACGTTTGCTCGTCCCGAATCGCTGCTGGCCTGCGCGGGGACCGTTGCCCTCTCGCTACTGCCGTCAGGCGCCACAACGACAACCTTCAGCCGTGGCGGCTTCGCCGCCACAATGTCGCGGGCGCTTGGGTTCGGCGGATTGCTGGCAGCCCTCCCTTGGGCATTGTGGGACCACTACGCGTACGGACCGGCCGGCCGAACCGGCTTTGCAATCATTTTTGCGAGAAAGCCGGCATAGCCGCCTGCGACGAGCTGGCAGAAATCCTTTCGTAGAGCCGAATCGTCGCGTCGACATGCGGCTTCAGGCCGTACCGTTGCTCCGCATAGCGAATGGGCTGCGGGCTCCCGGCGATCTCGACGATTTTTTCGGCGAGAGCGGCTGGATTTCCGGGTTCCACGAAGTCCACCTCTCCCGCCAGAATCTCCTCCACCGAGTGTCCTCGCGTGGACAGCACCCGGCACCCGATGGTTGCCGCTTCCACGGCCGAATAACCAAAACCCTCGGAGTGGGACGGAATCACCACGCAGTCGCTGGCAAGCAGCCAGGTGGGCAATTCCACGCGTGGGCGTGGCGACAGTACGGTCACGTGCGACTGCAAATTGAGTTCAGCGATCCGCCTGACAATCGCCTGATGTCGGTCCGCCGGCTCAGGCCCAAGGAGCATCACCAGGTGCGATGCCGGCAAGCGTCGGGCAACTTCGGCGGCCGCTTCGACCAGAACCTCGACGCCCTTGGATGGGCCGGGACGACCGAAGTAGAGATACACAAACGTGTCCGCCGGCAAGCCGAGTTCGCCGCGCAAGTCGCGAGCCTGAAACCGCCCCGGCTGCCAGAAGTCGTAATCGACGACATTGTGCACGACAGTGATTTTGTCTCGCGCAACGCCGCCAACGCTCTGCATCAAGCGAGCCTGAAACTCCGCGACGCAGACATAGTGCGTGCCCGGCAAATGCAAGAGCAACCATTCGAATGCCCGGAGCAAGGCGGCAGCGACCGGTCCCACCCCGGTCAACGTGCGCCATTTGGCTCCGAACACTTCATGCACCGTGAGCAGGAACGGCAGCCGCCGCAATTTGGCGACCAGCCAGGCGGGCAAAGCCGAGCCGTATACGACGGCATGAATCAAGTCGGCTTCGCGACTCAGCCGCCACAGAAGCGGAAAGGCGAGCAGCATAAAAAACAGCCGCTGCCCAAGATCGGGCGTCGCCACCCGATACACCCGCACGCCTTCCAGCGTTTCCTCGGCAGCCATCCCCGCGTCGCGGCGGGTGACAACCGTCACCCGATACCCAGCCGCGACGAGCCCGCGCGTGGCGTTCCAATACAACGTCTCGCTGCCGCCGACGTACGGATAGAAGTGATCGACAACGAGCAGAATGTGCTTCATCGGCGGCAAACTTTCGACGACTTCGCTCCAAGCCTTCACAACGGCCGACGAGCGGCAATCACTCCCAGCGACGGACGGCGAGCAACAGCCCCTTCCCACACGGCGAACGGCAAGGCCGCAGCGGAGACGCCAGCAGCCAGCACCCGCTTAACGAGCCCCAGCCACGCGGCCCCAGCATAGGCCGCGTTGGTCGTGCCGCTCGGAACGAGCGACAAACCGATGCTCGACGCGCTCAGCAGATACGAATCGGATTCGACGCGCAGATCAACGAATCCGACAGCCTCCATCGCCGTCTGCATCGCCGGAACCGAAGGCAAGCTCACGTGCCGCGGCGCCTCGCAAACCTGACACCACCGATGCCCCAACCAGCGGGCCTGAACGCCGTCGATCAGCGGCACAGCCACGACAAGCCAGCCCCCCGGGCGGAGTAGCGCAAGAGCGTCCCGCAGCAGGCGATCGACTTCCACGACATGCTCCACCACATAGTAGGCTGTGATCGCGTCAAAGCTTTCCGCGGCGAAACGCTGGCGAAGGTCGAGCACATCGCACGCAACGGCCGGAATGCCATGCATTTCTCGCAGATACTCGACCGCTGCCGGATCGAAGTCGACGCCCTGCACCTCGAAACCGCGGCGCCGCGTCTCCAGCAGTCGCAAACCGCGACCGCAGCCAACGTCGAGCAACCGCTTGCTTTCGCCCCCCTGGCACAGCCGGGCGATTTGCTTCGCTTGAGAGCGGTACATCCAGCGATAGGGGCCAAGGTATTCCAGTCGGGCCAGCAGCTTCTGCAAGTGCGATTGCTGAGCTACTTGAGGGGCGAAGGTATATACCGGCGGATAAAATCTTCCCAGTTCCGCCGATTTTGGACGTGGGGAGAGGAGCGCGGCGTCGCAGTCGAGGCAGCGTTCGAACGCCCACTCGCCGTCGACATACTCAAGCCGATCGCGGACGCCGCTGTACATGCGCTCGTGCCGAACGCTGCCACAGTAGATGCAAGGGACGCGCAGAGCAGCGTCGTGAGCCGCAATTTCGCCTGCGGCGGAGCCGTTGGTGGCAGCCTCATTTGCACGCACGATCATCGCCGCTGGCTCCCCTTGCGCAATTGCCGGACTTCGCCGGCCACTTTTAATAGGCGTTGACGGTCGCCGGGCCGGGATTGGCCTGCAATTCCGCCAGATCGGCGTCGACCATCAAGCGGACCAGGCTGCGGAATCGGGTTTTGGCTTCCCAGCCGAGTTCCCTACGGGCCTTCGAAGCGTCGCCAACGAGCAGTTCGACTTCGGCTGGGCGGTAGAAGCGGGGATCTACATCGACGTAGTCGCGCCAGTCGAGGTTCAAATAGCCGAACGCTTCTTCCAGGAACTCACGAATCGAGTGGGTTTCGCCGGTGGCGATCACATAGTCGCTCGGCTCGTCCTGCTGGAGCATCATCCACATCGCCTCGACGTATTCGGGAGCGAAGCCCCAGTCGCGGCGGGCGTCGAGATTGCCAAGCGGTAGTCGATCGCGCAGACCGAGCTTGATTTGCGCCGCGGAACGCGAAATCTTTCGCGTCACAAAGTTTTCACCGCGCCGCGGCGACTCGTGGTTGAAGAGAATGCCGCTGCAGGCGAACAGATTGTGGCTTTCGCGATAGTTGACCGTTACCCAGTGCCCAAACACCTTTGCGACGCCGTACGGGCTGCGGGGATAGAACGGCGTCGATTCTCGCTGCGGCGATTCGACCACCTTGCCGAACATTTCGCTGCTCGAAGCCTGATAGAACCGCGCCTGCGGGCAGTTGTGCCGCAGGGCTTCGAGCATCCGGATCGTGCCGATCGCCGTCACGTCGGTCGTGTATTCGGGCGTATCGAAGCTGACGCGCACATGGCTCTGGGCAGCCAGGTTGTAAACCTCGTCCGGCTGCAGCTCGCGCATGAGGACGTTGAGGCTCGAGGAATCCCCCAGGTCGCCGTAGTGCAAGAACAGCGTCCGCTCATAGATCAGCGGGTCGTGGGTCAGGTGATCGATGCGGCCGCGATTGAGCGTCGACGAGCGGCGCACCAGGCCGTGCACCTCATACCCCTTAGCGAGCAGCAGTTCGGCCAGATAGGAGCCATCCTGGCCGGTGATTCCCGTGATCAAAGCCCGCTTCATGAAGTGACTCGCTAGGCGTGAGGGCGAAGTAGGAGCGCGTCAAGTTCATGCTAGTTGCGCGGGGGACTTAGTCAAAAACTGCCAAGTGACTGCGCGTCAGGTTTTGACAATCGGAACGAGCGTTCGGATTGTGTGGGTGGTAGCGACAAGTCGCCGCCTCGGGCCGTGTTCAGCCTTTGAAACACGCGCCGTCATGTTTCGTAACATGCGCGCCACGCGGGCGGAACATTCGCTGCGCGGCTGCTGATTGGGGCGAGCGAATCGCAACTGCTTTGCCCAAGCACGCTTGGAGCCGGGCTGCGATCGCCGCATCCCAGCCGAATCGAGGAAGAAGCCACTCAGTTACTGCTGGAGGAACGAATTTCGCTTATTGGAGTGCGAGCGCCGTTTGTGGGAACCGCATCGCCCTGAAGTCGCACCATGCAGAGCACCTCCAACTATTCGCCCCCTTCGTTTTCGCCGGGGGATGGCCACGAGCCGCTGACGCTCGAAGCGGCGTTGCAGGCGGCTAACATCGTGGTCGTAGTCCCCGCCTACAACGAGGCCCGCAAGATCGCCGGTGTGCTGCGCAGCATTCCCGACTACGTGAAGCACATCGTCGTGGTCGAGGACTGCGGCGGGGACAACACAGCCCAGGTCGTCGAGAGAGTCGCCGAGGCGGATTCGCGAATCACCCTGATCCGGCACGAGCAGAATCAAGGGGTCGGCGGGGCGATGATCACTGGCTTCCGCAAGGCGCTTGAGCTGCGGGCCGATGTGGTGGTGAAGATGGACGGCGACGGGCAAATGTCGCCCGAGTTTCTCGCCGATCTGCTCGAGCCGCTCCTCTTTCGCGAAGCGGACATGGCGAAAGGAAACCGATTTCACGACTTTCGCTCGCTGGCCAAGATGCCCGCGCTCCGACGGGCCGGAAACGTCGCCCTCAGCTTTCTCACGAAAGCAGCCGTGGGATACTGGACCTGCTTCGATCCCTGCAATGGCTATCTCGCGCTGCGCGGCGACGTGCTGGCGGCCTTGCCGCTCGATCGGCTGCACCGGTCCTACTTCTTCGAAACGTCGCTCTTGGCCCAGCTTTATCTGCTCGGCGCCGTCATTCGCGACGTTTCGATGCCAGCCCGCTATGCGGACGAGCAATCGAGCATGTCGATCTCGCGCGTGCTGCTGGAGTTTCCGCCCAAACTGCTGTCGTGTCTGCTCCGCCGGCTTGTGCTGAAGAATTTCCTGTACGACTTCTCCATGGAGAGCGTCTACCTGCTCACCGGGCTGCCGCTACTCACGTTCGGCCTGGTCTTCGGCATCACGAAGTGGATTAGCTATTCCGCGGCTGGCACAGGAGCGCCGACCGGGACAGTGATGATCGCAGCCATGACGATCATCCTCGGTTTTCAACTGCTTCTCTCGGCGATCGCCGAGGATTTGCGGCAGGTGCCGGTTCACCCACTCTGCCGCGAGCGAGGCTTCGCCTTCTCGGCTGCCGCGTTTGCGCGCAGCGTCCGGCGCCGAGCCATCGCGCAGGAACCAGCAGCGGCGACTAGTCCGGCGGTGTTCGGCGTCGCGCCGGTGCAATCGGGCAGCTCAACGGTCAGCTAATCAAAATGCGGCGAGTTTGGCCGTAATTAGTACACCGCGATAACCTCCCCACTAGATCGAAAGGCATAGCTGCGTGAACACCATCGTCGCCTCACCGACACTGGGTCGTTCCAGTTGGCGAGCCGGGCAGCTCGGCGCGGCGGTCGTGCTGATTGTGTGCGTGGTGTTTGCGAACGGGATTTTTGGCAAGTTCGTCTTGGACGATTTGTACTTCGTCAAGTCGCCGAAAGTGGGCGATCTCTGGGAGTTCGGTTCCCTCGCCGAAAACCGCCCCTTCGGCGCGTGGACGCTGCAACTCAACTACGCCTTGGGAGGCATGCGGGCCTGGCACTTCCACGTGGTCAATATCGCGATCCATGCAGCCGCCGCAGCGGTGCTGTTCGACCTGGTGCGTCGCACGCTGCTGCTGCCCGGAATGCCCGTTCGGTTGCAAGCCGACGCGCCGCAGTTCGCGTTGGCGGCCGCCCTGCTCTGGGCTGTGCATCCGCTGCAGGTGCAGTCGGTCACTTACATCGTCCAGCGGTATGAATCGTTGATGGGGTTGTTCTATTTGCTCGTCCTGTACTGCGTGCTGCGAGGCACGCAGTCGACGCGAGCGTGGCCGTGGTATCTCGGGGCGATTGTTTCGGCGTGGCTCGGAGCGGGAACTAAAGAGATCATCATGACCTGCCCGCTCGTGGCGCTACTCTTCGACGCCACCTGCCTGTCGTCGTGGCGCGAGGCGTTTCGGCGGCGAGGTTGGCTCTATCTGCTGCTCGCCACGCCGATTGTTTGGATTGTCTGGGTCCTGCGCAAGACCTTCACCGAGCCGGACCAGACCGTCGGATTCGGAATGCAGAACATCACGCCCTGGCAATATCTCCGCACACAGCCGGAGATTCTGCTGAACTACCTGCGACTCACATTCTGGCCCGACGAACTGATCCTCGACCGGGGTTGGCCCGTGGCGACGTCTCCCTGGGAGATTTACGGACTTGGCGCCGTGATTCTCGCGCTGCTGGGGCTATCGATCTGGGCCCTATGGAAGTGGCCGAAGCTCGGCTTCCTCGGCTTTTCTGCGTTCCTCGTTCTGGGGCCGACCTCGACCATCGTTCCGATGCAGGACCTGGCCTTCGATCACCGCATGTATCTGCCGCTGGCGAGCGTGATCCTGCTTGCGATGCTGGCCGTCTATGCGATTGCCCATCGCTGGCTGACGCGGGAGACGGTACGCAATACGGTCCTGACGACCTGCGTACTCCTGGTCGTCGGCTGTTTATCGCTGCGGACGATCCAGCGAAATCGGGTCTATGCCGATCCGGTAGCCCTGCTTACCGAATGCATTGACTACAACCCCCAACATCCGCGGCCGTACCGAATTCTGGCCGACATTTATCTCGCCCAACAGCCCGAGAAAGCGCTCGGGCTGTATCAAAAGGCCCTCGAACTGTCGGACGACAAGTACTGGGTGCTGGTCGACATCGGCAATTTCCACCTGAAACATTACGACTACGAAACGGCGTCGCAGTACTACCGCCAGGCGATCGAACTTCGTCCCCAGCGAGTCGTTGCTTACATCAACGCCAGCCGCTGCTTCGCGCACCTGGCGAAATACCAACAGGCCGTTGCGCTCATGCGAACCGCCGTGGAAATCGCTCCCCACGATCGCGACGCGATCATGCAACTCGCCTGGCTGCTGTCTACGTCCGAAGATCCGCAGGCCCGTAACGGCCGCGAGGCGCTGGAGCTTTTGTCCCGCCTCCCGACCGAGAACCCCAACGACCGCCTGCCGCGGCTCGAGGTGCAGGCGGTCGCGCACGCGGAAGTCGGCGAATTCGACAAGGCCGTTCCGCTGGCGGAACAAGCCGTCGAACTTGCGAGGGCAATGAACAGCCACCGCCTGGTGGAATTCGAAAACCGGCTGCACGATTTCCGCAACGCTCAGCCATTCCGCGCCAAGCCGCGAAAACCACCGACGGCGAAGAATGAAACGCCGGAGACGATGACCAATCCAACCGAAGCTAGCGGAGCTCCGGCAGCGGATACCGCGCTTCGTCCGACCTGATGGGCGGCGAATTCTGCGTGACGGGCCGAATCGGCTCCGGATCGAGCAACTGCACCGCCACGTCGTCGATCCACGCCTCGCCGAGCCCCGTCAACGCGAACGTGACAGTCAGTTCGCCATTTTGCGGCACGGCCCGGTAGAGCGAAAACTCTCGCCAGCCACGGGTGACCGACAGGCGCTCGCCGAGTTCCGGTCCGCCGATCGAATCGAAGACCAGCAGCCCTTCCTGGCTGCCGAGAATCGGTCGCGGCACAAACACCCAACCGTGAATCCGCGCCACTTGCCCCTGCCGCACGGGAACGGCGTTGCTCGTAATCCAGACGGGCGGCCGTTCGACGAACGTCGGACCGTTGGCCGGATCGGTGGCCCAAGCCGCAATCCGGAGCGCCGTTCGACCGCCATGGGGCGATTGCAGCGACAGCGAGACGTCGCTTTGCACGCCGTCGGGGAGCCGCCGCTGGTTTCGCCAGCCGGTGGCAGTGAGCTGCTCGAGGCTTTCCATGTCGCCGCCTGCGAGCACATTCGGCCCCCAGTGCAGCCGGCTCATTCGCTCCGCGAACGCCCAGTGCAGCGGCAACGTCGTAAAGCTGGAAACGCAGGGGCTCGAAGCCGGCGACGGGAAGGCGGACGCCGTTTTCTCCCAATAGCCACGGCGCACCTTCGCGAGCGATTCCTCGGCCTTACCGGCAAAGGTATGTACCGAGCTGTAATCGTTAGCTTCGAACAAGCGGCGGGCCTGTTCCAGGTTCGACTGCGCGTCCTTGAGCCACTGGGCCGCTTCGGGCACCGGCTCGGAGCGCAATTGCAGTTTCTTCTCGATATCGATCGTCTGATTCAACCGCCGGGCTGCGACGTCGTGGCGAATCTGGGCCACCTGCCGCTGCCGCTCGGACAAGGTCTTATTCAGATGATGCAGCACGAGGGGGTCTTGCGTGATGACCACCGCCGTCGCCAGTCCCGGCGAATCGACCGTCACGCGCATGCCGCCGCTACCGTGCACGCCGCGAATCTGCTTCAGACCGCCAGGCGTGATCTGATAGGCCCGTTCCGAAACCTGCACGCCCGGCACCACGACAGTAACCTGCGACCGAGGCGCTGGACCGACCACGTATTGCTGTGCCGCCACGTGCTGCGTCAGCAACAATAGGCGGGACCGTTCCGTCTGCCAGATGCTAACTCGCACGTGCGGGTCGGCTGTCGACATTTCCTCGACGATCGATCCACCGGCGATCCACGGTTCGAGCGCCCGTAGCTCATAGTTGAGCAGCTTGAGCGTGTCGGTCCGCTGCGTGGCCGTCGGCGTGTCGATGCTCAGGGGCGCGTGCGATGCGAACAGCAGCCCCCGGGCGCCGGCTGCGAGCGCCGAGTAGGCTTGGAGCCGGAGCTGATCGGGATCGATGTCGTCCGCCGGCGGCGAGCCTTGGCTGAAGAGAATCAGTTGCTCGCTGAGCTTTGGCGACGGCTGAGTCCAAACGGTTGCCCAGAACGGAGTGCCCGGACGGCCGAGGCGCGAGCGGATTTGCAGCCATTGCCGATAGCTGCCCAGTTCAAAACTCGTTCCCGCAAGCGGCTGATCGAAGAGCATGATGCCCGTCTGCCGGCTGTAGGCGTCGAAATCGCTGTCCGCCCCGCAAACGGTCGGCCTATGGCGGCGCGGATCGAATTGTCGAATTTCGTCGGCCAGCATTCGGGTGCTGGTCAGATCGCGATCAGTTAGATGAGCTCCCAGGCTCCAAGCCAGCACGCGATCGTATTGCGGGCCTAGTTGCTCGCCGGGCTCTAGATACGGCGGAGGCGCAAACAGCCACAGGTCGAGCCGCTCCGCTTCGCGCAGATCGGCGGGCGTCGGCGAGGCATTGAGCTTTACGGCATTGAAGCCGAGCGACGCGAGCCATTCGAGCGGTTCGCCATGATGCTGAATCATGCGCGGCATGAACGGCCGGCCGTTCGCCGTAAGGATCGATCCCATCAGTACCGAGCCGGAACGATCGTCGAGCGGAGATTCCATCTGCTGTTGCGGATCGGTTCGCTCGGTCGGCTTCTGCACTAGCGGATTTCCGGCTGCGTCTTCGGTCGGGATGAATCCCTGAATTTCGAGGTCGTCGATCCACAGATCGACATTGCCCGGCGAGCTGTAGACGTTCAGCACGACCAGATCGATGTACGCCTCGCGGGCGTCGACGTCCTTGCCAAACTGCGTTCGCAGGGCGATTGTCTCGCGGGCAAAGAGGGTCGCTGGATCAGGGACGCGGAGTTGCTGCCAGTTGCCGACGTCGGTGTACATGTCGCCGCGTAGCAGCGTAGTGAGCGGTTTGCCGGAGGCTCGATCGACGTTGCGCGGCAGAACGACCCGCAGCATCATTTGGATGTGAGGCTTGTCCGCTTTCACCCAGATGCTGGGAGCCAGTTCAGCAATTACCGGCGCCTTACCGACGCTGTGGCTGATGTGGACGTAGGTGCCGTTGCCCACTGCGAGTCGCAAGAATTCGCAGCCATTGCCCGAATGGGCGTCGCGAAACGTCCGCTGCTGAGCGAGTACGCGTACGCCGCAATCGGCCTCAGCCAAACGCCAGCTCGGCTGGGGAGACTCGAACGAGTCGCGAATCTGCGCCTCTGCACGCGCACCGAGACCGAGCGCGAAAAGAATCGCCGCTAGGGCGACCCAAATCCGCGTCGGCAACGTAATGAGCGTGAGGGATGAACAACGCACGGCGTCGAGCAACCTTCCGATGGCGGGACGCAAGGAACCACGGAGGCGCGTCGACCGATGCGTTGCCAAATCGCAACCGTTCGCGCAGCCGTCCGCTATTGACGTAAGGTCGGCTTCTAGCAGGACTTGAGAACAGCATCCAGGGCAAGTGTTGCAAAAAATCGACACGCGGCTGCTGTCGCCAGGCCAGGGAAATCGGCGCAACCTCCATCCAGATCAGCATTTGCTGCGGAAGGCAGAAAGCCGCGGCAGAAGCGGCATGGGGGCTGCATTAAGGGCTTTTCCACTTCGATGCCCAAACGAGCCGAGCGAGAACCCATGTCGACACCGCGAATGACGATCCCCGCCCAAGACGAACTGCCCAAGGATGTCGCCGACCTGGCGGCTGCCGTTGCCCAGCTCCCGGTTGAGTTCCGCTCGCGTTTGGAACCACTGATGTTTCGCGTGGTCGACAGCACCAAGCGTCGCCGCCGCATCCTCAACCTCGTCCAGGAAGCGCTCAGCCAATTGCGGCTGGATATGAAGTATCTCGTCTTCGACTTGGAAGCTACTCGCCGCGAGCGCGACGCACTGCGGCACGATCCGAAAGATCATCCGACCGAAGGAGACCTCGAATAACCGGCAGCGCGCCGAATTCCGCGATTCGGCTGGCTGTACGAAGCAACGTCAACGGAACGACTTGTACCGAACGCTCTGCCCCCTAGTGCCCAGGGAGCAGAGCGTTTTTTTCCGCGCGGTAGCAAAATTCAGAGCGAAGTTCCTATGCGCATCGCAATCGCCAGCATGGCTGACCATTGCGGGGGGCGGAGCAGTTGAATAGCATAAATGTGGCAACGGTCGGAACGAGCCGTCTGCAGCCTGCGCGCCCTCCTCTATCGGCGATTGTGCGGCTCAGCGGTTTGCGTTGCCAAAAGTCAACCCCTGAAGGACGTTACGCAGGGGTCCGTAGAGGCAATTGAAATCGTCAAACGCATACGGAGCCGGGCGTTTGGACGTTGAGGATGGCGGTTGCAATGTCGGAAGTGTCGCCCGAAAAGCTGGCGCAGAGGATTGCCGACTCCGGCTTGCTCGATGCGAGGCAGCTCGAGTCGGTTTGGAGCGAACTGGGCAGCCGCGAGATCACGCTCGAGCAGTTCACCAGCCTGCTGCTGCGGCGAGAACTGCTGACCAACTATCAGCTCGACCGGCTGCTCAAGGGAGAGCGCGGCGGCTACTTCTATAACGACTACAAAGTTCTCTATCTCATCGGCACCGGCACGTTTGCCCGCGTTTACCGCGCGGTACATCGCGGAACCGGGAAGATTGTCGCGGTAAAAGTGCTCCGGAAGCGGTTCCGCGAAGATGTGGCGGCCACGGACCAGTTCCTTCGCGAAGGCCAGCTCGGCGTGCAATTGCGCCACCCGAACATCGTGCCGATTTACGAAGTGAGCTCGCACCCGTCGCCGTACCTGGTGATGGAGTTTGTCGAAGGGCGAAACCTGCGTGAGTTCGCCAAGATTCGCAAGAAGCTCGAGCCGATCGAATCGCTGAAATTGGCAATCGACATCATCGCCGGGCTCGCCTATGCCGCCGAAAAGGGCATGGCCCACCGCGATTTGAAGATGTCGAACGTGCTGGTCACCAGCCGCGGTCGGGCCAAGCTCGTGGATTTTGGCCTCGCATCGCTGCAAACCAAGGACGACGACGCCAACAACCCGCGCACGATCGACTACGCCGGCCTGGAACGAGCGTCGGGCGTGCGCAACAACGACCCGCGGAGCGATTTGTTCTTCGCCGGCTGCATTCTCTACAACATGGTGACCGGCGTGCCGCCGCTGGCGGAAACTCGCGACCGAATCCAGCGTTTAAGCGTGCAGCGTTATCAAGACATTAAGCCGGTGCTGTCGATCGCTCCTGAAGTTCCGCGGCGATTGGCCACGTTTATCAGCCGGTCGCTCGAACTGAACCCCGATCGCCGTTTCAGCACCGCCCAGGAAATGCTCGAAGAAGCCAAACGCGTGCTCGCCCGCCTCGAAGCAGGCGATACGGGCGAAAACGAGGCCGCTGACACGGGCGCCCGATCGGTCGTCAAGGATGTGCCCAAGGAACTGGAGGGGCTTTCCAAGACGATTATGGTCGTCGAGTCAAAGATGGAAATGCAGGATCTGCTGCGCGAGAAGCTGAAAAAATACGGCTATCGCGTGCTGGTCTTCAGCGACCCCAATCGGGCGCTCTCGCGGTTCCAGGACGGCGAGCCCAAGCCGGCGGACTGCGTGATCTTCTGCACGACCGAAATGGGGGAATACGCGCTCGACGCCTTCAACAAGTTCGGCGCAGACGCCCACACCCAAAACATCCCGGCGATTCTTTTCGTCGAGCAGCGGCATCCCGAACTGCTTAAGCAGGCACAGCTTGCGGACCATCGGGCGATTTTGATGTCGCCGATCAAGGTGCGCGAGCTCCGTGAGCTGCTCCTGAAGATGCTCAATCCGGAATTGGCAGCCGCCCGCAAGTTGCAATCGGCTGCGGAATAGCCGGCGTTTCGATCACGCCCCGGCAAGGCCGGCCGGGCGATTTATCTCACTCCAGCGGGGAGCGTCCCTTCCGCCGCAGCCTGTTCGATGCCGGAGCGGCGTTCTACAATGCCCGCTTCGTTTTTTCGTGTCTCCGGCTGCATGAGGGAAACGCTGTGTCGGCGAAGTTGTTGGAAGGCAAATCGATCGCGAGCCGGATTGAAACGGAACTGGCCGAGGAAATCGCGGACTTCATCCAGAACAACGGCGCGCCGCCATCGCTGGCCGCCGTACTGGTGGGCGATGATCCAGCCAGCGCGGTCTATGTTCGTAATAAGAGTCAGGCCTGCGACCGGGTCGGCATCGAAGGCAAACTACACCGCCTGCCTGCCGAAACGACCGAGGAACAGCTTCTCGAACTAATCGCCCAGCTCAATGCCGACGACGATGTGAACGGCATCCTCGTGCAGCTTCCCTTGCCGCGGCATATCCGCGCCACGCGCGTACTCGACGCTGTTCACCCACTCAAGGACGTCGACTGCTTCCATCCGGAAAACGTCGGCTTGCTGTGGCAGGGCCGGCCTCGCTTTCTCCCTTGCACGCCGCACGGCGTGTTGCAAATCCTGGCTCGCAGCGGCTTGTCGGTCGCCGGCAAGCAGGTGGTGATTGTCGGCCGCAGCGAAATTGTCGGCAAACCGCTAGCGGCGCTGCTCGTGGCCAAGTCGTCTCACCTCGGCGCCGAACTCGCCAACGCTACCGTGACAATCTGCCACAGCCAAACGGCGGATTTGGCTAGCATCACGCGTCAGGCCGACGTGCTTATCGCCGCAATTGGCTCCCCCAAATTCATCAAAGCCGAGATGGTAAAACCCGGAGCGATCGTCGTCGACGTCGGCATCAATCGCACCGAGGAGGGGCTCTGCGGCGACGTCGATTTCGCCGCGGTTCGTGAAATTGCCGGCTTTTTGACCCCAGTCCCCCGCGGAGTGGGGCCGCTAACGGTCACCATGCTCATGCACAACACGTTGACAGCAGCCAGGTTACAGCTCGGCTAGGCCCGCAGAGCGTGGGGGTTAAAGATTCTACCGCCTATCCTCATCCGTTTGCTTGACAAATACCCCCCTTTCATCTTAACTAGGGCCAATCTCGGAATGGTCGCGAATGCCGCGGCCAGAGAGGACGCAGTTTGCAGGGACCACGTAATGAACACCTACCGATTTTCCAACTCAGTGGCGGCGCTCGCGGTTGCGGTCGCTGTTTCCTGCTTCGGCGTTTCCGCCGAGGCTGCAATTATTCTGCAGGGCTTTGAAGACACCGACTCGGGCGGAGCATGGACCTATCTAGCGAACGCGGGCGTGTCGCATACTGCCGACGCACTGACTTTGACGAATGCCGCGAACAACAACAATTTGGCGGTCGCCAGTCTCGAACCGCAGACCGGAGACATTTACATCCGCTTCACGTTGACGATGGATGCGACCACGCTGGGAAAAAACGACTTCTTCACGTTCTGGTTCAACGATGACCCCAGCTATCAACACTACGTTGTTCCAGCCATCGGTTTGAAAGGTGACAACGATACCAACAACACATCCATCTCCGATCTGATTGTGCGTATTGCCGCCTCGACCAGCCTTGCGCCTGCATCTGTGGGAAATCTGAGCGATGATATTGGCGGGTTCACGGTGGATATCGTCGGCAGACTGTCGAAGAACGGGGGGAGCGTCTACAACTTGTTCCAGATGTGGGTTAACCCCGATCCGGGCAGCCTCGGAGCCCCGGACATCTCCGTCTCTTCGAATGCCTTCGGCAAGAGCTCCGTGAATTCGCTTGGGATTCGCATTGTGAATCTCGATAACAACACGTTGGAGGTTTCGAATCTCATCGTTGCGACTACCGCCGGTGACCTGGCGCCCGAGCCGGCCAGCCTGGCAATCTGGGGGCTCGGCGGTCTGGTGGGACTCATTGCTGCCCGCAAGCGTCTCAAGGCCGCCTAGGCCATCGAACCCGTGGCGCACTTGCCGCCGAATTACAGTGATTTGTTTGCTACAGACGCTCCGGAATTGCTTCCGGAGCGTCTTTTTTTTAGGCTCCGCACTCCCCCAGTAAACTTCCAGCCCGCGATACGTCAAACGAATCGAGGTTTCGCTCCTTCCCTCGTTGCGGAACTTCCGACCACCGGAAATCTTCAGCCGCCCGCTTGTAGCGTCTGCGACGCCGTACTGGCCCAGCCGTTCGGCCCCGTACTTTGGCCTGCGGGCATCGCACCTTGTCGGCGGCGGTGCATGCGTATAATGGTCCTTTCTCAGCAGGTCTGGCAGCCAGCCTGACCGCGCCCGTGCAGTTGCCAAATCCTGAGCAGTGAGCCACCGTCGGCTTCCTTTACGGCCAAGGGACCGGCCGAACTTCTATTTTTTCCACGGTCCGGCTCGCTGCCAGACCTGCGAGGACCCAATTGATGCTGAAAGACGCCGTCGATCGTTGGTCGACCACCGACGCCAGCGAACTCTACGAAGTTCCGCGCTGGGGCAAGGGCTACTTTTCGGTGAACGAGCAGGGACACCTGCAGGTCCACCCGAATAAGGAGAATGGCCCCGCAATCGACATGAAGGAGCTGATCGACCGGCTGCAGATGCGCGGCCTCGATCTGCCGATCCTGCTTCGGTTTAACGGCATCCTGCGGGATCGCATGCGAGAAATCCACGATTGCTTTGCGCAAGCGATCCGCGACCACGAATATCGCGGCGAGTACGCCTGCGTTTATCCAATCAAGGTGAACCAGCAGCGGCACGTCGTCGAGCAGGTCGTCCAGTACGGCCGGGAGTACGGCTTTGGCCTCGAAGCCGGCAGCAAGCCGGAGCTGCTGGCCGTCGTGGCGATGACCGACGCCGACACGCCGATCATCTGCAACGGATTCAAGGACGCCGAGTTCATCGAGATGGCCATGCTCGCCCAGAAGATCGGGCGGCGAGTGATTCCGGTCGTCGAGAAGTACACCGAGCTCGGCCTGATCCTCAAGTACGCCGAAAAGGTCGGCGTGCGTCCGCAGATCGGCATGCGCATCAAGCTGGCCGCTCGCGGCAGCGGCCGATGGCAGTCGTCGGGCGGACACCGCTCGAAGTTCGGCCTGACGGTCGGCGAAATCCTGCACGCCGTCGATGAGCTCAAGAGCCGCGACATGCTGGACTGCTTCAAGCTGCTCCACTTCCACTTGGGTAGCCAGATCACGAACATCCGCCATGTCAAAGGCGCGATGACCGAAGCGGCCCGCGCCTACGCCGATCTGGTGAAGCGCGGCGCGGGGCTCGAGTACATCGACATCGGCGGTGGTCTCGGCGTCGACTACGACGGCAGCCAGACTAACTTCGAGTCGAGCGTCAACTACACGCTCCAAGAGTACGCCAACGACGTCGTCCACCACATTCAGGCGGTCTGCAACGAAGCCGAAGTGCCGCACCCGAACATCATTTCGGAAAGCGGCCGCGCCATCGCCGCGTACCATAGCTGCCTGGTGTTCGGCGTGCTCGGCGTCTCGGGCCAGGGGAACGGCGAGGACAACGTCGCAGAAATCTCGCCCGATTCGGAGCAGGCCCTGCACGACCTGGTCGACACCTACAAGAACGTCACCGCCCGCAACCTGCTGGAGAGCTTCCACGACGCCCAGCAGTCGATGGACGTCGTCATGACGCTCTTTAGCACCGGCTATCTGCCGCTCGACCAGCGAGCGATCGCCGAGAACCTGTTCTGGGCCATCTGCAAGAAAATCCGTCGCATGACGGAGCTGCTCGATTACGTGCCAGAAGAACTCGAAGGGCTCGACCAGCTCCTCTCCGATACGTTCTTCTGCAACTTCTCGCTCTTCCAGTCGATGCCGGATAGCTGGGCGATCAAGCAGCTCTTCCCGGTCATGCCGATCCACCGACTGAACGAGCGTCCGAACCGGCATGCGGTGCTTAGCGATATCACCTGCGACAGCGACGGCAAGATCGACCAGTTCATCGACCGTCGCGACGTCAAACGGACGCTTCGGCTGCACCAATTCGACGGCCAGCCGTACTACCTGGCCGCGTTCCTGATCGGCGCCTACCAGGAAATCCTGGGCGACCTGCACAACCTGTTCGGCGACACGAACACCGTGCATATCGACCAGACCCCGAACGGCGAAGTGGTGATCGACACGATCATCAAGGGAGACACCGTCCGCGAAGTGCTCGACTACGTCGAGTTCGAACCGAGCGATCTGATCACCCGGCTGCAGACCGCCGTCGAGAACGCCGTTCGCGAAGGGCGGATGAACCATCAGGAAGCCGGCCGCTTCCTCAAGTTCTACGAGGACGGCCTCAACGGCTACACCTACCTGGAAGAGCCCGGTGACTGAGCGAGGCCCGCGCAGCTGCCCGACCGAGCGCCCTGTGCCGGAGCGTGAAAGGCGGACGGCAGGACACGCCGGCCGCTTCGCCTTAACCAGAAAAGCAAAGGAGGGAAGCGAGCCTATCGCTTCCCTCTTTTCGTATTTCTTTCTTGCGTGTTGGCCGGCGTTCCATCCGCAGTCACCAGCCGCGTCGGCTTAGACCGACTCCGCCACCACCGGGTTCGTCAGTTCGCCGATCCGTTCGATGGCGATCGTGATCGAATCCCCCTCCTTGAGCCAGCTTGGCGGATTGCGGGCCATGCCGACGCCTGACGGCGTGCCGGTGAGAATCACCGTCCCGGGCAAGAGGGTCGTGCTGCCGCTGAGGAACTCAATCAGCGTCGGCACGTCGAAGATCATGTCGGCCGTGGTCGAATCCTGCACCGTTTCGCCGTTCAGGATCGTCTTGATGTTCAGGTTGTTGGGGTCCTTGATCTCGTCGCTGGTCACCAGGCACGGACCGAGGGGGCAGAAGGTGTCAAAGGTCTTGCCGCGGCACCACTGCGAACCGCCAAAATCCTTCTGCCAGTCGCGGGCCGAGACATCGTTGCCGCAGGTGTAACCAAGAACGTAGTTTAGAGCGTCCGCTTTGGAGACGTTCTTGCATTTCTTGCCGATCACCACGGCCAGTTCGCACTCGTAGTCGACCTTCGTGCTCTCCAGCTTCCGGGGCAGCACGATCGGATCCCCTGGGTTCTGAGCGGCTGCCGGCCCCTTCATAAACAGCACCGGGAACTTTGGAATTGGCGCCTTTGTCTCTTCGGCGTGCTTCCGATAGTTCAAGCCAATGCAAAGGATGGCCGTCGGCTGGATTGGGGAGAGGAGCTTGGCAATCTGGCTGCGGCGGTTGCTCAATTTGAACTCGCCGTACAGATCGCCGTCGAGTTCGACGGCTGTGCCGTCGCCTTGCTGCACGCCGTAGTGAATTTTACCATCGGGATCGGAGTAGCGGACAATCTGCATCGGTGGGCCTTGCGCGCTTGGCTGAGAGGGACGTTAACCAAAACCGCCGATTGTAGGGCGTCTCCCGCGCGGCGCAAACTATCGAACCGCCGGCGAACCGATCCGCACATCCGCGACCGCCCCAGCTTTGCGAGCGTCAGCCGGGCGGCTCAAGCCAGGCGAAGCCAGTCGCGACTCACCATCCCAGCACCGGGCCCACGCCAATCGCAATCCGCTTAGCGGCCGATCGTTCGCAGCCAAAGCCCGGTACCAAGACTGGACAGAACAACCTTCCCCCTCCACTCACCCCATGGCGCGGCGAAGGACCTGAAGCCACCCAGAAGATAGAGAACCCAGGCAAGGATTCCTGACGGTCTGGCCCGAAAATCCGTGAAGAGTTCCTGAGGGGAAGCGGCAGAGTTCGGTCCTCAAAGCCAAGAAAAAGCTAGAGCCGCCGTAGTGAAATGCTTCACCAGGCGGCTCTTTCTCGTTGTTTTCCGGTCAGGCGTCAGTCAGTGGAACCGGCATCCGCGAAGGTTGCTCTAGGCGGCTCACGCCATGCTCTGCAGCCTGGCGGGCGGTCAACCACGGACAAACGCTTGAGGCACTTAGGCCTTCTTCGTGGCGGGAGCCTTGCGCGAAGCCTTCTTGGTTGCCTTCTTGGTCACCTTCTTGGCAGCCTTCTTAGCAGCCTTCTTCGGGGCAGCCTTCTTCGCAGCAGCTTTCTTCTTGGCCACAGTACGTCCTCCTAAAAAAGATCGGCAGATAGGACTGCGTCAGGAATCCCCTGACGCTGGTCAGTCGTATCCACCACTTGCCACATGCCGCGGTTCCCGTCGCAACAGGTCGCGTGATCGTCCACGACATCCCGTCTGTCGCTGCCGATCACGCTTCGCGGCCTTAACTCCTTCGGCAGTCTTCGACGCGTTGCAAGTTTCTTGCAGCACGTTTCGACATCAATCTTGCGTTTGATCGGCACATCGTCAAGAGGAAAAACAGCGCGTCTCTTCAAAAGAGCGCCAAAAAGTAGCCAGCCGTCGCCGCCGCAATCGACGCGCTGCGCTGCACGAGACAACGTTCACTCGCACATCGCATCACGCGTTTCTCACCGCGCTGGTTCATCGCTCCGCTAACGAACGCGCGACTCGCGTGATCGAAATTGTGACGCGCTGCGCAGCGAAATGCAATGCGCTTCATACCGCCATAAACCGCGCACTAGCGCACATCAGCGACGTTTACGTTCACATGAGTCACACCTCAACGCCGACAAAACCGAAGCGCACTCGCACGTTGTTGAGCGCGATCAGCAGCGCTCGTTCGCAGCGCAATCAACGTCGCGCACGAGCGTCTCCAGCACTCACTCGCGCGCGTGTTTTGGAACGCTCGTTTCATGCAAAAACGCCGCGCGAAAAAAGTTGGAAAAATTTTTCCGCCGCACGCATTTTTGTGTCCACTAACTTAGCGCGCGAGAGACTTTTCCAAACCAACGAGCACGTTGCGCACTCCTGCAACGCACAACGCGCGTCCTCACACGCTGCGCGCGACGCGCGTAACGAGGGTTCGTCGTCGCTCTCTGTTCATCGAACGAACAAGGTGGCGACGAGCGCCGCTCCCAGCGCGCCGCGAAGCGCTGTCGGCTTACCGCGTGGAGAACTTTCACGAAGAGAACACCGCGTTCATCTCAAAATGGGACGAACGCAACACGCTCGTGCGACTTTTTTCGCACGAACCGCGTTACGCAGGCGCGGCAATTGCAATTGGGAAGCGCAATTCGAGCGCATGCGCCGCGTCGACGATCCGGCTACCAACCGCGGCCGCCGCCACCGCCAAGCTGTTGCAGCGTCATGTAGCTGGAGTATGCGAGCGAGGCGAAGATCAGCACGAGGAACATCGACTGAAAGATCACCATCCCCAGCACGGCCGTAATCGCTCCGGTCCAAACCGAAAGCCAGAGCGCCTTGGTGATTCCCTGCCACGGATCCTGGGCGGTGAAGACCGCCTGCGAGATTTGCCCACCATCCAGCGGGATGACCGGCAACAGGTTTATCAGCCCCCAGAAGATGTTCACGTAGAGCAGCGAATTGACGAGCGAGTGGAGGTGCCGGTTTACGTTCATGCCCTGGAAGTCGGCAAAGAACAGCGGAATCGTATTGCGCACCCAGTACGTGTGAATCTGGCCGCGAAGCGCGTAAACCAGCACCACCGTGAGCGCTGCGAGCGCAAAGCCAGCGGCGGGACCGGCTGCCGAAATCAGGATTTGCTCTTTCGTGGTGCGCGGGCGTGACGACGAGTATTCGTATCCGTACGGATCGTCGCTCCCTTCGATCGCCAAGCCCCCCATACCGTAGAGCACGATATGGGCTCGCCGCCCGAATCGCTGGATCATGAGGGCGTGTCCCAGCTCGTGAACCAGGATCGAAACGAACACCACGCCAACCCAAACGAGGATCGCAGCCGGATCGTCCCCCGCCCCGAGTCCCGAGATGAGCGCAATCAGCCAGAAGAGCGGATGAACACGAACTGGAAATCCGAGAATGCGAAAGTTCCAGTCGTACTGGGTACGCTGCGGTTCAAGCGATAGCACGGCGGCCGTCCGGTAGAAATGGCGTCGGGATTCAGCGTCCCGATTATAACAACCAGCTTGCCGCGCGCAGGTCGCATCGCAGGCAGCGACGGGCGCCGCCCTGTCATCATGCGGCGGCACGCATCGCGGCAGCGCTCGTGGACGTCGCCGAGTCGCCGCACAATACGCGCGCGATGTAGTCGGCTGCGGTCGACGAGGCGCTTCCCGACGTGAGTCGGTCACGCAGAGCTTCGAGCCGGCCGACGAGCGCCTGGTGGGCAGCCGGATTGTTCAGCCACTCGATCGCGTGGGCCGCCACGTCGGCGGAACGATCTTTCCAAGTGCCGTACTCCGGAAACAGAACCTGCTCGTGCCCCGGCTCGTTCGGTTCGTAGGGGCGCAGCACCGGCGGGTGGATGTTGTCGACGGCCAACAGATTGACGAGCGTGAAGTACTGCACGTTGATTAGCGCCCGCCGCACGACGTTGTAAGTCACCCACGGCACTTTGTAGACGATGACGCTCGGCCTGGCGTGATAGAGCAGTTCGAGCGAAACCGATCCCGAGCAGGCGAGCGTGCTGTGGGCTTCGCGAATGAGTTCGCAGGTGCGGCCCACGTGCGTCTCGACCGGCAACCGCATGGCAGCCGACATCTCGCGGGCGGCGGCAGCCTGGCGATCGTTGTAGCTGGCGATCGCGAAATGGACGTCGGGAACCGCCCGATGAACGTGCTGGGCCGCGCGGAGCAGCAGCGGCAGATTGTTTTTCACTTCCTGCGTGCGCGAACCAGGCAGCAGCGTGATCAGCCGGCCCGGCTTCTGACGCAACGTCGCCACAAAGGCTTCGTCCGGCTGTTGGCTGCGGAGTTCGTCGAAGTACGGATGGCCGACATAGGTGGCGCTGCAGCCTTGTTCGCGGAACCACTTTTCCTCAAACGGCAGTTTGCAGAGGGCGTGGTCGACGTACCGCTGCACTTTCTTCACCCGCCAACTGGCCCAAGCCCAGAGCTGCGGCAGGCCGTAGTAAATGACCGGGATCCCCTGCTCTTTCGCGGCCCGGGCGATGTGCCAATTGAACCCCGGATAGTCAATCAACACGACGGCGTCGGGACGGCTTTGCTGAAACGCCTCGCGCGCGCGGCGGCGCAGCTCAAAAAACTTCGGCAACTTGGCGAGTACCGGCCCAAGCCCCATCACGGCCAACTCGGTCATGTCCTGCATCAGCTCGCAACCAGCGGCAGCCATTTTGGGACCACCGAAGCCGGTGGTTCGTAGCCCAGGCAGCCGCTGCTGCAATTGGCGGATGAGATTGGCGCCGTGCAAGTCGCCGCTCGGTTCGCCGACAGAGAAGAAGATGTTCATCGCGGTTCCATCCATGGAACAAGGCTCTACACAGAATGCAGTGCCCGCAGTATTGCAAAACTAGGCAATTTAGCCCACGTCAATTCGCCCACTCGTCGCAGCGCTGCCGCGGATTGCTAGCCACCGTGTGGCCAAGAAAACAAAACAGACCAGCGCGGGCGGCGCTGGTCTGTTGGTGATTTCACGTTCGAAGTTCGCCGGGCTTACTTCTTGGTGACTTCGAAGCCCTTTTCGAAGGCCTTGTCGTTGAAGATCAGCTCGACCTGCTCCGACGATTCCTTCGCCTTGCCTTGGCAATTCTCGCAGCAGAAGGCGACCTTCACGCCATTCACATCGATCGCTGTGGCTTCCTTGGCCGGGCCGCCCGAGAAGGGGCACTTCACTTGCTTCGCCTGACCGGTGGCAACCAGTTGGTGGTTGGCCGAGGCGGCGAACTTCGCAGTGTCTTTCTCGAACGCCTTCGGGCAGTTCTGGCAGCAGAAGTAGACCTTGCCACCCTTGTAGTCCACGGCGTTGGTAGCCTTGGCCGGGGCCTTGGCATTCACCACGCACTTCACGCCTTCAAGGCTCGGATCGTCGGCGATGACAGCCGTCGTAAACAATGCGACGACCGCAGCCATCGCAATCCACATGCGAGCTTTCATCTGCGTATCCCCTTTTGTGATAGGTAGAGCAACCGCTCCGGTTGGGAAGAAAAATCCGGCAGAGGCTACATTCTGGGGGGGTAACGCGTCAATAGTCAATGATTTGATGTCAAAATTCGCGGTTTGGGCAATTTGCCCCGAAGCGTCTCGAGGCCCGGCGGGCGTTTACTACTTATATAGGTCCCCTGGCGGGCCGCTCCTTGTCACCTTCGTAGGCTGCCGGTACAAGGAACCCCATGCGGCAATACCTCGACCTGATGCAGCACATTCTCGATCGCGGAACTCCGAAGAGTGACCGGACCGGCACCGGCACGCTGAGCGTCTTTGGCTACCAGATGCGGTTCGACCTGACCCAGGGGTTCCCGCTGGTTACGACCAAGAAGCTGCACCTGCGGTCGATCATCCACGAGCTGCTGTGGTTCCTGAAGGGCGAGACCAATATCCGCTACCTGAAGGAAAACAAGGTCTCGATCTGGGACGAGTGGGCTGACGAAAACGGCGAACTTGGACCGGTTTACGGCTATCAGTGGCGCAGTTGGCCGACGCCGGACGGCGGTCACATCGACCAGATTGCCGACGTCCTGGACCGGATTCGCAAGACGCCCGACAGCCGGCGGCTGATTGTTAGCGCCTGGAACGTCGCCGACGTGAACAAGATGGCGCTCCCGCCGTGCCACCTGTTGTTCCAGTTCTACGTGGCCGAAGGCCGGCTTTCGTGCCAGATGTACCAGCGATCAGCCGACGTGTTTCTCGGCGTGCCGTTCAATATCGCCTCCTACGCCCTGCTGACGATGATGGTCGCCCAGGTGTGCGACTTGCAGCCGGGGGAATTCATTCACACGTTCGGCGACGCCCACCTGTACACGAACCACCTCGAACAGGCCCGCCTGCAGCTCAGCCGCGAACCGCGCGAGCTGCCGACGATGCGGATCAACCCCGACGTTAAGTCGCTCTTCGACTTCCAGTTCAGCGACTTCCAACTCGAAAACTACGCCCCACACCCGCACATCGCAGCGCCCGTCGCCGTTTAGAGCGACAGCGCTCACCTCTCCCACCGATCCATCCCCTCTTTTGCGTTAACCCCGGCCGAACTCCGTCCGGCAGCGGGGCGGGGGGATTGCCGCAAAGTAGTAAATGGCTACCGGCTGCGGCGATTACAATGGCAACTTGCGCCCGAATCGTTGGTGTTTGACGACTGCTGCCTGCCCGATAGGTGATTATGTACTTCAATTTCCCCTGCACGAACTGCGGTAAGAATCTCAAGGTTCGCGAAGATTTGGCTGGGCGCAAGGCAAAGTGTCCACACTGCAAAACATCGCTGATCGTTCCCGAACCGGCCCCGGCGCCCGCCGATGACTTTCCGCCGGCGCTCGACCTGGGGTCGATGAACTTCAACGATCCGCTCGCTGGGTTCAGCCCTGCCGGAAGCGCCGCTGCCGCTCCGGCTGGCGGATTGGCCACTGCCGCCGCTCCGGCTCCCGCCGCAGCCCCAGCAGCTCCGGCTGCCGCGCCGGCGGCCCGCGCGGCTTCGCCGATGAAGTCCCAAGACGACGGCACCAACGTCAGCCTGCCGCTGACGATGCTGGTCGGTCTGGTCGCGACGATCCTCTTCTATGGCTTGCTCTATCCGTTCCCGGATTCGTACCTCCGCGATCTGTTCTACGAGCGCGGCTGGGTGACGATCGCCGAAGCGTTTCTGATGTTCTGGGCGATCGCGATCCTGATTTTCAAATCGCGAAAGTTGCGAAAGCAGCGCAGCTCCATGCTGTTCGACGTGCTGCCCGACGCGATCTCGAAGGACATCACGCTGGAATCGCTCGGCGACTTCACCAGCCACGTCCGCAGCCTGCCGGTGAAGCCCGGCTCGAGCTTCATGGTTCAGCGGGTGCAGCGAGGTTTGGAACACTTCGGCGTGCGGCACAGCGCGTCGGAAGTCGGCAGCATGCTCTCGTCGCAGTCGGAAATCGACAACGCCTCGGTGGCGTCGAGCTACGCAATGCTCAACGTCTTTATCTGGGCCATTCCGATTCTCGGCTTCATCGGTACGGTGCAGGGGCTCGGCGACGCGGTGGGCAGCCTGTCGGCGAGCCTCGAAGGGGCCACCGACGTCGAATCGATCAAGCAGTCGCTCGGCTCAATTACGGGCGGCCTGGGCGTGGCGTTCGATACCACGCTCGTCGCGCTCATCATGGCCCTCTTCCTGAAACTGCCGGCCAGCTCGCTGCAGAAAGCGGAAGAAGACCTGCTGACCAACGTCGACGATTACTGCAACGAAAACCTGCTCAAGCGTCTGAAAGAACCGGGCGCGAGTGAAGCGCCAACCGATCCGCAGGGTCGGGCGTTGCAAAAGGCAATCGACGCGGCGATGGTTCCGCACCACGCCGAACTTCGTAACTGGAACCTGAAGCTACGCGAGATCGGCAAGAGCCTGACCGAAGAAGTGCAGCAAGGCTGGCAGGCTCTGCAAGCCGAAGCCCAGGCCACGCGCGAAACCGAAGTCGCCCGCCTGAACGAAATCGTTGAACGCCTGGCGGCCACCACCGCCACGGTCGGCGAAACGGTCGAAAAGCTAACCGCCCTGCAGCAGCAGCAAGCCGAGCAGTTCACCGCCACGGCTGCCGCACTCGAATCGCAGGACGAAACGCTCCAGCAACAGACGGCCGAATTCCAGGCCCGCGCCGAAGCGCAGCTCAGTTCGTTCCTCGAACAATCTCGGCAGGCTCTGGAGCCGATCGCCCAGCAGGCCGAGGCTGCACAGGCCCAGGTCGCCTCGTCGGTGGCCCAATCGGCGGCCTCCGTGCAGCAGTCGCTCGCCTCGCTGCAGCAGGCGGTGGTCAATCTGAACGAAGTGCTCGGCCAACTCGGCGGGCAGCAAGTTGTGATTCAAACGACTGTGGCTCCGACTCAGAACAAGCGGTGGAGCCTGTTCGGACGACGTAACGGGGCGGCTCATGGCTAGAGCGAAACAGAGCGTCGACGACAGCGTCAGCCTGTTTCCGTTCCTCAGCATTCTGGCGTGCGTCATCGGAATTCTGGTTCTGATGATCACAGCCATCACGCTGGGGCAGATTGGTAAGGATTCGGCTGCCGACGCGGACGATCCCGAAGCGGTGCAGGCCCAAGCCGAGGCCGAAGCGCGCGTCGAGGAGTACAAGCGGCTGCGCGCTCAGGCCACCGCCGACCTGCAGCGTCTAAAAGAACTGGAAGAACTCGTCCAGAACGCCGAGCAGGTCCAAAAGAACCTCGCCGAGGTGCAAGCCGAACTGAAAGCGCTCGAAGAAAAGCAGGCCGCGTCGACCAGCAAGCTGAAAGCCGAGGAAGCCGAAGCGGCGCAAAAGCTGGCCGAAGCCGAACGTCTCCAAAAGCAGATCGCCGACATCGAGAAGCAATTGCCCAGCCTGCTAAAAGAGCTGGAAAAGCTCAAAGCCGAACTCGCCAAACGAACGGGCCCGCCCGAAGAGGCCCAAGTGAAGGTCCTGCCTAGCGGTAGCGGCCAAAACATGAAGGCTGCGTTCGTCGAATGCGCCCAGGCGAGCCTTGTCTTCCACGATGGGGATAAGGAAATCCGAGTGCCCATCGCTCAAGCCGGCGGCAGCAAGGAGTTTGCAGCCCTGCTGAACAAAGTTAAAGCCGAAAAGGGCGCCACCGTGGTGTTTCTGGTCCGGCCCGACGGCGTCGCCACTTACAACACGGCCCGCGGCATCGCCCGCTCGCGCGGCGTGCTGAACGGCAAATTGGCCATCGCCGGCCAAGGAAAGATCGACCTGAGCATGCTCAAGGATCTGTCGATATGAAACGTCGCGCCTCCGGCGGAGAGATGAATCTCGACTCGCTGCTCGACACGCTGACGAATGTCGTCGGCGTGCTCGTGATGGTGCTCATGCTCGTCTCGCTAAACGTGCAAAAAGCCGTCCAGCGCATCCGCGAAATCGATCCGAGTCAGCTGGGCGTGTCCGAAGCCGAACTGGCGAAGATGCGCACCCAGGCTGAAGAAGTCACCAAGAAGCGGTCTGAACTGGAAAAGCTCGCCGACGCGGAAACTCTCGCCAAAGCGAAGCAGGAACTGGTCGCGACGCTCGATCGCATCAACATTTTGCGGCTGGCGCCCCCTACCGCGCCCCCTCCCTCGAAGATCAATCTCGCCGAGATTCGCAAGGACGCGGAAGAGAAGTCGAAGAAGGCCGCCGACCTGGCCAAACAACTGACCGACGTCGAAAAGGAACTCGCCCGGCTCAAAGCCTTGCTCGCCGAGACGCCCGAACTTGGCCCCGCGCCGCCGGCGAAGCTCGTGAGCCTGCCCAACCCGCGCGAAGCTCCCCCCGGCGCGAAGCAACACCTATTCATCTGCCGCGGCGGCAAGGTGATGGCCTTCGACCCGAACGATCTCCGCGATCGGGCCAAGAAACGGGCCGAAGCCATGCTCAAGCCGCTGCGCGCCAAGGCGGGCCCCAACGGCAACATCGACTGCGAGAAATTCATCCAGCAATTCAACAGCGCTGGCACGATCAGCGACTCGACCGCGAAGATGCGCCTCGGGGTCGAGAACTTCAACCTCTACATCTACTACGAGTACCGCTCGTCGGGCGAAACGGCGAGGCAGCTTGCCGCTCAAAACTCCGATTTCCGCCGCACGCTCCGCCGGCTGAACCCGGCGAAGGACTATGCGACGTTCCTGGTGTGGAACGACAGCTTTGAGACCTACGTCGAAGCCCGCCGCATTTGCGACGAGATGGGCCTGCTCGCTGGTTGGACGCCTCTGGCTGAGGATTACGTGTATAAAGTGGGCCTCGGCATTTCGGTTCCCTGCGAAGGCCGTCCGCCACCGCCCCCCAACACCGGCAAAGCCCCCAGCGGCCCCTCTGCCGCTCCGCCGCCGGTGCCAAACGACGTGGTGGACTAGTAGACGACTTCCTCCCAGCGGCCGGCGCACTCCATGTGCCGCCGCGCCGCACTTTCACGGCACAAGGAGTGTGCCTACCACGCGATGCGTCTGTCCCTCATCGTCGCCGTCGCTCGCAACGGCGTTATCGGCAATCAAGGCCAACTCCCGTGGCGGCTGTCAGCCGACTTGAAGCGATTCAAGTCGCTCACAATGGGGCATCACCTCATCATGGGCCGGAAGACGTTCGACTCGCTGAACGGCCGCGAACTGCCGGGCCGAATCACCATC
>Ga0182737_1000847_pt1 | contig 35586 bp, 32 predicted proteins | sample eDN5th30CBELigOP_FD_128878 | JGI IMG/M metagenome (GOLD analysis project Ga0182737, IMG submission 128878) | Enriched Organic Plus compost microbial communities from Emeryville, California, USA - eDNA 5th pass 30_C BE-Lig OP (version 2) (version 2) ... | reverse complement strand
CGAGAACGTCATGAACACGCCGGTGTCGCTCGTCGCCTCGATCAGGTCGGGCGCGGCTTCGAGCTGGAGTCCCGTGATCTCGGAAAGGTGCCGGATCGTCGTCGCCGCGTAGGCGGGGTCGGCCGTGATGCCGGTGCCGATCGCCGTGGCCCCGAGATTCACCTCGGAGAGGAGCTTGGTGGTCTCGCGGAGGCGCGCGATGTCTTCACCGAGCGTCGTGGCGAACCCGTGGAACTCCTGCCCGAGCGTCATCGGGACCGCGTCCTGGAGTTGTGTGCGGCCGACCTTCAGCACGTCGTGGAACTCGCGACCTTTCCGCCCGAACGCGATGCGCAGCAGATCGAGCTCGGCGAGCATGGTCGTGAGCGAGCTGGTCATCGCGAGCTTGATCGCCGTCGGATACGTATCGTTGGTCGACTGGCTGCGGTTCACGTCGTCGATCGGATGGAGGACGTCGTAGCGCCCCTTCGGGTAGCCGGCGATCTCGAGCGCGAGGTTCGTGATGACCTCGTTCGCGTTCATGTTCGTCGACGTTCCGGCGCCACCCTGGATCACGCCGACCACGAACTGGTCGTGCAGCTCGCCGTCGATGATGCGCTGGCAGGCCTCATCGATCCAGATCTGCTTCTGGGCGTCGAGCACGCCGACCTCGCGGTTGGCCCGCGCGGCGGCCTGCTTCACCTGTGCCAGTGCGACGACGAGGTCGGGATACACCGAGATCGGACGCTTCGAGATCGGGAAGTTCTCGAGCGCGCGCATGGTGTGCACACCCCAGTACGCGTCAGCCGGCACTTCGACCTGGCCGAGTGAATCGGTCTCGGTCCGGACGGGTATCTCGCGCGCGGGCTGCTGCACGCTGGCCTCCAGTCGCTGTTCGATGGACGAATGCATGGTCGGACTCGACACGTTGGGCTCCATTGCCGCTCGGCCGCGCAGGATCGCCGCGCGGCGTGATGGATCAGTTCGGGCGGGATCCCCGCCGCCGCCTTCGAGCCTACCCGGGAAACAGAGCCCGAACGCGAAGGAAGCAAGGACGCGAAGGGGCCGGGACGCGAAGGGGCCGGGACGCGAACAGGCCGGGACCCGTCTGGGTCCCGGCCTGTGTCGGCGGTGCGCGGTGGCCCGCACTGCCCCCACCGCTTAGATGAACGCGAACGGCAGCATGAAGAGCCCGAAGGTGATCGCGCCGAAGGCGACCAGCAGCGCGCCCGCGAGCATCACCGCGTTCAGCACGATGCCCCAGATCGCCATGGTGCGGGAGGCCGGCTCCCGCTTCAGCGCGAGGACGCCGAGGACGACGCCGACGATCGGGACGAAGAACGTGAACCCCGCGACGATCGACACGAGCCCGAGCACGAGGCTCGCGATGCCGAACGCGCGCGGCTCGGCGAGCGGCAGGGCGGTGGGCTGGACGGCGGGCTGTGCGGTGGGCTGGCCCCCTGGCTGGGCGGTGGGCTGGGTGGCGGCGCCGACGGCGGAAGTCATGGTGGAGCGTCCTTTCTTGGGGGTGCATCTCGGTGATGTGGTTCCACGCTACGAGGGTCCATGCATGGGCGACATGGGGCTATCCCCCCGATCCGCGCGGCGGCTGACCGCGAACCCGATACCATCGCTTCGATCCCCTCCCCTCGTTCGAACGGACTTCCTATGCCCCTGCCCTGGACCGTGCACGGCGACGGCGCGACCGTCGCCCCCGACGCCGTCGTCGCCCCCGGTGAACGTCTCTCCTGGCCGCGCACGATCGGACTCGGCGCCCAGCATGTCGTCGCGATGTTCGGCGCGACGTTCCTCGTGCCGATCCTCACCGGCTTCCCGCCGGCGACCACGATCTTCTTCTCCGGAATCGGGACGCTGCTCTTCCTCGTCATCACGAGAAACCGTGTGCCGAGCTATCTCGGCTCCTCGTTCGCGTTCATCGCACCGATCACGGCCGCCACGGCGGCATCGAACGTCGACGACCCGATGGGCGCGGCGCTCTTCGGCATCGTCGCGGTCGGCGTGCTGCTCGCCCTCGTCGGCCTCATCGTCGTGTGGACGGGCACGGGGTGGATCGACTGGCTCATGCCGCCCGTCGTCGCCGGCGCGATCGTCGCGTTGATCGGTTTCAATCTCGCACCGGCGGCGAAGAACAACTTCGTGCTCGCGCCGCTCACGGCCACGATCACGCTCGCCGCGGTCCTCATCTCCGCGGTGGCGTTCCGCGGACTGCTCGGCCGGATGTCCATCCTCGTCGGCGTCGCAGTGGGCTACGTCGCGGCGGTGCTGCAGCAGGAAGTCGACTTCGCGGCGGTCGGTGAGGCCGCCTGGGTGGGCCTGCCCACGTTCCATCTTCCGTCAAACCCGTTCACGGATGCCGCCGTCTGGGGCCTGCTGCCGGCGTTCCTGCCGGTGGTGCTGGTCCTCATCGCCGAGAATGTGGGCCACATCCGCGGCGTCGCGCAGATGACCGACGCGAGCGTGAACGCCTCGACCGGCCGCGCCCTGTTCTCTGACGGGCTTGCCACCACGATCGCGGGCTTCTTCGGTGGCTCGGGCACCACGACCTATGGCGAGAACATCGGCGTGATGGCCGCGACGCGGGTGTACTCGACGGCCGCGTACTGGGTGGCCGGCATCATCGCCGTGCTGCTCGGACTCTCACCGAAGTTCGGCGCCCTCATCAACACCATCCCGGCGGGCGTGCTCGGCGGCGTGACGACCGCCCTCTACGGGCTCATCGGCATCATCGGTGTGAAGATCTGGCTCGACAACCGCGTGGACTTCACGAAGCCGGTCAACCAGTTCACGGCCGCGACCGCGCTGATCATCGGCATCGCCGATTTCACGTTCGCGTTCGGCGAGGGCATCTCGTTCAACGGCATCGCGCTCGGCACGGTCGCCGCGATCGTCATCTACCACGTCATGAACGGCATCGCCCGCGTACGCGGCACCGGCGCGGCCTGACGCGCCTCGTCACGTTCACAGACGGATGCCCCGGGCAGCACTGAACTGACCCCCGGGAGTTGGACTGAGAAATTCAGTTTCGACTCCTGGGGGTTGTTCTTTGCATTCGCGGAGTTCGCTGTCTGAGCAGCAGAGGGTGGCGGCGGTAGCGTGGTTTGAGAAGGGGCTCGCTGATTCGGCGGTGGCGACGCTGCTGGGTGTGTCGCGGGATCCCGTGAGGCATCTGTATCAGCGGTGGCGGATCCGAGGCAGAGGAGCGTTGGTGTCCAAGCCGAGCAAGCCGAGTTACTCATTCGAGTTCAAGGTTGACCTCGTCGAGCGTTTCCTCGCGGGCGAGGAAGCGATGGTGTTGGCCGAGGAAGCGCACCTTTCGTCGCCGGTGATTTTGAAGACGTGGGCGCGGAAATACCGGAACGAGGGCGCAGAGGCGTTGCGTCCGAAACCGAAGGGACGGCCGGCGAAGACCGGCACGTCCGAGGAGTTGAGCGAGCTTGACCAGCTTCGGCGGGAGAATGCGCGGCTACGGGCGGAGAATGCGTACCTGGGAAAATTGCGGGCCTTGATGGAGCAAGAACGACGGTCAAGGTGAACGCCGTCGTCACCCTCAAGGCACAGCACGCTCTCACCGACCTGTTGGCAGCAGCAGGGCTTGCCCGGTCGACGTTCTTCTACCATCAGGCCAAGCACGCCGCCCCGGACCCGTGGGGGAGCCTGAAGGCCGAGATCCGGCGCGTATTTGACCGGTTCAATGGCCGATACGGGCATCGCCGCATCCATGACCGGCTCCGCCGTGACGGCTGGCGGGTATCGAAGAAGACGGTACTGAAGCTGATGCGACAGCTCGGGCTGCGGTGCCGGATCCGTGCCAGGAAACGGTACAACTCGTTCAAGGGCGAGACCGGCAAGATCGCCCCGAACCTACTGGGACGCAAGTTCACCGCAACTGGTCCGAACCAGAAATGGGTCACCGATGTGACCGAGTTCACGGTCGCCGGACAAAGGTCTACCTCTCACCGGTGATGGACTTGTTCGACCGGCAAATCATCGGACATACCGTCGGGATTTCACCGAATCTCGATCTGACGAACCGGTCACTGCGGCAGGCCATCACGACGCTTGTGCCCGGGCAGCACCCGGTCGTGCACTCCGATCAAGGCTTCCAGTATCAGCACCTCACATGGCGACGCCTGCTCGATACCGCCGGCTGCACCAGTCGATGTCACGCAAAGGCAACTGTCTCGATAACGCAGTGATCGAGAGTTTCTTCGGCCACCTCAAGGACGAGCTCTACTGCAACACCACGTACCTCACAGTCAATGCGCTCACGACCGCGATCCATGAGTACATCGACTGGTTCAACACTGAACGCACCCACACAACGCTCAAGGGCCTGAGCCCGGTGCAATACCGAACCCAGGCCCTCGCGGCGTAGCCCTAAGCTCCTACTTGACCAGTCCAACAACCGGGGACCAGTTCAGCTCATGCCGCCCGGGGCATCCGTTTCCCGGCGGCGCGCAACGTCACGGCGGCGCGCAAGCCGGTCAGCCGAAAAGCGCCTCGATCGGTCCGCGCGCGAAGAAGACCAAGAAGCCCGCCGCGACGATCCAGAGCAGGGGGCTGATCTCACGCGCCTTGCCCGACAGCGCGCGGAGGATCACCCAGCCGATGAAGCCCGCACCGATGCCGTTCGCGATCGAGTACGTCAGCGGCATGACGGTGACCGTCAGGAAGACGGGCAACAGCACCGAGAAGTCGCGGAAATCGATCGCGGTGATCTGGCTCATCATGAGCGCACCCACGACGACGAGGGCCGCCGACGCCACCTCGCTCGGCACGATCGACACGAGCGGCGTCACGAACATGGCCGCGAGGAACAGCACGCCCGTGACGAGGTTCGCCAGGCCGGTACGCGCGCCCTCGCCGATACCGGCGCCCGACTCGATGAACACCGTGTTCGACGAGGCCGACGCCGCGCCGCCCGCGACCGCACCGACACCCTCGACGATCAGGGCGGAGCGCAGGCGCGGGAAGTCGCCCTTCTGGTCGGCGAGGCCGGCCTCCTTGGACAGGCCCGTCATCGTGCCCATCGCGTCGAAGAAGTTCGTGAAGACCAGCGTGAAGACGAGCATGAGGGCGGCCAGGACGCCGATCCGCTCGAACGAGCCGAAGCTCACCTGCCCCACGAGTGAGAGATCGGGCAGGCTGACCCACTGCGCAGGCAGATCGGGCACCGAGAGGCCCCAGCCGTTCGGGTTCTCCGTCGAAGCGCCGAGGTTCCAGATCGCCTCGATCACGATCGCGAGGACGGTACCCGACAGCAGACCGATGAGGAGGCCGCCCTTGACCTTGCGGGCGACGAGGATGCCCGTGACGAGCAACGTCACCACGAAGACCAGCGTCGGCACGGTGGCGATCGAGCCGTCGGCTCCGAGCCCCACGGGCGGCGACCCGAATCCGGTCGAGGTGACGAAACCGGCGTTCACGAAGCCGATGAACGCGATGAAGAGGCCGATGCCCACGGTGATCGCGAGCTTCAACTGAATGGGCACCGCGTTGAAGATCATGCGCCGCAGACCCGTCGCCGCGAGCAGCACGATGATGAGGCCGTTGATCACCACGAGCCCCATCGCCTCGGGCCAGGTCACCTCGCCGACCACCGACACCGCGAGGAAGGAATTGATTCCCAGGCCCGCGGCGAACCCGAACGGCAACCGGGCGACGAGACCGAACAGAATCGTCATCACGCCGGCCGTCAGCCCGGTGACCGCAGCGAGCTGGCCGAAGCCGAGCTGGTCCCCGTCGACATCGACACCCGACGACAGGATGATCGGGTTCAGGATGACGATGTACGCCATCGTCACGAACGTCACGAGGCCGCCTCGCACCTCCGCCCCGAACGACGAGCCCCTCGCGGAGATCTCGAAGAAGCGGTCGACGGTGGCGCGCATTCCGCGCGCGGGCGGAGCCTTGGTGGGCGTGGGTGTGGTCATGATTCGAGGGTCTCCAGTCGGGGGCAGGGATCAGGGAGATGGAGCTGCAGCACGTGCGTCAGGCGCGATGCTCGATCAGGTACGGCGCCGGATCAACCGCCGTGCAGCGCCGGGACGATGAGGTAGATGCCGTAGAGGACGGCGACGCCGGACAGCGTGAAGCAGCCCACGGCACACACGAACGCCGCTCGCTTCTGACCCGCGGTAAGCGGGCTCTTCTTCGCCGCCTTCGCCGCCTTCTTCGCCGCCTGCGCGGCCTCCGCCGGCGTCATGATCGTGATCGCATCCGTGAACTCGGCCGGCGCGACGACCGGGGTGCGCCCCGAGAGGGTCAACAGCCGGATACCGAGCGAATATGTGCTCACGACCACGGCGGTGCCGACGAGCGCGGCGACAAGGACCACGAGGAAGGCCGTCCAGTCGATCACGGCTTCACCTTCTTCGGCTTCGGGTTCGGCTTGGGCTTCGGGTTGCGCTTGATCTTCACGACCTTGCCGGACGCGGCGACCTCGCTCACGACGTTGCCGGCAGAGACCTCGCTGCGCTTGGACCAGAGGAAGATCCCGACGATGACGATAACGCCCGCGACCGTGTCGATGAGCACGCCGACGGGACCGAGGTGAGCGACGAGGGCAGCCAGTGCGCCGACCGCCCCCGCGGCCGGGAGGGTGAGCAGCCAGCCGATGCCGATCCGGCCCGCCGTGCGCCAGCGTACCTTCGAACCGCGCCGCCCCAGGCCGGAGCCGATGACCGAGCCCGACGCCACCTGCGTCGTCGACAGCGCGAAGCCGAGGTGGCTGGAAGCGAGGATGGTCGCCGCGGTCGAGGTCTCGGCCGCGAAGCCCTGCGCGGGCTTCACATCGGTCAGGCCCGTGCCGAGCGTCTTGATGATGCGCCACCCGCCCATGTACGTGCCGAGCGCAATGGCCACCGCACAGACCACGACGACCCAGAACTCCGGACCCGAACCCGCGGGTTGCAGACCGACCGCGATCAGCGTCAGGGTGATCACGCCCATGGTCTTCTGCGCATCGTTCGTGCCGTGCGCGAGCGCCACGAGCGAGCTCGAGAAGATCTGCGCGTGCCGGAACCCGGAACGACCATCGGGCTTGCCGTCATAGCGGCGAGTGATCGCGTACGCGAGCTTGGTGGCCGAGTAGGCGACGAGCCCGGCCGTGAGCGGCGCCAACAGCGCCGGAAGCACGACCTTGGACAGCACGACGGAGAAGTCGATCGCCTGCACGCCGAAGCCCACGAGCGCGGCGCCGATCAGGCCGCCGAACAGCGCATGGCTCGACGATGACGGCAGGCCGAGCAGCCACGTGATCATGTTCCAGACGATCGCGCCGATCAGTCCGGCGAAGATCAGCTCAGGGGTGATCAGCACCCCGTCATCGCCCTCCCGGATGATGCCGCCCGAAATGGTCTTGGCCACTTCGGTCGAGAGGAAGGCGCCGACCAGGTTGAGCACCGCGGCGAGGGCGACCGCGACCTTCGGGCGCAGCGCACCGGTCGCGATCGGCGTCGCCATCGCGTTCGCGGTGTCGTGGAAACCGTTCGTGAAGTCGAAGAACAGAGCCAGTGCGATGACCAGCACGACGATGAGGGTGAGATCCACCGGCGTCTTTCTCTGAGGAAGGGTTCACCTGTGCTTCATGCGGTGAACCTTTGCGGAGGTCGCGGAGGCGTGTGCCGGGTCGATCCTACGCGACCTCAGCGGGGTGCCTCCACCCTGCGGATGCCTCGGCGCAGGCCGCCGGCCGCCACGCGGTCAGCCGAACAGGATGCGGGCCTCGTCGTACCGGGACTGCGGGACCCGGTTGAGACTGCCGACCGCCTCGGCGATCGTGACGGTCTGGATGTCGGTGCCGCGCAGCGTGACCATCGAACCCCAGGCGCGGTCGTACACCGCGTCGACGACGGCCATGCCGAGCCGGGTGGCCAAGACCCGGTCGTAGGCGCTCGGCGCGCCACCACGCTGGATGTGCCCGAGCACCGTGGCCCGCGACTCGATGCCCGTGCGCGCCTCGATCTCGGGCGCGAGCAGTTCGGCGATGCCGCCCAGACGCGGACGGTTGAACGCATCCAGACCCTTGTGCGAATGCGCTTCCTGCATGGAGTCGAGATGGAACCCCTCGGCCACGACCACGAGCGGGGCACGGCCTCGGTCTCGCACCGATTCGACCCATTCGCAGATCTGCTCGATCGACTGGGGCTGCTCCGGGATGAGGATGGCATGCGCACCGCCCGCCATTCCCGAGTGCAGCGCGATCCAGCCGACGTGACGCCCCATGACCTCGAGGACCATGCACCGGCCATGCGAATCGGCGGTCGTGCGGAGCCGATCGATCGCCTCGGTCGCGATCTCGACGGCGGTGTCGAACCCGAACGAGTAGTCCGTCGCGGCGAGGTCGTTGTCGATGGTCTTCGGGACGCCGACGACGTTGATCCCGCCCTCTTCATGCAGGCGCCGGGCGGCCGTCAGTGTGCCCTCGCCACCGATCGCGATGAGCGCGTCGATGCCGTGCTCGTCGAGCGTGCGCTGGATGTTCTCCGGACCGCCGCGCTCGCCGTCGAACGGGTTGGTCCGGCTCGAGCCGAGGATCGTGCCGCCCTGCCGGGCGAGACCCCGCACGTCGTGCCGCGTGATCGGCACCGTGTCGTTCTCGACGACGCCGCGCCACCCCCAACGGAATCCCACGAACTCGGCATCGTGCGAGATGACGCCCTTGAGGACGGCCCCGCGGATCACCGCGTTCAATCCGGGGCAGTCGCCACCGCTCGTGAGAATGCCGATCTTCATGCCTGCTGCCGCTCCTTGCGCCTACTCGGGGACGTCGCCTTCGCCGCATCCTCGGGGCACGCCGACCTGCGGCAGTCTAGCGTGAGCGCCGAACGCGCCCGGCGACGCGGGGTGCCGGCCGTCGCCGGCCGAGCCCTCCCGGCGTGCTCACAGCGTGCCGTCGAGCGCCGAGCGCAGGAGATGCTGCAAGGCGTCCAGCTGCACCGAGTCGGCCGACCCGGGCTCGACGTCGCTGCCGTCGAGCGCCCGGGCCGCGAGACCCTGCTTCGCGTCGATGAGCTCGGCGATCCGGGCATCCACCGTGTGCGCGGCGATGATGCGCCAGGCGGTGACCGGTTCGTCCTGTCCGATGCGGTGGACGCGGTCGATCGCCTGGGTCTGTTCGGCGCTCGTCCAGCTGAGCTCGGCGAGCACGACGTTCGACGCCGCCTGCAGATTGACGCCGACACCCGCGGCGGTCAGCGAGCAGACCGCCACGTGCACGTCGGGATCCCGGTTGAACGCGTCGATCGCCGCCTGACGTGCCAACGCGGTCTGGTCGCCGCGGAGCGAGACCGTCCGCAGCTCGCGCGCTGCGAAGGCCGCCTCGGCCTGGTCCATCACATCGATGTGCTTGGCGAAGAACACGACCTTGCCGGCCGAACGGGCGAGCTGTGCCGCGTAGTCGGCCGCGAGGCCGGCCTTCGCCTGTCCGATGCGGCGCACCATCGTGAAGACGTTCTCGCCCGACTTCGCGGACTTCGACTCCTCGAGCTCAGCGCGCGCGACGGCCCGGATGTACTGGTCGCGCTGGTCCTCGTCGAGGTCGCCGACGCGCTGCCCTCGCGCGTCCACGAGTGCCCGGAACCGGCCTGCGAGCCGAGTGCCCAGCTCGCGCTCCGCCGCCCGGATGGAACGCCCGAGGTCGTCGTCGAGCTCGACCGGGAGGTCGGCGATGCGCTTGGCGGGGAGGTCGGCAGCGACATCCACCTTCCGGCGACGCACGATGCCGAGGTCGATCACCGTCTGCCGTGCTTTCGCGTAGAAGCCGTGCTCGGCGGGCGTCAGCCCGTTCGCCTCGAGCCGCCCGAGCAGCTCGGGCGAGGGCTTGTCCCCTGTGATCCAGCCGAGGAACTGCCAGATAGCCCGGAAATCGTCGACATCGTTGATGAGGGGCGTGCCCGTCAGGGCGAGCAGGAGCGGGTCGCCGCCCGGGGCGTTCGCGCGGATCTGATCGGCGAGCGCGAGCACGTTCCGCGAGCGCTGCGACGAGAGGTTCTTGATGAAGTGCGCCTCGTCGACGACCATGCCGCGGAAGCCCATGGTCGACAACCAGGCCATGTGGCGGTCCAGCACGTCGTAGTTGACGATGACGACGTCGGCGAATGCGTCGAGGTCGTTGCCGTCGCCGTGGATCACCGTCGCGCGGCGATGCGGCGTCCATCGCTCGACCTCGCGAGCCCAGTTCATCTTGACCACGTTCGGCACGACCGCGAGCAGCGGGTACGCCCCGGCGACCGAGGCGGCGAGCACCGACTGCGCGGTCTTGCCGAGCCCCGGCTCATCGGCGAGCAAGAAGGTGCGATGGCCCTGTCGCGCGGCCTCGACGAATCGGGCCTGGTGTCGCATCAGCTCGAGACCACGCGGCGACAGCCGATCGATCTCGGGTGCCTCCGGCAGCTCCATGCTCGCGGCCTGGCCGCCCGCGCCCTGTTCGAACGACTTGAAGAGGGGGCTCAACAGCTCCCAGTTCGCAAGCCGCCGCACGGGCACCGTCGGCGCCGCCGGGGTCGAGAAGTCGGGTGCCCGGAACGGGTTCGCGAGCTGGTACGCGCGCACTGAATCGGGGATCACCTGGTTCTCGGCGAGCACCGGCGCCGGCTCGGGCTCGCGCGTGATGATCAGCTCGTCGGGGCTCAGCTCGGCACCCGACTCGATGAGCCAGTCGCGCCGGAACCGCTGCGCGACCTGACCGACCGACGCATCGGGTTCGAGCAGGGCGATCAGGCTCGTGTCGCGGGCGGCCGTCTTCGCAAGGATCTGCGCGATGCCGTCGAGCCGCTTGAGCAGTTCGACGCGCGTGGCATCGGCGATCTCGCCGTCGGCCTTCACCCGGGCGCGTTCCTCGCGCATGAGCAGCGCGATGACCTGGAACTTCGTGCGGTTCGTCGGGCCGAGCTTGTTCTTCTGCGCCTTCTGCTCGACCTCGCGCACCTTGCGCGCGAGAATCGGGATGATGGGTGCGTCATCGTCACGCGAACGCGTGCGCTGCCGCTGCCTCGTCTGGGCCAAGAGTCCTCCCGTGTCGTCGGGGTAGAGCCGATCGCGCCCGGCCCTCGACTCAACTGATCGGGGCCGTGCATCGCGTCGTCGACACGATGCGCGGTGAGGAATCCAAGCCGCCAGAGCTGGCGAGCCGAGCAAGACGCGGGCGGAGCCCGCCGTCGGATTCGTGAGCGGATTCGTCCGGCGCGAACTCCATCCTAGCGGTCCGTCACCCTGTTCCGCGTCCTCGTGCGGCGGCGGGCCGTGCGGCCTACCATGGTCGCCATGGACGATCACGCGCGAGTCGGTGGGGGGATCTCCGCCGAGGATGAAGACGACTTCACCGTCGCACAGGACACCGAGTTCGACGAGCCGGTCGAGGTCGCGGTCGCGGTCGACGACGATCGCCCGATCGACGACGGCGCGCTCGACGACGTGCCCGGCATCGACGCCGAACGGCGGGTCGACCTGGCGGAAGAACCCGGTACGACGTCCGAGACATCCGACTGACGCCGAGCGACCCTGAGGCGGCCGGGGCGAGGAAGAGCCCCGCGGTCAGACCCGGCCGCCGCCACCCCCTCCGCCGCCGGCGCCCGAGAAGCCGCCGCCACCTGAGGCGCTGGACCCGGAACTCGACGCCGAGCCGGACCAGCTCGCCGTCGTCGCCGCGCTGAACGCGTGCACGCCGCGGGCGAACGCCACCCCATCGAACAGCCCAGGCGCGTCGTACCAGTCCGGTGTCTCGTCGCGTTCGTCGTACAACGCGGCGAGTTCGCGCGACCACTCCCGCTCGAGGCCGAACAGCACGGCGTACGGCAGCAGCCGCTCCGTGAGCTGGAGGACCTCGTCGCTGCGCAGCGCACCCTCGGGGCTCTGCAGCATCCGCAGCCGGTCGGCCTCCGCGAGCCGGATGTACTCGCGCAGCCCTTCGAGGTGGTCGCGCAACGCGCGCCCACGCTCGGTCAGCGGCCGCACCGAGGCCACGGCGAACAACGCGCCGATCGCCGAGCCGACGCCCACCACCGCACTGACCGCAGGCCAGGGACCGCCCATCGCCTGATCCAGGGCAGTCATGCCGAACACCACGCTGCCGACGCCACCGATCCCGGCGATCACCCCGAGCGCGATCCGCATGCGGCGTTCGGGGACTCTGCGCCATCCTTTCGCGACGACCCGCTTCGCGACCTCGGACCGGAGCCGTTGCAGCCCCCGGGTGAGCCGCGCATCCGGCTTGGCGAGGTCGCGTCGTGCCGCCGGGTCCGGATGCTCGGTGAAGAGCAGTGCCGCCAGCGCGGCCGCGTCCGCGTCGGCCGTCGGCCGCGGCCGGAGGCTGCGGACCGTGTCGTTCGACGCCGGTGTCGCCGGCTCGACCGCGTAGCGCTTCGGGCCGGTCTCGACGATACGCACACGCCCCGCCACGGCGAGGGAAAGCAGTGATGCGCCGACGCCCCGGTCGGCGTGGCCGGTCAGCTCCGCGGCCTCGAGCACCGTCGGTTCGGCCGGCGGCACGTATTCGGCCACGACGATTCCCCGGCCGGGGTGATGGCGCCACCGCGTCACGCGTCGCACGAGCGCGATCACGAATGCGCCGAGCGCGATGACCGCGCCGACCGCGGCGGCGATCGCCGCCGGCGATGCGAAGAACCCGCTCTCGCGCGGGGTGAACGTTCCGGGCTCGAATGCGGCGGAGATGGTGAGGTTCTCGTGCGGGCCGAGTCCGGCGGCGGTCGCGCGCACCACGAGGGGCGCCGGATCGACGACGAGCCGGTCGCACGGATCGACCGCGCCCTCGGGACCGCGGTAGCACGCTGCGTCGCCCGTGAACCGTTCGGCGAGCGCCGGGTCCACACGGAGCGCGGCCGACACGCGCGCGAACCCCTCGTCCCATCCGGTTCCGTTCACGTCCCAGGTGAACTCGTCGATGGCGGCGTCGTCCGGCGCATGCGTCACGTTGTGCTGCAGGGTGGTGATCACGAACGTCCGACGGCCGTCGAGGACGGGGTCGTCGGCGATCGTCACGATGAGGAAGCCGTCGTCGGTCTCTTCGTCGTAGGCGAGCGGCGCGCCCCGTTCATCGGTCACCGCCACGACCCGCAGGTCGACCGGGTGCCCGTCGTAGTCGACCGGCAGCGCCCGTTGAATGCCGTGCTGCCCGTCAGCGGCCCGAAAATCGGCGACCAGGGTCTCTGTCGTGCGGAGCACCGATCGACCGTCGGCATCGGCGGAGAGCTCGTACACCGCATCGAAGGACTCGAAGTCCCCGGCCGCGGCAGCGGCGGCCCCGACCGAGGCATGCAGCGCGGCCGGCACGGCTGGCGCGACCATCGCGGATGCCGCGGTGGCCGGCCCGAGCACGGACCCCAGCGCGAGCGCGAGGAGCGGAAGCGCACGGACGGCGTGACGACGAACGCGAGGGCACAGCAGCATGCCCCAACGCTATCCGGGCGGTCTTCAGTCTCGGCGCAGCCGGAGACTGTTCAGGACCACGAACACGCTCGATCCGGCCATCGCCGCGCCCGCGATCATGGGGTTCAGCAATCCCGCGGCCGCGAGCGGAATGGCCGCGACGTTGTACGCGAACGCCCAGAAGAGATTGCCGCGGATCGTCGCCCTCGTGGCGCGTGCGAGCCGGATCGCGTCCGCAATGGCCGTCGGCTCGTCTCGGAGCAGGGCGAGATCGCTCGCCGCGGCTGCAGCATCGGTCCCGCCGCCCATCGCGATCCCCAGGTCGGCCGCCGCGAGCGCTGCGGCATCGTTCACTCCGTCGCCCACCATCGCCGGTCGCCGGCCCTCCGCCTGCAACCTCCGGACGAGCTCGAGTTTGCCCTCGGGGGTCACCTCGGCGTGCACGCGTTCGATCCCGACCGCGTCCGCGACCGTTCGCGCAGCCGCGCTCGTGTCGCCGGTCACGAGCACCGGGTCGAGCCCCAACCCGCGGAGCCGGTCCACCGCATCGCGGGAGCCCGGGCGCACGGTGTCCTCGAGCTCGAGCAGCGCACGGACGGCACCGTCCCACCCGACTGCGACGACCGTCCGCTCGGCCGCCTCGATCCGATCGGCGAGCTCCTGAGGCATCCGATACCCGAGGTCGCGCAGGAAGCCGACGCGTCCCGCCGCCGCGTCGACGCCGTCGACGACCCCGTGGACACCGAAGCCCGCGCGCGCCCGGAAGCCCTGGACCTCGGGCCGGCCGGCGCGCTCGCCGGCCGCGGCGACCACGGCGTGCGCGATCGGATGCTCCGAGCCGCGCTCGAGCGCCGCAGCGATCGTCAGCGCGCGGTCCTGCTGCTCCTGCGCAGGCCGGTCGTCTCCTTGCGGCGCGACGACGACCCGCGCGACCCGCATGCGACCCGTGGTGAGCGTGCCCGTCTTGTCGAGCAGGACCGAGTCCACCTCGGCGGTCCGGTCGAGCGCCTCGGGTCCGGTGATCAGGATCCCGCGTGCGGCACCTCGCCCGGTGCCGACGAGCACCGCCATCGGCGTGGCGAGCCCCAGGGCGCACGGACACGCGATCACGAGGACCGCCACCGCGGCCGTCAGCGAGTCCTCGAGCGGGCTGCCGGTCGCGAGCCAGGCCGCGAGCGTGCCGAGTGCGATGAGGATCACGACCGGAACGAACACCGCGGACACCCGGTCGGCGAGCCGCTGAGCACGTGAACTGCCGAGCTGCGCGTCCTCCACCAGACGCGCGATCTGCGCGAGCCGGGAATCCGCGCCGACGCGCGTCGCCTCGACCAGCAGGCGTCCACCGTGCACGATCGTCGCGCCAGTGACGCGGGACCCCGGCGCCACCTCGATGGGGACAGACTCGCCCGTGAGCATGCTCTCGTCGACCGATGCCTCGCCCTCCCGCACGACGCCGTCAGCAGCCAGCCGCTCGCCGGGCTTGGCGGAGAACCGGTCACCCGCACGCAGCTCGCGCGCGGGGATGCGGACCTCGACGGGCACTCCCCCGGCGCCGGCCCGGATCACCGTGACCTCGGACGGGGCCAACACCGCCAGAGCGGTGAGCGCCGCTCCCGCGGCCCGCTTCGATCGCGCCTCGATGACCCGGCCGAGCAGGACCGCGGTGACGATCACGGCCGAGACCTCGAAGTAGACCTCACCTCCGCCGCCAGACCCCATCGCGGCGGTCGCGCCCGCGCCGCCGCCGGCGATGAGCGTCCACAGCGACCAGCAGAACGCCGTGAGCGTGCCGAGCGAGACGAGCGTGTCCATCGTGAGCGAACCATGGCGGAGATTGCGCCAGGCGGCACGGTGGAACGGCCAGCCGGCCCAGCACACGACCGGTGCGGCCAGCACGAGCGACGCCCACGGCCAACCGACGAACTGCAGCGCGGGAATCATCGCGAGGGCCACGATCGGGACCGTCAGCGCCGCCGCCACGACGAAGCGGCGCGTGAGCGATGGGCGTGATCGCTCCGGATGCTCCGGATGCTCCGGATGCTCCCGGGCGAGACCTTCGTGCTCCGATGCACGTGTGGGCTCCGCGGCCGCGGGCCGCTCGACGGGGCGTGCGGTGTAGCCTGCGGCGGTCACAGCGGCGACGAGATCGGCCGGGTCGACGGTCGGCGGGAAGACCACCCGGGCTCGCTCGGTCGCGAGGTTGACGCTGGCCTCGACACCGTCGAGCCGCTCGAGGCGGCGCTGGACCCGCGCGACGCAGCTCGCGCAGGTCATGCCCTCGATGGCGAGGTCGATGCGATGGGTCTCCACGAGCGTCGAACATACCCGGTAGGGGTATCACCCGCAAGCGCGCTATCCTGAGCTGGTGATCGAGGACATCAAGAAGCGCGCGCTGCACCGCACACGGATCATCGAGGGTCAGCTGCGCGGCATCGAGAAGATGATCGAGAACGAGGACTACTGCGTCGACATCATCACGCTCTCGCTGGCCGTGCAGAAGTCGCTGGCCTCACTGAACAAGCTGCTCGTCGAGAACCACCTCCGCACACACGTCTCCCACCAGTACGAGGCGGGCGGCGACGAGCGCGACGCGGCGGTCGCCGAGCTGGTCCGGATCTTCGAGCTGTCCAACAACCGGGGCTGAGCCGTGGCGCGCATCGAGCTGGTCCGCGGCGACCTCACCGAGACCGCGACCGACGCGATCGTAAACGCCGCGAACTCCTCACTGCTCGGCGGCGGCGGGGTCGACGGCGCGATCCACCGGGCGGGCGGCCCCACCATTCTCGAGGCGTGCCGTGAGCTGCGCCGGACGTCCCTCCCCGACGGCCTGCCGACGGGCGAGGCCGTGGCCACCACCGGCGGACGCCTGCCCGCGCGCTGGGTGATCCACACCGTGGGCCCGGTCTGGCCGGGCCCGGGAGCCGAGGCGGACCGGCGGCGGCGCCTGCTCGCGGCCTCGCACCGGAACGCGCTCGCGGAGGCGGAGCGGGTGGGGGCGACGTCGGTCGCCTTCCCCGCGATCTCGGCCGGGGTGTACGGATGGCCCGTCGATGACGTGGCGAGCGTCGCGCTCGACGTCGCCGCCGCGCACCACGACGCGAGCGAGGTGCAGCTCATCCGATTCGTGCTCTTCTCCGAACGCGTCCTCGAGGCGTATCGCTCGGCCGCCCAGCGCGCGGGAGTCGCGATTCAGTGAGCGCCGTCGTCGCCGGCGTCGCCGCCGTCGCGGACGGTGCTCGCACCGCACGGCTCACCCCTCACGTGCCCGGTGCGGTCATCGCGAGCCAGGCGTCGAGATCGCTCGGCGCATCCGTGATGATGCCGTCGACGCCGAGCTCATGGACCTCGGCCCAGTCGGTATCGGAGTTCAGTGTGTAACAGAGCACCGCGAGCTGCGCGTCGTGGGCGAGCGTCACGGCCCCCGGGACGCGGCGCACCGACTTCAGGGTCGTGCCGAAGCCGACCACCCCGAGCTGCTCGGCGATCGGCCGCGGGTCCGCGGGAAGCTCCCGCGTGAGCATGATCCGCGGCGTGCTCGGCGACACAGCCCTGATCGCCAGCAGCGTCTCGATGCTGAAGCTCTGCAGGATCACCCGCGTGCGCAGATTGTGCCGTTCGATGAGGTCCGTGACGGTCCGAACGCCGCTCGTCGTCCAATCCGCCTTCAACTCGACCAACGCTTTCGCATCGTGCCGTTCCGCGAGCGCCGTCAGGAACTCGTCGAGCGTGGGCACCGTCGCCCCCGCGTAGTCCTCGCCGTACCACGAGCCCACGTCGAGCCGTCGCACCTGATCCAGCGAGAGATCCTCGATGCGCCCAGCGCGCCCGGCGACCCGGTCGAGGGTCACATCATGGAACAGCACGGGGACGCCGTCATGCGTCAACCGGACGTCGGTCTCGACGTAGGACAACTCGTCCATGGCGCGTTCGAGCGACACCATGGTGTTCTCGGGCGCCGACGCGCGGTCGCCGCGGTGGCCGACCGTGAAGGCGGCGTCGCCCGGCGCGCGCACGGCGCCGAACAGATCCCCCGCATACACGCGCGGCGGGACCTGCGCGGCGATCAACACCCCGGTGAGGGCCGCGGCGCCGGCGACCATCAGCGCACGACGGAGAACGACGGATGCTGAGACGCGAGACACGCGAGACCGGGCCTTCCCACCGGCCCGCACCGTTGCGCTCCGGGTGCCGTCACGCTAGCACACGTCGTTACCCGATCGTTATATGCCGTGTCCTCCGCGTCACGACCGCCTGGGGCGTGAACGTCCGCCTCGGCTGTTCACGTCCGCCTCGGCTGTTCACGTCCGCCTCGGCTGTTCACGTCCGCCTCGGCCGTTCACGTCCGCCTCGGCTGTTCGCGTCCGCCTCGACCTCGGCCTCCGCCGTGATTCGACGGGCCATCCCCGCGAAGATCACGCCGTGGAACGGCAGAATGGACCACCAGTACGCGAGCCCCACGAGTCCCCTCGGGAAGAACACGGCTCGCTGCCGGTACCGGGCTCCTGCCCGCATACCCGTCGCGGACTCGACCGGCTCCACCATGAGCTCCAACCAGGCCCGCCCCGGCACGCGCATCTCCGCCCGCAGCCGCAGCAGCCGCCCACGCTCGAGCCGTTCCACCCGCCAGAAATCCAGGGCATCACCCTCGTGCAGCCGGTCCGGGTCGCGCCGACCACGGCGCAATCCGACGCCCCCGACCACCTGGTCGATCCATCCCCGCAACGACCACGCCAGCGGGAAGGAGTACCAGCCTCTCTCGCCGCCCACCCCCTCGATCACCGTCCAGAGTGCTCGCGCCGATGCGCTCGTGACGCGTTCGCGTTCATCGACGAAGACGCGGTGACCGGCCCATTCGGGGTCGCTCGGCAACGGATCGGACGGGGCGCCCGGCACGCCCGCATCGCGCCAGCTCGTCTCCACCTCGCCCGCCCGCTCGCGCGCGAGCGCCAGGCGAACGGCACGGCGATACGGCACGAGCCCCTCCGGCGGCGGTGGGATCACCGCATCGATGTCGTGGTCGTGCACCACGCAGTCGAACTGCAGCGACTCGATGATGGGCACCGCGAGGCGACGCGGGACCGGCGTCACGAGGTTCACCCACTGGCCCGCGAGCCACGGGGTGAGCACCGGAAGCGCCGCGATGGGACGCTGGCGCAGTCCCGCCTCCACGGCATACCCGTTCATCAGCTGGCCGTACCGATGCACGTCCGGTCCGCCGATGTCGAACGCCCGGTTGATCTCGGGCGGCACATCGAGGGCCGCGACTAGGTAGTGCAGCACATCGCGGATCGCGATCGGCTGGATCCATGAGCGCACCCAACGCGGCGCGGGCATGTACGGCAGCACCTCCGTGAGGTGCCGGATCATCTCGAACGACGTCGAGCCCGAACCGATCACGACGCCCGCCCGCAATTCGATCGTGGGCACCCCAGAGGCGCGCAGCACCTCCCCGACGGCCACCCGAGAGCGCAGATGCCTCGACAGCCGTGCGCCCTCCGGATGCAGTCCGCCCAGATAGACGATGCGCCGGACTCCGACGGCCCGGGCTGCGGCGGCCACGTGGCGCGCGGCCGTGAGCTCGGCGTGCTCGAAGTCGCCGCCGGCACCCATGCCGTGCACGAGGTACACCATCGCATCCACGCCCTCGATGGCGCGGTCGGTGGCCGCGCGATCGAGGAGATCGCCTTCAACGACCTCGACGTCGGCGGCCCACGGCACGTCCCGCAATCGCGACGGACGTCGCACGAGGACCCGCACGTCCCGTCCCGCCTCGATCAGGCGAGGGACGAGCCGGCCACCGATGTACCCGGTCGCCCCGGTCACGAGCACGCGCATCGTGGGCTCCGCGTCAGCGCAGGCTCTTCGTGTGCCAGACCGTCTTGGTCTCGGTGAACGCCGCGATGCGGTCGAGCGCGGGTGCCGCAGCATCCGCCCCGCCCTCCGGCCGCAGCACCCGCTTGAGGGTGTCCGCTGCGCTGATCTCGAGGTCCACCCAGTCGAGGTCCCCGGCTCCGACGAGGTCGAGCGCGTTCACGTCGGCGTGTGCCGCGAGCCACGGGGCGATCTCCGCCGGCGCACCCGTCAGCACGTTCACCACGCCCTTCGGGACATCGCTCGTGGCGAGCACCTCGGCGAGGCTGATGGCCGAGAGCGGGTACCGCTCGCTCGCCACGACGACGACCGCGTTACCCGCGACGAGCGCGGGCGCGACCGCGGAGACGAGCCCCAGCAGCGACGAGTCCTGCGGTGCCACGATCGCGACCACGCCGGTCGGCTCGGGCACGGCGATGTTGAAGTACGGGCCGGCCACCGGGTTGGCGTTGCCGACGACCTGCGCGAACTTGTCGGCCCAGCCCGCGTACCAGACCCACCGATCGATCGCCTCGTCGACCTGCTCGGTCGCCCGGGTGCGGTCGACGCCCTCGCTCTGCTCGATCTCGGCGACGAACTGTGCCCGGCGGCCCTCGAGCAGCTCGGCGATCCGGTAGAGGACCTGGCCGCGGTTGTACGACGTCGCACCGGCCCATCCGGCGACCGCGCCACGCGCGGCGACCACGGCGTCACGTGCGTCCTTGCGGGACGCCTTCGCGGCGTTCGCGAGGAACGCGCCATCCGCGCTGCGCACCTCGTACGTGCGGCCGGATTCGCTCCGCGGGAACGCGCCCCCGATGTAGAGCTTGTAGGTCTTCGGCACGGCGAGGCGGGTGCCGGCGTCGGCGGTCGTGTCGCGGCTCACTTGGCCGTTCCCTTCGTGGTGGGCTTGCGGGTTCGCGCCGCGCGCGTCGCCTGCTTCGTCTGCGACGCCGCCTCAGGCTGCGCGGATGCCTCAGGCTGCGCGGATGCCTCAGGCTGCGTGGATGCCTCAGGCTGCGTCGCCGGCTCGATGGTGCCACCGGCGACCTCCGCGGCGATCGCGGCCGGCGTTCCGGCAGCGCCGCGGCCGAGCCCGGCGGGAGCGAGGTACGCGCCCAGTCCGTGTCGGCCGCCCTCGCGGCCGTATCCCGACTCCTTGTAGCCGCCGAACGGACTCGACGGATCGAATCGGTTGAACGTGTTCGCCCACACGACGCCGGCCTTCAGTCCGTCGGCGACCGCGAGGATGCGGCTGCCCTTGTCGGTCCAGATGCCCGCTGACAACCCGTACGGCGTGTTGTTCGCCTTCGCGATCGCCTCCTGCGGGGTCCGGAAGGTGAGCACCGACAGCACCGGCCCGAAGATCTCCTCGCGCGCGATCCGATGGCTGGTCTGCACGTTCGTGAAGATCGTCGGGGCGTACCAGAACCCGTTCGACGGGATCTCGCACGGTGCGCTCCACCGCTCAGCCCCCTCGGCGACGCCCGCGTCCGACAGCTCGCGGATACGGTCGAGCTGCTCGCGCGAGTTGATCGCGCCGATGTCGGTGTTCTTGTCCAGCGGGTCGCCGAGGCGGAGCGTCGACAGCCGAGCCTTCAGCCGATCGACGACCTCGTCATGGATCGACTCCTGGACGAGCAGTCGCGAGCCCGCGCAGCACACGTGGCCCTGATTGAAGAAAATGCCGTTGACGATGCCCTCGATCGCCTGGTCGATCGGCGCGTCGTCGAAGACGATGTTCGCGGCCTTGCCGCCGAGCTCCAGCGTCAGCTTCTTGGACGAACCCGCGATGGTCTTCGCGATCTGCCGGCCCACCGCGGTCGAGCCCGTGAACGCGACCTTGTCCACGCCGTCATGCCCGACCAGCGCGGCACCGGTGTCGCCGGCACCGGTGATGATGTTCACGACACCCTTGGGCAGGTCCGCCTGCTGCACGATCTCGGCGAAGATGAGCGCCGTGAGCGGCGTCGTCTCGGCGGGCTTGAGCACCACGGTGTTGCCGGCGGCCAGCGCCGGGGCGATCTTCCACGCGAGCATGAGCAGCGGGAAGTTCCACGGGATCACCTGCGCGGCCACGCCGAGCGCCCTGGGGTTCTGACCGAGCCCCGCGTAATCCAGCTTGTCGGCCCACCCCGCGTAATAGAAGAACCACGCCGCGACGAGCGGGACGTCGACGTCACGCGACTCCTTGATCGGCTTGCCGTTGTCGAGCGACTCGGCCACCGCGAGTTCCCTGGCGCGCTCCTGCACGAGCCGGGCGATGCGGAACAGGTACTTGCCACGGTCGCGGCCGCTCATGCGGGACCACACGTGGTCGTACGCGCGGCGCGCCGCCGACACGGCGTCATCGACGTCCCGCGCGTCCGCGTTCGCCACCGTCGCGATGCGTTGCTCGTTCGCAGGCGAGATCGTCTGGAACGGGGCGCCCCGGCCGTCGACGAACTCGCCGTCGATGAACAGACCGTACTCGTCGCGGAGCGAGAGGATGCCGCGCGACTCGGGCGCGGGCGCGTATTCGAGGAAGCTCATGGGTTCCGACACCTACCTAGTCGATCGTCACGTAGTCGGCGCCGGAGTAGTGCCCCGAGCGCATCTTCTGCCGCTGCAGCAGCACGTCGTTCAGCAGACTGGATGCGCCGAAGCGGAACAGGTGCGGTTGCAGCCACTCCTCGCCCGCCGTCTCTGCCACCGTCACGAGGTACTTGATCGCGTCCTTCGACGTGCGGATGCCGCCCGCCGGCTTCACGCCGATCCGCTGACCGGTCGCCCGATGCCAGTCGCGGACGACCTCGAGCATGAGCAGCGTGACCGGCAGCGTCGCCGCCGAGGACACCTTGCCCGTCGAGGTCTTGATGAAGTCGCCGCCCGCGAGGATCGACAACCACGACGCCCGACGCACGTTGTCGTACGTCACGAGTTCGCCGGTCTCGAGGATGACCTTGAGGCTCGCGCTGGTGCCGTCGGCGCGCCGGCACACCTCTTTGACGGCCGCGATCTGGTCGAACACCAGGCTGTAGCGGCCCGCGAGGAAGGCGCCTCGGTCGATGACCATGTCGATCTCGTCGGCACCGGCCGCGACGGCGTCGGCCGTGTCGGCGAGTTTGACGTCGAGCGACGCCCGCCCGGAGGGGAACGCGGTCGCGACGGCCGCGACCGCGACCCGGCCGTCATCGGGGTCGCCGTGCGCCGCGCCCAGCGCGTCGACGGCGGTCGCCACGAGGTCGCCGTACACGCAGACGGCCGCGACCCGCGGGGTCGAGGCATCCGCCGGGTCGGGCGTGACCGCCTTGCCGGCGAGCGAGCGCACCTTGCCAGGCGTGTCCGCACCCTCGAGCGTCGTGAGATCGATGAGGGAGATGATCTTGTCGAGCGCCCACGCCTTCGACGCGGTCTTGATCGACCTCGTGCCGAGGGCTGCGGCGCGCTGCTCGAGGCCGACCGCGTCGACCCCCGCGATGCCGTGGAGATAGCGACGGAGCGTCGCGTCGTCGGGTTCGCCGCCCAGCACCGCGAGCGCGCGCTCGTGGGCGGTGACGAGTGAGGTGCCAGTCATGTGAGGCCTACCGATTTCTGGGATGGGGTTCGAGGACGAGGGCGTGCGCCGGATCAGGACGACGGGCCGTCGAGGAGATGCAGGGCGGTCGCCTCGTCGGTCACGAGCACGGAGCAGAGCCGGCTGCGGACGACGGCGTCGGCGACGGGGTGCTTGCTCGGGCCGGCGATGACCGCGATCGACAGCGGCGCGGCGCGCAGCTCGTCGAGCGTGAGCCCGACGGTCCGAGCGTCGAGCGCGGGGTCGACGATGTTGCCGTCGGAGTCGATGTAACGACCGACGATGTCACCGACCGCGCCCTTCTGCACGAGGAGATCCACATCGGCGGCCGAGAGATAGCCGCTCTCGACGTGCACCGAGCTGTGGTCGGCGGCGCCGGCGCTGAACAGGTAGGCATCGGCGGAGCGCGCGAGGTCGATGACCCCGGCGACGACGCGGTCGGACTCGATCGCCTCCTTCGTCTCCACGCGCTCGAGGATGGCGGGGCTCGGCAGCAGGGTGGCGCTGCCGCCGCCCTTCTGTGCGATGCCGACCGCGGTGGCCGCGGCCGTGCCCGGCCGACGGTTGAGGCTCACGCCGCCGTTGATCTGCACGACGCTGACTCCCGTGGCCCAGCCGTTGCGCAGATGCTGCGAGATCTCGAAGAGCGTGCGACCCCAGCTCACGCCCAGCGTGCGCGGCACGGGTCGCAGCGCGGTGAGGTAGTCGGCCGCGGCCTGCGCCGTACGGGCCTGGAGCTCCTCGGCCGAGGAGACGCCGGCGGAGGACACCACGATCGCCTCACTGAGCCCTCGCTCCTCACGGAGCCGCCGTTCGATGGGCAGGCGCCGGGCGCGCGGGTGCAGGATCTCGATGCGGATGAACCCGCGCTGCTTCGCCTGGGCGAGCAGCCGACCGACCTTCCACCGGGTGAGTCGGAGCGCTTGCCCGATCTCGTCCTGCGTCTTGTTCTCTTCGTAGTAGAGCTCGGCCGCTCGGATCGAGAGCAGTTCGTCGGTCTCGTCCATGTGCCTCCCTTCCCGCGAAGACCAGCGTAGGCAGCGCGAGCGCCGAGGGCAACACTCGTAGCTGCTGCTGCTCATATGAGCAACCGGGACGTGACGTCCGCGCACCTAAGCTGGTGCCCATGCCTCGCCCCATCGCGCTCGCCGTCGACTTCGGCGGCACCAAAGTCGAGGCCGCGCTCGTCGACGACCGCGGCACCCTGCTCGCCGGCTCGCGGCACCGACGCCCGACGGGACCGACCGCCGATTCGGGCCAACTGCAACGGGCCGTCGCCGACGTCGTCCGAGGCGCGCACGATGCCCTGCCGGCCGGCGCCGAACTCATCGGCGTGGGCATCGGCACCGCGGGCCCGGTCGACCTGCGCGAGCGGACCGTCTCGCCACTGAACGTGCCAGCCTGGCGCGGCCACCCGCTCGCGGCCGACGTCGCCGCCCTGCTGCCCGACGTGCCGGTCGATCTGCGCATCGACGGGCTCTGCATCGTGCTCGCGGAATCGTGGGTGGGCGCCGGCCGGGGCGCCCGGAACCTCCTCGGCATGGTCGTCTCGACCGGCGTCGGCGGCGGCCTGCTCCTCGGCGGCGCCGCCGCGCCGAGCCCGTCCGGCAACAGCGGCCACATCGGCCACATCGAGGTCGGCGGGTTCGACGACCTCTGCGCCTGCGGCGGCCACGGATGCCTCGAGGCCATCGCCTCGGGCCCGCGCACCGTGGCCTGGGCGAGACGTCAGGGCTTCACGGGTGAGACGGGCGAGGACCTCGCAGTCGCGCACGCCGCGGGCGACCCGGTCGCACTGGCCGCCGTCGAGCGCGCCGGAACCGCGATCGGTCGAGCGATCGCCTCAGCGACGAATCTGGTCGACCTCGACCTCGTCGCGATCGGCGGCGGGTTCTCGCGCGTGTCACCCGCGCTGTTCGACCACGCCCGCGCGGCCCTCGCCGAGCGAACGGCGTTCGACTTCGTCCAGCGCACCCGGATCGAACCGTCCGGGCTCTCCGACGAGGGCCCGCTCATCGGCGCGGGCGCGCTCGTGCACCGGCCGCAGCCACTCGGCTGAGCTGCCGTCCGGCGACCCGGCCGCTCGACGTCACCCTGCCGGGTGGTCCGGTTCGTCTTCGAGGTACCGAGGTCTCGCGATGACGCGCCCCGCGATGGCGATCGGCACCGCGGTCGCGAGCAGGAGGAGCAGCGACCACGTCCAGCTTCCCGTCCATTCATGCAGCGCGCCGATGAGCAGCGGCCCCGCCGCGACGAGCAGATAGCCGGTCGACTGCACGAATCCACTGAGCGCGACCGAGCCCGAGTGTGTTCGCGTGCGCAGATTGATGAGCACGAGCGTCAGCGGGAAGATCAGGGTACCGATCCCCGCGAAGACCACCCAGAGCCAGGTCGCGCTGGTCGGCGCGATGAGCAGTCCGGCGTAGCCGAGCACGATCGACACCACGGCGACACCGATCAGCAGCCGCACGCGGCCGTACCGGTCGGCGAGCACCGGCACGACGAGACTGAGAGGCAGCCCCACCGAGGCGAACAGCGCGAGCAGCGCCCCGCTCTCAACGTGGTCGGTACCCGCCACATCGTGCAGCATCGTCGGCAGCCAGGCGAACAGCGCGTACGCGTTCAACGCCGACACCGCGAAGACGGTGGTCAGCGCCCAGGCGAGCGGCGAGCGGGCGGCTCGACGCAGCTGCGACGGCGCGGCCTCCTCCGCCGCGGCGCGCGCGGCACGGCGAGACGGATGCACCAGGAGCGCCACCCACGGGATGAGCGCGAGCAGTGCGATCAGCGCCCACTCCCCGAGCGAGACGCGCCAGTGGGTCGCGCTCGCGACCGGGACAGCGATCAGCGGCGGCAGCATGGTGCTGATCGCCATCGCGGTCGCGTACACCGTGGTCACCAGGCCGATGCGATCCGGGAAGTACCGCTTCACCAGGGGCGGCAACAACACATTCCCGACACCGATCGAGGCGAACGTCACGGCGCTCGCAACCACGAGCCACCACCCGTCGGCTGCAAGCCCGCGGCCCGCGAGCCCGGCCGTCAACGCCGCGAGCGCAACGACGAGCGTGCCCTCGAGCCCGAGCCGCTTCGCAAACACGGGCGTGAAGATCCCGAACACGGCGTAGCACAACGGGGGCAGCATGCCCAGCACGCCGACGACGAACGAGCCGAGCCCGATGTCCGACTCCAACTCGCTGACGATCGGCGAGAGCGACGCGACGGCCGTACGCAGGTTGAACGCGACGAGGACGATACCGATGAGCGCGAGCGTGCGCCCGGCCCACAGCGGGGCCGGTCGACCGGGGCGCCTCACCCGAGGAGCTCTCGGGCGACGTCCACGTCGACGTGCATGCGCTCGATCAGCGCCTCGATGCTGTCGAACGCCACCATGCCGCGGATCCGCTCGACGAACTCCACCTCGACCATGCGGTCGTACAGGTCGAGCTCCCGATCCAGCACGTACGCCTCGACCTGCTTGCGGGGAACGCCCTCGAAGGTGGGGTTGTTGCCCACCGAGATGGCCGCCGGGTACCTCGTGCCGGCGTCGGTGAGCCAGCCCGCATACACGCCGTCGGCCGGGATCAGGCCCTCGGAATCGGGCGAGAGGTTCGCGGTCGGGAAGCCCAGTTCTCGGCCACGCGCTGCACCGTGCACCACGATTCCCGACACGGTCGGCGCATGCCCGAGCAACTCCGACGCCTGGCGCACCTCGCCCGCCGCGAGCAGCTCACGCGCCCAGGTCGACGACGCCCGCCGCTCGCCCTCCGGCCGGACATCGTCGATGATCTCGACCGAGAAACCGTGCTCCCGACCGAGCCGCTCGAGCATCGTGACGTCGCCCGCTCCGCGGGCGCCGAACCGGAAGTCGCTGCCGACGAGGACCGATCTCGCGTCGAGGGTGTCGACGAGGACCCGCTGGACGAACTCGTCCGGCGCGAGTGCTGCGAGGTCGTGGTCGAAGGGCAGCACCAGTGTCGCGTCCAGTCCCGTGGTCGCGAGCAGTCCGAGCTTCTGCCTGAGGCTCATGAGCGCCTCGGGACACCGATCGGGCGCGAGCACCGCGAGCGGATTGCGGTCGAACGTGACGACCACCGAGCGCAGACCATGCGCCTCGGCGACCTGACGCAGCCGCCCGATGACGGCTCGATGCCCCTGGTGCACGCCGTCGAACTTGCCGATCGTCACCGCAGACGGGCCGAAGCCCGCCGGCACCGAGCCGGTGCCCTCGAAGGTTCTCACCGGGCGCCACCCGCGGGTCGATGCTTGGCCAGCCACCACATGCCGAGGACCGGGATCACCAGTGGGATGAACAGATACCCGCGCCCGTACCAGGACCAGACCGTGTCGTGCGGGAACAGCTCGGGAAGCAGGACGCTCATCGTCCCGATGACGAGCACACCCGTGAACTCGAAGACGATCGTCGCCCACGCAACCCGGTACCACGCACGACCTGGCGCAATCAGCGCGACCGTCGCGATGACGTACACGACCGCGGCCAGCGCCGACAGCGCGTACGCCAGGGGCGCCTCGTCGAACTTCTCCACGATCTGCACGAGCGATCGTCCCACCGCGGCCAGTGCGAGGACGCCGTAGACCGCGATGAGCACGCGGCCGATGCCGCTCACCCTGCGGGGCCGACGCGTCTCGGCTGAGGCGTTCACGGGTGCGGAAGTCATGACGTTCGATTCTCTCATTGCGGCTGAATGTCTGGGGGCGATGTGAAAGGCGGTTGAATGTCTGGAGGGAGGTGGGGACGGCGGCTGAGCGGCACCGCGGCCGGCTCAGGCCTCTTGCACGGTCCAGATCTGGAACATCCGGTACACCATCACGGCGACGCCGAGCGCGGCGACGCCGAGGACGACCGTGGACCAGCGGTTCCGCTCGATCAACGCCCAAAAGCCCGCGGCGAGTGGGAGCAGAACGGCGCCGATCAGGTAGACGACGAACTCCAGCACGCTGCCCGTGGGTTCGTTGCCGAACGCGGGTGCCGCGAGCGCGACCACGACCTGGGCGAGTAGCAACGCCTCGACCGCGGCGAGCGCGCCGATGCTCAGGTCGCTCGGCAGCCGGCCGGCCAGCCCCAGTCCGATGCAGAGCAGGCCGGCCAGCACGGCGACCGCGACCTGCACCCAGGTGAACCACTCGATCATGTCGTCTCCACTCCCGCCGGGAACCCCGTGAGGACTTTGAGCGTGTCACCCCGGCGTTCGACGATGGCCACCAGGCGGTCGGCCGCGATCGCCGCGATCGGGGCGCCGTGCGGCGCGCCGCCGGGCGCCGCGACGCGCTTGCCGTGGCCGAGGTCGACGGCAACGGTGTCGTCGACCTCGACGACGGGCAGCGCCTTCCGCGCCGCGTCGGCGGCCCGCATGATCGACGCGGCCACCTCGAGGTCGTCGAGCGCGGACGCATCCGTCACCGCGAAGCCGCCCACGCGTGTGCGCCGAAGCGCCGTCAAATGACCGCCCACGCCGAGTGCGCCACCGAGATCGCGCGCGAGCGCGCGCACATAGGTGCCGGAGGAGACCGCCGCCCGGACGTCCAGGTCGATCCACTCCGACTCACGGCGGACCTCGCACAGTTCGAACTCGGACACCCGTACCCGGCGAGCCGCGAGCTCGACCTTCTCACCGCTGCGCACCCGGTGGTACGCCCGCTTGCCGTCGACCTTGATCGCGCTCACCGAGCTCGGCACCTGCTCGATGTCGCCGGTGAGGTGCTCGATGGCCCGCGTGAGATCGTCCTCGGACAGCGCGGTCAGCGCCTCGGGTGCTGAGCGCGGCAGGGCGTCGCCTTCGGCGTCGTCGGTGGTCGTGCCCCAACCGAGCCGGATGGTCGCCGTGTACTCCTTGTCGAGGCCGACGAGGTAGTGCAGCAACCGCGTGGCATCGTTGACGCCCAGCAGGAGCACACCCGTCGCCATCGGGTCGAGGGTTCCGGCGTGGCCGACCTTCCGGGTGCCAGCGAGCCGACGCACCCGGCTCACGACGTCATGACTGGTGATCCCCTGCGGCTTATCGACGAGAAGGATGCCGCTGATCACCGATCCAGGCTATACCCGCGCGCAGGGCCGGTCCGGCACCACGCGGCCACCCTCCCCTACGCTGGAACGATGCGCATCGGGATCATCGGGGCGGGCGCGCTCGGGGGCATGTTCGCGGCACTGCTCGCACGCGCGGGTCACGATGTCGAGGTCGCGGCGCGCGGCCGCGGACTCGAGGCAATCCGCGAGCATGGCATCCGACTGAGCGGCGGGTACGGCGAGACGGACGCTCGCGTACATGCGGCCGAGCGATTGACGCGTCGCCCCGAGCTCGTGCTCGTGTGCACCAAGGCGCAGGACGCGGAAGCCGCCATCGACGCCAACCGCGAGCTCATCGACGGCGTGACGGTGGTCGTGGTGCAGAACGGCCTCGACGGTGTAGACCTCGCCGCACGTCTCCTTCCGGCTTCGCGCTGTCTCGGCCTGCTCTCGATCATCGCCGCCAACCACACCGAGCCGGGCGCCGTCCACATCACCGCGCCCGCGACGAGCTACCTCGGCGAGGGTGACGGTCCCGTCGCGGCCCAGACCGCCGAGGTCGCAGCGGTGCTCTCCCAGGCGGTTCCGGTGGTCGCCATCCCCGGGTTCCGCGGCGCGCAGTGGACCAAACTCGTGGTGAACATGCTGAACGCCGTGCCGGCGATCGTCGGCCGGAGTGTGCAGGAGGTCGTCGCCGACGCCGCCCTTCGACGTGTGGTCACCGCGTCGATGCGCGAGTGCGTGCGCGTCGGGATCGCACGCGGCGTACGATTCGGCGCCTTGCAGGGCCTCAGCGATCTGCGCCTGCGGGCGTTCGCCGCCGCGCCGCTCGCGGTCGGCCAGCTGCTCCCCCGCCTCATGGCGCGCCGCATGGGCGACATCCCGAACCTCGGTTCGACGCAGCAGAGCATCCGGCGGGGGCAGACGACCGAGATCGACCACCTCAACGGGGCCGTGGTCCGGGAGGCCGCGCTCGCCGGCACTGATGCACCGATCAACCGTGCCCTCGTCGCACTCGTTCACGAGGTCGAGCGCGACGGGTTCCTTCCCGAGTCGCGCGTGCAGGCGCTGGTCCGGCGCTGAGTGCGGCGCGAGACACCGCCGCCGCTCAGACGGGGCGCGGGAGCAGCGGGTCGGTCAGGTCGATGACGAGATCGGCGACCTCGCGCGGGTCGCGCTCGGCGTACGCGAGCACGTCGGCCGGGTCCACCGGGTCGGCGGCGACCGCGACGCGGTAGTCCCATCGGCGCGCCAAGCGGTCGCGGAGCAGGAACCGGCCGTCGACGATGAGGATCGCGTCCTCGGGCCCCGTGACCCATTTGGGCTCAACCCACGCGTCCCGCGCCGGATCGAGCACGCGTGTGACGAACGCGGCTGACCCACCCAGGCGGAACGGCTCGACGAGCGAGCGCATCAGCGCAGCCTCATCGATGCCATGACGGAGATAGCGCTCGGGGGTGTCCGGGCCGTAGGCCGCCTGCGCGGCTCGCGACCGGTGGAAGTCGGCCACGTGCGCACGGAACACCGCGTGATCTCGCTCCGCCAGCACCGCCTGCAGATCATCGGCGAGCGCTGCGTCCCCGGCGCCCGCCGGGCCCGTGACCGCGACGATCATCCGACCGCGGCCGTACCGGACGAGCACCGCGTCAGCGACGCCGCGCAGGACCGCGATCCGGGGAGTCGTCGCCAACCGCATGACCTCACGCTAGTCGCTGGCGTGCGCCTACGCTGAGAGGGATGCTCCCTGCCTCCTCCGCCGCCCCGTCGCCGTTCGCCGACGCCGTCATCCGCTGGTTCGCCGGCGCGGCGCGCCCGCTCCCCTGGAGAGCCGCCGACCGATCGGCCTGGGCCGTGCTCGTCAGCGAGTTCATGCTCCAGCAGACGCAGGTCGCACGCGTGCAGCCGCGTTGGGAGGCCTGGATGTCTCGCTGGCCCACCCCCGCAGCGCTCGCCGCGGAACCGCCGGCCGAAGCCGTTCGCGCGTGGGACCGCCTCGGGTATCCGCGACGGGCGCTCTGGCTGCACCGGGCCGCGACCGAGATCGTCGAGCGCCACGGCGGCCGGGTGCCACGGGACCTGGACGCGCTCCTCGCCCTGCAGGGCGTCGGCCCATACACCGCACGCGCGATCGCCGCCTTCGCGTTCGGAGATCGTCATCCCGTCGTGGACACGAACACCCGACGGGTCATCGCGCGGGCGATCGAGGGCCGCGCGAACGCGGGCGCACCATCGGCGACGCGCGACCTCGTCGCGATGGACGCCCTGCTGCCGCACGACCGTGAGCAGGCCAGGGCGTTCAACGCGGGCGCCATGGAACTGGGCGCCACCGTGTGCACCGCCAGGCAACCGCGCTGCGATGACTGCCCGGTCGCCGCGCTGTGCGCGTGGCGAGCCGCCGGGTATCCCGAACCGACAGAAGCCCGCCCGCGTCGCCAGGCCAGGTTCGAGGGTAGCGACCGTCAGGTGCGCGGACTCGTCATGCGCGAGTTGCGCGCTGCGCACGCACCGGTCGCACGTCGCGAGCTCGCCGCGGTCTGGCCGGATGCGCTGCAGCTCGACCGTGCGATCGCCGGCCTGGTCACGGACGGCCTCGCGGTGAGCCATCCGGATGGGTATACGCTTCCGCAGGCATAGCCCGCGCGCCCGCGAACACCCACGAGACATGATGCCCGGCTGGGTCAGCGGGCTCCGCCGGCCTCCGCGTCGTCGGACAGGTCGGATGCCTCGTCATCGAGCTCGGCCGCGGCATCCTCGTCATCGGTTTCGACGCGTGGCTTTACGTACGGGTCGGCATCGCCCGCGTACTGCGCGTGCTGCGCGACCGCCGCCGCCTCCGCGTCACGCGTGCGCGCCTCGCGCAGCAGCGACTCGATGTGCTCGGCGTTCTCGGGAATCGCGTCGGCGATGAACTCGAGCGTGGGTGTGAGACGCGACGTCAGGTTGCGCCCGACCTCCGTGCGGAGCATCCCGGTCGCCGCCTTGAGCGCGAGCGCCGAGTCGTGGCGCTCCTCCTCCGTGCCGTAGACGGTGTAGAACACCGATGCGTGCTGCAGATCGCCGGTGACACGAACGTCGGTGATCGTCACGAACCCGAGTCTCGGGTCGCGCAATCCCTTGTCGAGTCGCCTCGCGACGATCTCTTTGATGCGGTCGGCCATCTTCCTGGCCCGCTGCGGGTCTGCCATAGTGTGCTCCTTCCGGGGCAAGGTCGGGGGCGGCTGCGCCGCCCCCGACCGCTCCGGTTACGCGCGAGGCTTCTCGCGCATCTCGATCGTCTCGATCTCGTCGCCGACCTGGATGTCGTTGTACTTGCCGAGGCCGATGCCCGCCTCGAAGTCCGTCCGGACCTCGGTGACGTCGTCCTTGAACCGGCGAAGCGACTCGATCGCGAGGTTGTCGCCGACCACGACGCCGTCGCGGATGACCCGCGCCTTGGCGTTTCGCGTGATCGTACCCGACCGCACGATGACACCGGCGATGTTGCCGAACTTCGAGGAACGGAACACCTCGCGGATCTCGGCGACACCCGACTGGACCTCTTCGTACTCGGGCTTGAGCATTCCCTTGAGCGAGGCCTCGATGTCATCGATCGCGTTGTAGATGACGTTGTAGAAGCGCACGTCGACGCCCTCTCGGGCAGCACGCTCGCGCGCCTTCACATCGGGGCGGACATTGAAGCCGATCACGATCGCGTTGTCGATCGTGGCCAGGTCGATGTCCGACTCCGTCACGGCACCCACACCGCGGTGCAGGATGCGCAGCTGCACCGAGTCGTCGACCTCGATCTTCATGAGCGACTCTTCGAGCGCCTCGACGGCACCCGACACGTCACCCTTGATGATGAGGTTGAGCGCCTCGACCTTGCCCTCCTCCAGCGCACGCGTGAAGTCCTCGAGCGAGATCCGCTTGCGAGCCTTCGCGAGCTGCGCGTTGCGCTCGGCGGCCTCGCGCTTCTCGGCGATCTGGCGGGCCGTGCGGTCCTCCTCGGTGACGAGGAAGGTGTCACCGGCGCGCGGCACACTCGACAAACCTTGCACCTGCACCGGACGCGACGGCGTTGCCGCCTGCACCGGGTCGCCGTTCTCGTCGCTCATCGCACGAACGCGACCGTAGGCCGTGCCCGCGACGATCGCGTCGCCGACCTTGAGCGTGCCCGACTGGATGAGCACGGTCGCCACCGCACCGCGGCCCTTGTCGAGCTTCGCCTCGATGGCCACGCCGCGCGCATCCTTGTCGGGGTTGGCACGCAGGTCGAGTCCGGCGTCGGCGGTCAGGAGCACCGCGTCGAGCAGCTCCTGGATGCCGATGTTCTCACGAGCCGACACGTCGACGAACATGACGTCGCCGCCGTACTCCTCGGCCACGAGGCCGAACTCCGTGAGCTGCTGACGCACCTTCGCGGGGTTCGCATCGGGCTTGTCGATCTTGTTCACCGCGACCACGATCGGCACGTTCGCCGACTGCGCGTGGTTCAGCGCCTCGATCGTCTGCGGCATGATCCCGTCATCGGCCGCGACCACGAGGATCGCGATGTCGGTCACCTGCGCACCACGAGCACGCATGGCGGTGAACGCCTCGTGACCCGGCGTGTCGATGAAGGTGATTGCGCGGTCGATTCCCTCGTGCTGGGTGTGGACCTGGTAGGCACCGATGTGCTGGGTGATGCCACCGGCCTCGCCGGCGACCACGTTCGCGTTCCGGATCGCATCCAGCAGTCGCGTCTTCCCGTGGTCGACGTGGCCCATGACGGTCACGACCGGCGGACGGGCCACGAGCACATCGTCGCCCTCGTCCTCGAGCTCCTGGTCGAGGTCGATGTCGAAGCCCTCGAGGAGCTCGCGGTCCTCGTCTTCCGGCGAGACGACCTGGATCTTGTAGCCGAGCTCTTCACCGAGGACCTGGAAGGTCGCCTCGTCGAGCGACTCCGTCGCCGTCGCCATCTCACCGAGGTGGAACAGCACCGTGACGAGCGCGCCCGGGTTCGCGTCGATCTTGTCGGCGAAGTCGGAGATCGACGAGCCGCGACGCAGTCGGATGACCGTGTTGCCGTCACCGCGGGGCACGCTCACGCCGCCGAGCGACGGAGCCTCCCGCATCTCGAACTCTGCCCGCTTCGTCCGCTTCGACTTGCGCGACTTGCTCTTGCCGCCACCGCGGCCGAACGCACCTGCCGTGCCGCCACCGGGACCGCGGCCACGACCGCCGCCACCCGCGGGTCGCGGACCGCCGAAACCACCGCCGGGACGCTGGAAGCCGCCGGCAGCACCGGGACCACCGGGCCGGCCTGCGCCGCCCGGCGCGCCGGGTCGGAAGCCGCCGGGACGCGGCGCACCCGGACGCGGGCCGCCGCCACCGGGGCGACCTGCACCACCGGGGCGCGGCGCACCCGGGCGCGGCGCACCCGGGCGGGGCGCCTGCGGCCGAGGGATGTTGCCGGGCGACGGACGCTGACCCATGCCCTGCGAGCTTGCGAACGGGTTGTTGCCGGGGCGCGGCTGCGCCGGGCGCTGACCCATGCCCTGCGAGCTCGCGAACGGGTTGTTGCCGGGGCGTGAACCGCCGGGCTTCGGGCCCGGGCGCGGCGCACCGGCCGGCTTCGGCGTCGCAGGCTTCACGGCGTCGGCCGCGGGCGCGGCGTCGGGACCAGGCTTCTCGGCTTCCGCCTGGTCGCCCTTGGCCTGCTCGGCCTGTGCTTGCTCAGCCTGGGCCTTCTCGGCTTGCGCCTTCTCGGCCTGTGCCTTCTCGGCGAGCGCACGCTCGGCCTGCGCCTGGCGCTCGGCAACCGACATCGGCGCGTCAGCCGCGGGTGCGGCCTCGGCGGGTGCCTGGGGGCCTGGCTTCGGGCCGGGCTTCGGTGCGGTCGGCCGGCTTGCGCCGGGCTTGGCGGCCGGGGCCGCCTGAGTCTTCGCCCCTGACGCCTCGAGCGCGGCCTTCAGCCGGCGAGCGACGGGGGGTTCGATCGAGGACGACGGGCCCTTGACGTATTCGCCCATTTCCTTGAGCTTCTCGAGGGCGATCTTGCTGTCAACCCCGAGTTCGCTCGCGATCTCGTGTACGCGTGGTTTCGCAGCCACTTCTCTCCTGTTCCGGGTCTGCGCCCGGACAGGGGCAGACCGTAGTTAGTCGGGTCTCATTTCGAGCCGCTCATGAGTGGTCCATTAGCCGTTCAGCCTGTCCTCTACTTCATGGATGTCCAGCTCGCCGTGGACACGGAGCGCCCGCCCGAAGGCGCGTCTCCGATCAGCGAGCCGGAAGCACTCGAGCGCCGGATGCAACCACGCGCCACGACCAGGAAGCACGGCCGACACATCGGTGACGACACGGGATTCTCGGATCACGACCCGCAAGAGTGTGGATCGTGGGGCACGCGCTCGGCAACCGATGCACGTTCTGACGGGTTCCATCCTACACCTCCGTCACGGGCGCTCCGGGACACGCCCGGGATCCGCGCCCGCTCCCGAGCTCACGCCGGGGCTCAGGCCTCGTCGAGCACGGAATCGGGCTGGATGTCGATCTTGGCGCCTGTGAGCTTCGCTGCAAGGCGGGCGTTCTGGCCCTCCTTGCCGATCGCGAGCGACAGCTGGTAGTCCGGCACGAGCGCCCTGACCGCCTTGATCGACTCGTCGATCACGAACGCGCTGGTCACCTTCGCGGGCGAGAGGGCGGATGCGACGAACGTCGCCAGATCGTCGTTCCAGTCGACGATGTCGATCTTCTCGCTGCCGAGCTCCGACGTGACCGCGCGGACCCGCTGACCGAGCTCGCCGAT
>Ga0182737_1000846_pt1 | contig 35586 bp, 28 predicted proteins | sample eDN5th30CBELigOP_FD_128878 | JGI IMG/M metagenome (GOLD analysis project Ga0182737, IMG submission 128878) | Enriched Organic Plus compost microbial communities from Emeryville, California, USA - eDNA 5th pass 30_C BE-Lig OP (version 2) (version 2) ... | reverse complement strand
TGGTCGACGCCCGCAGCGGCGACCGCGCCACCCAGGAAGCGGCCACCCGCGGCGCGCTGCTGAAGCTGCTCGACCGCGTCTCCAGCCTCGACGACGACCGCATCCTGCGCGGCTTCATCGGCGCGATCGACGCCACCCTGCGCACCAGCTACTTCCAGGCCGGCGCCGACGGCAACCCGCCGCCGACGATCAGCTTCAAGTTCGATTCGGCGCAGGTCCCGGACCTGCCCAAGCCGCGCCCGTACCGCGAGATCTTCGTCTACGGCCCGCGCGTGGAAGGCGTGCACCTGCGCTTCGGCCCGGTGGCCCGCGGCGGCCTGCGCTGGTCCGACCGCCGCGAGGACTTCCGCACCGAGGTGCTGGGCCTGGTCAAGGCGCAGATGGTGAAGAACACCGTGATCGTGCCGGTCGGCGCGAAGGGCGGCTTCTTCGTCAAGCAGCCGCCGGCCTCCGGCGACCGCGACGCGGTGCTGGCGGAGGGCATCGCCTGCTACAAGCTGTTCATCCAGGGCCTGCTGGACATCACCGACAACATCGTCGGCGGCAGGATCGTGCCGCCGCGCGACGTGGTCCGCCACGACCAGGACGACCCGTACCTGGTGGTCGCCGCGGACAAGGGCACCGCGACCTTCTCCGACATCGCCAACGGCCTGGCCATCGCCCACGGCTTCTGGCTGGGCGATGCGTTCGCCTCCGGCGGCTCGGTCGGCTACGACCACAAGGGCATGGGCATTACCGCCCGCGGCGCGTGGGAGTCGGTCAAGCGCCACTTCCGCGCCTTGGGCCGCGACTGCCAGAGCGAGGACTTCACCTGCGTCGGCATCGGCGACATGTCCGGCGACGTGTTCGGCAACGGCATGCTGCTGTCGAAGCACATCCGCCTGGTCGCCGCGTTCGACCACCGCCACATCTTCCTGGACCCGGATCCGGATGCGGCGACCTCGTTCGCCGAGCGCGAGCGCCTGTTCAAGCTGCCGCGTTCCAGCTGGGCCGACTACGACGCGAAGCTCATCAGCAAGGGCGGCGGCATCTATCCGCGCAGCGCCAAGGCGATCGAGATCACCCCGCAGGTCCGCGCCGCGCTGGGCCTGGAGGAGGGCGTCAAGTCGCTGTCCCCGAACGAGTTGATGAGCGCCATCCTCAAGGCGCCGGTCGACCTGCTGTGGAACGGCGGCATCGGCACCTACGTCAAGGCCTCCACCGAGCAGAACTCCGATGTCGGCGACCGCGCCAACAACGCGCTGCGCGTCAACGGCGGCCAGCTGCGCTGCCGGATCGTGGGCGAGGGCGGCAACCTGGGCATGACCCAGCTCGGCCGCATCGAGGCCGCGCAGGCCGGCGTGCTGCTCAACACCGACTTCATCGACAACTCCGCCGGCGTGGACACCTCCGACCATGAGGTGAACATCAAGATCCTGCTCAACGAGGTCGTCGCGCAGAAGAAGCTGACGGTGCCGGCGCGCAACAAGCTGCTGGCCTCGATGACCGACGAGGTCGCCCGCCTGGTGCTGTTCGACAACTACCGCCAGAACCAGGCGCTGAGCCTGATGGAGCGGATGAGCGTCAAGCGCCTGGGCTCCAAGCAGCACTTCATCCGCACCCTCGAGGCGCAGGGCCTGCTCGACCGCCAGATCGAGTTCCTGCCTTCGGACGCGGAGCTGTCGGCGCGCAAGGCACGCGGCCAGGGCCTGACCCGTCCGGAGCTGGCGGTGCTGCTGTCGTACTCCAAGCTGGTCGCGTTCCAGCAGCTGCTGGACTCGGATATCCCCGAGGACCCGTACCTGTCCAAGGAGCTGCAGCGCTACTTCCCGGTGCCGCTGCAGAAGAAGTACGCGCCGCAGATGGAGAAGCACCGCCTGAAGCGCGAGATCATCGCCACCGCGGTGACCAACCAGACCATCAACCGGATGGGCGCGACCTTCCTGCTGCGCATGCAGGAGGACACCGGCCGCAGCCCGGCCGAGGTGGCCAAGGCCTACACCATCAGCCGCGAGGTGCTGGGCGCGCGCGACCTGTGGACCCAGATCGACGCGCTCGACGGCAAGCTGCCGGAGGCCTCGCAGATCGACGCCCTGCAGGTGATCTGGAGCCTGCAGCGCTCGTTCGTGCGCTGGCTGCTCAACCGTCCCGGCCCGATGCCGAGCATCACCGAGGCGGTGGAGCGCTACCACGACCCGTTCAACGACATCCGCGAGGCGTCCGGGGTGCTGCCCGACTCGCAGCGCCCGGCCTACGAGGCCTCGCTGCGCGAGTGGCGCGACAAGGGCATGCCGCCGAAGCTGGCCCAGCAGCTCTCCGAGCTGCCGTACCTGGAGCCGGCGTTCGACATCATCGAGCTGGCCCGCTCGCGCAAGCTCAAGCCGGTGGACGTCTCGCGCGTGCACTTCCGCCTGGGCGACGCGCTGGGCCTGCCGTGGCTGTTCGAGCAGATCGACGCGCTGGCGGTGGACGGCCGCTGGCACGCGGTCGCCCGCGGCGTGATGCGCGACGAGCTGGCCGCGCACCATCGCGCGCTCGCCGGCCAGGCGATCGCGCTGCCGGGCGCGGATGCCGACGCCAAGGTCCGCCACTGGCTGGAGCGCGACGACGCGGCCCTGCGTTTCACCCTGGGCATGCTGTCGGAGCTGTCGGCGCAGAAGACGCTCGACTATCCGACCCTGTCGGTGGCCGTGCAGAAGCTGGGCCAGCTGGCCGCCCGCGGCTGAGCCCTCGGCGGGTCGCCGGAGCACCGGCGCCCCGTGTCATGCCCGCCATCGCCGCCACGGCGGCGATGACCGGCCCCGCGTCGCCCCCCGGGCAGCGCGGGGCCCGCTGGGGTTATGCTCGCGTGCCGGATGCAGTACCGCGCATGGAGACCCCGATGAGCGTCAGCCCCCGCATCGCCTTCCTGGCCAGCACCGCGCCCAACGCCCAGGAGGCGCTGGCGACGATGGTCGCGCGCCATGGCCAGCATGCGCCGGAAGAGGCCGACGTGATCTGCTCGCTGGGCGGCGACGGCTTCATGCTGCAGACCCTCCACCGCCACGGCGGACTGGGCAAGCCGGTGTACGGGATGAAGCTCGGCACCGTGGGCTTCCTGATGAACCACTTCCACCCGGACGACCTGCTCGAGCGCCTCGCCCAGGCCGAGCCGGCCAAGCTGCGCCCGCTGGAAATGCTGGCCCAGACCGAATCCGGCAGCAGCGTCGGTTCGCTGGCCTACAACGAGGTCTCGCTGCTGCGGCAGACCCGGCAGGCGGCGCACATCCGCATCCATCTCAACGGCCAGGCCCGTCTGGACGAGCTGATCTGCGACGGCGTCATGGTCGCCACGCCCGCGGGCAGCACCGCGTACAACTTCTCCGCGCACGGCCCGATCCTTCCGCTGGGTTCGCACACCATCGCGCTCACCCCGATCGCCGCGTTCCGCCCGCGGCGCTGGCGCGGCGCGATCCTCAAGGCCGACACCGAAGTCCGCTTCGAGGTGCTGGATCCATACAAGCGCCCGGTCAGCGTCACCGCCGATTCGCACGAGACGCGCGACGTGGTCGAAGTGGTGATCCGCGAATCGACCGACCGGACTGTGACGCTGTTGTTCGATCCGGAACACAACCTCGAAGAACGTATCCTCAGCGAGCAGTTCGTGGTATGAAGTGCGCGCCCGGAAGCGGTTTTGCCGCGTCCGGGGCCGGCTGAAACCTGGGTTTCCCGGCCGGCGTACAACCTGGGGTCGAGACAACGGAAGGGGAGGGGTCCCGTGAAGTTGCGCTTGTTGTTCCTGCTCTGCGTCTTGCCGGCGCAGGCTTTCGCGGCGTGCTTGTTCACCAGCAACATGACGCCGTTTCCGGTGGTCCATCCGTCGCTGATGGACAATCCATCCATCCCGCCGCCGGAGATCGAGGCCACCAGCGTCATCCGCGGCGCCGGTGGCGGCGCCAGCTGCGATGCGCTGGGCTTCCTGTCGGTGCAGATCAAGTGGCCGCGCGGTACCGGCTACGACCTGGACGAGATCGGTTTCGAGTACCGCGTGGTGGACGGCCAGGCTCCGGAGGGATTGATCCCCGAGGGCGTGGTGGCCTCGCCGGTCAGCGGACGCAAGGCCGAGCACCAGTTCACCTGGGAGGACTTGCCGCCGCAGCAGCAGCGCCCGATGCGCCTGGTCCTGGAGGTGCGCGCGGTCACGCGCGACAGCCAGCGCGGCGCGCCGGTGCGGGTGGCGGTGACGCAGTAACGGGAGCCGGTCGACAGGCGAGCACCGTCGCCGCGCATGCACGATAATCAGCGCATGGCCCGACCCGACGACAACGCCCCACGCCTGCTCACCATCGCGGTCACCTCGCGGGCGCTGTTCGACCTGGAGGAAAGCCACGCGCTGTTCGAGCGCGAGGGACTGGAAGCCTATGCCGAGTACCAGCGCCAGCTCGAGGACCAGGTCCTCGACCCGGGCGTCGCCTTCCCGGTGGTGCGCAAGCTGCTCGCGTTGAACCGGCGGCTGCCGCCGGACGTGCCGCGGGTCGAGGTGATCCTGCTGTCGCGCAACTCGGCCGACACCGGGCTGCGCATCTTCAATTCGATCCAGCACCACGGCCTGCACATCGTCCGTGCGGTCTTCACCTCCGGCGAGCCGACCTGGCCCTACGTGGCGCCGTTCAAGACCGACCTGTTCCTCTCGGCCAATCCCGAATCGGTGCGCCGCTCGCTGCAGCACGGGGTTGCCGCGGCGACCATCCTGCCGGCGCGCGCGGTGGACGCGCCACGCGACCAGCTGCGCATCGCCTTCGACGGCGACGCGGTGATCTTCAGCGACGAGAGCGAGCGCATCTCGCGCGAACAGGGCGTGGAGGCGTTCGGCGCGCACGAGCGCGAGCGCGCACGCGAACCGCTGTCCGGCGGCCCGTTCCGCGGCTTCCTCTCGGCGCTGCACGAGCTGCAGGCGGCGTTCCCGCCGGGCGAGGACGCGCCGATCCGCACCGCCCTGGTCACCGCGCGCTCGGCGCCGGCGCACGAGCGGGTGATCCGCACGCTGCGTGAATGGGGCGTGCGCCTGGACGAGGCGCTGTTCCTGGGTGGACGCGACAAGGGGCCGTTCCTGGCCGCGTTCGGGGCCGACATCTTCTTCGACGACTCCACGCACAACATCGACAGCGCCCGCCTGCACGTCGCCGCCGGCCACGTGCCGCACGGCGTGGCCAACCCGGACTGAGCAGTCGCCCGCGCCTCAGCCGGCCTGCAGCCAGCGCGCCGCGGCGCGTCCGGCACGCAGGCCGCTGGCGAAGCAGGCGGTGAGCAGGTAACCGCCGGTCGGCGCTTCCCAGTCCAGCATCTCGCCGGCGCAGAACACACCCGGGCGGGCCTTCGCCATCAGGTCCGCATCCAGCGCTTCCAGGCGCACGCCACCGCCGGTGCTGATCGCCTCGTCCATCGGCCGCGGGCGCAGCAGGCGCAGCGGCAGGCGCTTGAGCGTGGCTGCCAAGCGCGCCACGTCGGCGAGGGCCGCCGGCTCCAGGACTTCGCGCAGCAGCGCCGCCTTGACCCCGTCCACGCCGGCCTGGCGGCGCAGGTGTTCGCTGAGGCTGCGGCCGTTGCGCGGCTTCGCCAGCTCGCGATGCAGGCGTGCCAGGTCGCGACCGGGCACCAGGTCCAGCCACAGCGTGGCCGGGCCTTCGCGGGCGATGGCCTCGCGCAGCGGCACCGACAGCGCGTAGACCAGGCTGCCTTCGATGCCCGTGGCGGTAGCCACGCATTCGCCCTGCAGCGCGTGCTCGTGGCCATCGGCATCGTGCCAGCGGGCGATGACCGGCTTGATCGGCGCGCCGGCGTGGCGGCTGGCGAAATGTTCGCTCCAGCCGACGTCGAAACCGCAGTTGGACGGCACCAGTGGCGCCACGTCCACGCCCTGCGCTTGCAGCGCCGGCACCCAGGCGCCATCGGAACCGAGCTGCGGCCAGCTGCCGCCACCCAGGGCCAGCACGGTCACGCCGGCGCGGAAGCCGCGTTCGCCTTCCGCTGTGTCGAAGCGCAGCGCGCCGTCGTCATCCCAGCCCAGCCAGCGGTGCTGCACGTGGAAGCGCACGCCCTGGTCCTTGAGCCGGCGCACCCACCCGCGCAACAGCGGGGCGGCCTTGCGGTCCAGCGGGAATACGCGGTCGGAGGTGCCGACGTAGGTGTCCACGCCGAGGCCGCGCGCCCATTCGCGCAGTTCGTCCGCACCGAAGTCGCGCAGCCATGCGGTCACTTCGACTTCGCGCGCGCCATAGCGCCGGGCGAAGCCGGGCATGGGCTCGGCGTGGGTCAGGTTGAGGCCGCCCTTGCCGGCGATCAGGAACTTGCGACCGACCGAGCCCTTGGCCTCGAACAGATCAACTTCGATGCCGGCGGCACGCGCGGTTTCGGCGGCCATCAGGCCGGCGGGGCCGCCGCCGATGACGGCCAGGCCAGGCAGTTCGCTTGCGGGAGACGACATGGCCGGATCAGTGCGGCTTGACGTCCAGCAGCTCGACCTCGAACACCAGCGAGGCGTTCGGCGGGATCACCCGGCCGGCGCCGCGGCGGCCGTAGCCGTAATCGGAAGGGATGAGCAGGGTGCGCTTGCCGCCGACGCGCATGCCGGCCACGCCGTCGTCCCAGCCGCGGATCACCTGGCCGGCGCCGAGCAGGAAGGTGAACGGTTCGCCGCGGTCGCGGGAGCTGTCGAACTTGCGGCCGCGCTGGTCCGGGGCGTTTTCGTCGTAGAGCCAGCCGGTGTAGTGCACGGTGACGTCGCTGCCGCTGGTGGCGGTCGCGCCGTCGCCGACCTGGTCGTCGATCCGCTGCAGTCCGGCGACGCTGCCGCCAGGCGGGATCCCCGGCTCGCCCGCGCAACCGGCCAGGAACAGGAGGGACGAGAGCATGAAGAGGATCAGGCGGCGCATGGCGGGCAGGGCAGGGCAGGGCAGTCGGGGCGGCAAGGGTAACCGATGCGGCCTGGCCGCCCGCCGTATCATGCGCGCATGGCGAAGCTTCTATTCCCCCTGCGCAACGTGCCCGAGGACGAGGCCGACGAAGTCCGCGCCCTGCTGACCCGGCACGGCGTGGACTGGTACGAGACCCGGCCCGGTCCCTGGGGGATTTCCGCCGGCGGCCTCTGGCTGCGCGACGCGGCGGCCCATGCGGAGGCGCGGCGCCTGCTCGACGAGTACCAGCAGGCGCGCCGCGAGCGGGTCCGCGAGGAGATCCGCGAACACGGCCAGCCCGGCTTCTTCGACCTGCTGCGCGAACGCCCCGGCTACGTCCTGCCACGCCTGCTGGCGATGATCGCCATTCTCGCGCTGATGCTGGCGCTGCCCTGGCTGCTGCTGCGCTGAACCAGTCCGGGGCAGGCGGTGGAGGCGGCCGCCTACAATAGGCGGATGCTGAACGTTGCCGCCTATCATTTTTTCGCCGTGGACGATCCGGCGGAGCTGGCCCGCGCCCTGCGCGAGGCCGCCACCGCAGCCGACCTCAAGGGCTCGATCCTGGTCGCCCCGGAGGGCCTCAACCTGTTCCTCGCCGGCGAGGACGCGCCCCTGCGCGGATTCATGGAGATGCTCGCCGGGCTGCCCGGCGTGGAAGGCCTGCAGGCCAAGTACAGCCACAGCAGCCGTGCCCCGTTCGGCCGGCTGCGGGTCAAGGTGAAGCCTGAGATCATCAGCTTCCGCCGCCCGCAGGCCACGCCACTGGCCACCGGCGAACGCGCGCCGGCAGTGGACCCGCCAACCCTGGCCCGCTGGCTGGGGCAGGGCGGCCGCGACGACCATGGCAGGCCGGTGGTGCTGCTCGACACCCGCAACGCCCAGGAAGTGGAGTACGGCACTTTCGCCGGCGCGCTGACCCTGCCGATCACCCGCTTCACCGAGCTGCCCGCCGCCCTGGAGCCGCACCGCGAGGCGCTGCGCGACGCCACCGTGGTCAGCTTCTGCACCGGTGGCATCCGCTGCGAGAAGGCGGCGCTGTGGATGCGCCAGGACGGCATGGACAACGTGCTGCAGCTGGATGGCGGGATCCTTGGCTACTTCGAGCAGGTCGGCGGGCTCGGCTACGAGGGCCGCTGCTTCGTGTTCGACGAACGGGTGGCACTGGACCCGGCCCTGCGTCCGCTGGCCGACTGAGGCGCCGGGCGTCGGTGCCGCCGCTTCCTGAAAAATCTTTCACGGAAGGCTTGCGCGGGGCGGAAAGCCTGAATACAATTTCGCTCCTCAGCTTCGTGGGGCCATAGCTCAGCTGGGAGAGCGCTTGCATGGCATGCAAGAGGTCGCCGGTTCGATCCCGGCTGGCTCCACCAACTCTTCGTCATCCGACGCGGGTTGCGCCAGTTCCAAGTCCCCATCGTCTAGAGGCCTAGGACATTACCCTTTCACGGTAGCGACCGGGGTTCGAATCCCCGTGGGGACGCCATCTACACCACCAAGGGCTGCCGCAAGGCGGCCCTTGGTGTTTCTGCGCCTGGCGGAGCGGCACGCGGTGCAAGCGTCGCATCGACCGGTCTCCCGGGCGATACGCGCGCCCGAGTCGGGCCTTTCCCCGTCCGGCGACCGGCACCCGATGGAATGCGTGCCGTGTCTGCACTCGTGCCGCGCATGGCTGCCTGCCGCATGGCGACGCTTCACGCGTGGGGCGATGTCACGCCCGCGACTTGCATCGCTCCTGATCCGGACCATCCGGCCATCATCCCGCCGGGCTGCCGTTGCTGCCGGTCATCCGGACCGGATGACGGATGCGATTCTTCGCCGGGATCGAGCGGTGGTGTGAAAAAAGAAAACATCGCGCGCTTACCCCCTGTTTTCCTGACCCCGGCTTCCTATACAATCTCGCGCCTCAGCTTCGTGGGGCCATAGCTCAGCTGGGAGAGCGCTTGCATGGCATGCAAGAGGTCGCCGGTTCGATCCCGGCTGGCTCCACCAACTCCTCGTCTCCCGACGCGGGTTGCGACCGATCAAGTCCCCATCGTCTAGAGGCCTAGGACACTACCCTTTCACGGTAGCGACCGGGGTTCGAATCCCCGTGGGGACGCCATCTGCACCACCAGGGGCTGCCGCAAGGCAGCCCCTGGTGTTTCTGCGTGTGCTGCATCCGCAGCCACTACATGCATCGCCCGCGCACGTGGTGCGCGGCCACGCCCCCGGCGTGGCCAACGCGGCCGATCGGGAAGCCCTCAATCCAGCGAGGACTTGCCGAAGCGCAGGCGCAACGCGTTGCCGACCACCGACACCGAGCTGAGGCTCATCGCCAGCGCCGCCAGCATCGGCGACATCACCATGCCGGTGAACGGGTACAGCACGCCCGCCGCGACCGGCACGCCCAGCGCGTTGTAGAGCAGGGCGAAGCCGAGGTTCTGGCGCATGTTGCGGACGGTGGCGCGCGATACGCCGATGGCGTCGGCGATGCCGCGCAGGTCGCCGCGGACCAGGGTCACCTGCGCGCTGGACATGGCCACGTCGGTGCCGGTGCCCATGGCGATGCCGACGTCCGCCGCGGCCAGCGCGGGCGCATCGTTGATGCCGTCGCCGGCCATCGCCACGCGCCGGCCTTCGCGCTGCAGGCGCGAGACCAGTTCGACCTTGGCGGCCGGAGTCATCTCGCCATGCGCCTCGTCGATGCCCAGGCGCGCGGCGGTCCAGCGCACCGTGGCCTCGCCGTCGCCGCTGGCGACGATGACGCGCAGGCCGGCCGCGTGGAGGCGCCCGATTGCCGCGGCGGTGGTGTCCTTGATCGTGTCGGCGACCGCGAACAGGCCTGCCGGCGCGCCGTCGATGGCCAGGAACACGACGCTGGCGCCTTCGCCGCGCAGGATTCCGGCGCGGGCCTGCAGGGCCTGCACGTCCACGCCGGCGTCGCGCATCAGCGCCGAAGAACCGAGCAGCAGCATCGCGCCATCGACGCGGCCGCGCACGCCGGCGCCGGTATCCGCCTCGAACTCCTGCGCCGGCAGCAGGGCGATGCCGCGACGCCGCGCCTCGGCGAGGATGGCGGCGGCAAGCGGATGCTCGCTGCCGGCCTCCAGGCTGGCGGCCAGCTGCAGCACGCGCTCATCCGTATGCGGTGCCATGGCGACGAGTTCGCGGAACGCCGGCCTGCCTTCGGTGAGCGTGCCGGTCTTGTCGACCACTACCGTGTCCACCTGCTGCAGGCGCTCCAGCGCCTCGGCATCGCGGAACAGCACGCCCATCCGCGCCGCACGCCCAGTGGCGACCATCACCGACATCGGCGTGGCCAGGCCCAGCGCGCAGGGGCAGGCGATGATCAGCACCGAGACGGCGCTGAGGATGGCGCGGCTCCAGGCCGGGTCAGGTCCGAACAGGCCCCAGGCCAGCAGGCTGGCCACGGCCACGACGACCACGCCCAGCACGAACCAGCGCGCCACGCGGTCGGCCAGCTTCTGCATCGGCGCGCGCGAACGCTGTGCTTGCGCCACCAGCTGCACGATGCGCGCGAGCACCGTATCCGCGCCGACGCGCGTCGCGCGCACAACCAGCGCGCCGTTGCCATTGAGGGTGGCGGCGACCACGGCATCGCCCGGCGCCTTGGCCACCGGCATCGGTTCGCCGCTGAGCATGGATTCGTCGACATGCGAGCGGCCTTCCAGCACCACCGCGTCGACCGGCACCTTCTCGCCCGGGCGCACGCGCAGGCGGTCGCCCGGTTGCACCTGGTCGACCGGAACGTCTTCCTCGTCGCCGTCGTCGCGCAGGCGACGCGCGGTGGCCGGCGCGAGTTGCAGCAGCGAGCGCAGCGCCGAGGAAGTGCGCGAGCGTGCGCCCAGTTCCAGCAGCTGGCCGAGCAGGGTGAGGGTGACGATGGTCGCGGCGGCCTCGAAGTAGACGCCGGCACGACCGTGCTCGTGGAACGCGGCCGGGAACCAGCCGGGGAACAGCGTGGCGACGATGCTGTAGCCGTACGCGGCCAGCACGCCGGTTCCGATCAGCGTCCACATGTTCGGGTTGCGCGTGGCCAGCGACGTGGCCCAGCGCTGCAGGAACGGCCAGCCGCACCACAACACCACCGGCGTGGCCATCACCAGCTCGATCCAGCTGCGCGTCGCGGCGCCGACGCCGGGCAGCAGCTGGTGGCCCCACATCGCCAGCAGCATGGTCGCCGCGGTCAGCGGCAGCGAGACGATGAAACGGCGGCGGAAGTCCGTGCGTTCCGGGTTCCCGCCTTCGTCGAGCGAGGGCATCATCGGTTCCAGCGCCATGCCACAGATGGGGCAGGTGCCGGGGCCCTCGCGCACGATCTCCGGATCCATCGGGCAGGTGTAGAGCGTGCCCGCCGGCGCCGGTTCCGGCGCAGGGGCCGGCTTTTCGCCGGTGTAGCGCGCCGGATCGGCCAGGAAGCGTTCGCGGCAGCGCGCCGCGCAGAAGTACCAGGTGCGACCGCCGTGCTCGGCGTGGTGCGGGGTGCGCTCCGGGTCCACGCTCATGCCGCAGACCGGGTCGATCTCGCGGCGCCCTGCATGCGGGGCAGCCGGCGTCGCCGCAGATGCCGGCGTGACGGTTTCGTGGGCCTTCGAAGCGCCGTGGTGGCAGCAGCCGCTGCGGGCAGGGGAGGGTGACGCGTCGTGGCCGTTCATCCGCGCTCTCCGGCCAGGGCGGACATGATCGGGCATTCGCTCAGCGCGCCGTGCCCGGGGCAGGCCGCGACCAGTTCCTGCAGCGCGTCGCGGACCCGCTGCAGTTCCTCGATGCGCTGTTCGATCAGCTGCAGCTTCTCGCGCGCGGTGGCGCGGACCGCCGCCATGTCGCCGCTGCGGTTGTCGCTGAGCGCGAGCAGGCCACGGATCTCGTCCAGACCGAAGCCCAGCTCCTTGGCGCGGCGGATGAAGTGCAGCCGGCGCACGTCGTCGGGGCCGTACTCGCGGTAGCCGTTGGCAGAGCGACGCGGAGGCGGGAGCACCTGCTCGCGCTCGTAATAGCGGATGGTGTCGATGGCGACCTGGGTCTGCCGGGCAAGCTGGCCGATGTTCATGGCGCACCCTGGGAGGATGGGGTGCCCATTGTGATCCCTGGACCTTGGTCAAGAGTCAAGGGTCTGAGCATCCACTGCATCAACTTGAAGTAGTTACTTTAACAATTTGTTTTTATTCGACTAATTTCTTGCGGGTCGCGCCCCGACCCTGAATTCCTGCCGCTGACACCGGTGGGAGGTGCGTGCCCAACCAGCCGCAGATGGCGGCCGCACCCTTCATTCGCACTTAACGGGCCGCGTACGCAGCATGGGCGCCCGCCCGCCCGGGCCGGTGCCAGAGGGGAGCGAGCCATGGCCTCCGATATCAAGATCTCCAGGCGCCACTCGGCTACATGATCAGACACCTTCGCGATCCATGCCGGACATTCTCGGCCCAGCTACCGTGGGGTCGAGGCATAGGGAAATTGTGTAACCCCTTTTCCTGCGACTACCCTAGGCGCATGTCCACCCGCGGCCGCTATCCCCTGCCACGCTTACTGCGCGCTTTCGCGTTACTGGCGCTCGTGGTCAGCCTACTGGCGCGCCCGCTGGCGATCGTCGCTTGCGACATCGAGGATTCCCGCAGGATCGTCGCGGCCGAGCAGGAAGTCTCCACGGATTCCGCGACCCAAGACGCGGGCGGCGATTGCTGCGCCAACGCGGCCTGCGGCGAATGCTGTGCGCCCGCGCCGCTGGTCGCGCCGACAATGGCACGCCTCGCCGCCTATGTGCCGATGCCGCCGCAAGCGCTTCCCGAACCGCGTGGTCGACTCGAACCGGCGGCCTACCCGGTGAGTTCCCGTCCTCCGATCTACGTCTGACGCTTCGCGCCGGCGCTGCCGGCATTCGACCGTCTTTCGTTCTTCGGAGATTTCCCCATGTGGTTGCGCCCGGCGGCGTTCGTCGCCCTGGCGCTTGCCTGGTGCGGTTCCGCATCGGCGCAGGCGCCGCAGAGATTGACCCTGGACGACGCCTTCGCGCGCGTCGCCGATACCCACCCCGAGCTGCGCCTGTACGGCGTCCGTCGCGAGGGACTGTCCGCCGGGCTCGACGCGGCGGCCCTGCGTCCGCCGCTGGTCGCGGGCGTGCAGGTCGAGAACGCCTTCGGCAACGGCCAGACCCGTGGCCTCGACGCCGCCGAGCTGACCCTGACGCTCGCATCGGTCATCGAACGCGGCGGCAAGCTCGATGCACGTCGCACGCTGGCGCAGAGCCGGATCGACGCACTGGCGGTCGAACGCGAAACGACCCGCCTCGACCTGCTGGCCGAAGTCGCGCGTCGCTACCTCGCGGTGGCGGCAGCGCGCCAACGCCGCGCCATCGCCGACACCGATATCGCCCAGCGCCAACGCACCGTCGCCGCCGCGCGCCAGCGTCTGCAGGCCGGCGCTTCCCCCGAGTCGGTGTTGCTGACCGCACAGGCAGCGCTCGCACGCGCCGAACTTGAACGCGCACGCGGCGAACAGGACGAACGCGCCGCACGCCACCACTTGGCGGCATTGTGGGGCGAGCGTTCGCCGACGTTCGACGTCGCGGAGACCGACCCGACCGCGTTGCCGGACATCGACGACGTTGAAGCCCTGGCCTCGCTGCTCGACGCCACACCCGAACTCGCCCGGTTCGCCGGCGAGCAGCGCATCCGCGAAGCGCGATTGCAACTGGCGCGCTCCGAATCGAAGCCGGACCTCGACTGGCAGCTCGGCGTACGCCGGCTCGAAGCCAGCGGCGACACCGCGTTGGTCGGCAGCCTGTCGATGCCGCTGGGCGCAGCGCGCCGTGCCAAGCCCGCGATCCGCGAGGCCGAGGCGGAGCTGGCCATGCTGGGGATCGAGCGCGAGGCCCGGGATATTTCGCTGTATTCGACGCTGGTCGAAGCGCATGGCCGCTACCGCCTGGCGCAACTGGAAGTCCAGCGCCTGCGCGACGACGTCCTACCCCGGCTCGCCAAGGCCGAGTCCGCCGCCGAACGCGCCTACCGCGGCGGCGCGATCAGCTACCTCGAATGGGCTCAACTGCAATCCGAGCACACCGCCGCACACCGGCAGCAACTCGACGCCGCGCTCGACGCCCAACGCGCCCTCATCGAAATCCAGCGGCTCACCGGCCGGTCTTTCATTGCCGGTTCGGGCGCTTCCACGCAAGGAAGTTCCCCGTGAAAGCCCGTCATCTGATTTTCCTGTTCGTACTGGCGCTCCCGCTGGCCGCCTGCGGCGGCAACGCCGGAACCGAGCCAAGCCACGAAGAAAGCGCCGGCGGGCACGCCGAATCCGGCCACGACACTGGGCACGGCGACGAGGCGGAAGCCGGCACCGTGATCGAGGCCGCCATCGCGGAGGCCTCCGGCATCCGCGTCGCGCCTGCCGGTCCCGGCGTCATCGCCGACGAGCACGAGGTGCAGGGCCTGCTGACGCCGGTGGAAGGGCGCATCGCGAAAGTGACGGCGCGCTTCCCCGGGCCGATTCGCCGCCTTGCCGCCAACGTCGGCGACCGTGTCGTCGCGGGCCAGGCGCTCGCGGTGATCGAAAGCAACCTCAGCCTGACCAACTACACGGTAACCTCGCCGATCGCCGGCGTGGTGCTGGAGCGCAACGCCGCAGTGGGCGCGGTCGCGGGCGAAGGCATGCCGCTGTTCGAGGTGGCCGACCTGTCCTCGCTGTGGGTGGACCTGCACGTGTTCGGCTTCGACGCGCAGCACATCACCGCCGGCGTGCCGGTGACGGTGACGCGGCTGAGCGACGGCGCGAACGCGCAGACGCGCCTGGAACGCGTGCTGCCCAGCACCGCGACCGCCAGCCAGAGCACGGTCGCCCGCGCCACCATCGCCAACGACGACGGCCTGTGGCGGCCGGGCTCGGCGGTGCGCGCGCGGATCGCGGTCGCCCACAGCGAGGCCGCGCTGGTCGTGCCGCTGAGTGCGCTGCAGACCGACGAAGGCAACCGCGACGTGGTCTACGTGCGCGCAGGCGACCGCTACGAGGAACGCCCGGTCACGCTCGACCGCCGCGACGCGCGGCACGTCGAGGTGACGGCGGGCCTGCGCGCCGGCGAGCAGGTGGTGGTCGAGCAAAGCTTCCTGGTCAAGGCGGACATCGGAAAGTCCGCCGCCGAGCACGAGCACTGAGGCCCGGCCATGCTCGAGAACATCATCGCCTTCTCCATCCGCCATCGCTGGATGATGCTGCTGCTGACCCTGGCCCTGGTCGGGATCGGCGCGTGGAGCTTCACCCGGCTTTCGATCGATGCCACGCCCGACATCACCAACGTGCAGGTGCAGGTCAACACCGTGACGCCCGGCTACTCGCCGCTGGAGTCCGAGCAGCGGGTGACCTTTCCCATCGAGACCGCGCTCGCCGGCCTGCCCGGCCTAGACTACACGCGCTCGATCTCGCGCTACGGCCTGTCGCAGGTGACGGTGGCGTTCAAGGACGGCACCGACATCTTCTTCGCCCGCCAGCAGGTCGCCGAACGCCTGCAGGAAGCACGCGCGCAGTTGCCCGAAGGGCTGGAGCCGGCGATGGGTCCCATCGCCACCGGCATGGGCGAGATCTTCATGTACACGGTCGATGCCGCGCCGGACGCGCGCAAGGCCGACGGCAGCCGCTACACGCCGACCGACCTGCGCACGCTGCACGACTGGGTGATCCGCCCGCAGTTGCGCAACGTGCCCGGCGTGACCGAGGTGAACGCGATCGGCGGCTACAAGCGGCAGATCCACATCACGCCCGACCCGGTGAAGCTGCGTGCGCTGGGCTTCACCCTGCAGGACGTGGTCGCGGCGGTGGAGGCCAACAACCGCAACGTCGGCGCCGGCTACATCGAGCGCAACGGCGAGCAGTTGCTGGTGCGCGTGCCCGGCCAGGTCAGCGATGCGCAGCAGCTCGGCCTGATCGTGCTCGACCGCCGCGGCGGCGTGCCGATCCGGGTGCGCGACGTGGCGCAGGTGGGCGAAGGCCGGGAACTGCGCAGCGGCGCGGCGACGCAGGACGGTCACGAGGCCGTGGTCGGCACGGTGGTGATGCTGGTCGGCGCCAACAGCCGCCAAGTCTCGCAGGCGGCGCTGGCGAAACTGAAGGAGGCCAATGCTAGCCTGCCCGAAGGCGTCGTCGCCACCCCGGTCTACGACCGCACCGCGCTGGTCGACCGCACCATCCACACCGTCGCGAAGAACCTGGTCGAAGGCGCGCTGCTGGTGATCGTGGTGCTGTTCCTGCTGCTGGGGAACTTCCGCGCGGCGCTGATCACTGCCGCGGTGATCCCGCTGGCAATGCTGTTCACGCTCACCGGGATGGTGCGCGGCGGCGTGTCGGGCAACCTGATGAGCCTGGGCGCGCTCGACTTTGGCCTGATCGTCGATGGCGCGGTGATCATCATCGAGAACTGCCTGCGCCGCTTCGGCGAACTGCAGCATGCGCTCGGCCGCACGCTCACGCGCGAGGAACGCTTCGAGGCGACCGCCAGCGCCACCGCCGAGGTGATCCGGCCCAGCCTGTTCGGCGTGGGCATCATCACCGCCGTGTACCTGCCGATCTTCGCGCTGGGCGGGATCGAGGGAAAGATGTTCCACCCGATGGCGATCACCGTGGTGCTGGCGCTGAGCGGCGCAATGCTGCTCTCGCTGACCTTCGTCCCGGCCGCCGTCGCGGTGTTCCTCGGCGGCAAGGTCGACGAGAAGGAGAACCGCGTGGTGACGTGGGCCAGGCGCGGCTACGAGCCACTGCTGCGCGCGGCGATGCGGCTGCGCGTGCCGGTGGTCGCCGCGGCGGCGCTGCTGACCGTGCTGTGCGGCCTGCTGGCGACGCGGCTGGGCAGCGAGTTCGTGCCCAACCTGGACGAGGGCGACGTGGTGGTGCAGGCGCTGCGCGTGCCCGGCACCAGCCTGAGCCAGTCGGTGCGGATGCAAGTCACGCTGGAGAGCGCGCTCAAGCGGTTGCCGGAAGTGCAGCGCGTGTTCGCGCGGATCGGCACGGCCGAAGTCGCCAACGACCCCATGCCGCCGTCGATCGCCGACACCTTCGTGATGCTGAAGGAACGCAAGGACTGGCCCGATCCCGGCAAACCCAAGGCCAGGCTGCTGGAGGAAATCAACGCGGTCATCGCCAAGGTGCCGGGCAACAACTACGAGGTCACCCAGCCGATCCAGATGCGCACCAACGAACTGATCTCCGGCGTACGCGCCGACGTCGCGGTGAAGATCTACGGCGACGACCTCGACCAACTCGTGCGCACCGCCACGCAGGTGCAGGCGGCGATGACGAAGGTGGCGGGCGCCGCCGACGTCAAGGCCGAGCAGGTCGCCGGCCTGCGGCTGCTCACGGTCGAACCCGACCGCACCGCACTGGCCAACTACGGCCTCAACCCGGGCGAACTGCAGGACACGGTGGCGATCGCGATCGGCGGCCGCGAGGCGGGCCAGCTGTTCGACGGCGACCGCCGCTTCGACATCGTCGTGCGCCTGCCCGAGGCGCTGCGCGAGGACGTCGCCATGCTCGCCGAACTGCCGATCGCCCTGGGCGAGGACGGCGAGGCCGACGAAGCCGCCGGCGCGGCGACCTGGCGAACCGGCGCGCCGCGCACGGTGCCGCTGCGCGAGGTGGCGAAGATCGAGTCGCGGCTGGGCCCGAACCAGATCAACCGCGAGAATGGCAAGCGCCGCGTCGTGGTCAGCGCCAACGTGCGCGGGCGCGACCTCGGCGGCTTCGTGGCCGATGTGCGGGAAGCCGTCGCGCGCGAGGTGAAGCTGCCGGAAGGCTACTGGATCGACTACGGCGGCACCTTCGAGCAGTTGATCTCGGCCAGCCGACGCCTGTCGGTCGTGGTGCCGGCGACGCTGGTGCTGATCTTCGGCCTGCTGTTCATGGCGTTCGGTTCGGCGAAGGACGCGGCCATCGTATTCAGCGGCGTGCCGCTGGCACTGACCGGCGGCGTGCTGGCGCTGTGGCTGCGCGGCATCCCGCTGTCGATTTCGGCGGGTGTGGGCTTCATCGCGCTGTCGGGCGTGGCGGTGCTCAATGGCCTGGTGATGATCAGCTTCATCCGCAGGCTGCGCGAACAGGGCGATCCACTGGACGAAGCCATCCTCGACGGCGCGCTGGGCCGCCTGCGCCCGGTGCTGATGACGGCGCTGGTGGCCTCGCTGGGCTTCGTACCGATGGCGCTGAATGTAGGCGCGGGCTCGGAAGTGCAGCGGCCACTGGCCACGGTAGTGATCGGCGGCATCGTGTCGTCAACCCTGCTGACGCTGCTGGTGTTGCCTGCGTTGTACCGCTGGCTGCACCGCGATGCCGAGTCCGCGGCTACCCTGTCCCGCGGTTAGGAGGAGACGATGGGCGAGCAGTGTTGCGGCAAGGCGGTCGAGGTTCGGGTATTGCAGGCCCGGCAGCGCCGGGTGCTGACCACGGTCATGGCGATCAACTTCCTGACGTTCGCGATGATGGTCGGAGCGGCGTGGTACAGCGGCTCGTCGTCGTTGCTATCGGGCGGGCTGGACAACTTCGGCGATGCCCTGACGTATGCGCTCAGCCTCGCCGTGGTCGGCGCCAGCACACGGGCCAAGGCGCGCGTCTCGGTGGTCAAGGGCCTGCTCATCCTGTGCGCGGCGCTGGCCGTGGCGGCGCAGATCGCATGGCGGCTCATGCATCCGGCCACGCCCATCTTCGAGGCCATGGGTGGCGCGGCACTGCTGAACCTGGTGGCAAACGGGTAATGCTCTGATCCTCGCCCCCAATGGGAAGTCTATCGGGGCGACAACTAGTCTGACGCAGGGGGGGGCAATGCCCTGTGGGTGAGCGATTTCACCTACGTGCCGACCTGGCAGGGCTTCGTGTACGTGGCCTTCGTGATCGATGTGTTCGCCCGCCGGATCGTCGGCTGGCGGGCCAGTTCGTCGCAGCAGACCCAGTTCGTGCTCGACGCGCTTGAGCAGGCGGTCTGGGCGCGCCGGCCCACGGAGAAGGCGCTGATCCACCATTCCGACAGGGGCAGTCAATATCTTTCCATTCGCTACACCGACCGCCTTCTTGAGGCCGGCATCGAACCATCGGTGGGCAGCGTGGGCGATAGTTACGACAACGCGCTGGCCGAGACCGTGATCGGGCTGTTCAAGACCGAAGTCACGAACCGCCGCTCGTGGCGCAGCCGGGAAGAGGTGGAATGGGAGACCCTGGACTGGGTCGACTGGTATAACCACCGACGACTGCTGGGGTCGATCGGCAACATACCCCCGGCGGAAGCCGAGGCGGCGTTCTACGCCAGCAACCCGGGTCACGCCATGGCGGCGTGACTCAAACGAAATGGCCTCCGGAGAAGCCGGGGCGATTCACAGTGGCTGTTGTCCGGGCTGGCCTCCTGGAAGGAAATCGATGGCCATATGTTGACTGGCAGGTACGGCCGCTACTGCCAGCAGACCTGCAATGTGCGCCTGAGCCATTACCTCGACTGGATTGGAAGCGTGATCTCCGGACAGCCGTAAGCCGGCTGGCGATTCCATTGGCCCCGCTCGAAGCGGGGTGGGATCCATCTGCATGCGGAGCGCGTGGCGGGGACGGCCGCTTGGCGGGACTGCGGCGTGCATTCACCCCCGGGCACGAGGCCATCGACCGGGAAGCGAACCTGGCCCTGCTTCTTCGCACGGTCTCCTCCAATCTCACCGCCTGAGACCGCAGCCCCGTAGAAAAGCGGGCTCCCATCCGGAGCCCTCCATGTCCGCACTGACCGCGTTCGAACCGCCGCGCCTGCCCGCCGCACCATCCGATGGAGGCGGCTTCGCCATGCGCCTGGCGGGCAAGTACAGCGGGCGGGTGACCGGACACTTCGTGCAGCCGGGCAGGGAAGGGCGCTATGCGCCGCTGCCGGCCGACCTGCCGCCGGCGCTGGCCGCGGCGCTGCGGGCCCGCGGCATCGAGCAGCTCTACGCGCACCAGGCCGAGGCCTGGGAGGCGGTGGCGCGCGGCGGCCACGTGGTGCTGGCCACGCCGACGGCTTCGGGCAAATCGCTGTGCTACACGCTTCCGGTGGTCAGCGGGGTGATGACCCGCCAGGCCAAGGCGCTGTACCTGTTCCCGACCAAGGCGCTGTCGCAGGACCAGGTCGCCGAGCTGCTGGAGCTCAATCGCGCCGGCGACCTCGGCTTGAAGCCGGCCACCTTCGACGGCGACACCCCCGGCGACCAGCGCCAGGCCATCCGCCTCAATGGCGACATCGTCGTCTCCAACCCGGACATGCTCCACCAGGGGATCCTGCCGCACCACACCAAATGGGCGCAGTTCTTCGAGGGGCTGGAGTACGTGGTGATCGACGAGATCCACACCTACCGCGGCGTGTTCGGCTCGCACCTGGCCAACGTCCTGCGCCGGCTGAAGCGCGTGTGCGCGTTCTACGGGTCGAAGCCGCAGTTCATCCTGTGCTCGGCGACCATCGGCAATCCGAAGGCCCATGCCGAGGCGCTGCTGGAGGACGAGGTCCACGCCATCACCGAATCCGGCGCGCCCAGCGGCGACCGCCATGTCCTGCTGTGGAACCCGCCGGTGGTGAACCCGGACCTGGGCCTGCGCGCCTCGGCGCGCTCGCAGTCCAACCGTATTGCGAGGGCCGCGCTCAAGGCCGGGCTGAAGACCTTGGTGTTCGCGCAGTCGCGGACCATGGTCGAGGTGCTGACCAAGTACCTGAAGGACGTCTTCGACAGCGATCCGCGCAAGCCCACGCGGGTCCGCGCCTACCGCGGAGGCTACCTGCCCACCGAACGGCGCGAGGCGGAGAAGGCGATGCGCGCCGGGCAGATCGACTGCATCGTCTCGACCTCGGCGCTGGAGCTGGGCGTGGACATCGGCAGCCTGGACCTGGTGGTGCTCAACGGCTATCCGGGCTCGGTAGCCGCGACCTGGCAGCGCTTCGGCCGCGCCGGCCGCCGCCAGCAGGCCTCGCTGGGGGTGATGGTGGCCAGCTCCGATCCACTGGACCAGTACATGGTGCGGCACCCGGAGTTTTTCAGCGCCGCGCCGCCGGAGCACGCACGCATCGCCCCGGACCAGCCGGTGATCCTGCTCGACCACATCCGCTGCGCCGCCTTCGAGCTGCCGTTCCTGCAGGGCGAGCGCTTCGGTCATGTGGAACCGGAGGTCTACCTGCAGCTGCTGGCCGAGGACGGCGTGGTGCATCCGGACGGCGGCCGCTGGGAGTGGATCGCCGACAGCTACCCGGCCAACGCGGTGAGCCTGCGCTCGGTGGCCGACGGCAACTTCGTCGTGGTCGACCGGACCGACGGCCGGCAGACCATCATCGCCGAGGTCGACTTCAGCTCCGCGCCGCTGATGCTTTACGAAGGCGCGATCCACATGGTGCAGTCGGTGCCGTACCAGGTCGAGCGGCTGGACTGGGAAGGGCGCAAGGCCTACGTCACCCGTACCCACGTCGACTACTACACCGACGCGATCGACTATACGAAGCTCAAGGTGCTGGAGCGCTTCGACGGCAGCATCGCCGGGCAGGGCACCTGCCACCACGGCGAGGTGCACGTGGTCCGCCGCGTCGCCGGCTACAAGAAGATCCGCTACTACACCCACGAGAACATCGGCTACGGCCCGGTGAACCTGCCCGACCAGGAGATGCACACCTCGGCGCTGTGGTGGCAGCTGCCACAGGCGGTGCTGGAGGAACGTTTCGGTTCGCGCCAGGACGCGCTGGACGGGTTCCTCGGCGCCGGCTACGCGCTGCACGTGGTGGCCAAGGTCGCGGTGATGGCCGATTCGGCCGACCTGCAGAAGGCGGTTGGCAGTGGCGACGGCGCCTGGTTCGCCACCGCCGACGGGCGGGGCAGGGGACAACTGCGCGGTCTCGACGGCAGTGCGGTGAACCCGGACCGGCACGACAGCTTCGTGCCCACGGTCTACCTCTACGACAACTATCCCGGCGGCATGGGCCAGAGCGAGCCGTTGTGGCATCGGCAGCGCGAACTGGTGACCCGCGCACGCGAGCTGGTCGAGAGCTGCGACTGCAAGGGCGGTTGCCCGGCCTGCGTCGGCCCGGTGCTGGCCGCACAGGAAGACGCCGAGGCCACGCCGCGTGCGCTGGCGCTGCGCGTGCTGGCCGCGCTGGAGGCCGCGTGAGCGTTTCCCTGGCCAAGGTGCAGCAGCTCAAGCGCCAGGCCGGCGCAGCACCGGCGCGTCCGTCGCGCGCGGAGCAGGCCTCCGCGCACAACCTTTCGCTCGACCACCTGCGCGGCCTGCTGCGCGTGCGTGCCCGCGGCCCGGAGCCGGTGGTCCGCGGCGACCGCAGCCTGCCGGGTACCGAGATCGCGCCGGGCCTGTTCTTGGTCGAGGGATTCCTGCCGGACCCGGAGGTGCCCGCGGCGCTGGACGGGAGCTTCGATCGCGGCGAACCGATCCCGACCGGCGACGTGCTGTTCTTCGACACCGAAACCACCGGCCTGGCCGGTGGCACCGGTACCCGTGCCTTCATGATCGGCGCGGCCGACTGGTGCGGTCCGCGCCTGCGCATCCGCCAGCTCACCCTGGCCAGCATGGGCGCCGAACAGGCCATGCTCGACACCTTCGCCGGCTGGCTGCAGCCACGTACCATCCTGTGCAGCTACAACGGCAAGTGTTACGACGCGCCCTTGCTCAACACCCGCTACCGCCTGGCCAGGCGCGCGAGTCCGCTGCCCGGCCTGCGCCACGTCGACCTGCTGTACCCGACCCGCCGCAGCTACCGCGGCGTCTACGAGAACTGCCGCCTCGCCACCATCGAACGCCATGTGCTCAAGATCGTGCGCGAGGACGACCTGCCGGGTTCGGAGGCGCCGGCGGCATGGCTGGGCTACATCCGCGGCGGTGGCAGCACACTGCTGCGGCGCGTGCTGGCGCACAACCGGCAGGACGTGATCACGCTGTCGCGGCTGCTGGGGCGGCTGGCCGCCGCCGCAGGCTGAGCGGATGGCCGTCGCGCGGCGCCAGCACAATCTGCGTCCGGGCCATGCACCTATGGACGTTGTCCGCGTCCCGAATCAGGGCTCCTGCGCCGCTACCCGCACCGGCAGCTCGCCGCAGAGGACGCGCAATCCCTGGCCCGGCTGCGCTGCGACACCCGTGACCGCTTCGAGCCAGTCGCGCAAACGGGCCGTCGTCGAAGCATCAGGGACCAGATCGGCGCCAAGGTTCGCCTGGGCCACGCACAGCTCATGGATCTTTTCCACCAGCTGCCCGAGCGCGGGAGGAACCTGTGCGTCTGGCAGGTTGCGGATAGCGGGCAGCAGGGTCCTCACATGCTGCCAGTTGCAATCCTCGCAGTCGTCGACCAGCGCCAGCAGACAGGCGGCAATTTCCTGCCAGGCGCGTTCGATGGCCGCTGCAGGCGCGTCGTCCATCGACATGAGCCTGTTGCGCCACTGGATTGCGCTCGAAAGCGCACGGGTGCATTCGTGGCCGTCCGGCCGGCCTTCCACCATCGTGCGCATGAGCACGCGCGCGCGCATCCCGCCATAGATGCAGGCCAAGGCCCTTGCACCAAAGGCATCGTCCCTGTACTCCACCGAACCCGGATACAGGTCCATGTCGCGCAGCGCATGGTCCATGGCATCCACGAGACGCCTGCCGTCCTCCGAGCTGAAATCCGTCGCGGCCACGAGCGCGCACAGGCGATCGATGCCTTGCCACGGGTCGTTGGCGAAGACTGGATCGTCCATTGCCTCGGCGGGCAGCGCCGATTCGACCAGCACCTGGAACTGGTAGGCCAGTAGCGAGGTGTCGTAGATGGCCCAGGACAGGAAGATCGCCGGGTCGAAGAACTGTGCCGCGTGCGGGCTATCCCACCCAACCCGGTTGATGAGCTCGGGCAGCTCGTTGGTCAGTGCCGAATCCAGGTCGACCAGTTCGACGAGGTTCCTCAGCGATGCAACCTTCCGGAACAGCTGTTCAAGAAGCTGGTAGCGGGCCGCCTGCACGACCGGGGCACCCAGTGCCTCGCCGACGAGCCGGCGGGCTTCGTCGTCCGCGATCCGGACGCGCCTGACGGTACCGACGAGCAGGGGGCCCAGGATGGCGCGGAAGAGCGACCATTCGCACGTGCTCATGGGTTCGGTGCCGTCGGCGAACTCCGGGTCCTGCAAGTCGGCCAGGCCGATCCCGTAGACCGAGGCGCAGACCAGGCCTAGCGCGCGCTCGGCGACCTGTGCGCGGTCGCCGAACTGCTCCTTCAACTCGGCGACGGTCGCCGAGTACAGCTGCTCGCGCGACGCGGGCAGGATGGCGCCTATCTGCGCGCCCATGAACTCGTCCTGCGACAGCACATCCTGCTGGCGGTTGATGCGGCTGATGCGGCGGATACGGTCGCAAAGCAGCAAGGTCTCCGTAGGCGACAGTCTAAGTTGCCGGACGGTACCCAGGATCATGCCGGAGTGCGCCGGAGCGGCTTCCTTGCCAAAAGCGCGGAAGTACCGGTCGACGAACTCCTCGTCGGTGCCTTCGGCAGTATCGAGTCGGACCAGCTCGCACCCCGGCAGCCAGCCTTTGGATTCGAGCCCGGACAGCAGTGCAGGGCGCTTGCTGAAGTCGGCCCCGACGAGCCAGCGCACGCCGTTGCGCTCGGCCTTCCAGATGTGACCGAAGATCCAGTACTTGCCCTCGATGAACATGTCTTCGGGCGCACGCCACATCGGCATGTCCTCGAAGCCATCGATGGCGACCAGCCGTGGGCTTTCGAGCGGTTCCTCCGCCAATGCCCCGATCCGGTCCAGGAATTCGATCAGGCCCTTGTAGGAAAGGATGCCTTCGGCGCCGAGATGGACCTGTTCATAGGTGCCGCCTGGATTCGCTGCCGCCCATTGCCGGCAGACTTCGTCAATGAAAGACACCCGCGCCAGGTCGTCATCGGCATCGACAAGAACGATGCGCCGGGCGTTCCCGTCGCCGTCCTCCAGGCAAAGCCGCTCGCAGGCATTGTTTACCTGCAGCTGCCGGGACATCAGGCGGCCAACCATCTGCGCCGGGAAGCGACGTTCACGCGGCGCTGCTTCCGCGAGGTCATCGATCCGGTCCTCGAAGAACCGCCGGATCCCGGCCAGCATCTCCGTGTTGGTCGGCGATATCTCCTGGACGTCGAGCACCTGCGCCCCTGCATAGGCACGGATCGCCGCACGCAGGCGAGGAAGCCTGCTGGAGTCGTCCTCGCCCCCATTCTTGAGGATGAAGAGACCACTGGGGCCGGCATCGGTGCCTGGCGGTGGCGCGAAGTAGCGGTACACCTCCAGCTCGGTCACGCTGGTCCCGTCCTCGGGGCGCTCGCGGCCTTGGGCCAGCGCATCAAGCGTCTCCGGTGCGGGTGTCCAGCCGTACCGGTTTCCGATCAGGCCCAGGAAGTAGGGCTTGGCTTCGTCGACCAGATCCAGACAACGCCGGATGATCTCGGCCTGGGTGCCGGGTCTGGAGTCGGGAATGCCCCAGACGAGGTCGATGACCCCCAGGCGGACGCCGCGGTCAGCTGCGTACTGTTCGAGTTCCTTGAATACCCCGTTGACCAGACAGCTGCGCGTGTCCTCCATGTCCTTGAACGTGGAGGAAATAAATACCAGCAAGTTTTTCATGAAGCCCCCTGTCCCCTATTGTGTTCTAGCACAGGGGGGCATGACCAGTCAGCCCGGAGGAATTCCAGGCTGAGCGGACTGGAGGGCAGGCTGGAGAAGGAGCAGGGCTGCGTCATCCGCGCACGAAACCGGCGTGTGGGTGACCGGGAACGTCTGTTAGCATCCGCCGGCGGAGCATCACACGGTCAAGGAGAGACCCATGGCATCCTGCAGGCTTGCTGCATCCAGTCTGTGCGTCACCTTGCTGGCGATGGCGCCGGCCTTCGGCCAGGCCATCAACAAGTGCACGCATCCGGTCACCGGCAAGGTGGCGTACTCCTCTTCGCCATGCCCGGCCACGGCCGAGGAGTGGCGACGGGAATTCGATCGCACCGGCAACCCGAATGACCGGGACCGGATGTCGGCGGCCGAGGCCAACGCCCGCATCGCGTCCTACGAACGCCAGGCCAGGCCTGCGCAGGCAGTGCGCGTGTCGAACGCGGGTCGCAGCGCCTCCCAGGGCGGCGTGATCCCGGTAACCGGCGGCAGCCAATGCCGGGACGCGAAGGCCCGCCGCGACCGGCTGCTGTACGAAGCCGGCCCGCGACCGTCGATCGAGTACCGCCGTGCCCTCGACAAGGAAGTGCAGGCCGCCTGCAAGTTCTAGCCGCAGGCAGACGCGAGGACCGGCACTGTTCCCGCTCAGGCGCGGAGCGCGGCAGCGCCTTCCGTCCGGTCTTTCCGGCCCGCCTCGAACGGATCCAGGTTTGGCTCTTCCTGCTCCTGCAAGCCGGCTGCCGCGCTGCGTGCGTAGCGCCCCGGCGGACTCCCGACATGCCGCGAGAAGGCGACGCTGAAGGTGCTGGCCGAGCTGTAGCCCACGCGCTGCGCGACCTCGGCGACGCCGATGTCGCCGTGCCGCAGGAGGTCCCTGGCCAGCGCCATGCGCCAGGCGAGCAGGTACTCCATCGGCGGCATGCCCATGACCCGGTTGAAGCGGTCGAAGAAGGCGGAGCGGGAGAGGGCGGCTTCCCTGGCCAGCTCGTTGACGGTCCAGCTCCGGGCAGGGTCCGCATGCATCGCACGGATCGCCGCGGCCAGGCGCGGATCCGACAGCGCCTGGACCAGGCCGCGGTCCACGCCCGACCCGGTGGCCGAACGCTGGGCCTCGATGAACAGCACATCCAGCAGCCGGGCCAACACGACGTCGCGCGCCGGCCGGCTTTCGCGCGACTCGTCGCCGAGCATGCGCACCAGCGTGGCCAGCCGGTGCTCACCACGGATATGGATCAGCTGCGGCATCAGCGGGACCAGCAGGGCCGCGTCCGGCGAATCGAAGCTGCAGTGCCCGGCCAGGATGCGCATGTCGGTCGGTCCGTGCTGCGCCCCGATGCGGTAGGAGCCCTTGTCCAGTTCGACCGGAATCGACTGGGTCGTGGAGTCCACCTCGTGCAGGCTGGACATGGTGACGCCATAGGCGGCCGGGACCAGCACGAAATCCCCGGCCTGCAGGACCACGGTCCCGCTACCTTCGAGCACCAGCCGGCAGCCGCCCTCGATCACGACGCAATAGAACGGGTCCCCGCCATCCGAGCGGCTGACCCGCCAGGGCCCGGCACCCACCACCTGCTTGGAGAAGCGCGCGGTGGGCTTGAGGAGCAGGACGATCTCCGCCAGTGGATCGACCATTGCCGGACTCCCGCAAACGGATAAAGGACTCTGGATTGTAGGCAGTACGGGCTCGGGTGCATACCTTGGTGACTCGCCCACCACTCGCGAGAACCCGAATGAAGACCGTACTGATCACCGGCTGCTCCTCAGGCTTCGGGCTGGACACCGCCCGTTATTTCCTGGGCCGGGACTGGCGCGTCGTCGCCACCATGCGCACCCCGCGCGAAGACCTGTTCCCGGCATCGCCGGACTTGCGGGTGCTCCCGCTGGATGTCACCGACCCGCACAGCATCCGGGCCGCAGTCGCCGGGGCAGGGGAGATCGATGTCCTCGTCAACAACGCCGGCTTCGGTGCGCCGGCGCCGTTCGAGCTGCAGGACATGGAGACCGTGCGCGGTCTGTTCGAAACCAACACCTTCGGCACCATCGCCATGGCCCAGGCCGTGCTCCCGCAGATGCGCGAGCGCGGGTCGGGCGTCATCATCAACGTGACCTCCAGTGCGACCTACAAGCCGCTGCCGCTGATCGGCGCCTACCGCGCCTCCAAGGCGGCGGTGAACGCCATCACCGAATCGCTGGCCGCCGAGATCGCCCAGTTCGGCCTGCGCGCGCACCTGGTCCTGCCCGGATCCTCCGGCGAGACCCGGTTCCGCGAATCCGCGCGTAGCGGCCTGCGCGGTTTCCACGACCCGGTGTACGGCCAGTTCATGCAGGACACCATCGCCCGCATGGCCAACTCCGTCGGTCCCGGGACACGATCCCGGGACGTCGCCGAAGCAGTCTGGCGCGCGGCCACCGATCCTGCGGCACCGCTCTACATTCCCGCTGGTGCGGATGCGGAGCAATGGGCCGCCGAGGCCAGGTAAACCCCGGTCGTGTGCTGTCAGAAGACTCGGCCTGGGGACGGGCTTTGCCGCATGCGGCAAAGCCCGGTTTCTTCAGGGGCGAACAGAGCACCAGACGGCCTGTGGCCGGGCAGGATCCCTCTCCAAGGCCCTAAGTTAATTTCGCATAATGCACATTATGTCATTATGCGGCCAGCTGACCCGGCTCATACGGCCTCAGGCTTTCGGGTCCGTGGCCCTTCGGGGCACCCGCCCCAACCGCGGATTCGTTCGACATTAGACTCCTGCCTGATTGTCGGCGCATACGCATACGGGACCAGCACCCATGCCAGCACAGACGGCTCACGGGATGCCGCGGCAATGCCCGCGGGTTGCCTTGCGCCGTTGCGTCGCACTGGTGATGGCGTTGCATGCATTTGCATGGCCGCAGGCAGCCCTGCCGAAAGACGACCGGGACCTCTCCGAATTCGAACATACCGAGTGGACGGCCAGGCACGGGCTGCCCGGCCAGGTTTCGGAGCTGGCGCAGACGAAGGACGGTTTCCTGTGGCTTGCGAGCGGCCACACCCTGTTCCGGTTCGATGGCATGACGTTCGAGCCCATCCGCTCGAACGATGGCGAGCCGTTTCCGCGGGTGATGGCGCTGGCGGCACATCCCGACGGCTCGCTCTGGGCGGGCCTGCGACGCGGCGGCCTGGCCAGGCTGGCGAACGGACAGGCAACCATTCTCGGGCGCGAACACGGCGTGCCGGAGGGTTTTGTCTATGACCTGGCGATCGGGGACGACGGCATCGTGGTCGCCGCGATTGCCGACCAGCTGGTGACCGGCGACGGGAACGGCTGGAGGATCCACGTCCTGGGCGGCAGCGAGGAAAACCCCGGCATCCGGAACGTGCTGGTGGATCGCAACGGCGGCGCCTGGGCCGGCGGCGCCAGGCTCTGGTACCGGGCGCCCGGCGAACAGGAGTTCCTGCCCTCACCTGTCCCCGTGGATGGCGTGGCGAGGTTGGCGGAGGCGCCGGATGGCCAGGTCTGGGCGCTCGAGTCCGGGGCGTCGGCCATCGTCCGCGTGACGCCCGCCGCGGCTGGGAGCGCGTCGGTCAGCGCGCATCCCGGCCGGTTCTCCACGATGGTCTTCGACCTGGATGGCGGACTCTGGATAGGCACGACCGGTGACGGCATCCGCTATGTCCCCGCTCCGGGAGAAAGCGCTGGCGACGATGCGCACTGGCCCCGCTTCGCCGGTGCCCAGGGGCTGAGTGGCGAGGTGGTCGGTGCTGCGCTCAGGGATCGCGAAGGCAATCTGTGGTTCGGGACCAATGCGGGGCTGGACCGCTTTCGCCAGCCCGAGCTGGCCAAGGCCGGCTTCCCGGCAGCCGCCTACAACTTCGCCCTGGCCGTGGATGCGGAAGGCGCGGTATGGGCCGGATCGATGAACCGGAATGCGATGCGCCTGACCGGGACCGGCCTGGTGACGTCGCAGGTGCCGCCCCCAGTCACCGTGGCCCACCGCAACCCGCATGGCCATGTCTGGCTGGCGGGACCGGCGGGCTTCTGGAAAAGCCGCGGGAGCGCGATCGAACACGTGACCGCCCTGCCCCCGGGCATCGCTTCCAGCACCATAGTGCGTGCGCTGGTGGATGACGGCAAGGGGACGTTGTGGGCTTCGCTGCACGATGAAGGCCTGTACCGCTGGCAGGCAGGCCGCTGGACGCGGGAGCCCGTGCGCGGTCCCCTGCCCTCGCAGAAGATGCCGGTGCGCGCCGTACTCGACCGCGCAGGCAATCCCTGGTTCGGGTACCGCGACAACCTGCTGGTCAGCCTGCAGGATGGGAGGATCCTTCAATGGGGGCCCGCCGACGGCCTGGCCGTCGGCCATGTCACCGCGATCCTCGCGACGGAAACCCGGTTCTGGGTGGGCGGCACCGAAGGGCTGGGCCTGTTCGACGGCAGCACCTTCATCCCGATGCGGTTCGCCGACGGGTTCCGGATCAGGGGACTGCACGGGCTGGTCGAGACAGTGACCGGCGAAATCTGGCTGCACGTGGACGACGGACTTTTCCGCATCGAGGCCGAGCAGCTCGCAAGGTTCCTTCGCGATCCGGCCGCCTTCCGGGTCACCCCGAAACGGCTCGGGCCGATCGAGCCGATGGCGGACGACTCCTGGCAGCTGCGCCCGCTCCCGACCGCACTGTCCGGCGCGGACGGCACCATATGGATCGCCACCAGCCTGGGCGTGCGCCGGGCGGACCCGCGCCGCGTCGCCGCCGGGCTGGCGCCTCCCGCGCCCCAGGTCGTCTCGCTGCGCGGCGACGACGACGCACCGCTGGGCGGGCCGGAACCGGTCCTGCCCGCGCAGGTACGCCGGGTCGCCATTGCCTATACCGCGCCGGGCCTCAAGGCACCCGAGATCCTGCAGTTCCGTTACCGTCTCCGGGGTTACGACGATGGATGGCACCATCCCGGCGGCTCGCGCGAAGCCACCTACATCGGGCTGCCTCCCGGGCGCTACGAATTCGAACTGGCGGCCGCCTACGGCGATGGCCCGTGGAGCGAGCCGACGTCGATCCACTTCGAGATACCCCCGGCGCTGCACCAGACCTGGCAGTTCATGGCCTTCTGCGCGCTGGTCGCCGTCGCATTGCTGTGGATCGCCTATCGCGCCAGGGTCCGGTACCTCAACTCACGGCTGCGTGCCCGGCTCGAGGTACAGCACCAGGAGCGGGAACGCATCGCCCGCGAACTGCACGACACGCTGCTGCAGGGCGTGCAGGGCCTGGCGCTGCGGCTCCATGCGGCGGCCAGCCTGCTGCCGGCGGACGAGCCGGCGCGCGCGGCACTGGAGCGTTCACTGGACCTGGCCGACAAGGTGATCGTCGAAGGCAGGGACCGGGTGATGGATCTTCGCCTGCCGCACTATCGACCAGGGGCCCTACTGGAATCGCTGGCAGCGATTGGCGCGGATCTGTCGGGGGTCCACGGGGCACGATTCCGGGCTCTTGCCCGGGAGCCGATGGCGCCACTGCCCGCGACCGTCGAAGAGCAGCTCTTCCTGATCGCGCAGGAAGCGATCGTCAATGCCTTCAGGCATTCGCAAGCAGGCCTGGTCGAGCTCGAGATCGCGAACGACCAGGACGGAATGCGCCTGCGGGTTCGCGACGACGGCGTGGGTATGGCTTCCGGCGTCTTGCAGGAACGCGCACGCGCCGGACACTGGGGCGTCACCGGCATGCAGGAGCGGGCCGGGAAGATCGGTGCCCGCCTGCGCATCTGGAGCCGCGAAGGCTCGGGTACGGAGATCGATATCTGCCTGCCCTGGACGAGCATCCCCACCCGTGTCCGTCCGCGTCGACACCTGGTGCGCTGGCTCCAGCGGAGACGCAAGGAATAGCGTTGGAGCCACTCGCTGCCGCGCTTGCGTTCGCAGCAAGCGTGATCGCACAGGCAGCACGGCCGCCGGAGCAGCCAGCGCCAGCATCACGGGTGCTGGCGCCGGCCTGCGCTGGTGCGGGCATGACGGCGACCGGTCGCCAGACTCACGCCGGCGATCAGATCGCCGCGGTCACCACGATCTCGACCTTCCATTCCGGGCGCGCCAGCCTGGCCTGCACGGTCGCGCGCGGCGGCGTGTGGCCCGGCACCACCCATTCGTCCCAGGCATGGTTCATGCCCTGGAAGTCGGCGATGTCGGCCAGGAAGATCTCCGCGCGCAGGATCTTCGACTTGTCGGTGCCGGCCTGGGCCAGCAGCGCGTCGATCGCTTCCAGCACCTCGCGGGTCTGGCCGACGATGTCCTTGGTCGGGTCTTCGGGCACCTGGCCGGCCAGGTAGGCCACGCCGTTGTGGATGGCCATCTCCGACAGGCGCGGGCCGACCTCGAAACGCTGGATCATTGGGTAACTCCTGAATAGGGATGCGACAGCGGACGCAGCATACATCGGGGCGCTGCCAACCGGTTCTGGCGTGCCGTCGATACCTGCCCGGACGCCAGTTCCCATGCGGTTCCACCACTAGCCGGGCTGCCAGGGAGCGTGCGAAGTTGCCCGAAGTTGCGCTTCCGACCAATGGGCTACGCTGCGGCCGGGCCTTCAGCCGCCAGCGAGGCAGGCGGCATACACTGGCGCTGCAGACAGGCATTCGGGAGGTTGCCATGTTCGCAAGCCTGACCCTCGCGGCAACCCTGGCGCTGGCTCCGGCCTCGCCCGCCTCGCCCTTGCCCGACATCACCGATATCCCCTCCGTACCGGTCACCCCGATCGCGCCATTGACGATGGAACAGGTCATGGCGGTGCCGGAAGAACTGCGCGCCGAGGTCCACAAACGCGTGGTCGAACCCGGCGGCGGTTCGCGCAGCCGCAAGCTGGACCTGCTGGCGGCCTACGTGTTCGGCGACGACGGGCTGGCCCTGGACTACGACAACGACTACACCCGCACCGTCTCCGAGGTGTACCGGGACCGCAAGGCCAACTGCCTGTCCTTCACCCTGCTCTTCGTGGCCCTGGCGCGCGAGGCCGGGCTGGACGCGCAGGTCCAGGAAGTGGGCGAAGTGCTGGCCTGGTACCAGGACGAAGGCGTGATCTACAACGCCAACCATGTCAACGTCGGCGTGCGCACCGGCGCGCAGTGGCAGGTGGTGGACGTCGATACCAACATCCTGGCGGCGCGCAACCGGCCGTTCGGGGTGGACGACCGCCGCGCCATGGCGCACTTCCACAACAACCGCGGCGCCGAGCTGATGGCCGACGGCGACCTCGCCTCCGCCCATCTCGCCCTGCGCGCGGCGCTCCAGGACGATCCGGAATTCGTCCCGGCCTGGAACAACTACGGCGTGCTGCTGCTGCGCATGGGCGACCCCACGGGCGCCGAGCACGCCTACCTGACCGGGCTGCGGCACAAGCGCGAACACGCCGCCACGCTGAGCAACCTGGTCTCGCTGTACCGCCGCACCGGCGACGAACGCCAGCAGCGACGCTACGAGTGGCGACTGGACCGGGTGCAGCGCACCGACCCGTTCCACCAGTTCATGCTGGCCCTGGAATGCGAGCACAACGCCAACTACGAGTGCGCGATCACCCGCTACCGGCGCGCGATCGCGCTGCAGGGCGAGGAACACCAGTTCCACTTCGGGCTGGCGCGCGTGTATTTTCTCTCCGGCGACCTGGGCGCGGCCCAGCGCGAACTGGGCCGCGCACTCAACCTCGGCGACAACGACAAGGTGCGCAGCGTGTACAAGCAGAAGCTGGAAAGCCTGCGTCGATGGCGCGAACAGGCCTCGACCCGGCTGCAACACTGAGGACAGCGATGACCGATACGCTGGAGTTCGAACTGGAAGGCGAATACGTCGAACTCAACCAGCTGCTCAAGCTGGCCGGGCTGTGCGACAGCGGCGGCGCCGGCAAGCAGCTGGTCGCCGCCGGCCTGGTCCGCGTGGACGGCGAGGTCGAATGGCGCAAGACCTGCAAGATCCGCGAGGGCCAGCGGGTCGAACTCGACTGCACCACGATCCACGTCGTGGCCGCGCCCGTCGACTGAGCCTGCCCCGCGCCCGCGCGCCCGGCTCCTCCCCTGCCCCGTCCCCGCGCTCGATCTGGATCGCCGCCGCGGCATGAAGCGCCGGCGCGCCCTTAGAATGCCGGCCAGGCGGCGCGAACGCCGCGGGAACGACGGGACGAGGACGGATGAAGCAGGCGTTGCCCACCTGGATACGTGACTGGCTGGACGTGATCGTGCCGGTCGGCGAGGTCGTGCTGGTGCTGCTGGGGGCGTGGCTCCTGCAACGCCTGATGCGCTCCCTGATCGTCCGCCTGGGCAGCACCCGCGGCCTGCCCCGGGAGATGGCCACGGTGATGCGCCGCGTGTCGGCGACGCTGATCAGCTTCGGCGCGGTACTCCTGGTCCTGGATCGACTGGGCGTGTCCGGCACCGTGCTGTGGACCGCCTTCACCGGTTTCGCCGCCGTGGGCGCGGTCGCGTTCTTCGCCGCCTGGAGCGTGCTGTCGAACATCTTCTGCGCGGTGCTGATCTTCAGCACGCGGCTGTTCCGCCTCAGCGACTACGTCGAGGTGCTGGAGAACGGCGAGAAGCCGGGGCTCAAGGGCCGGGTCGTGGACATCAACCTGATCTACAGCACGCTGCAGGAGGTCGGCCCCGACGCCAGGGACACCGGCAGCGTGCTGCAGGTGCCCAACAGCATGTTCTTCCAGCGCACCGTGCGACGCTGGCGCGGGACCACGGTTCCGACCAGGTGGCTGGATACGCCGGCCGCCAACGCGGCGCCGCAGGAAAGCCGCTGAGCCGCTCGACCGGACCGGCGCTCAGCGCAGCTGGCTGTCCTTGCTGCCGCGGCGGTTGTAGGCGCTGAACGAAGCCTCCTCGTCGTGCGCTTCCTGGCATGGAACGCACAGGCGCACCCCGGGCATGGCCCGGCGCCGCGCCAGCGGGATCGGCGCGTCGCACTCCTCGCAGCGTTCCAGGCCCGGACCCTGCGGCAGCTGCCGGCGCGCGCGCTCCACCGCGTCCTTCACCGTCGCGTCGATCTGGTCGTTGACCGCGCCGTCGCCTGCCCAGCCTGTCGCCATGTCCGTCCTCCGATCCTCACTCTTCCTGACAGCATGTGGCCGCCGGGAGGGCGATTCAACCTGCCCTGCCGCGCCCGGATCGGCTTCCCGTCCCGGCCTTGCGCGCCTTTGCGCCGCCGGCGGTCTTTCGTGGAGTGCGCACCGGACCGTCGCCGGCAACCTTGCGACCACCCGAGGTGCGCGTGGTCGCGCGGACCGTACCGGTGGACGCCTTCTTCGCCGCCTTCGCCGGAGCCTTGCGCGCGGTCTTCGTGCCGGCGGTCTTCTTCGCGGCCGCCTTCCGAGCCGGGGTCGACTTCCCTGCCCCGCTCCGGCTGCCGGCCTTCCGGGCCGGCGCCATCCGCAGCTGGCCGCTGTCGCCCATGGCCGAATCGTCCTTGCGCACCCGCGAGATGACGAAGGCGATGGCCTTGCCCAGCAGCGTCGATGGGCCGTCCCAGTATTCGACGGTGTGCACGGTGACCTTGATCAGGGCCAGGTCCGGATCGGTGCGGCCGCCCGGGAAGAACGCCTTCATCGCGTCGTTCCAGTAGGCGTCGATCAGCGCCTGCTCGTCGACCAGTTCGGCGGTGCCGGCCACCGACAGGTAGACGTTGCGCTCCTTGGAGGCGTAGCCGACGTTGACCTTGGGGTTGCGCCGGATCTCGTCGACCTTGGCGCTGGAGCGGCGGGTGAAGAACCACAGCACCTTGCCGTCGAACTCGGCCTCCTGGGTACTCAGCGGGCGGCTCACCGGGAAGCCGCCCTCGCCCCAGGTGGTGAACATCGCGATGTCGATGCCCTTGATCAGGCCCCGCAGTTGTTCGCGCTTCTCGGTGGCGGTGGCCATGTCTTTCCTCGCTGGCGTTGGATCGCAGGTCGCGATGCCGTGACGCTAGCGGGAGGGATGGCGATCCACCGTGAAGGAGATGGGGCCGGTTGCAACGGCTGGCCGGGCGGCCGGCGCGCGGTCCACCCGCACGCCGGCCACGCGCCGGTCAGGCGCGCCCGGTGCGCGTGCCGCGCT
>Ga0182737_1000840_pt1 | contig 35793 bp, 32 predicted proteins | sample eDN5th30CBELigOP_FD_128878 | JGI IMG/M metagenome (GOLD analysis project Ga0182737, IMG submission 128878) | Enriched Organic Plus compost microbial communities from Emeryville, California, USA - eDNA 5th pass 30_C BE-Lig OP (version 2) (version 2) ... | reverse complement strand
CTGGCCAATCCGAAGCGGCTGCTCAAGTCGCTACCGCCGGCCCTGTACGAGGCGGGCACCGCGGTGATCGTCGCGCTGTCGCTGTTCCCACAGCTGGCCGAGAGCGTCCGCCGGGTGCGCCGCGCGCGGCACCTGCGCGGCGATCCGGGCCGTGGCGTCGGTGCCCTGCGCCGGATCGTGGTGCCGGTCATGGAGGACGCGCTCGATCGGTCGCTGTTCCTGGCGGCGGGCATGGACGCTCGTGGCTATGGCCGAAGCGGCGTGGCCACGGCGAGGGCGCGGCGTCTGACCGGAGCCCTGCTGCTCGCGGGCCTGATGGGGCTCTGCATCGGTGTCTACGCCCTGCTGGATCACACCGCACCGCGGGCGCTGGCGTGGCCGTTCATCGGGCTGGGCGTGCTGTTGGCCGTCGGCGGATTCGCCTCGGCCGGCCGACGCGTCGAACGCACGCGATACCGCCCCGACCGTTGGCGCGGGGCCGAGCTGCTGACAGCCGGATGCGGCATCGCGGCGGCCGCACTCGTCATGACGGCCGACCTCGACATCGCGTATCCGGGCTTCGACGTGGTGCCGCAGCTGTCGGTTCCGGTGCTCCTGGCTGTCATGATCGGCATCGTGCCCGCCCTCGCGACCCCGCCGCCGCTGCTCGATGCCGCCGGCTCCACCGCGGAGGCTCCGCGATGATCGAGTTGCGCGATGTGACGTTCACCCACGACGGTGCTCCCGATCCGGTGCTCCGGGCCGTGGACCTGGTGATCGACGAGGGCGAGCTGGTCCTGGTGGCGGGTCGTACCGGATCGGGCAAGTCGACCCTCCTCGGCATGCTCAACGGCCTGACCCCGCACTTCACCGGAGGTGTCATGAGCGGCGAGGTCGTGGTCGACGGGCGGTCGGTGCGTGACCATGCCCCGCGCGAGCTGGCCGATCTGGTCGGCTACGTCGGCCAGGATCCGCTCGCGGGATTCGTCACGGACGTGGTCGAGGAGGAGCTCGCCTACGGCATGGAGCAGTTGGGCGTCGACCCCCAGACGATGCGCCGCCGGGTCGAGGAGACCTTGGACCTGCTCGGCATCGCCGATCTGCGGCGCCGCGCGCTGCGCACGCTGTCGGGAGGACAGCAGCAACGGGTGGCCATCGGTTCGGTGCTCACGATGCATCCGAGGGTCCTGGTGCTCGACGAGCCGACCTCGGCTCTCGACCCGACGGCCGCCGAGGATGTGCTCGCCACCCTGGCGCGTCTGGTCGATGACCTGGGTCTGACCGTCGTGCTGGCCGAGCATCGGATGGAGCGGGTCATCCCGTTCGCCGATCGGCTCGTGCTGGTCGAGGCAGGCCTCGTCCGCTCGGGCGACCCCCGGGAACTGCTGCGCGACGCACCCGTGGCACCTCCGCTTGTCGACCTCGGTCGCCTGCTCGCCTGGGATCCGCTGCCGCTGTCGGTGCGCGAGGCGCGCCGGGCCGCCCGTGATCTCGAGCTGCCCACGGCGGTGGAGCCGGCCGGACCTGCCGCCACCGCGTTGCTCACCGCCCGCGGCCTCACCGTCACGTACGGCCCCATGGTTGCGGTGCGCGAGGTCGACACCGACATTCCGGCTGGTCGTGTGCTGGCCCTCATGGGCCGTAACGGCTCGGGCAAGTCGTCGCTGCTGTGGGCGATCCAGGGCAGCGGCAAGCGGTCGGCGGGCCGGGTCGACGTCGACGGCCGCGATCCGGCCGACGGATCGCCGGCCGAGGCCAGGACTCTCGTCGGGCTCGTACCGCAGACGGCTGCCGATCTGCTCTATCTCGAGTCGGTCGCCCTGGAATGTGCGGCCGCGGATCGGCAGGCGGGTGTCGCCGAGGGAACCTGCCGCGGCCTGCTCGATCGATTCGCGCCCGGCATCCCGGACGACCGGCATCCTCGTGACCTGTCCGAAGGCCAGAGGCTCGCGCTGGTGCTGGCGATCGTGCTGACGTCGGCGCCGCGCGTCATCGCGCTCGATGAGCCGACCCGAGGGCTGGACTATCCGGGCAAGCAGCGGCTTGCCGAGATGTTGCGCGACCTTGCGGCCGCGGGGCACGGCGTCGTCCTGGCGACGCACGACGTGGAATTCGTCGCCGAGGCGGCCGATGACGCCATGGTCATGGCCGACGGCGAAGTCGTGTCGCGCGGCGTCGCGTCGCGGGTGCTGGCCGAGTCACCGGCGTTCGCGCCCCAGGTCGCCAAGGTGCTCGGCCCCGAATGGCCGACCGTGGAGTCCGTCGAGCGGGCGCTCTCGTGAACCGCCTTGCTCTGGGTCCGCGGTCGGTCGCGGTGCTGGCACTGGCCACGATCGCCGGCCTGATCATGTTCCTGTGGCCGCTGCTCCTGCGGGTCGAACCTGGCACGACGCGCGTCGACCCGCCGTTCATCATGCTGGCGCTGCTGCCGATCATCGTGCTGGCCGTCCTCGCCGAGCTCACCGAGAACGGCATGGACTCCAAGGCGCTCGCGATGCTCGGCGTCCTGACCGCGGTCAACGCGGCGTTGCGCACACTGGGTGCCGGAACCGCCGGCATCGAGCTGGTCTTCTTCCTGCTCGTCCTGGCCGGGCGGGTGTTCGGCCCCGGTTTCGGCTACGTGCTCGGGTGTACGTCGATCTTCGCCTCGGCGCTGTTGACGTCGGGGGTCGGTCCGTGGCTGCCGTTCCAGATGCTCGCCTCGGCGTGGATCGGGTTGGGTGCGGGCCTGCTGCCGGACCGGATCGCCGGCCGTCCGGTGCGGGGCCGGGCCGAGATCGCGATGCTCAGCGTGTACGGCGTGGTGTGCGCGTACGGATTCGGCCTGTTGATGAACATGTCGTCGTGGCCGTTCCTGGCGGGCGTCGAGCTGACGTATCACGAAGGTTCGCTGTCGTTCGTGCCGAACGCGCCGTTGCTGGACAACCTGCACCGCTTCGTGGTCTACACGCTCCTGACCTCGACGGCCGGCTGGGACACCGGTCGCGCCATCACGAACGTGCTCGCGATCGTCCTGCTCGGACCGGCGCTCCTGATGACGCTGCGCCGGGCCGCGCGCAGGGCCCGCTGGCGGGCTCCCGTCCCTCAGGAGGGTTCGAGGCCGTCGCGGTCGGCCCACTCCAGCAGCGGTGTGAGGTCGAACGGGTGATCGTCGATCGTGGCGTGCAGATCGCCCAGGCGCTCGAACCGCTCGGGGACCGTCGCGATCGTGAAGTCGTGCGGATCGACGTCGGGCATCTCGTCCCACGTGATCGGGGTTGAGACGCGGCCGTCGGGGAACCCTCGCACCGAGTAGGCGGCCGCGATGGTGTGATCCCGGGCGTTCTGGTTGTAGTCGATGAAGACTTGCGCGGGATCACGGTCCTTGCGCCACCAGGTGGTCGTGGCGTCATCGATGCGGCGTTCGACCTCGCGGGCGAACGCCAGCGCGGCACGCCGCACCTCGCCGAAGCCGTGCTCGGGCGGAATACGCACGTACACGTGGAGCCCCGACCCTCCCGAGGTTTTGGGGAAGCCGACGGCGCCGAGCTCTTCGAGCACCTCGTGGGCCACTGACGCGACCCGCTGCACGGTGGTGAAGTCGCACTCCTCACCGGGGTCGAGGTCGATGCGCCACTCGTCGGGCTTCTCGGTGTCGGCGCGGCGACTGTTCCACGGATGGAACTCGACGGTCGACATCTGCACGGCCCAGACGACCTCGGCCAGCTCGGTCACGCACAACTCGTCGGCGGTGCGGTTGTACCGGGGGAACGTGAGCCGGACGGTCTGGACCCATGGCGGTGCACCCTGCGGGATGCGCTTCTGGTGCACCTTGTCGCCGGCCAGGCCCTTCGGGAAGCGGTGCAGCATGCAGGGACGTTCGTACAGCGCGTTGACGATGCCGTCGCCGACCGCCAGGTAGTACTCGACCAGGTCGAGCTTGGTCCAGCCGTGCTCGGGGAAGTAGATCCGGTCGGGGTTGCTGACGCGCACGACCTTGTCGTCGATCTCGATCTCGACCGCGTCACTCATGCGACCAGCGTCTCATTTCGGGGGCAGCGACGTGGCGAACGCGACCCCCTGGGCCACCCACTCGGAGAGTGCCTGCTCGGTGGGGATCGCCGACTGATCGACGAGCACCCAGCCCTTGGCGACCCGGCCGGACATGACGAAGTCGCTGGTGCCGGGCCGCTCGCGGGCAGCGGCGTGGCCGCCGGGGCCGACGCGCACCATCAGCTCGCCGGTGCCACCCGCGCACACGGCCAGGTGGCCGGACACCATGAATCCGAGCGCACCGAAGAGGCGGCGCTCGACCACGTCGTCGCGATCGGCCAGCAGAGCCCTCAGATCCTGGGCGAGCACGTCGTCGTAGGCCATGGCCTCCCCTTACTCCAAGGACTGCAGCAGCTTCTTCAATAGGCCCGCGAGCTGGTGCCGCTCGGCCTGATCCAACGGTGCCAGCAGTCGATCCTCGTTGGCCAGGTGCTGCGGGTGCAACGACTCCTGCAGTCGACGTCCGGCCAGCGTGAGGATGACCAGGCGACCCCGGGCGTCGTCGTCGGCGATCCGCCGTTCGACCAGGCCGAGCCGTTCGAGGCGATCGACCCGCTTGGTCACGGCGCCCGACGTCACCATCATGGTCGCGCCGAGTTCGGTGGGGCTCAGGGTGAACGGCGCGCCCGCCCGCCGCAGCGAGGCGAGCACGTCGAAGTCACCGTTGCCTAGACCGGCCTGGGCGAACACGTCACGCAGGCGCTGGTCGAGCAGATCGGCGGCTCGGTGAAGGCGGCCGATCACCAGCATGGGGCCGACGTCGAGATCGGGGCGTTCTCGCGCCCACTGCTCGGCGATCGCATCGACGGCGTCGGGTGGCTCCATGGCTTGATCTTATCTTCCATGGAAACTAAAATAGTTTCCATGGAAGATAACTCGGCGTGGGCGCTGGCCCTGACGGCGGTCGCCCCACTCGCCTGGGGCACGACCTATCTCGTGACCGACGCGTACCTGCCGCCCGACCGACCCCTTCTGGTCGCGATGCTGCGGGCTCTCCCGGCGGGCCTGATCCTGCTCGCCGTGCGTCGCACGCTGCCGTGTGGCAGCTGGTGGTGGAAGTCGTTCGTCCTGGGCATCCTCAACATCGGCCTGTTCTTCCCCTTGCTGTTCCTCGGCGCCTACGAGCTGCCCGGTGGTGTCGCCTCGACCCTTCAGGCCGTCGCTCCCCTGGTCGTGATGGCTCTGGCCTGGCTGCTGATCGCAGAACGCTCCACGCCTCGGCGACTGGTGGCCGGCGTCGTCGGCCTGGGCGGCGTCGCGCTCCTGGTCATCGAGGGCGGCTCGCGCGTGAGTGCACTCGGCGTGTCGGCGGGGCTCGGCTCGGTCGTCGTGTCGGGTCTCGGTTTCGTGATGATCAAGCGATGGTCACCGCCGGTCGACCTGCTGACCCTGGTCGCTTGGCAACTGGTCTGGGGTGGTCTCGTGCTCGTGCCGGCCACGCTCCTGCTCGAGGGCGCCCCGCCGGCGCTCACGGTGACGAACCTGGCCGGCCTGGTCTGGCTCGGCAGCATCGGGACGGTGGTCGCGTACGTGTGCTGGTTCACCGGGCTGCGCCGTGTGAGTGCTGGTGCCGTCTCGTTGATCGGCCTGCTCAACCCGCTGGTCGGTACAGCGCTCGGCGTCGCGTTCGCCCACGAGACGTTCGGCCCGGCGCAGGCCGTCGGTGCAGCGCTCGTGCTGGTGAGTGTGGTGGCCGGTCAGCGCCTGAGGGGCGGGGCACTCAGGGTCGGGGCACTCAGGGTCGGGGCACGCCGGTCGGGTTCGGGTACGGCACCGGCCCCGACGCCACCACCTGCCGCGCCAGCTGCGTCAGCGTGTCGGTGACGGCGATCGTCCGGGCCGTCGCCTCACGGTCCCCGATCGCAGCCTGGGCGACCCGGTGGGTGGTCTCCTCGATCCGCGCCCGAGCGGTACGACCGGCCTCCGTGATGGCCCGCGACTCGTCGACCCAGCCGCGCATGTGCAGCTGCTCGTAGGCGTCGTCCCAGGCCTGCTCGTCCCAGCCGCGGGACTCGCGCTGCTCGGGCGGCACGAGCTCCGCCGCGACAGCCAGGGCGTTCGCGGTGGCGCCGTCGATGCCGGCCGCGGTCAGCACCGCCACATGGGCGTCGCCGTGCAGTTCGCGCAGCCAGGTCGCGTGATGCCACAGCCGGCCCACGTCGTCGGCCGGTGCGTTGAGGGCCGCGTGGGCGGCCGCCAGCGGGGTGCCCGCGAACCTGGTGCGGCGCAGGACTTCGTCGAGGTGGACCACGACCTTGTGCACGGGTTCGTCGCCGATCGATGAGGTCAGCGTCTCGCGGGCGGCGTCGAGCCGGGCCATCAGGATCGCGTCGCGGTCGGCCAGTCGCCAGGCGTCGGGCAGGGCGCGCGCGACCTTGGCGGGGGCGAAGCCGTGGAAGAGCGCCGTCACCAGTTCGGGCCCAGGAGTCCCGACCGCTGCTGCGCGGGAGGCGAAGTAGCCCATCCAGAACCCCTTCAGCCCCAGTGCCTGATAGCGAGAGCTCGCGCCGGGTGCGAAGTAGACCGGGTCGTGGATCGCCTCGACGGCCCGCCAGAACTCAGGGGTACTCACCGTGCCAGCGTAGAGCGGTGAGCCTGTGCCCTATCGCCGGGACGAGCGGTGTGGCTGTTTCCTATCAGCCGGTCGATCGGGAACCAGCGCACCGCGGTCCGGATTGAAAGGGAACAGGCTCACCGCTGCGGGGAGGGTCGGAGCGCACTACTGTTCTCACGACCCTGGAGGTACACCGACATGATCACCCTGGCCGAACTGGCCGCGCTGGCACCGTCGCCCGGCCGGCACGCCGCGGCCCGGTTCAGCCTCACGCCACCGGACGAGCCCGCGCGGCCGCACGTCGACGGACTGCTCGCGGGGGTCGCCGAGGTCGACATCACGCCACCGCCGGGCATGCCGAAGGCGGGGTTCTCCAAGAACGCGCACGACGGCATCGGGTTCCGCAACCGGCTGCGGGCGCGCGTGCTCCATCTCCGTGCGGGCTCCACCTCGCTGGCCTGGGTGCAGCTGGACCTGCTGGCGGGATCGTCGCTGCTGCAGCACCTGATCGCGCACGAGATCGCCGAACGCACCGACATCGGCATCTCGGGGCTGGTGCTGGGGGCCACCCACACGCACGCGGGGCCGGGCCACTTCGACGCCTCCGACTTCTACAACCGATTCGCCGCGAACCGCCCCGGCTTCGACCCGGCCTGGACCGCCTGGCTGGCCGAGCGGATCTCGGGCGCGATCATCGAGGCGCACGATGGCCGAGTGCCCGCCCGGCTGGCGACCGGGCGCACCGAGGTCTGGGGTGCCACGCGCAATCGTGCGCTCGCGCCGTTCATTCGCAATGCGGACGTCGCCGACCAGCGGCTGGACTCCGAGCGCCGGTTCGGCGCGGTCAATCCATGGCTGCACTTGGTACGGGTCGACCAGGCGACGGGCGATCCCCTGGCCGCATGGGCGGTCTTCTCGATCCACGGCACCGGCGTCAACCACCACAACACCGAGTACCACGCCGACGTCTGGGCCTATCTGACCGACGAACTGCGGTCCCGCACGGGTGCCGTGGCGGCGGCGGTCGAGGGAACCCATGCCGATGTCGCCCCGGCCCTGCGTCCCGGACGAGCCGGGTTCCTCGAAGCGGAGCGGATCGGCCGCAGGATCGGGACCGGCGCCGCGGAGCTGTACGCGCGCCTCGAACCGGAGTTGACCGAGGAGATCCCGCTGGCCGCCGCTCTGCGCGAAGTCGATCTCGACGCGGCCGACGGTGGTGAGGCCGATGGCATCCGACTGCCGCTTCCCGCTTTGGGCGCCTCGCAGGTCGCGGGCGCCGCCGAGAACCTCACGCCGTGGATCGGCAGGATCCCGCCGTTCCGCGCCGGCCACCCGAAGCGTCGCAGCCGTGGTCCGCACGGGCCGAAATGGGTCCTGGGGTCGAAGTGGATCCAGCCCAGGGTGCTGCCGTTGGCCGGATTTCCGCGGGTCCTGTCATTCCAGGCCTGGCGCATCGGCGGACTCACGATGGTCGGCTTCCCGTTCGAGGTCACGGTCGCCTCGGGTCGGCGCATCGCCGAAGCGACCGCCGCGGCCGGTGTCCACACGGACACGGGCAGCGACGTCGTCGTCGCATCGGTGACCAACGGATATTGCGGCTACTGCACGACGGCGGAGGAGTATCAGCTCCAGTTCTACGAGGGCGGCCACAATCTGCACGGGCCGACGACCCAGGCGTGGCTGGCGGCCCAGGGCGTCGCTCTCGTCGAATCCTGGCGCGATGGCGCGTCGCACGCAGCGTCGTTGCTGCCGCAGCGTGACTTCGACCTGCACGTCCACCGTTACCTCGCCGGCACCGAGCCGGGCGCCTCCGGCCGCCGCATCGCGGAACCCGCCCGCTACCGGGACTCGTCGGGCGAGGACCCCGGCTTCTGGGAGCAGGTCTGGAATGATGCGGCCGCCGGCGCATTGGCCTGGCACGAACCGATGGCGCACGTCGAGGTCGAACGCGACGGCGACTGGGTGCGGTTCGCCGACGACCAGGCGACGTCGATCGGTGTCCTCCACATCGGCGACGGCCGCTATGCCGCTCGGTGGTACGACCCCTGGCTGGGCGGCGACAGTCGATTCCGGTTCGTCATCACGACGCCGGGCGGCGACCTGGTGGGCGAACCCTTCTGGTGCGGCCCCGCCGGGGCGCCGTAGGCGGGCCTCGACAGCGGAGCTACTCACCAGTAATCTCGTGACCTGTATCACAGCCGATCCAGGCCGGTGAGCTGCGCGAGAGGTGACGGTCATGAGGTGGTCGATCACATCGCGATCGCGGCGCGCACGGCGGTGGCTGGCCGTGCTGCCGGCGGCCCTCCTGGGGTGGTCGGTCATAACCCCCGCGAGCGCGGCGTCCGGGCCGGAGCCGGGCAGCACGACCACGTTGACGTACGGCACTGGCGATCAGGCGCACGACTACATCGTCTACACGCCGGCCGGCTGGCGCCCGACGGTCGCGATGCCGGTGATGGTGGTGGTGCACGGATGCCAGACATCGGCGGATCAGCAGATGAGGGCGAGTCTGTTCAATCCGTTGGCCGATCAGCGCGGCTTCATCGTGGTGTACCCCGACACGAACCGGATCGAGAACGAGCAGCCCGGCCCGATGGCACGCTGCTGGCAGTTCCCGCTGCCGTCCAACTGGCGGCGCGACAGCGGTGACCTGGCGGCGATCGCCGGCATCACCCGGTCGGTCACGACGGCGTGGGGAGCCGACCGCGACCGCGTCTACGTCGCGGGCATGTCGGCGGGTGGATTCACCACGTCGAACCTCTCCGCCGCCTATCCGGACCTGTACGCCGCGTCGGTCGTCGCGTCGGCGGGTGCCTACGCCGACGGCACGTGTCTGGCGCAGAACCTCCTGGTCATGCCGGTCTCTCTCAGTTCCTCGCTGGCCCGCTCGCAGATGGGTGCGCGGGCGCGAGTGGTTCCGCGGATGGTGATCGGCGGCGACGCTGATCTCGGCATCCCGCGGACGTGCGCCGACAAGGCGCTCCAGCAGTCCCTGCGCACCAACAACCTGGTCCTGAGCCGGTCCCAGTACGGCCCGATCGAGCTGCTGCCGCACTTGACCGAGACCAGGCAGGTCCCTGGCGGACGCGCCTACACGGTCGCCGACTACCAGGACGCGAACGGATGTGTCGTCGGCCGGCGGATCGTGGTGCGCGGCATGGGGCACTACTGGTCGGGCGGTTCCTCCGATCCCCGGCTCGCCAGCTTCACCGACCCGACGGGACCCAACGGGGCGGTCGCCGCGTGGGACTTCCTCTCGCGGTACACGCTGTCCAACACCGCACGGTCCTGCTGACGCCGGACTTGACCTGGAGCGCGCTCCAGGGTGTTCTCTGGTCTCATGAGCACGCAGACCCAGGAGCGGCGCCTGACGATCGGGGAGGCGGCCGATGCCACGGGCCTGTCGATCGACACGCTGCGCTATTACGAGAAGTCCGGGTTGATCCCGAACCGCCCCGACCGTTCGGCGTCGGGCCAGCGGCGTTACGGCGACCGTGACCTGCGCTGGATCGGCACGCTGGTGATGCTCCGGCGCACCGGGATGCCGATCCGGGAGATGCGCCGCTTCGTCGACCTGTACGCCGTCGACGGCAGCGAGCCCGAACGGCTGCGCATCCTGTGCGAACACCGGCAGGCCGTGCTCGAGCAGCTCCGCGAGGTGCAGACGCATCTCGCGGCGATCGACCGCAAGATCGAGTTCTACGAAGAGAAGGTGAGCAGCACGTGAAGAACGTCCCATGGGGAAGCCAGGGCCTGGAGGCCTCCGTCGAGGGCCTCGGTGCGATGGGGATGTCGGCGTTCTACGGCAACCGCGACGACGCGGAGTCCGAGGCGACCTTGAACCTGGCGCTCGATCTGGGCGTCACCATGATCGACACCGCCGAGCTGTATGGGCCGTTCCTGAACGAACAGCTCATCGGCCGGACGATCGGTCATCGCGCCGATGAGTACGCGCTGGCGACCAAGTTCGCCCGTCGCGTGGAGGACGACGGCACGGTCGGAGCGCCCGACGGCTCGCCGGCCTATGCGCGCCGAGCGCTCGAACGGTCACTGCGGAACCTGGGGCGCGACTCGGTCGACCTGTACTACCTGCACCGGGTCGATCCGGCCACCCCGATCGAGGAGACGGTCGGCGGCATGGCCGAGTTCGTCGCCGAAGGCAAGGTCAGGTACCTCGGCCTGTCCGAGGCGGCGCCCGAGACCATCCGCCGCGCTCACGCGACCGCTCCGATCAGCGTGGTGCAGACCGAGTACTCGCTGTTCCAGCGCGAGCCGGAGACCAACGGTGTGCTCGACGTGTGCCGTGAGCTCGGCATCGGATTCGTCGCGTACTCGCCGCTGGGCCGAGGCGTGCTGACCGGTGCGATCACGTCGGCCGAGGACCTGGAGGAGGACGACTTCCGTCGCCACAATCCACGCTTCACTGCCGAGAATCTGGCGCAGAACCTGCAGGTCGTCGACCGGGTCAAGCAGCTTGCCGAGGATCGCGGCGTGACGCCGGGCCAGATCGCCCTGGCCTGGGTCATGCAGCAGGACGGGGTGACGGCGATCCCCGGCACCAAGCGGCGCACCTACCTGCGTGAGAACGTCGCGGCGGCCGACCTCGAGTTGACCGCCGACGAACTCGCGGCGCTCGACCAGGCTGCGCCGGTGGGTGTCACGGCCGGCGACCGGTATCCGGCCGCCGGGATGGCACAGGTCAACCTCTGACCGCCCGGCCGTCGCTGCTCAGCCGGTGACGTGCGCGAGCACCCAGTCGACGAGCCGCTTGCCCTCGCGCCAGTCGGCCCGGACGTGGTCGAGCAGTTCGGCGGTGTGCACGTAGGGCGCGAAGCCGTGGTCGCGGCCGAGCGTCAGGGAGCGATGGCGCAGCAGGGCGATGCGCGGATGGTCGGCGTCGTATCCACGCGGTGACGTCTTGAGCGTGTCGCCGCCGAGAGCGAATCCGGCCGTCTGGAGCTTCGCGACGATGCGCTCGAGTGCGGGCCCGTGCCGGTCGTGCGCGATCGCCTCACGGAACGAGGCCAGCCGCGCGGGCGAGGCCTCGTAGAAGCCGACGCCGGTCCGGACCCCGGGTGCTCCGACCTGAACGTAATAGCCGGTGGCCGGTGCGACCCCGACGAACGCGCCCTGGTGTGTCTTGTAGGGCGTCTTGTTCTTGCTGAACCGCACGTCGCGATACGGCCTGAAGATCTTGGCCTCGCCGAACTCGTCGGCCAGGGCTGTGGTCAGCTCCTGCATCGGCCGCTTCACCGACTCGTCGTACACATGTTTGTTGGCCGTCCAGAACGCCTTGGTGTTATCGATCTCCAGGTCGTCATAGAAGTCCAGCGCAGTCACGGGGAAGCCTTCGAATGTCACTCTTCGAGCGTACGGGCCGTGGATGCCGCGCTGTGACGCCGGGACGATGGACTAACAGCTATTACCTTCACGCCGCCTCAAGATAAATGATATGCTTGATATTGAGCGAGGTGAAGCATGAACCTGTTGGCGACCGTCATCGGTGACGTGGTCGCATCCCGGCTCGTCGCCGATCGTGCCGGCCTGCATGATCGTCTGGCGGATGTGCTCGGCCAGGTCAATCGCAGGTGGTCGCCCGCGACGCCGCTGCGCTTCACGGTCGGCGACGAGTTCCAGGGGGCCTTCGCCACGATCGAGGACGCGTTGCGCGCGACCTTGCGGCTCAGGCTCGGGCTGCTGCCGGCCGCCGATCTGCGCCATGGTCTCGGCTGGGGAGAGGTATCGGTGCTTCAGGAGGAGCCGCGGGTCGAAGACGGCCCCGGCTGGTGGGCCGCCCGTGATGCGATCGAGGCGGTCCACGAGGCCGAGCAGCATCCGTCGACCCGCTGGACGCGGACCGCGATCCGAGGCGACGGCGTCGACAGCACGGTAGCGGCGCTCCTGCCTCTACGAGACCGTGCTGTCGACGCACTCGATGAGCGAGGCATCGCGATCCTCGAAGGCCTCTTGGACGACCGCACGCAGCGTGAGATCGCCCGATCCCTCGGCATCACCGCGTCCGCGGTGTCCCAGCGGATCCGGGCCGACGGTCTCGATGCGCTCGTCGTCTCGGACCGGGTCTTGGATCGGCGTCCTGCCGACTAGGCGTGCTGGGGCCCGAGTGTCGCGGCCACCGGCGATCGCTGCGGGCCGCCGTCCTTCAGCTCGACGAAGATCACATGGGTGGGCGTGTCGCCGATGTTCTCGCCATAGTGCTGCTGGGCGGGAAGCCAGCCGACCGTCCCGGCGTCGATCTGGACGTCGCGGTGTTCCTCGCCCGAGGCAAGCCTTCGGCGAAACGACGACAAGGTGTACATGACGCTGTCAGGATGTTCGTGCGGCGTGGTCCGGTCCCTGGTTGATCGGTGTACTCCAGAACCCGGACGCGCTCGTTCTCGAAGATCACCGAATAATGGCCGGGATTGCTGACGGCCGGATCGAGGGCAGAGTTCATGACAGCAAGAGTGCACCCGTCCACGCCGGGGCGCTAGAGCCTCGTGTCTGCTACGGGATCAGTAGCACCTTGCCGGTCGCGCGGCGCTGGTCGAGCTCGAGGAGCGCCTCGGTGGCCTGGTCGAGTGTGAACGTGGCACCGATGGGTGGCGCGAGGACACCGGATTCGACATGCGGACGGATCTCGGCCCACTGACGCTGTACGTAGCCGGGCTTGCCCAGCACGTAGGCACCCCAGCCGACCCCGACGACCGAGATGTTGTTGAGCAGCAGTCGGTTGACCTGCACGGTGGGGATCTCGCCCGCGGTGAAGCCGATCACCAGGAGACGGCCGTCCTCCTTCAGGGAGCGCAGCGAATCGGTGAAGCGGTCGCCGCCGACCGGATCGACGACGACGTCCACACCACCGTGCTTCTCCTTGACCGCGTCCTTGAAGCCCCCCTGGTCTGAATCGACCAGCACGTACTCGTCGGCACCAGCGGCCAGCGCGACCTCGCCCTTGGCGTCGGTCGACGTCACGGCGATGACGTGGCCGGCGCCGTAGGCCTTGGCGACCTGGATCGCCGAAGTGCCGATGCCGCCCGCGGCGCCGTGCACCAGGACCGACTCGCCCTTGGCGAGATGGCCGCGGGCGATGAGTGCGAAGTGCGACGTCAGGTAGTTGAACGGGAGGCCAGCGCCCTGCTCGAACGTGGCGGAGTCCGGCAGGCTGAAGACCAGGTCGGCCGACGCCACGGCCAGCTCGGCGAATCCACCTAGGAGGGACAAAGCCGTGACGCGATCGCCCGGCTTGAACGCCGACCCCTCGGGTGCCGTCACGACCTCGCCCGCGATCTCAGCACCCGGGACGAACGGCAACTCGGGCTTCATCTGGTACTGGCCGCGTGACTGCAGCACCTCGGGGAACGCGACGCCGGCAGCGCGAACACGGATCAGGACCTGGTCCGGGCCGGCCACGGGTTCAGGGACTTCGGAGACCTCGACTGCCTCGGGACCGTCGAGCGTGGTGATCTGCACAGCCTTCATGGCCCGACTGTAGCGCACTGCTAAGCGTTTGCTTAGTGCGATGGGATGCAATCCCGGTGCCCCGGACCGGCGCGGCGACGAGGCGGATCGGAGAATGGATGCCATGCGCCTGATCGACCTCCTCCCCGACGATGGAGGTCAGGACCAGGTGTACGACGCGGTGGTCGCATGGGTCGGGTCGCGCGGGCTGACCCTCTATCCGGCGCAGGACGAGGCGATCCTCGAGTGCGTCTCGGGGTCGAACGTCGTCCTGGCGACGCCGACCGGTTCGGGTAAGAGCCTGGTCGCGACCGCCGCGCTGGCGGCGGCGCTGGCCCGTGACGAGTGCGCGGTGTACACCGCGCCCATCAAGGCGCTGGTCAGCGAGAAGTTCTTCGATCTGTGCGAGGTGTTCGGTGCCGAGAACGTGGGCATGGTCACGGGCGATGCCTCGGTCAACGCCGATGCGCCGATCATCGCCGCGACCGCCGAGATCCTGGCCAATATGGCGCTCCGTGAGGGGGCCGACGCTGATATCGGGCTCGTCGTGATGGACGAGTTCCATTTCTACGCCGATCCGCAGCGCGGCTGGGCCTGGCAGGTGCCCCTGCTGGAGCTGACCGGCGCGCAGTTCCTGCTGATGTCGGCGACCCTCGGCGACACCACGAGGCTCGTCACCGATCTCGAACGTCGGACCGGGCGCGACACCGCGGTCGTCAGCTCGGCCGAACGACCCGTGCCGCTGGTCGGTGAGTACGTCTCGACGCCGGTGCACGAGACGCTCGAACAACTCGTCGAGACGCATCAGACCCCCGTCTATGTCGTGCACTTCACCCAGGCGGCCGCTTTGGAGCGGGCACAGGCGCTGACGAGTGTGAAGATCGCGACGCGCGAGGAGCGCGATGTGATCGCCGACCATATCGGCGACTTCCGGTTCACGTCGGCGTTCGGCAAGACGCTGTCGCGGCTGGTACGGGCCGGTATCGGCGTCCACCACGCCGGCATGCTGCCGCGCTACCGGCGGCTGGTCGAGACGCTTGCGCAGCAGGGGCTGCTCAAGGTGGTGTGCGGGACCGACACGCTCGGCGTCGGTATCAACGTGCCGATCCGTACCGTCCTGTTCAGCGGACTGTCGAAGTACGACGGCACGCGCCAGCGACGCCTGCAGGTGCGTGAGTTCCAGCAGATCGCGGGCCGTGCAGGTCGGGCCGGGTTCGACACGATCGGGCATGTCGTCGTCGAGGCGCCCGAACACGAGATCGAGAACGCGCGGCTGGTACGCAAGGCCGGCGACGATCCCAAGAAGCTCAAGCGCATTCAGCGCAAGAAGGCCCCGGAGGGCTTCGTGTCCTGGGGGGAGGGCACGTTCGAGAACCTGATGAACGGCACGCCCGAACCGCTGGTCTCACGGATGCGCGTCAGCCATGCGATGGTGCTCGACGTCATCACACGCCCCGGCGACGCGCGTGCCTCGCTCGAACGGCTGATCCGCGAGTCGGGAGAGACCGAGGACCAGCAGGACCGGTTGCTCGCCGAGGTCGATGCGATCCTCGACGCACTGCTGACCGGTGGTGTGGTCGAAGCGGTCGAGCCGCCCGACGGCGAGGGCCGCACGCTGCGGCTGACCGTCGACCTGCAGGAGAACTTCGCTCTCAACCAGCCGTTGTCGCCCTTCGCCGTCGCGTCGTTGGACCTGCTCGACCGCGAGGCCGAGACCTATGCGCTAGACGTCGTCTCGGTCGTCGAGGCGACCTTGGACGATCCGCGGCCGATCATCGCCGCCCAGCGGAACCGTGCTCGCGGCGAGGCGATCGCGGAGATGAAGATGGACGGCATCGAGTACGACGAGCGGATGGAGTTGCTCGAGGAGGTCGAGCACCCTCAGCCCTTGCGCGAGCTGCTCGAGGCCGGTTACGAGGCCTATCGCATCGGGCATCCCTGGGTGGCGGATCACCCGTTGCGGCCCAAGTCGGTGGTGCGCGAGATGTGGGAGCGCGCCATGACGTTCAGCGAGCTGGTGGCCGACTATCAGCTGGCCCGCTCCGAAGGTCTCGTGCTGCGGTACCTGGCCGATGCGTACAAGACGCTGGCGCGCACGGTTCCGGTGGCGGCACGCACCGAGGAGCTCGAGGACCTCATCGAATGGCTCGGCGAGCTGGTGCGGCAGACCGACTCGAGCCTGCTCGACGAGTGGGAGGCCCTGATCCATCCCGGTACGGATCCGGCCGAGGTGCGCCCGCTGGCCGAGTCGGGTGCTCCGCCGCGACCGCTGACCGGAAATCCGCGCGCGTTCCGTGTGCTGGTGCGCAACGCGATGTTCCGCCGGGTCGAGCTGGCGGCTTTCGGCCGATGGGCTGAACTGGGCGAACTCGATGGCGACGCCGGTTGGGACGCCGATGCGTGGCGTGAGGCGATCGAGGAGTACTTCGCCGAATACGACGAACTGGGCACCGGCCCTGCTGCTCGTGGACCGTCGCTGTTCATGGTCACTGAAGGCAGTGACACCTGGACCGTCCGCCAGACATTCGACGATCCGGACGGCGACCGCGACTGGGGCATCAGCGCCACGGTCCATCTGGCCGCCAGCGACGAGGCCGGCGAACCCGTCGTCCAACTCACCGACGTCGGCCCCCGGTGAGCGGTGAGTGAGCGCCCGTTTCTGGGTGAGCGGTGGGTGAGCGTCCGTTTGCGGCGCTACTCGGGATGAAACGGACGCTGAGTCACCGCCCTCGGGTCGGTGGCGTCAGGCGCGACGCGCCGTCAGCGGCGGTGGACGGTGAGCGGGGCGCGGTCGGACGGGACGTTGGTGATGTTGCGCAGCCGGCTGGGCGCCGGATCGGCGGCGGTGACCTCGAACCGCTGCAGCACCTCGCGCAGCACGATGGTGCCCTCCATCAGGCTGAAGGCGGCGCCGATGCAGCGGCGCACGCCGCCGCCGAACGGGATCCACGTGTTCGCCGCGACCTTCTGGCCGCCGTTGCGCTCTGGCAGGAAGCGATCGGGGTCGTAGCGATGGGCATCGGCCCAGCTCTCCTCGCGGCTGTGCGCCAGCACGATCGACGGCGCCACCGTGACGCCCCTCGGCAGCCGCCGGCCCGCGACGACCTGGTCGCTCTGCAGGGCGCGAGCGACGAAGTCGATGATCGGATGGACGCGCATGGCCTCCTTCAAGCATGCCTCCAGATAGGCGTCGTCGCCGGTGTCGGCGGCGTGCACCGCCCGCTCCATCAGATCGCGGTTCAGGCCCAGCTCGTGCAGGGTCCACGACAGGGCTGAGGCCGTGGTCTCGTGACCGGCCAACAGCAACGTGACCAACTGATCGCGCAACTCGACGTCGGACAGCGGCGCCTCGCCCTCCAGCTCACCGACCTGCAGCAGACGCGACAGCACGTCGGTCCGGCCCTCGAGATCGGAGGCGCGGCGCTCGCGGATCTCGGCGTACAGCAGGTCATCGACCTCGGTCTGGTTCTTGAAGTACGAACGCCACGGCGGAACCCGGCGCAGCTTCGGGAACGCCCACGAGAACAGCATCCAGGTGTCGACGTCGACCATGCGGGTGACCTTGGGCCGCAGCACCGCGAGCCGCTCCTCGTCGGTCACGCCGAACACGACCTGCAAGATCACGTCGAGCGTGATCGCGTTCATCCGGTCCAGCGCGACGACCCGGTCGCCGTCGCGCCACGAGTCGACCTCGTCCTTCGCGATCGACTCGACGAGCGGCTCGTAACCGCGCATCGACGGCCCCGTGAACGCCGGCATCAACAGCTTGCGCGCCCGCTGATGTTCGGCATCGTCAGTCAGCAGGACCGAATGATCGCCCATGACGGGCTTGAGGATCACATTGCCCTCGCCCGCATGGAACTGCGACGGGTCGGCGGCGAAGATCTCCTTGATGTCGGCCGGGTCGCTGAAGATCACGATGCGCCGCGGCCCGGGCATGATCTCGAGGCTGAACGTCTCGCCATACTGCTCGTGCCAGCGTGGCACCCATTCGTTGCGGGTCCGCAGGAAGCGCCGCGTCATCAGCCACGGCGAGCCGCTCGGCCCGTCGGGGATGTCGTAGTCGCTGTCGTCGCGACGCGCGTTCTTCGGTCCCGCCATGGTCACGCCACCTTCTCGAACTGGAAGTCGTCGGCCTCGACCTTGCGGGTCCGCCACCAGTAGCGGAACGTGAAGCCGGGCCAGATCGTGCGGTTCTTGCCCTGGCTGTCCAGGTACCAGCTGGTGCAGCCGCCCTGACTCCAGACGCCCTTGCTGACCTTCGCCTGAAGCTGGTCGTTGAAGTCGCGCTGCGCCCGGTCCGTGGGCTCGACGGCCTGGGCGCCGCGCTGGTCCATCTCGTCGAGCATCGCCAGGATCCACTTGGTCTGCTGCTCGATCATGAACACGACCGAGTTGTGGCCCAGGGCGGTGTTCGGCCCGAGCAGGAAGAAGAAGTTCGGGAAATGGGCGACCGCGATGCCCAGGTAGGTCTCGATGCCGTGCTGCTTGAACGTCTCGGACAGATCGCGCCCACCCTCGCCGGTGACGTGCACCCACTCGAACGCGTCGGTGACGTGGAACCCGGTGCCGTAGATGATCACATCGGCCTCGCGGAACGCGCCGTCCTGGGCCTGGATTCCGTCGGGCTTGATCTGGGTGATGCCGTCGGTGATGAGCTCGACGTTGTCGCGGTTGTAGACCCCGATGTAGTTGTCGGTCTTGAGAACGCGCTTGCAGCCCAGGCGGTAATCGGGGATCAGCTTCTCGGCGGTCTCCGGATCCTTGACCGTCTTGCGGATGTAGGCCGCCACGCGCTTCTCGACCAGGGCCGAGATGCGCTGCAGCGGGCCCGTGAACCCGAGTTGGGTCGACTCGTTGAACCAGTACAGGAGGTTGCGGTACAGGCGCGTGCCGCCGGGCACCTTCTGCAGGAACGCTGCCTTCTTGCCGCCGATGTCGTGGTTCATCTTGGGAATGACCCAGGGAGCGGTGCGCTGGTACACGTCGAGCTGGCCCACGATCGGCGCGATCTGGGGGATGAACTGGATGGCGCTGGCGCCGGTGCCGATGACGGCGACCCGCTTGCCGGCCAGGTCGACGTCGTGATCCCACTGAGCCGAGTGAAAGCGGGGCCCGGCGAACGACTCGGCACCGGGCAGATCGGGAACGTTCGGGATGTGCAGGCCGCCGATGCCCGAGACCACGACGCGGGCGTCGTATGTCTCCTTGGAGGTGCTGACGGTCCAGCGCAGGCGCTGTTCGTCCCACTCGGCGCCGGTGACCTCGGTGCCGAAGTGGATCACCGAGTACAGGTCGTGACGCTTGGCGACGTCCTGCATGTAGGCCCAGATCTCGGGCTGGGCCGAGTACTCGCGCGACCAGGTCGGGTTGAGCTCGTAGGAGAACGAGTACATATGGCTCTGGATGTCGCACTCGGCACCCGGATACGTGTTGTCACGCCACGTGCCGCCGACGTCGTCGGCCTTCTCGATGACGATGAAGTCCGTGCGCCCGGACTCGCGCAGCTTCATGGCCATGCCCATGCCGGAGAAGCCGGTGCCGATAATGAGGATGTCGGTGGTGATCACATTTCAGATACTATCGGTATGCGAACAGCCTGGGAACAGTTGTGACGAAGGGATCGCGAGGGTGAGCATCGACAGCCAGGAACGAACCGAGCGTTCAGGGGCGCGCGGGGGGTCTGATGGCGCGGGAGTCCGCGCGGCACGTCAGGCCGAGACCCGTCGGCGCCTGGTCGAGGTGGCGCGCGAGATGTTCCTGGCCGACGGCTATGCCGCCACCTCGCTGGACAAGGTCGCCGAACGCGCCGGGTTCTCCAAGGGCGCGGTGTACTCGAACTTCTCGGGCAAGGAGGAGCTGTGTGTCGCCGTGCTCGACAGCATCCACGCCGAGCAGGTGGTGCAGGTCGCCGAGGTGTTCAACGGCCCCGGTGATCTCGACGCCCGTATCGACCGCTTCTCCCAATGGGCCCGCGAAGGCATCGGCCAGCCGCTGTGGGTCGCGCTGGAGTCCGAGTTCGGCGCCGTGGCGCGCCAGAGCACATTCGTGGCGTCCGCGCTGCGCAAGCGCCAGCGCGAGGTGCGCGAGGCGATCACCGCCCTGATCGAACAGGTCACCCGCGAGCAGGGCATCGTGCTGAGGTTCCCGCCCGAGCAGGCCGCAACGATGCTGCTCAGCGTGGGTATCGGTCTCGGAGCGCTGCGGTCGATCGACGCCGAGGTCGACCCCGGCATGTTCGGAGATGTGATGCGCGCGCTGTTGCGAGGCACCCGCCACTGAGGTTCCCTGACCGCCGTTCAGGGGTGAAACGAGGGGTGAAACGACCTGCTCCGTGTCACTTCAAGCCTTCAGCGTCGTTGGACCCCATAGAAACGGTGTCTCGTGCTGGTGTCTCTGAAGGGGGATGCGGTGAAGCGAATCTTCCGAATGGTCGCGGCGACTGCGCTCGCCGCAGCCGTCGTGCTGGTGGGCGGAACCGCCCAGGGGTATCCCGACCCTGCCGGGCCCACGATCGTGCTCGACCCCGATGCGTGTGCGGGGAATCCGCTGCCGTTCTCGGCCTCGGCCTCGTTGGCTGGAGACTGGACCGTCACGTACGACGGACACACGAGGACGGGAAGCGGACGCAGCATCGAGGGAACGTTCCCCACGGCCAAGGCCGATGCCGGAGCCGGCAGGCTCCTGACGGCGCGCGTGGTGACGGACGACGACCAGGAACTCACCTCGTCGACCAACGTCGTGCTGACCGTGTGTGGCAGCGGGGCACCCAGTCAGCCGGGCGCTGGTCTGCCGTCCACCGGTTCTGACCTGTCGCCGTGGTGGATCGTGCTCGCCAGTGGGGCGATCGTCCTCGGTGCCGGTCTCGTCGCGCGCGCACGGCGCAGGCCGCGTCGCCGACACTTCGTCTTCTAGATCGCTCTGCATCGGGCGACGGTGCGAGGCGACCCGTGCACCGGCGGAGGCCGATTCGAAAACCGGTAACGTGACGGCGCACCGTACCGAGGGCCGGGCGGTGATGACCGAAGGGGAGCGGGTCGTTGCTCAGTCGCGTGGTCGCGAAGCTCGTGCGCGTTGCTCTGGTGGCGCTCGCGATGTCGCGGCTACGGCTGCCGTTCCGGTGGCTGCCCGGCTTCCGCGGGCGTCCGCTGCTGTCGGTGGTGATGCCGGTCTACAACGTGGAGCTCTACGTCGGTGATGCCATCGCCAGCGTGCTGCGCCAGTCGTACCGCAATCTCGAGCTGATCATCGTCGACGACGGGTCGCCCGACGGTTCGACCCCGATCGCGCGCGGGGCCGCCCGGCGTGATCCGCGCGTGCGCTACCTGCGCACCGAGAACGCCGGTCTCGGCGCGGCCCGCAACCGGGGCGCGGCACTCGCCCGTGGCGAGTACCTGGCGTTTTTTGACAGCGACGACATCGTGCCGCCGCGAGCCTACGAGCGTCTCGTGGGTTCGCTGGAGCGCACGGGCTCTGACCTGGCTACGGGAAACGTGACACGATTCCAGAAGGGCCGGGCGGCGCACCCGTCGTGGAATCAGCATGCGTCACATGCGACCGACCGCCCACGGACCACCCTGTCGGAGCACCCCCTGCTGGTGCGCGATACCACGGCCTGGAACAAGGTGTTCCGGGCTTCGTACGCCCGACAGATCGCCTTGGCCTTTCCCGAGGGTCGTCTGTACGAGGACATGGTGCCGATCACGCGGGCGCTCCGCGACGCGAGCTCGATCGACGTCCTGTCCGAGGTCACGTACCGGTGGCGCGTGCGGGAGGAGGTCGGCTCCATCACCCAGCGCAGGTTCGAGGTCGCCAACGTCACCGACAAGGTCGAGATGCTGATCGGATGCCTCGATCTCGTCGAGGACGACCCGCGGCTACGTGAAGCCCTGGTGCTGAAGGCCTTCGAGGCCGATCTGTGGGCGTACGCCCCGCATGTGGGCGAGGGCGACACGGCGTTCGACGCTGCCTTCGACCGCGGCATCAGCCGATTCTGGGAGCCCGGACTCCTCGACCGGCTCGAACTGAGCACGTTCGTGCGGTACGTCTTCTACGGTAGTTACGCGGCCGTCGGCCCAGAGCGCGCGCGGGAATCGTTGGCCTGGACCTCTCAGGGCTGGCAGACGATTCCCACCCGGTGCGAGGACGGACGCGTCCGGATCGTGCCGCCCACCGATCCGGACCTGACCGCGCTGCCTGCCTCGTCCCTCGACCTCACGCGGTTCATCGACGTGCAGAGCTGTGTCACCCAGGTGCACTGGGTCGAGGACCACCTGCGTGTGCGGGGCTTCGGCTATCTGCCGCAGGTCAGCGATGCCATCGATCAGTCCCTGGCCCTGTGCTTGATCAGTGACCACGGCGAACGCGTCGACCTCGACGTGGTCCGGCGGTCCGAACCGCTGGCTCCCCTTGCGACCCGGTGCCCCTTCTACGATCTGACCGGCGCGGGGTTCGAGATCACGATCGATCCGGCAGCGTTGAGCGACGGCGTCTGGGGCCTGTCCATCACGGCGTCGGCCCTCGGCATCGAGCGCACACGCGACGTGCGCGCGGCCCGTATGGACGGTTCGGCCGGCTCGATCGAGGCCCGGATGATCGCCGGCCGGGCTGTCGCGTTGCACATCGCCGACCAGACCCCGTTCGAGGTCGTGCTCGGTGCCTTCGCGACGGCCGAGCCGGTCCCACCGGAACCGTGCATCGAGATCGAGACCGTCGAGGTTCTCGACGCGCCGGGGCTGCGCATGACGGGCTCGATGCCTCCAGGGGCGGCCGCCACGACGCTCCGTCTCGAAGACCCGGCCGGCATCGTCGCCGCTGTGCCTCTGGGACCCGATGTGTCGTTCGATGTCGTCCTGACGTTGTCGGCGCCCGGCGGCGACGGCATCGTGCGGCCCGTGCCGTCGGGCACCTACGCGGTGTCCAGCGACACGGGCGTGGTCGTGCGGGCCTCGCAAGCGGCGGCGACCGCGTGGCCGGCCCTGATCGAGACGCCCGATCTGACCGTGTCGCTCCAGCGCGGACCGCAGGGCTCGGTCGAGGTCGTCGTGACAGGCCCGTCGTCCGATCGCGATCGGGGTGCGTACCGCCAGCGGCTCCTCGCCGAGCGCTGGTGGCGCGGCCTGGGTGGCTCGGAGGCGCGGTCCGAGACCGTGTTCGTATCCAGCTTCGGGGGTGCGTCGGTGTCATGTCACCCGGGAGCGATCGGAGGCGAGCTCGTGCGCCGCGGCTTCGCCGGCGATGTCCTGGCCGAGGTGACCGATCGTTCGGTTCCGGTGCCTGACGGTTTCATCCCGGTGGTCCGGGGCAGTGAGGACTGGCATCGTGCGCTCGGTACATCGCGCTGGGTCATCGCCAACACCTCGTTCGAGACCGAGGTCGCCGTGTCCGACGACCAGACCTATCTGCAGACCTGGCACGGCACCCCCTTGAAGCGCATCGGCCGCGACATCCCGTTCGGGACGATCCCCCGGGTGTGGCTGGACCGTGCAGCGCGCGAGGCCCGTCATGCATGGACCCAGCTGCTCTCGACGTCGCCGTTCACGTCCGAGATCCTGCCGCGCGCACTGGAGTACACCGGGCCTCTGCTCGAGGCCGGGTCCCCACGGCTCGATCGCTTGGTCGCCGATCCGTCGTATGCGCGTGCAGCCGTCCGGGAGCTGTACGGCATCCCCGACGACCACGCGATCGTCCTGTATGCGCCGACGTGGCGTGAGGGCGGCCGCGCCAGCGAGCTGCTCGACGCCGACGAGTTCGCTCGCCGGTTCGGTGATCGCGCCACCTTGATCGTGCGTGCCCATCCCAACCTTCTGGGTCGCCGGGCGAAGAAGAACCTCGGGTCCTCCGCGGTCCGCGACGCTGCCCGCTATCCGGTGATCGAGGACCTGTACAGCGCGGCCGACGTGATGGTCACCGACTACTCGTCGGCGATGTTCGATTTCGCGGCCACGCGGCGGCCGCAGATCATGTTCACCCCGGATCTCGGCGCGTATCGCGACGGTGTGCGCGGCTTCTACCTGGACTTCGACGCGTGGGCACCGGGCCCGATCGTCCGGTCGACCGCCGAGGTGCTCGGCCTGCTCGAGGACGTCCCGGCGCTCGCCGCGTCGAGCGAGGATCGCAGGACTCGGTTCGCCGAGCGCTTCCTGCCGTGGGAGGACGGCCGAGCGTCTGCCCGCGTGATCGCCGCGCTCGGCATCGAGGTGCCGCGCCTTTAGACCTGCGAACCGGGCTGGCCGTGCGCCTTCAGCCAACGGTCGGCGGTGTGACGGGACGTGAACCGCACCACCGGCAGCTCAGGCCGTCGCCCCAGCGCGCGCCGGACCTTCTCGGCGGTCGCAGCATGTGCGTTCCACGCGTACCGGACGATGTGCTCGGGGTCGGTCAGGAACGTCGACAGGGGCGGCTCGGTGTTGCCGTTCCAGAGCTCTTCGCGTCGCAGGCGGCGGCGGAGGGTGCGTGCGACGACCTGGCGCGTCACGGTCCGCCGGGGCAGGTCGAGCCACAGCATCACGTCGGCGCGGTCGGCGAGCAGATCGCGCACGTCGTCGTACTGCCACTCGATCACCCAGGCGGCCGATCGGGTGAAGTGCTCCACGTCGTCGGCGAACGTGGGCCTCGGCGTCCAGTGCTCACCGTGGAAGAGGCCATCGATCTCGACGTAGTCGGCACCGGTCCGTGCAGCGATCCGGCGTGCGAGTGTCGACTTGCCCGCTCCGGAGGTGCCGGCGACGACGAAGCGCCGCGGGCTCACCGGTAGCGGATCGGTCGGTCGAAGCAGCGGCACAGGGCTATTCTCCGATCGGTTCAGTCGCGGTGTGCGTGCTACTCGATCTTCACCGTGGCCAGGGCCGGGGTCGAACCGGCGACCTTCCGCTTTTCAGGCGGACGCTCGTACCAACTGAGCTACCTGGCCGTGCCCGTCAGACGGGCGCGTTCACCTTACCGGACATGCCGGGCCGCTCACGAATCGGCCAGCTTCTGCAGCAGGAGGGCCTCGGCGATACAGACCCGTTCGAACTCGCCCAGATGCAGGCTCTCGTCGATGCCGTGGGCGCGGGTGTCGGGGTCCTCGACCCCGGTCACCAGGATCGCCGCATCCGGGAACGCCCGGGCGAACTGCGCGATGAACGGGATCGAACCACCCATGCCCATGTCGACCGGGTCGGTACCGTCCCAGGCCTCGCGGAACGCGGCACGGGCCGCGTCGTAGGCAGGGCCACTGGCGTCGATGGCGTACGGCTGGCCGGTCTCGCCGAGCTCGACCTCGACCTGGGCGCCGAACGGCGCATGCGTCCGCAGATGGTCGGCCAGCGCCTGCAGATGCTGCTCGGCGTCGCCACCGGGAGCGACCCGCATGCTGATCTTGGCGCGCGCCGACGGCAGCAACGTGTTGGACGCGTCGGCGACCGATGTGGTGTCGATGCCGATGACCGAGATCGCCGGCTGCGCCCATAGGCGCTCGACCACGGTGCCCGTGCCGATCTGCTCGACGCCGGGCAGCATCGACGTCTCCTCGCGCAGCCGGTCCTCCGGATACTCCAGCTCGGCGGCGGTACCGCGGTGCAGGCCGGCGACCGCGATCGACCCGTCGTCGTGGTGCAGGGTCGCGATCAGCCGGCAGAGGGTCGTCAGTGCGTCGGGGGCGACACCGCCCCACAGGCCCGAGTGCACGGCGTGGTCGAGGGTGCGGACGGTGACGAAGCAGTCGACCAGTCCACGCAGTGACACCGTCAGGGCGGGGACACCCACATCCCAGTTGGCCGAATCGGCGATCACGATCGCGTCGGCTGCCAGCAGATCGCGGTACTGCTCGAGGAAGGGCACCAGGCTGGGTGAGCCGGACTCCTCCTCGCCCTCGACGAAGACCGTGACGCCGACCGGCGGACGGCCGTCGTGGGCTCTGAACGCGGCCAGGTGCGCGGCGAACCCGGCCTTGTCGTCCGCCGCGCCGCGCCCGTAGAGGCGGTCGCCGCGACGGGTGGGTTCGAAGGGCGGCGACGACCAGAGCGAGACATCGCCCGTGGGCTGCACATCGTGATGGGCGTACAGCAGGATCGTCGGCGCGCCCTCGGGCGCCGGATGGTGCGCGATGACCGCCGGTGCACCCCCTGCCTCGACGATCTGCACCTCGGCGAAACCGGCCAGTCGCAGCTGCTCGGCGGTGAACTCCGCCGACCGGTCGACATCGCCCCGATGGTCCGGCTGGGCGTAGACCGAAGGGATCCGGACGTGCTCCTCGAGACGCTCCAGGACGTCGGGCATCAGGGCGCGGACGCGGTCGATCAGCTCACTCATGCGTCCATCACATCACGGGTGAGGCGTGGTCCTGCCGGTGCCGTCAGGCTAACGGTGCCAGGTCGAACCGCCCCCAGGCCACGAAGCCGAAGAGGGCCAGGAACATGACGTCACCGATCATGAACGTCCACTCGCTGCGCCGGAAGCGGGTCGTGGCCGCCCCGGCCATGATCAGCGCCAGTCCGCACGCCGCCAGCGGCACCAGGACCGTGCCGATGTCGAACACGGCCGGCAGCACCAGGCCGAGCGCGCCGATGATCTTGAGGGTGCCGATCGCCTTGATGTGGCCGGGCCCGAAGTCGTCCGCCCAGTGCTGGCTGGGCGCCAGATCGCGGTACGTCATGCGGTCCAGCAGCACCTGGGCGCTCCCGCCCACCAGGAAGGCGACCGACAGGACCGACGCGATGATCCACAGCGTGGTGTTCACAGGTATTCCTCCATCGGGTTACGTAGGGCCTGTGCGGCCCGTCAACCAGATGACGGATGTCGCCGACGAAAGGTAACCGCGATGGCGCTCGAGGCAGAGCTGGCCGAGATGTTCGAAGCCGAACGGTCGCGGCTGGAGACGGTGGCCCATCGCATCCTCGGGCGCCGAGGCGATGCCGAGGACGCAGTGCAGGAGGCGTGGCTGAGGCTGGCGCGCACCGACAGCACGGCGATCGACAACCTGCCCGGGTGGCTCACCACGGTGGTCAGCCGCGTGTCGATCGACATGCTGCGTGCGCGCAAGTCTCGTCCGGAGCTGTCGCCCGATGATGAGCTGCCCGAGCCGATCGTCACGGTCGATCGGGAGGCGGCCCCCGAGGAGAGCGCCTTGTTGGCGGACTCGGTCGGGCTCGCCCTGATGGTGGTGCTGGAGTCGCTCAGCCCTGACGAGCGGCTGGCGTTCGTGCTGCACGACCTGTTCGGCATGCCGTTCAAACAGATCGCCGAGATTCTCGACAAGTCCGCCGATGCGTCCAAGATGCTGGCGAGTCGGGCCCGGAACAAGGTGCGCGGTGTCCCGCATCCGACCGGCGATCTTCAGGCCAGGCGCGAGGTCGTGGATGCGTTCCTCGCGGCCGCCCAGGGCGGTGACCTGGCGCGCCTGGCCGAGCTGCTGGCACCCGACATCACCTGGACGGTCCACACCAGACGGACCGTGCGCATGATGTCGGGCGTCGACGAGATCGCTCACACGTTGGCCCGGGGTCGTCGGTCCGGGATGCAGGTGCGCCGCGTGCTCGTCGACGGTGAGCCGGGAGCACTGGTCTGGGATGCCCACGGCAGGCCGATCGGGCTCATGGCGTGCACCGTCGTCGACGGACGCATGGCGCATGTCGAGTCGATCGTCGACCCGCGCCGCCTGGCGACCATGGATCTGCCGGCCCTCGACGAGGCCTGACCGACCGCCTCCGTGGAACTCAGACGACGGCGACCGCGTCGTCCGCGGCGATGCGGGGGAGCCGGTCGAACCAGGCGTTCTCGCCGGGATGGCCGATGTTGATGACCAGCTGGCTCTTCCAGGCGGTGCCCGCGAAGAACTCGGCGTCCAGGCCGTCGCGGTCGAACCCGCCCATCGGTCCTGCGGCGAGGCCGGCGGCGCGCAGGCCGACGATGAAGTAGCCCGTCTGCAGCGCGGCGTTGTAGACGGCCTGCTGGGCGCGGGCGGAGTCGTCGAGGAACATGTCACGGACGTTCGGCACGTGCGGGAAGTGCTCGGGCATGCGGTCGTGGAAGTCGGTGTCAGCGGCGACGACCGCGACCAGCGGCGCGGTGGCGGTCTTGCCGGCGTTGTTGCCGCCCATGTGCTTGACCAGGCGGTCGCGGCCCTCGCCCTGTTCGACGAGCAGCAGCCGCAGCGGCTGGTTGTTCATCATGGTCGGGCCGTACTTGACCAGGTCGAACACGTCGCGCACCTGATCGACCGAGACGGGCTCGTCGGTGAACGTGTTGGCGGTCCTGGCCTCCCGGAACAACAGGTCGAGGTCCGGCTCGGACAGGGCGAAACGGTTGTCGGTCGCAACAGAAGTCATGCAACTTTCAACCACTTGGCGAGGCTCGCATTCCCGCCGAGGACCGTGATGTGGAACACCCGGACCTCGCCCACCATGAAATGGCCCGACAACGAAAGAAGGCCCTACGACGTGCGTAGGACCTTCTCCGGCTGGCGACCCCGACGGGACTCGAACCCGCGACCTCCGCCGTGACAGGGCGGCGCGCTAACCAACTGCGCCACGGGGCCTTGTTGCGCACGCAACTCTAACCTACGGATCGGCGCCGGGACAAAACGGGTCTGGCCCCGTGAGCGATAGCAGATTCACGGGCACCGTGGGCCCCGGTCCAACCCGTGGGAAGCGCCCGTTTCCAGCACGAATTCAGGTTCCCTGGACCTCATGAGCACCACAGCCGAGACGGCTCGCACGCGCGCCGGGCGTGCCTTGACCCCGGCCGAGCTTGCGGACCTCACGCAGCAGGTGGCGCAAGAGGTCCGCGACGGTCGACACGAGCTGCACGCCGACGCCCAGGAGCGCTGGCACGTCAGAATCCGGTGCGACGAGCACGTCGACGTGTGGCTGATCAGCTGGACCACCGACCAGGGCACCCAGTTGCACGATCACGGCGGTTCGTCCGGCGCGTTCACGGTCGTCGAGGGTCAGCTCAGCGAGGCGATCTGGGCCGGCAGGGCCGGCCGCCTCGTGGAGAACGTGCGCGAGGCCGGCGAGACGGTCGTGTTCGGCGAGCGCTACGTCCACGACGTGCGCAACACCGACGCGGCCACGGCGGTCAGCGTCCACGCGTACTCGCCGCCGCTCGCGCTGATGAACTACTACGACGTCGATCACCACGACGACGGCCGCGCAGAGCTGGTGCGGCTGGCGTCGGTATGGACCGACGACCCCGAGCAGCCGTTCGACGAGGCCGAGGCGCGCGCCCACCTAGGCCCGGCCGAGCACGACTCGGTCGATGCCCTGTTGGAGTCGGCGCGCGAGCGCATCGAGCGTTTGACACCGTTGGAGGCCCGCGGCCGCGTCGACGCGGGCGCACTGATCGTCGACATCCGGCCCGCCTGGCAGCGCGCCCACGACGGCGAGGTGCCGGGGTCGCTCGTGGTGGAGCGCAATCACCTGGAATGGCGGCTGCATCCCGGATCGGGCGCCTCGCTGCCCCAGGCCGCCGTCGATCAGCGCTGGATCGTGCTGTGCACCGAGGGCTACACGTCGTCGCTCGCTGCCGCGTCGCTGCGGTCGCTGGGTATCGACGCCGCCGACGTGATCGGCGGCATCCGGGCCTGGCGAGAAGCGGGACTGCGGGTCGTCCCGGGCCCCTCGCCGATCGAGCAGATCGTCGCCTCGTGAACCCTCCGCGTTGCCGATCCGGCCGGATCGGGGAAGACTGTCGGAAGCCTGCCGGGCGCTATCACTGCCTACCTCTGGTGAGGACCGCATGATCGAGTACCGCAAGATCGGCAAGACGTTCCCTGACGGGACGCAGGCGGTGGGGGACTTCTCGCTCACCCTGCCGTCTCGCACCACGACCGTCCTGGTCGGCTCCTCCGGGTGCGGCAAGACGACGCTGCTGCGCATGGTCAACCGCATGGTCGACCCGTCTCGCGGTCAGGTGCTGATCGACGATGTCGACATCGCGACGCGCGACAAGGTGGAGCTGCGCCGCAGTATCGGCTACGTCATGCAGCACGCCGGGCTCCTGCCGCATCGCACGGTGGTCGACAACGTCGGCACGGTGCTGCGGCTCAACGGGGTGAGCCGCGGTGAGGCGCGGGAGCGTTCGCTCGCGATCCTGCCGGTCGTCGGCCTCGATCCCGCGCTCGCCGACCGTTATCCCAGCCAGCTGTCGGGCGGACAGCAGCAGCGCGTCGGGGTGGCCCGTGGCCTGGTGACCGACCCGAACATCCTGCTGATGGACGAGCCGTTCGGCGCGGTCGATCCGATCGTGCGCGACGATCTGCAGCAGGAGCTGCTGCGCCTGCAACGCGAGCTGGACAAGACCATCGTGTTCGTCACGCACGACATCGACGAGGCGTTCCTGCTCGGCGACCAGGTGGTGATCTTGAAGAAGGGCGGAGAGATCGCCCAGGTCGGCTCGCCGGCCGACATCATCGCGCACCCGGCCGATGACTTCGTGCGCAGCTTCATCGGCCTCGACAAGGGCCGGCGCGAACTGCATGTCGAGGAGCGCGACGGGGTCCAGGTCGTGCTCGACGGCACCGGCAAGGCCACCGGCGTGCTGCGAGGACCAGCATGAGCCAGCGCCACCCGTCGCCACTCGCGGGCAGGTTTGCGCCACTCGCGAGGTTCGGGCGGGGGTGGTTCGCATGAGCTGGTTCCTCGACAACCTCGACCTGGTACGCGAGCTGTTCGTGCGCCATGCGTGGATCAGCGTGGTGTCGACGCTGGTCGGATTCGTCGTGTCGCTGCCGATCGGCTGGTACGCGCACCGGCACCCACGGCTGCGCGGGATCTCGGTCGCGCTGGTCGGTGTCCTGTACACGGTCCCGTCACTGGCGGTGTTCGTGCTGCTGCCCGGCATCCTCGGCACCGGTTTCCTCAGCGTCATCAACGTGATTGTTGCTTTGTCGACTTATGCTGCGGCTGTCATGGTCCGCACCACGGTCGACGCCTTCGGTTCGGTCTCACCGGCCGTGCTCGATGCGGCGACCGCCGCGGGATTCTCGACCGGCCAACGCGTCGTCAAGGTCGAGCTGCCGCTGGCCGGCCCCGTGCTGCTGGCCGGCCTGCGCGTCGTATCGGTCAGCACCGTCAGCATGCTCAGCGTCGCGAGCCTGATCGGGGTCTCGAATCTGGGGTCGCTGTTCACCGACGGCTTCCGCCGTGACTTCCTCGACGAGATCGTCATCGGGATCGTCGGCATCGTCGTCCTGGCGATCCTGCTCGACGCCCTGCTCGTGCTGGCCGGCCGGCTCCTGATGCCGTGGACTCGCGCCCAGCGCACCGTCGCGCCGAGGTCACGGCCCTGGCAGGGGTTCTTCTCCCGGATCCCGGGGGTCGGCGCATGAGTGTCGTCACCGACACGGTCGACTGGCTGACCGCCTCAGAGCACTGGTCCGGGCCCGACGGGATCCCGCACCGGGTGCTGGAGCACGTCGGCTACACAGCCGAGACGATCGCGATCGCAGGCGCCGTCGCGATCCCGCTCGGCCTGTGGATCGGGCACACCGGTCGGCTGCGCTCGGTGGCCGTCGCGCTCACCGGCGCGATGCGGGCGCTGCCCACGCTGGGTCTGTTGACCTTGATCGCGCTGTACCTCGGCATCGGCCTCACGCCGCCGCTGATCGCGCTCGTGGTCCTGGCGATCCCGCCGCTGCTCGCGGGCGCTTATGCGGGGGTCGAGTCGGTCGACCCGCAGACGGTCGACGCGGCGCGATCCATGGGCTTCACCGAAGGGCAGGTGCTGACCAGGGTCGAGATCCCGCTCGGGCTGCCGATCATCGTCGGCGGCATCCGCTCGGCCGTGCTGCAGGTCGTCGCCACGGCGACCGTCGCGGCCTATGTCGGGCTCGGCGGACTCGGCCGCTATCTGATCGACGGCCAGGCGATCAGCGACTATCCGCAGATGGCGGGCGGATCGGTCCTGGTGGTCGTCGTGGCCTTGCTCCTCGACGCCCTGTTCGCCGGCCTGCAGGCGCTCTCGTCGGGCCGGCGTCCTTCGCTCCGCTCCCGGGCTCCTTCCTCGCCCTAGGAATCATCGGGTCGCCCGTCCCGTTGTGTCTGACCCCACCTCCAGACTGACCTAGCTCCCACAAGAGAGAAGAGAACATGTTCACACGCAAGCTGACCGCAGTCGCCGCCACGGTGGCCATGGGCCTCTCGCTCGCCGCCTGCGGCGACGACCCGACCGAGGGCGAAGCGTCCGCGTCCGACACCATCACGGTCGGTTCGGCGCAGTTCCCCGAGAACGAGATCCTCGCCGAGATCTACGCCCAGGCGCTCGAGGCCAAGGGGGTCAAGGTCGAGAAGAAGCTCAACATCGGTGCCCGCGAGGTCTACATCAAGGCGCTCCAGAACGGCGAGATCGACCTGGTGCCGGAGTACTCGGGCAATCTGCTCACCTACTTCGACCCCAAGGCCACGGCCACGTCAGCCGCCGACGTCGAGGACGCGCTCGACGACGCGCTGCCCGACGAGCTCGAGGTCCTCGATCCCGCAGCGGCCGAGGACAAGGACTCGCTGAACGTCACGAAGGAGTTCGCCGACAAGAACGGCGTCGCCTCGATCGCCGACCTGAAGAAGGTCGACGGGCTCAAGCTGGGTGCCAATCCGGAGTTCAAGACGCGCTCCTACGGCATCCCGGGCCTGGAGAAGGTCTACGGCATCACGGGCGTCAAGTTCACCGCCATCAGCGACGGCGGCGGCCCCGCCACGCTCAAGGCGCTGCTCGACGGCAAGATCGACGTGGCCGACATCTACTCGACCACGCCGTCGATCACCGAGAACAACCTGGTCACGCTCGAGGATCCGCAGAATCTCATCGCGGCACAGAACGTCATCCCGCTGATCAGCGACAAGAAGGCCTCCGACAAGGTCGAGGACATCCTCGATGCCGTCTCGGCCCAGCTCACGACCGAGGACCTGCTGGCGCTCAACGCCAAGAACCAGGGGGCCGACAAGGCCAAGCCGGCCGATCTGGCCAAGGAATGGCTGACCTCCAAGGGTCTGATCTGAGCTGACCGCGCGAAGGCGCCGAAGCGGCTCCGGGCTCGAGTGAGCCCGGAGCCGCTCCGGCACCAACTCGCGCTTCGGCCGTGGCCGGTCGCGGCGCGGGCCGGGGTCAGCTGGCGCCGACCAACACCGGCTCCGGCTTCCGCTCGGATGCCGCGGACGAGTCGAGGCGACCGAGCCGGCGTCGCAGCAGCAGCAACGAGGCAGGCAGCAGCACGAGCCGCACCACCGTGGCATCGAGCGCGATCGCGACCGACAGGCCGATGCCCATCATCTTCATCTCCAGCATGCTCAGCGTCGCGAACACCGCGAACACCGAGACCATGACCACGGCTGCGCTGGTCACCACGCTCGCGGTGTCGCGCACGCCATGGGCCACCGCGTCGTCGAACGACAGCCCTGACCGCAGACCCTCACGGACGCGGCTGAGCACGAACACGTGGTAGTCCATCGACAGTCCGACCAGGATCACGAAGCAGAACAGCGGGATCCAGTCGATGATGAACCCGGTCGACGTGAAGTCGAGTAGTCCTTCGGCCCACGTGTGCTGGAACACCAGCGTCAGCACGCCGAACGACGCACCCACCGACAGCAGGTTCAGTCCGGTGGTCAGCAGCGCGATCGTGACACTGCGGAACGTCCACCACATCATGACCAGTGTCAGTACCAGCACGAACGCGATCACCAACGGGAGCGTGTTGGTGCGGTTCTCGTGGTCGTAGTACCGGGCTGCATCGCCACCGACCAGCACTTCCGTGCCGTCGGTCGAGGCTCGGGGGACGAGCTCGTCCCGCAGTTGTTCGACCATGTCCATCAGGCGTGGATCGGTTTCGCCGAACGCCGACTCCAGGGACAGCACTGCGGCGCTGCCGTCGTCACTGATCCGCACGCCGTCGGCCGAGGGCTCGGCGATCCCCGCATCGTGCGCCGCGGCCCCGACGCTCTCCAGCGTCGATCGGGCCACCGTCGGGTCGAGGGTTCCGTCGCCGTCATGACGGATCACGATGTCGACACTCGGCCGCTCACTGGGGAACTCCGATTCCAGGCGCTGAGCCGCCGCGACCGCGGGGATGTCCTGCGGCAGTGAGTCGAGGTTGTCGTCCTGCATCGTCATGCCGAGGGCTGGGACTGCCAGACCGGCCAGCACTGCGATCGCGAGAACCGCCGCGATCCGCGGGTGAGCGACGACCGGGCGGATCAGGCGACGGCTGATGCCGCCAGCCCCGATACGCCGATTGAGACGCCACAGCAGCGGAACCCGCGGACGATCGACCCGGTGGCCGAGCAGCCCGAGGATCCCGGGCAGGAAGGTCAGCGAACCCAGCACCGCGACAGCCACGACGATGATCGAACCGGCGGCCATGGAGCTGAACGTCGGGTCGAACGCCAGGAACAGCCCGGCCATCGACACCATCACCGCGAGACCGGAGACGATCACCGCATGCCCCGCGGTGGCGGCGGCGATCTCGATCGCGTCGATCGTCGACCGGCCGCGCGCCCGTTCCTCACGTTCGCGCTTGAGATAGAACAACGAATAGTCGACGCCGACCGCCATGCCGATCATCAGCACCACGTTGGCGACGGTGCCGCCGTCGGGGAACAGCAAGGAGATCGGTGCGTACAGGCCCAGGGCCGTGACGACCGACCCGACCGCGAGGAGTACGGGTATGCCGGCCGCGATGAGCGCGCCGAACGCGACGATCATGATGAGCAACGTGATGGGCAGGCTGAGCGCCTCGGCCGAGCCGAGGTCTTCGCCGACCCGCGTCCAGATGCCGTCGTCGATCGATGCGCTGCCGGACTGGACGATGTCCAGCTCGGGATGATCCTTCGCGACAGCCGCAGTCGCGTCGAGCACATCACCGACATGATCGCCTGCGTCGTCGGCGGTCCCGGTCATCGTGATCGGCACCAGCGCCGCGTCGCGGTCCGCGGACCAGACGAGATCGCCCACCGAGTCGACGCCGGCGACGTTGCGGATCGAGGTGTCGAGCTCGGACGCCACGGTCGTGGCCGCGCTCTCGTCGAGGGCGCCGTCCGGTGAGGTGATGAGGACGACTTCGCTGGGAGGGTCGGTCAGGCCGGCGTCGTCGAGGATGGCGGCGACCTCTCCGGACTCGCCGTAGCGGAAGTCCTTGTCGCTGGTCTGCTGGGTCGGCACGGTCATCATGAGGGTCACGGCGACCGCGACGAACGCGAACCAGGCGGACAGGGCGCGCCATGGATGTGTAGCGCTCCACCTGGCCAACCGGACTGGTGGTGTTGAAGGCATCGAAGTGTCCTCTCGTGGAAATGTGATGCCTTCAGCCTCGTGAATCCGACCGGGCCGATCGATGGTGCAGAACCCCGTCCCATGAGGGGGTCCTGCCCCACTGCGCTGACGGCTGCCAGACTCGACGATGGAGCCATGAACATCACCGCACCCGCCATGCCGCACCCGGACGAGTCGTTCGCCGAGGGGCTACGTCGTCGTGTCGAGCTGACCGGTTGGTCGCTGGCCTATGTGCTGCTCACCGTTCCGGCGCTGGCGCTGCTGATCCTGACGACCGTGTCGCTGAGCGTCGCGATCGTCGGCGTCGGGATGGTGCTGCTGATCGTGCTCATCCCGGTGCTCACCGGCCTGACCAATGTGCATCGCGCGCTGGCGGGCTATCTGCTCGGCACCGAGATCGAACGCCCGTATCGCCGTGCCACCGGGCGCACCGGGTTCGGGTTGTTGCGCGAATGGGCCGGCGATCCGGCGCGCTGGCGCGACTTCGGCTGGACGTATGCCTCGGTGGTCGCCGGCTGGGCGCT
>Ga0182737_1000837_pt1 | contig 35887 bp, 29 predicted proteins | sample eDN5th30CBELigOP_FD_128878 | JGI IMG/M metagenome (GOLD analysis project Ga0182737, IMG submission 128878) | Enriched Organic Plus compost microbial communities from Emeryville, California, USA - eDNA 5th pass 30_C BE-Lig OP (version 2) (version 2) ... | reverse complement strand
GAGTACGACGTGCATGGGCAGTTGCTGGTGTCGAGTGTGCGTGCTGGTGACGGGGCTGATGCTCGGGTCGTGACGCGGACGGAGTATGTGCCGACCGTGGGTGGGGATCTGGCGTCTGAGACGGTGATCAGTGATCCGGGCACGGCGGACGAGGTGCGGGTCACGCGCCGGTTCGAGTACTCGCCGGTGGGTGAGTTGGTCGGGATCGTGGCTGGTGAGGTTCGGGGTGCGCAGCGCTTCGATGCTGATGGCAGCCTGGTCGAGTCGGCCGCTGGAGTCCGGTTTGAGTATGACGCGGCGGCCCGGCCGGTCGCGAAGACGGTCGGCGGGGTTCGGGTTGAGACCGGGTATTGGGCTGATGGGTCGCGTCGGGTGCAGTCCGATGGTGCGGGTTCGACCAGGTTCTACTGGGATGGTGCACAGCTGGTCAACGAGGTCCATGAGCGTGGTGAGGAGGACGCGGTCGCGGGGTATCTGATCGGTGCGGACCGGCAGGCGCGCACGGTGCGGGTTGATGGTGGTGCGTCGAGCACGGCGTATTACGGTACGGACCGGCACGGGAACGTGACGGAGTTGTTCGATCAGGATGGTGCGGTCCAGTCGTGGTACCGGTACAGCGATTACGGGTCGGTGCAGGTCGCTGGTGAGCAGGCGTCCGTTGCGGGTGTGGTCGGTCAGGTGCGGTACAACCCGTTCCAGTACGCCGGTGAGTACACCTATGCTGACGGGACGCAGGCGCTCGGGGTTCGCACGTACGACCCGGTCCAGGCCAGGTTCTTCACTGAAGACATCGAACCCCTGAAGAACCTGTACGCGTACGGCAACCTCAACCCCATCACCAACATCGACCCCACCGGACGCAACTCCGTCCTCGACTGGGCACGCATCGGTTCGCTCGCCGGCGGCTTCCTCTTCGCCGTGGCCGGCGCCGCCCTGTTCGTGATGAGCGCCATCAGCACCGGCGGCATCGGCGGACTCGGTGTCCTCGGGCTCGTCTCAGGCCTCGTCGCCGGCGGCGACGCCACGGTCGCCGGCTTCGAGGTCGCCGCCGAGCTCGGCAAGGTGCAGTGGGCCGACAAGGAGGCCATCGCCGCGGCGTCGTGGACCTTCGCCGCCGTGAGCGTCGCGCTCGGCCTCGCCGGTGGCCTCGCGAAGTACGCCACGCGGCACGGGGCGAAGACCGTCACCCGCCTCGACCCCGAGACCGAACTGCGGTACCTCAACGACGACATCAAGTGGCGCCTCGACACCGTCTCCGAGATCGAGGCCCGCGACCTCCGGACGGCCAAGCGAATGCTCGATGATGTGCAGGTCACGGAGTCGGTGGACGGCGCGATCACCCAGCTCAACCGGCTCCAGCGCAATCAGACCGATTACGCCGAACTGCTCGAGCTGGCCAAGACCGGGAACAAGGAGGAGGTGCTGGATCTCACCAGGGCGCTGGATGCCGAATCCACCAAGTGGGCCGCGCGTCTAGAGGACGAGCTCGCCCTCGCCCGCGCACGAGTCGAGCAGATCAACCGGGCATCGATGACGCCGGAGATGCCGGAGGGGCAGTGGGTGGCGTCGGTCAAGAAGATGTCCAGTGCGCACAACACCGCTCGACGTGCGGTCGGGCTCGACGAGATCCATGTGAAGTCGAAGTCGACCGAGGTCGACACGAGCGACGCGGAGTACTGAGCCCGAGCGGCGCGGATGCCTCGGGGTCGGCCCCGAGGCATCCGCGCCGTCAGCCCTTGGTCGAGCCCGCGGTGAGGTCGGCCTTCCAGAACCGTTGCAGCGAGATCATGAGCACGACCAGCAGGATCACCGAGACCGCGGACCCCGTGACCACAAGCGTCACGAACGCGGGATCGCGCTGGATCTGCGAGTTCCACAGTGTGAGCCCGAGCGTGATCGGGAACCGTCTCGTGTCGTTCAGCATGACGAGCGGCAGCAGGTAGTTGTTCCAGATGGTGACGAACTGGAACAGGAAGATCGTGACGATCGCGGGCGTCATCATCCGGCTGGCGATCGAACCGAAGATGCGCAGATCGCCGGCGCCGTCGAGGCGTGCCGCCTCGATCACCTCGTCGGGCACCGACGCGTTCGCGTGGATGCGGGCAAGGTACACGCCGAACGGGCTCACCATCGACGGCAGCAGCACGCTCCAGTACGAACCCGTGAGGCCGACCGCGTTGAGCAGGAAGTACAGCGGCAGCGCGATCACCGTGGCGGGCACCAGCACGCCGCCGAGGATCGTCCAGAACAGCGTCTCCTTCGCGGGGAACGCGTACTTCGCGAAGGCGTAGCCCGCCGCGGTGGAGATGACGGTCGCGACAAGTGCGCCGCCGCCCGAGTAGATGACGGAGTTCACGATCCACACCGAGAACGCGCCGCCGTCCTGCGTGAACAGCGCGACGAGGTTCTCCCACGCCTGCGGCGCGTCCGAGAACCACAGCCCGAACGTGCCGTACAGGTCGCCCGGGGACTTCGTTGCGGCGATGATGACCCACACGATGGGCAGCAGGAAGTAGATCGCGGCCACGACGAGCGCGGCGTTCACGAGGATCATGCCCGCGATACCGCCGGGGCGGCCCACGGGACGGGCGACGGGGGCGGGCGCGCGGCCCGCACGGCGTCCGCGGCGCGACCGCGCGGTGTCGGCGTCGAGCGTGACGGCGGCGCGGGTGGGGGAGTCCGTGGTCACCATGCGCGGTTGCCCTTCCGATTGACGATGCGAAGGAACAGGGCGGAGAACGCGAACGCGAGCACCGCCACGATGACGGCCATGGCCGCCGCGAGGTTGGGATTGCCCTGCGCGAACGCCTGGTTGTAGGCGGCGAGGTTCGGCGTGAAGTCCGACTTGATCGCGGTCGTGAGCGGCCGGAGCACGAGCGGTTCGACGAAGAGCTGCAGCGTGCCGATGATCGTGAACAGCGTGATCAGGATGATCGACGGGCGGATCAGCGGCAGCTTGATGTGCCAGATCATGCGCCATTCACCGGCGCCGTCGAGCCGTGCGGCCTCGTACAGCTCGGACGGGATCGCGTCGAGCGCGGCGATCAGGATGAGCATGTTGTAGCCCGCGAAGCCCCAGAGGGCGATGTTCGCGATCGCGAACAGCACCGCATCGCTCGACAGCGGATTGACCTGGATGCCGAAGCTGCTGAGCAGCTGCAGCACGGGGCTCGTGGCCGGGATGTAGAGGAAGCCCCACAGCAGCGACGCGATCACGCCGGGGACGCCGTAGGGCATGAAGTAGGTGACGCGGAACAGCCTCGGGAAGCGGGCCGCGCCGGCTCCGAGCAGCAGTGCGAGGCCGACGGCGCCGACCACCATGAGCGGCACCTCGATGGCCGAGAAGGCGACGAGTCGGCCGAGGCTCGCGAGGAACGACGGGTTCGACAGTGCGCCCGCGTAGTTGTCGAAGAGGACGAACTCACGCGTCGGCGCGCCCAGCCCGAGTCCGCTCGACTTCTGCGAGAACAGGCTGTCGACGATCGCGAACACGATCGGCGCGACGAAGAACGCCGCGAACATGACGAGGAACGGCACCAGCAGGACCCACAGGGCGGCGGGGGTGCGGCGGCGTCCACGTCGGGCGAGCGGGACGGCGGTGGTGGCCGACACGGTGACTCCTCGGGTGAAGCGGGCGGATGCCTCGTGGCATCCGGGTGAAGCGGGCGGATGCCTCGTGGCATCCGGATGGTGCGAGAACCGGATGCCCGTGGCATCCGTGGCGGCGCACGGTGACGCCGAGGGGGGCGGGCCGGTGGTGCCGGCCCGCCCCCGATGGCATTACTCGGCGACCGAGATGCCCTTGTCCTTCAGCGCGGCGACGAAGTCGGCCTGCGTCTGGGTGTAGGCGTCCGCGATCGGCGTGCCGGCCTCGACGGCGGCCTTCACGTTGTCGGTGAGGTCGGCGAAGAGGGTCTGCGACAGCGGCGGCCAGGTCCAGTTCGTGGAGACCGCGGCGTCCGACTCGGCGAAGACGTCCCAGATGTTCTGGCCACCGTAGAAGGCGAACACCTCGGGGTCGTCCTGCAGCGTCTCGATGGCATCGAGGTCCTTGATCGCGGGCCAGCCGGCGCCGACGCTCGTGAGGATCGAGACCGACTCGGGGTCGCTGTTCAGCCAGAGCGCGAACTCCGCGGCCTCGGCCGGGTGCTTCGAACCCTTCAGCACGATGCTCGCCGAGCCACCGGCCCACGTGGCGGACACGTTCTCGCCCGCGGTCCACTGCGGCATCGGCGCTGCGGCCCAGAGGCCGGCGGTGTCGGGCGCGGTGCCGCGTACGATGGCGTCGGCCCACGAGCCCGAGATCCAGCTGGCGATGTTGCCGTTCTGGATGTCGGCGTTCCACTCGCTCGACATGTCGGCCTCGAGCTTCACGAGGTCCTCGTCGATGAGCTTCTGCCAGAACGCGGCGACCTTGAGGGTGTCCTCGTCGTCGATCGCGACCTTCCAGGCATCGTCTTCGGGCGTGAACCACTCGCCGCCGCCCTGCTGGGCGAGGCCGATCATCCACGGCGCCTGGTTGAAGGCGAACGCGGCGATGTAGCGGTTCGGGTCGGAGGCCCGGATGGCCTTCGCGGCCTCGTAGTACTCGTCCCACGTCGTGGGTGCGGCGAGGCCGAGGGAGTCGAAGATGTCCTTGCGGTAGAACTGGCCGAGCGGGCCGGAGGCCTGCGGCACGGCGTACACCGAGTCGTTGAAGACGCCGGTCTGCCACTGCCACTCCGTGAAGAGGTCGGCCGAGTCGCCGACGTACTCCGTGATGTCCTCGACGGCGTCGTTCACGAGGAACTCGGGGATGGCGTCGTATCCGACCTGCGCGACGTCGGCGGGGCTGCCGGCCTGCACGGCGGAGAACATCTTCGCGTAGCCGCCGTCGGGGCCGGCGGTGATGGTCTCGAGGGTGACCTGGATGTCGTCGTGCGCGGCGTTGAACGCGTCGACGGCCCGGTCGATGTTCGGGACCCAGGACTGGAAGGTCAGCTCGACGGGTTCGTCGGACGAGCCGGATGACGCGTCGCCGCTCGCGCACGAGGCGAGGGCGAGGGTGGCGACGACCGCGCCGGCGATGGCGGCGCCGGTGCGCGCGTGCCGGTGGACACGAGGCGACATGGGGATGCTCCTTTGCAAGGATGGGGATGCGGGTGCGGGATGCGACGCTACGCCCCGACTGCGGACTGACCCATAGCCGATTCACGAACCGGCATGGACATTTCGACGATCGATGGCCTGGTGCGTCCGGGAGACGCGCCAGTCGGGTTGAATCGTCTCAACGCATCCATCCTAGGAACCGCTCTGCGTGACGCTGTGGGGAACCACCCAGATTCACGGGATAGGCTGGAATACGTTTTCCTTTCCGCAGGCCACCTCGACGATGGAGGATCCCGTGCACTACGGCGCCGACTACAACCCCGAGCAGTGGCCCGAGGAGGTCTGGCCCGAGGACGTCGCGCGGATGCGCGAGGCCGGGGTGACGATGGTGAGCCTCGGCATCTTCGCCTGGGCGCGCATCCAGCCGCGCGAGGGTGAGTTCGACTTCGCCTGGCTCGACCGCGTCATCGAGCTGCTGCACGAGGGCGGCATCGCCGTCGACCTGGCGACGGCAACCGCGTCGCCGCCGCCGTGGGCGAGTGCCGCGTACCCCGAGATCCTGCCGCGCGACGAGGACGGCAGCGTGTTCTGGCCGGGCAGCCGCCAGCAGTTCGCGCCCTCGTCGCCGGTCTACCGCCGCCTCGCGGGCGAGCTCGTCACGGCGCTCGCGGAACGATACGCCGGCCACCCCGCGGTGGTGCTCTGGCACGTGAACAACGAATACGGCTGCCACCTCAACGTCGACTACTCCGACGCGGCCCGCGACGCGTTCCGTCGCTGGCTGCGCGACCGGTACGCCGACATCGACGCGCTCAACGCCGCGTGGGGCACGAACTTCTGGTCGCAGCGCTATCAGTCGTTCGACGAGATCTTCCCGCCGCGCAAGGCGCCGTACAGCCGCAACCCCGGACAGATGCTCGACTACCACCGGTTCACGAGCGACATGCTGCTCGAGTGCTACCTCATGGAACGCGAGATCATCCGCAACGCCGGTGCCACGCAGCCGATCACGACGAACTTCATGGGTGCGTTCAAGCCCGCCGACTACACCACGTGGGTGCCGCACCTCGACGTGCTGAGCGACGACTGCTACCCCGACCCGAACGAGCCTGAGGCGTTCCGTGCCGCCGCGTTCCAGCGGGACCTGCTGCGCTCGCTGAAGCCCGAGGTGCCGTGGTTGCTGATGGAGCAGGCCACGAACGCCCTCAACTGGCGTCCGACGAACGCGCCCAAGGCGCCGGGGCAGATGGCGGCACTGTCCGCACAGGCGATCGGTCGTGGCGCCGACGGCATCCTGTTCTTCCAGTGGCGGCAGTCCCGCGCGGGCGCCGAGAAGTTCCACTCCGCGATGCTCCCGCACGCCGGCACCGACACCCGGACCTGGCGCGAGGTCGTCGCGCTGGGCGCCGACCTCGCCGCGCTGCCCGAGCTTCCGGCGGGCGCCCGCGACGCGCGCGTCGCGGTGGTGTTCGACTGGGAGAACTGGTGGGCCGTCGAGGCATCCGACCACCCGCAGAACCAGCTGGACTACCTCGCCGTCGTCCAGCGCTGGTACCGCGCGCTGCACCGCAGGCACGTGCAAGTCGACATCGTCGCGCCCGAGCGTGTCACGGAGGGCTACGACCTCGTCATCGCGCCGCTGCTCTACCTGCTCCGCGACGAGGGCGCCGCGGCGCTGACGGCGTTCGTCGAGGGCGGAGGCCACCTCGTCACCGGCCCGTTCAGTGATGTGGTGGACGAGATCGACCGGTTCCGGCTCGGCGGCTTCCAGACGCAGCTCGGCGACGTGCTCGGCGTGCACGTCGAGGACTTCGGCGCGCTCGTCGCGCCCGATGCGCCCAGCGCCGAGCCCGGCGAGCGGGTCGCGCCCTTCGCGGGCGTCGCTGCGGGCGCGGGCACGCTCCTCGCGGAGGAGCTGCGGGTGACGGATGCCTCGGTCGAGGCGTCGTTCACGGCGGGCCGCCGGGCGGGGGAGCCGGCGTTGACCGTGCGCGCGGCGGGCTCGGGCAGCGCACGCTACCTGGCGACGATTCCCGGCGAGGCGGGCACGCAGGCCGTCATCGACCACGTGCTCGCGGCGGCCGGCGTTGCACCCGTGCTCGACGGGCTGCCGGAGGACATCGAGATCGCTCGTCGCGGTGACGTGCTGACCCTCATCAACCACGGCAGCGAGCCGTTCGAGGCGCCGCTCCGCGGCACGGACCTCGTCTCGGGCGAGCCGATTGACGGCGTGATGCTGGCGCCGTTCGGCTGGGCGATCGTTCGCGAGTCCTGAGGGCTCAGCACGCGTGCGGTGTCGGCGTGGTCCGCCGGGACCCACCCGGCTGTGCGCCACATCGGTCGGCTCCGCGCCAGTGTGGCTGGCGTGTCCGCGCGCGAGGGGGCGCGGAGCGCCGGGCCGGGCGGGGCCGCGGGGGCGCGGTAGCATGCGAAGCACACCGGCGTCCGGGGCATCCGGTCGCGACACGACCACCACAGCCGTCAGGACCCACGCATGAGCCGCATCGTGATCGCACCCGACTCGTTCAAAGGCACCATCGACGCCGCCGACGCGGCCGCAGCCATCGGGCGCGGGTGGACGTCGGAGCGTTCCGGCGACGAGATCGTGCTGCGGCCCATGGCCGACGGCGGCGAGGGCACGCTCGACGCGTTCGCGGCATCAGTGCCGGGAGCCGAGCGTATCCCGATCACCGTGCCCGGACCGTACGAGGGCGCCCCCGACGTCGAGACCTCGTGGCTGAGGCTGCCCGACGGCACCGGCGTCGTCGAGCTCGCCGCGACGAGCGGGCTTGCGCTCGTCGATCCGCTGCGACCGCTCGACGCGCACACGCTCGGGTTCGGCGAGGCGATCGCCGCTGCGCTCGACGCGGGCGTCACGCGGTTGCTGCTCGGGCTCGGCGGCAGTGCGTCGAGCGACGGCGGCGTCGGCGCGCTCACCGTGCTCGGCGGACGATTCCTGGACGCCTCGGGCGCCCCCATCCCGCTCGGCAATCGCGGGCTCGCCGAGCTCGTCGACGTGCAGCTCGACGAGCTCAGCACACGTCCTCCGCGCGGCGTGCTCATCGTCGGCGACGTGACCAACCCGCTGCTCGGCGAGTTCGGCGCGGCCGCGGTGTTCGGCCCACAGAAGGGCGCCGACGCCGCACTCATCGACGTGATCGAGGCGAATCTCGCCCGGCTTGCGCGGCTCGTGCCGGAGGGTGGTCCGCTCGCCGGCACCGCCGGCGCCGGCGCGGCCGGGGGCACTGGGTTCGGCCTGCTCGTGTGGGGCGCGGAGATGGGCGCGGGGTCGAAGCTCGTGGCCGACGCGGTCGGGCTCGCCGACGTGGTCGCCGGCACCGATCTCGTGGTCACCGGCGAGGGCAGGTTCGACGGCCAGTCCGAGGCGGGCAAGGCACCGACGGAGGTCGCCCGCATCGCGGCCGAGGCGGGGGTGCCCGTCGCGCTCGTCGCCGGCGCGATCACGGCCGACCCCGGGTCGTTCGCGGCATCCGTCTCGCTCACCGACCTCGCCGGCGGCGGCGCGGCCGCGATGGCCGATCCGGCGCGCTGGCTCGAAGGCGCCGGGCGCGCGCTCGCGCGAACCGCCCTCCGGTAGCCCACTCCGGCGGGGGTGGGGCATGCTCGCTGCTCCGCGCCAGTTCGGTCGAGGCCGCGCCACCCTGTCTGGCGCAGAGGCGAACGAAGTGGCGCGGCGAGGGTCGATGCGCCGGACTACACGGGCCGGACTACACGGGCCGGACTACACGGGTCGCGTGGCCGCGGCACGGTAGGCCGCACGGATCGCCGGCACCGGCTCAGGCGCCAACTCGGCGTCGAGTTCGACGGCCCAGCGCGGCCGCACACTGGTGACCGCCCACGCCGCCTGGCGGGCGGCGCCATCGGCGACGTACTCGCCGGCGGCGGGTACGACCACGGGGACGTCGAACACCTGCGCGGCGATGCGGCGCACCGCCGGGTTGCGGGCTGCGCCGCCGATCAGCAGCAGTCGGCGCGCGTCCACGTCGTGGGCGCGCACGGCGTCGAGTCCGTCGGCGAGACCGCAGAGCACGGCCTCGATCGCCGCGCGTGCGAGGTTCTGGCGGGTCGTGTTCGCGAGCGTCATGCCCGTGAGTGACGCGGTCGCATCCGGGAGGTTCGGGGTGCGTTCGCCTTCGAAGTACGGGACGAGCACGAGACCGGATGCTCCGGGCGGAGCTTCGAGCGCCAGTCGGCCGAGCCCGTCGGCGTCGACCCCGAGGAGCGCCCCGGTCGCGTCGAGCACCCGCGCCGCGTTCAACGTCGCGACGAGTGGGAGCCACGCGCCGGTCGCGTCGGCGAAGCCGGCGACCGTGCCGCTCGGGTCGGTGACGGGCGATTCGGTCACCGCGAACACCGTGCCGCTCGTGCCGATCGAGACCGCGACGTCGCCCGGTCTGGCATCGAGCCCCAGTGCGGCGCCCGCATTGTCGCCAGCTCCCGCCGCGACGAGCGCGCCGGTCGGCGTTCGCCCGGCCGTGTCTGCCGGGCCGAGCACGCGCGGCAGGATCGCGTCGTGCCCGAGCGCACGCTCCAGCAGCTCCCGGTCGTAGCCTCGGTGGCCCCAATACGCCGTGCCCGAGGCATCCGACCGGTCGGTGGTGAGCGCGTCGAGCACCGGGCCGAGCGGAGCATCCGTCTCGCCCGCCGGGCCGTAGCCGCGGAGCCGCCATGACAGCCAGTCGTGGGGGAGCGCGACGGCGGCCGTGCGCGCCGCGTGTTCCGGCTCCGCGTCGCGGAGCCAGCGGAGCTTCGCCGCCGTGAACGACGCGACGGGGACGAGGCCCGTTCGGCGCGCGTACTCGGCGGCGCCGACCTCGTCGCTGAGTGCTCGGGCGGCGGCGGCCGAGCGTGTGTCGTTCCAGAGCAGTGCCGGACGGATCACCCGGCCCGCGATGTCGAGCGCGACCATGCCGTGCTGCTGACCCGCGATCGAGACCGCCGCGACGTCGTCGAGCCCACTGGCGTCGGCGACCGCCTCCTGCAACGCGCGCCACCAGGCGTCGGGGTGCACCTCGGTGCCTTCGGGATGCCGCGCCCGGCCGCCGCGCACGAACACCCCCGTCTCGGCGTCGCGGATGACGACCTTGCAGGACTGCGTGGAGGAGTCGATGCCGGCGACGAGCGTCACTCGTGGTCCTTTCTCAGAGGTGGATGGCGGCCTCTCGACCCACATTCCTTGCTCAGGAATTCCGGGCCGTCCGGCCGCGTGTCGTCGGCGTGGGCCCGGCGTGTCGGCTCGAGATTCCTGAACGCGAGCGCCCTGAATCGAAGAAGGCGGGCGTTCAGCCCCGGGCGCCCATGAGGTGCTCGGTCGCGAGCTGCTGCACCCGCACGAACCCGAAGCCGTGCCCGCCGAGGTACGCGTCGGCGTCGAAGTCCTCGTACGCCGACCGGTCGGCGAGGAGATCGTCGTAGCTCTCGCCGGTGCCGAGGGTCGGGACGGCCAACTCGGGAACGCGTGCGGCAGCGAGCGCCTCCTGCACCTCGGGGTCGGCGCGGAACGCCGCCGCGCGCTCCTTCAGCAGCAGGTAGGTGCGCATGTTTGCCGCGGCCGAGGCCCAGACGCCTGACTCGTCCTCGGTGCGGCTGGGCTTGTAGTCGAAGTGGCGCGGACCGTCATACGCGGGGCCGCCGCCCAGACCGCCGTGCTCGAGCAGGTCGACGAGCGCGAACGCGTTGTGCAGGTCGCCGTGGCCGAAGACGAGGTCCTGGTCGTACTTGATGCCGCGCTGCCCGTTCAGGTCGATGTGGAACAGCTTGCCGTGGTACAGCGCCTGCGCGATGCCCGCCGCGAAGTTGAGGCCGGCCATCTGCTCGTGTCCGACCTCGGGGTTCACGCCCACGAGCTCGGGTCGGTCGAGCGAGTCGATGAAGGCCAGCGCGTGCCCGAGCGTGGGCAGCAGGATGTCACCACGAGGCTCGTTCGGCTTCGGCTCGATCGCGAACCGGATGTCGTATCCGCGGTCGGTCACGTACTCGGTGAGCAGGTTCACGGCCTCGCGGTACCGTTCGAGTGCCTGCCGGATGTCTTTGGCCGAGTCGTACTCCGCACCCTCGCGCCCGCCCCACATGACGAACGTCTTCGCGCCGAGTTCGGCGGCGAGATCGAGGTTGCGCAGGACCTTGCGCAGCGCGAAGCGCCGCACCGCCCGGTCGTTCGAGGTGAACCCGCCGTCCTTGAAGACCGGGGCGCTGAACAGATTGGTCGTCACCATGGGCACCACGAGCCCGGTCGCCTCCAGCGCGCCCTTCAGGCGGTCGATCTGACGCTGCCGCTCGGCCTCGGTCGAGCCGAAGGCGAACAGGTCGTCGTCGTGGAAGGTGAGCCCGTACGCGCCCAGCTCGTCGAGCTTCTCGACGGCGTGCACGACATCGAGCGGGGGTCGCGTCGGTCCGCCGAACGGGTCGGCGCCGGTGTACCCGATCGTCCAGAGCCCGAATGAGAACCGGTCGGCGCGGGTGGGGGTGGGCATGGTGGCTCCTCTTCGGTTCGGCGATGAACGGACACGATCGGCGATCGGCCGCCGAATTGTTGTCGCCTCCAACATATCGCATCATTCCCGGGCGGATGCCTCGTAGAGTGATCGCGTGACCGATCGAGCCCGAACCGCGGATGGGGTGCGTCGACGGAACCTCGCGGAACTGCTGCGCCTCATCCATCTCGAGGGGCCCCAGTCACGCGCGGCCCTCACCGCCGCGACCGGCTTCAACCGGTCGACCATCGGCGCGCTCGCCGCCGAGCTCGTCGAACTCGGCGTGGCCGAGGAGCGGGCCCCCGGGCCCACGAACCGGGTCGGCCGACCCTCCCGCGTCCTCGCGGTGCGTCCTGACGTGTACGCGATCGCCGTCAACCCAGAGGTCGATGCCGTCGAGATCGCCGCCGTCGGGCTGAACGCGCGCGTCGGCGTCCGCGAGCGACGCGAGCTGGATGGCGTCGTGACGCCCGATCAGACCGCCGAGCTCGTGGCGGGCGCGGTCGCCGGCTGGCGCCGACCGGGCGGCCCGCTCGCCGGTGCACGGGTCGTCGGCGTCGGTCTCGCGGTGCCCGGCCTCGTGCGGGCCGCCGACGGGCTCGTGCGCCTCGCGCCGCATCTCGCGTGGTCGGATGTCCCGGTCGGTGCACTCGTCGAAGGCGCCGTCGGCCTGCCCGTCGCGGTCGGCAACGACGCGAGTCTCGGCGCCGTCGCCGAGCATCGGTTCGGGGCGGGGCGCGGCATCGACGATCTCGTCTACCTGAACGGCGGGGCGAGCGGGATCGGTGGCGGCCTCATCGTGCACGGCCGGCCCGTGGGCGGTGCCGGCGGATACGCGGGCGAGTTCGGCCAGAATCGCCCGGGCATCGACGGCGCGGCCGACCGACGGGTGCCCGGCGGAGTGCTCGAGGACGAGGTGAGTCGGCGCCGGCTGCTCGACATCGTGGGGCTGTCCGTGGCCGACGAGCCCGCGCTCGCCGCGGCACTCTCCGCCGCAGCGGATGAGCCCGCGGTCGCCGACGAGCTCGCCCGGCAACGACGCATCCTCGGCACCGCGCTCGCGAACGCCGTCAATGTGCTGAACCCCGCACTCGTCGTCCTCGGCGGCTTCCTCGCGACGCTCGCCGAGCACGATCTCCGCGCGCTCCGGCGCGCGATCGGCGCCCAAGCGATGCCCGCGGCGGCCGAGCAGGTCGAGGTGCGGGTCGCCGCGCTCGGCGCGGATCGGCTGCTCATCGGCGCGGCCGAGGCGGCGTTCGAACGACTGCTCGCGGATCCGACGAGCGGGTGATGTCTCCACGCACGTCTGAAGCGCCTACTGTTCCATGCTAGTATACTGGGATGGGGCCGAATCGACGACGGCGTGCTCGGGTGGTGCGAAGGGCCGGCCGCGCCCGCCCGACGCGTGGGCGGATCTTCGGCTGGCCGCTGCTCACGGGCGCAGCGCTCTGCGCGGCGCTGACGGGCGGGCTGATCTCCCCGGTGTGGGCCGCAGCACCCCCCGACGCCGGCGCGAGTGACGTCGAGCTCGGGTCGTTCTCGCTCGGAGACGCGCTCGAGGCCACGATCGGCGAGCTCGACGGATCGTTCGGGCTCGCGCTGTCCGCCGGCGGCCTGCGACTCGGCTGGGACTCGCGGGCCGTCGCGGAGGACCAGGCGCATCTCGGCCACGGCTGGTCGTTCGGGCTGGCGACCGTTCGGGTCAGCGGCGGCGCGTGGGTGATGCCGCCGTCGGGCGGCGCGTTCCAGATGGATGCGACCGCGCCGAGCGGGCTGGCCGGCTACCCGCGGGCGGATGTCTCGTTCGCCGCAGCCGAGCCAGGGGCCACGCTGCCCGCCCGGCGCGACGGGTCGGTCGCCGAGACGCCGTACGCCTACGTCCTGCACGAGCTCGGCGGGATCTCGACGTACTTCGATGCCGCGGGGCATCCGGTGGCGAAGGTGGTCGTCGACGGCGACCGGGTCGACTGGCGGTGGGAGGCCGGCGCGACTGGGCGCCTGCTCGCCGTGGTCGGCGTCGACGGGGCCGTCACCGAGCTGGACTGGGCCGACCCCTCACGCCTCGTGATCGCGCCGGGACGCAACATCACGGATCCGCCCTCGGGCTCCGGCGCCGGCGGGCGCTGGGAGGTCGAGCTCGACGGCGGACGGATCTCGGCGATCGTCGACCCCGCCGGACTGCGCACCCGGGTGGTCTACTCCCGTGCAGGGCTCCTGGAACGGGTGACGACGCCGGCCGGCTCGTCGACGCACATCCACTGGCAGGCGTGGCCCGACGGGGTGAGCCGCGTCGACCGAGTCCGCTCGATCGACGACGTGTCCGGTGCCGAGGTGAGCGTGCGGCACTGGGCGCTGCAGGGCCAGGTCTCACCCACCGGCTGGCCGGCATCGGCCGGCTCGGTCGCATCCGCGAGTGAGATGCTCGCCTACGAGACCTCGGTCTCCGACGGGAAGACTCGATCGACCACCGCGGTGGATGCGGCAGGCCGGGTGACCGCACGCGAGCTGGAGGTCACGACGTCCTCGGGGGCCCGGGTCATCCACGAACAGGTGTTCGGCTACCCCGAAGACGACTCCTCGGCGGTGACGCCGCGCGGTGCACGCCCGACGTCGGTCACGACGACGCAGCACGATCGACTCGGAGCGACGCGATCCGACACCGAATCGTACGAGTTCGACGAGCTCGGTCGCATGACGGCCACCACCGACGTGGCCGGAAACCGCACGGAATACGCCTACGACGCGGTCGACGGCGCGCTGTCCGCGGTGACGCAGCGCGACCGCGACGGCGTGCCGCTCGGCGGGGTGAGGTACGGCCGTGACGGGTTCGGGCGGGTGAACCTCCTCGAGCGCGAGAACGGCGTGCGCACCGAGTACACGTTCACGAGCGCCGCGCAGGTCGCCGGCGAGGTCACGACCGGGCCCGACGGCGTGCGGTCGGCACGCGAATACACCTACGGCCCGACGGGCACCCTGAGCAGTCGTATCGACCGAGTCAGCGGTGACGCCGGGCAGCTGCACGCCACACGCACCGACTACGACTACGACGCACTCGACCGACTCGTCGCGCAGGTCACCTCAGACGGCGCGCGGATCGACACCACGTACTGGGCCGACGGCAGCCGGCGCGAAGCCGCGACGTCGGCGGGGTCCACCCGCTTCTACTGGGACGGCGATCGTCTGCTCAACGACGTCCACGCCACGGCTGCGGGCGCGACCGGTACCGCGAGCTATCTCATCGGCAGCACCCGGCACGCCCGGAGCATCCGGCCCGATGGCGGCGCACCGAGCACGTCATACTACGGCACCGATCGGCACGGCAACGTCACCGACCTCACGGACGACGCGGGAACGGTCACGACCGAGTACGCGTACACCGACTACGGCGTCCCGACCGTGACCGGCGACCGATCGACCCCGCTGCCGGGCGGGGTCGGCGAGCTCGGGTACAACCCGTTCCAGTACGCCGGCGAGTACACCTGGCGCGACGGCACCCAGTCGCTCGGCCCGCGCACGTACGATGCGCTGCAGGCCCGATTCCTGAGCGAGGACGAGACGCCGCTCGCGAACCGGTACGCGTTCGTCGACCTCAACCCGATCATGGGCGTCGACCCGAGCGGGCGGATGCGCGAGGCCGACCACTTCCGCCTCGGCCTCGCCATCGGCGGCTTCGTCGCATCGGTGATCGGGGCCATCCTCTTCTTCTGGGCCGGTCCCGCGTTCACCGTGCTCGGCGCCCTCGGATCGGTGACGGCCGGCGGGGACGTCGTGTTCGCCGCGTTCGATCTGCTCAATGTCACGAGCACCGTGCAGTTCATGGACCCGAAGGCGACCGAGATCGCGTCCTGGTCCCTGTTCGCCGTCGGCCTCGGCTTCGCCGTCGGCGGCGCCATCGCCAAGATCGCCACGCATCTCCCGGAGCGAGCCGCCACGCGGAACGCCGTCAGGTCGGCCATCGAGCCCGTCTCTGACACGTCGTCCAGCACGTCGTCCAGCACGTCGTCCAGCACGTCGATCGATGACCTGGGGCGCCATGGTGGGATGGCCGAGTTCTACGCGGCGCAGAAGAAGGCTACTCAACCACAGATCGGGGTGGACGAGCTGCCGAAACCGGAGAAACCTGTATCGAATCCGGCCGGGGCGTCGAAGTCCGAGAACGTCGCGTCGTCTGCGAGTCGCGAGCCCGACGACGCTCTCGAGGAGGACCCGGCGGAGGAGATGCTCGCCCAGGTCCGAGCGCTGCAGGGCGAGAACCAGCAGATGCTGAACGGGCTGAACGTGATCGATGTCGACGGCCTCAGCGCGTTCAAGACCACCAACATCTCCGCGAGCAAGCGCGTGGCGCTGGCGGTCACCGATCTCAAGAAGGCGAAGGAGCTCTTGGCGACCTCGGTCGACCTTCAGACCACCCCCGCGACCGAGCCGATCCATCAGTCATTGCAGGTCGTGACCGAGCTCGGCACGCAAGCCGACGGGTACCTGTTGAACTCGCAACGGACGCTGAAGTCCGCGGCCGCACACGTCAGAGCGACCGGCGGGGACCCTGCACCCCTCAACGCCGCGCGGAAGCAGATCCGTGCGGTCCTCGGCGACGGCGATGACGCGACGGAGCTCAGCAGCTCGACGAGCAGCGAGTTCTGACCGGCCCCGCCGATGCCGGCTCGGTCGTGGTCGCGCGAGCGGCTTGCGGGCCGGGTGGGGTCACCCGGTAGACTGGTCGGCAGTCGAATCGATTCGAGATCTGTGGCGCATCAGCCGCACTCGATCCAGGGCGGCGCTGAGTCCCGGCGCCGCCGTTCCGCTCCCCGGGCGCCCGAGGCTGTGCGCCGCATCCGTCTGATCGCTCACGCACGCCACAGGAACTCGCTTTGTCCATCACCAGCTCCATCCCCATCATCCGGCCCGACGACACCAACGCGACGCCGGTCGTCGTCTCGCACCCCGGCGACGCGCTCACGCGCCGGCAGCGACTCGTTTATGTGATCGTGCTCGGCGCGCTGACCGCGCTCGGCCCGTTCACCATCGACCTGTACCTGCCCGCCTTCCCCGCGCTGCAGGACGACCTCGGCGTCTCGGCGTCCGCCGTGCAGCTCACCCTGACCGGCACCATGATCGGCTTCGGTCTCGGCCAGCTCATCGTCGGACCGTGGAGCGACAAGGTAGGCCGCAAGCTGCCGCTTATCCTGTCGACCCTGTTGCACATCGCGGCATCCGTCGGGGTGGTGTTCGCGCCCGATATCACCTGGCTGCTGGTGTTCCGTCTGCTGCAGGGCTTCGGAGCCGCCGCGGGCGGCGTCGTCGCGATGGCGATGGTGCGCGACCTCTTCGGCGGGAAGCCGCTCGTGCGCATGCTCTCCCGGCTGGCGCTCGTGAACGGGCTCGCGCCGGTGCTCGCGCCCGTGATCGGCTCGCAGCTGCTCGGCATCATGGACTGGCGCGGGGTGTTCTGGGTGCTCGGCGCCTACGGGCTGGTCGTCGTGCTCGCCGTCGCCCTGTTCATCGTCGAGACGTTGCCGGCGTCCAACCGCCACGTCGCCGGGCACTCCACCATGCGCGACCGCTACCGTGCGCTGTTCCGCGACCGGGTGTACCTCGGCGCGGCGATCGTGGGCGGCATGACCTTCACCGGCCTCTTCGGTTACCTGTCGACCTCGTCGTTCCTGTTCCAAGAGGTCTACGCGTTCAGCGCGCAGGAGTACGGCCTGCTCTTCGCCGTGAACTCGGTCGGCGTGGTCATCGGCGTGCAGACCAGCTCGCGACTCATGCGCGGCCCGGTGCCGCCGCAGTGGATCCTCGCCGCCACGACATTCGTGCACCTCGCGATGGCCGCGACCATCATGGCGCTCGATTCAGCGGGTGCGGGATTCTGGGGCACGGCGATCCCGCTGTGGTTCTACATCCTCGCGTGCGGGTTCGGGTTCCCGGCTGTGCAGGTGCTGGGGCTTGCCCATCACGGAGCCGAGGCCGGGACGGCGGCGTCGCTGCTCGGTGCGATGAACTTCGGCCTGGCCGGCGTGATCTCGCCCCTCATCGGGCTCCTGGGTGTCGGCAGCGCCGTGCCGATGGCGTTCGTCCAGGTGCTCGCAGCGGTCGTGGCGATCGCCGCGCTCTGGCTGCTCGTGCGACCGTGGTCGGTGCCTCCGCTCACGGACTGAGCCTGCGGGGTCCTGCCGCGTCACGCGTTCCTTGCTCAGGAAGGGCAGCACGCGGCGGGGGAGTCCTGCCGCGTCGCCCCATTCCTTACTCAGGAAGGGCGGCGCGGGTTGCGGTGTGTCGCGCGGCGACACGCGGCGGATGCCTCAGAAGTTCCTGAGCAAGCGATGGCGCCGAGCGGAGCGTGCAGGCGATGGGCGGGCGGGTGCCCCGTGAATTCCTGAGCAAGCGATCAGCGGCCGCGGAGACTGCGGAGACTGCGCAGGGTGCGTGTGTCGGCGAGGGTGCGTGCAACGGCGGCCTCCACGGTGGGCCAGTCCTCGAGCACGTGCTGCGCGGTGACGCGGATGACCGGAAGCCCGAACGACTGCGCCACCAGGGTTCGCTCACGGTCCCCGTGGAATCGCTCGTATGAGCGGTGATGTGCCCATCCATCGACCTCGTACAGGAGGCAACCCTCGATCAATCCGTCGAAACGCCCATGATCCAAGAGCTCGAACTGGGGTTCCACCACATAGCCGGCGCGGATCAGCCGTCGGACGAACAGCGATTCAACCCCGGACTCCAGCCGGCCGCAGAGGTCGTCGACCCGGAGACCGGCGCGCTGAGGTGCCCCCGCAACGATGCGCTCGACCTCCCTGCGGCTGAGCGCCCGTTCGGCGATCGCCGAGTCGACGGCCGCTTGGGCGTGCTCGGGGTCGAGGCAGCCGACGGCCTCGGTCAGCGCCGATCGCGCCGAGACCAACCAGTCGAGGGCGTTCGCGGCGTCGGGGTCGTGGCGCCAGTGGACCACGGGCGCGGACGGTGTCGACAATCTGAGCATCCGCCGCCGGCGGTCGGGGACCTTCGGATGCCAAACGCCGGGCGTGTCGCTTCGTGAGGCACTGGCCTCGGGTCGGAGGCGCGCCGCATTCTGGGCGACCTGCACGTGGAGCGACGTCGTCTCGCCCGACCAGATGCCGAATCGCGCGAGGGCGGAGACGCAGCCGATGCGGCCGTGCACGGTTACCGCATGGCATTGGTCGCGATCGGCGGCCGGTGACGCGTACCACCCGCGCCGGAGTCGACGCAGCCGACCCTGCCGAACGGCCTCGCGCCACACCCCGTCGGGGAGCCCATACCGACGCAGGGTGCTGATGTGCGCGACGTCACCGACGAGGCGCATGATGAACCGGACGTTGTCGCTCATCGGCCCGAGCATGCCGGTGCCGAGACCGAACGGGGCATACTCGGGCGCATCGGTGCACATCGAGGCATCAGTTGGAGACTGTGGAGGGGCAGTGCCCGCTCGCCTGCCCGTGACGCCACGCCTCACGTCTTCGCGCGGCCGCGCACTGATCCTTCGTGGGATGACCCACCGATCCTTGCTCAGGAATCGGCAGGCATATGGCGGTGTGTCGGGCGCTGACGCGCCGGAGGAGTGCGGGGGATTCCTGAGCAAGGGTGGGCGCCGAGCCGGGCGTGCGCGGGGCGGGCGCTCTCCGGGCCTGCCCGAGCCGACGCATGCCCGGCAACGACGAAGGCCGGCCCCGAGGGGCCGGCCTTCAGGCGCGTCAGCGCCATGAGCGGTGAAGCTCAGACGAGCGTGATGTTCGCCGCCTGCAGGCCCTTCTGGCCCTGCTCGGTGTCGAACGAGACCCGCTGGTTCTCTTCGAGGCTGCGGTAGCCGCCGGACGTGATCGCGCTGAAGTGCGCGAAGACATCGGCGGAGCCGTCGTCGGGGGCGATGAAGCCGAAGCCCTTGTCGGCGTTGAACCACTTGACGGTTCCGGTAGTCATATTTTTCCTTCTGTTATTTCGGCCCACAACGTGCGGACCATTCACGCGCATGCTGCGCGCGCCGTCCCCGTGCGAATGCTCGCGCGAGGGTGGTCGATGGGTGACGGTCGATCAGCTCCGGCGGAACTGGGCGACCATCGGGCAGTCGAACGGGTCGCGCGCGGCGAGCCCGACTCGATTGAGGTAGCGGATGACGATGCCGTACGAGCGCACGAGCGTCGTCTCCGTGTACGGGGTCCCGGTCGTCTCGCAATGCTCGCGGACGATCTGCCGTGCCTTCGCGAGGTACGGCCGGGCCATGCTCGGGAAGAGGTGGTGCTCGATCTGGTAGTTCAGCCCGCCCATGAGGGCGTTCGCCCAGACACCGCCGGAGATGTTGCGCGAGGTCAGCACCTGCTTGCTGAAGAAGTCGAGCTTCGTGTCGGCCGGGATGATCGGCATGCCCTTGTGGTTCGGGGCGAACGAGGCGCCCATGTACACGCCGAACACGGCGAGCTGCACGCCGAGGAAGGCGCAGGCCATGCCGAACGGCATGATCCAGAACACGAGGCCGAGGTAGACCGCGAAGCGGGCCGCGATGACCGACAGCTCGATCGCACGGCCTTCGATGCGGCGCTTGGCGAACAGCGTGCGGATGCTCGTGACGTGCAGGTTCACGCCCTCGAGCAGCAGCAGCGGGAAGAACAGGTACCCTTGGCGGCGCGTGATCCACGCGATGACGCCGCGCTGCTGCGCCGCTGATTCCTCGGTGAACGAAACCGTGTCGAACTCGATGTCGGGGTCTTTGCCCATGCGATTGGGGTTCGCGTGATGGCGCGTGTGCTTGTTCATCCACCACGCGTAGCTCATGCCGATGAATGCGGCGAGCAGGCGCCCGGCCTTGTCATTCGCGGGCCCGGAGGTGAACACGGCGCGGTGCGACGCTTCATGCGCGAGGAACGCGAACTGGGTGAACACGATGCCCAGGGCGGCGGCCATGAGCAGCTGGAACCAGCTGTCTCCGAGCAGGATCATGCCGGCGATCGTCCCGGCGAGGGCGAGCACGAGCACTGAGAAGAGCGTGATGTAGAACCCGCGCGCACGGCGCAGCAGCCCTGATTCGCGGACGACCCGGGAGAGCGCAGTGTAGCTCTGGGTTGGGTTCGGTCCGCCGGTCTTGGGCTTCGTTGCCCGGACTGCGCCGAGACGCTCGGAAGGGATGGTAGGGCTCAAGGTGCCGGCTGCTCCGGCGTTGGAGTGGGGGGTGATATGAATCATCCGGCCTGTCGACGACTTCCCAGCCGGTGTGTCGCGGGTGAGTACCCGCTGAAGATGTTCCGAGCCTATTGGCGAAGGTTGACTATCGCCTGTGAGTGCGGCTTTCGGCGCGCCGTCAAGGTGGCGTTGCGCGTTCCTTCGGCTCGTTAGGTTGGGCGGATGGCGCCTACCGACCACGATCACGAGCAGATGACGGATGCCTCGGCCGAGGCATCCGCCCACCAGACCGAGGCGTCCGCCGAGGGGACCTCCGGTCCGCACGAGGACGTTGAGGAACCGCGCGTCGACGCGACGCCGACGCCCGCGGCCGTGCAGAGCCGCGTGCGGACGATGCGCCGGCGGGTGCCGATCGTCGTCGGGATCTCGGCGGTGGCGATCGCCGCGCTGCTCGGCTGGATCATCGTGCTTCGCATCGGCGAGGTCTTCGAGATCGACGAGGACTGGGCCGAGGAGATCGTTGCGCTGCGCGGTCCGGTCGGGGACCTGTTCGCGTATGGCATGAACGCACTCGGCGGCGGCATCGTCGGGGTGTTCGTGGTGCCGATCGGGCTCGCGGTCGTGCTGCTGATCTGCCGGAGGCCATGGGGTGCGCTGTACTTCATCCTCGCGTCGGCGGCGAGTGCCGGGGTCGTGCAGCTGCTGAAGCAGCTCTTCGGTCGTGCGCGGCCGGAGGACATGATCGTGCTGTCGGACTTCGGTTCATTCCCGTCGGGGCATGTGGCGAATGCCGCGACGATCGCGGTCGCGATCGGGGTGATCGTTCCACGGGTCGGGATCTGGATCGCGGGGGCCGTCTACACGATCCTGATGGCGATCAGCCGCACCTATCTCGGCGCCCACTGGTTCACCGACACGGTCGGCGGACTGCTCGTGGGGGCGGGCGTCGCGCTCCTGCTCTGGGTGGTGTTCGCGGGTCAGCTCGAGCGTGAACGGATCGCCTGGACCGAGCGAGTGGCGACACGCAACGAGGCGCGCGCGCAGTCGCATGTCACGCCACCGGCCGTGCCGCGCTGACCTGAGCCGCGGACCTGAGCCGCGGATCGAGGGTCAGGAGAGGGTCAACGCGAGCTCGCCGATCGCGGCGGCGGATTCCGCGTGCGCCGGGTCGTCGTCGAGCGTGAACCAGATTGAGGAGAGCGCGCACCAGGCGACGAGCCATCCGGCCAGTCGCTCGCGATCGAGACCGGATGCCTCGGCGACGACGCCGAACTGGCGCTCGAGCCGTCCGGGCATGAGTGCGCGCTCGTGCGAGGGATTGCACAGCAGGTTGGCGTAGTCGAACGCCGCGTCGCCGACGAGACCTTTCGGATCGATCGCGAGCCAGCCGCGGTCGCCGAAGTCGAGCACGTTGCCGTGGTGGAGGTCGCCGTGCAGCGCGACTGGATCTGTCGGCGCCGCAAGCAGTTCGTCGGCGATCTGGGCACCGCGGCGGTGGAACGGCCCGAGCCGGTCGGCGTGTTCGAACAGCAGCCGGAACCAGGTGTGCAGGTCCACCAGCGGTGCCGCGGCCGCGAACACTCGGGCCGATGCCCCGTGCAGTGCGGCCGCGGTCTCGCAGACGATGCGGGTCGCGGCATCGTCGTCACCGTCGCGCACCATGTCGACGAGGTCCCGCGTGCCCGTCGCTCGTTCGATCAGCACGGCGTCGCGGTCGTGTCGCAACACTCGCGCGGCACCGTGCCCGTCGAGTGCGGCCAGCATGCCCACGCCTCGCTCCTCCTCCTCGCTGTGCGCGATCTTCAGCATCGCGGGCCGTCCGTCGCGGGTGCGCACCGGGATGAGGATGCTCGAGGCCGTCGTGATGGCGTCGCCGTCCTGCCGCAACCGCCAGCGCCGCAGCCACGCCGCGTCGGCGGCGTGCCCGGGTGAGACCGGCCCGAGGTCGCTCATGTGCGGTCACCTTTCACGACGGGTCCACGCCAGAAGTCGTCCATCCGCCCCAGTATCCCGGAGCCGCCGTGACCGCGCTCGCGCACGACGTGCGTCGAGACCCGGCCGCGCGTTGCCGTTCTCCGACTGAGCCTGCGGGGCGGGCGCGGGGCCGGCACGGTCTACGCTTGGGGCATGCACCCCCGCACGGCACCGCAGGCCGCGGTCGTGATCGTGTCGGACCGCAGCGCGCGCGGCGAACGCGCCGACGCCGTCGGCCCGGCGCTCGCCGAACGGCTTCGCGGCGAGGGGTACGAGGTCGGTGCCGTGTCGATCGTCCCCGACGGCGCCGAGTCGGTGGAGACGGCGCTCCGCGCCGCCGTGGCGGCGGGCGCACGCCTCGTGCTGACGAGCGGAGGAACGGGCATCGGGCCGCGCGACCGCACCCCTGAGGGCACGAGGCCCGTCCTCGTCCGCGAACTCCCCGGGGTCGCCGACGACGTCCGACGCTCGGGCGCAGAGCACGTGCCGACGTCGGTGCTCTCGCGCGGGGTGGCCGGCGTCGCAGACCAGCCGGGAACGGGTGGCGCGCTCATCGTGAACCTCCCCGGTTCGGAGGACGGAGCGCGCGAGGGCGTCGAGCGCGTCCTCCGCGTCGCCCGACACGCCATCGACCAGCTCGACGGCGGCGACCACGTGCACACCGTTCACCCGCCCGCCGAGCCCGGGGCGGTCGCGCGATGACCGACGCGACCACCATCGTCGACGCGGCGGTCTCGGCCGAACCTCTCGACGTCGCCGCGCACCTCGCCGCGGTCTCGGATCCGCAGGCGGGGGCGATCGCGTCCTTCGTCGGCGTCGTCCGCGACCACGACCGCGAGGCCGACGGCCGGGTCATCCTGCTCGAATATCAGGCGCACCCCGATGCCGGACGCATCCTGCACGAGCTCGCCGCGCGGTACGCGACCGACGGCGCGCGCGTCGCCGTGAGTCACCGCGTCGGTCGCCTGGCCGTCGGCGACCTGGCGCTCGTCTGTGCCGTCTCGACCGCGCACCGCGCCGACGCGTTCGAGCGATGCCGCGACCTCGTCGAAGCGATCAAGGTCGAGCTGCCGGTCTGGAAACGTCAGCACACCGCGACCGGCGAGGCGACCTGGGTGGGGCTGGCATGACGCGGGGACGGCTCGTCGATCGGTTCGGGCGGGTGCACCGCGACCTGCGCATCTCCCTCACCGACCGGTGTTCCCTGCGCTGCACCTATTGCATGCCGGCGGAGGGCGTGCCGTGGCTGGCGAAGAGCAACATTCTCACCACCGACGAACTCGAGCGCGTGACACGGGTCGCCGCGAGCCTCGGCATCACCGAGGTGCGGCTCACCGGCGGGGAGCCGCTGCTTCGGCCTGACGTCGTCGACGTCGTGCGACGCATGGCGCGCATCGAGGGCGAGGACGGTCCGCTCGAGGTCTCGATGACCACGAACGCGCTGCGGCTGCCGCAGCTCGCGGGCGAGCTCGCCGACGCCGGGCTGGCGCGCGTGAACGTGAGCATCGACACGCTCCGGCCCGACCGGTTCGCGGAACTGACGCGGCGCGATCGGCTCGACGACGTGCTGGCCGGCATCGCCGCGGCGCGGGCCGCCGGCTTCAGCCCCATCAAATTGAACGCGGTGCCCATGCGCGGCGTGAACGACGACGAACTCGTCGACCTCGTGAGGTTCGCGGTCGACCAGGGTGCCGAGATGCGCTTCATCGAGCAGATGCCGCTCGACGCGGGGCACATCTGGTCACGGGTCGAGATGGTGCGCGGCGAAGAGATCCTCGACACGCTCTCGACCGCGTTCCGCTTGACGCCGGTGGGCGTGCGCGGCGCGGAGCCGGCCGAGCGCTTCCTCGTCGACGACGGGCCGGCGACGGTCGGCGTCATCGCGTCGGTCACGGCGCCGTTCTGCGGCGCATGCGACCGGGTACGGCTGACCGCGGACGGACAGCTGCGGAACTGCCTCTTCGCGCGGGAGGAGTCCGACCTGCTCGCGCTGTTGCGCTCCGGCGGCGACGACGACGCGATCGCCGACCTCATGCGACTTTGCATCACGGGCAAGCGCGCGGGGCACGGCATCGACGACGAGGGCTTCCTGCAGCCCGACCGCCCGATGAGCGCGATCGGCGGCTGACGCGCGCCGCGGCTGATGTGTGCCGAGGCTGATGCGTGCCGAGGCTGATGCGTGCCGGGAACGGATCCCGTCGGGTCTCGGCTGGGTCAGCCGCCGGCGAACGGGGGAAGCACGTCGACGGTCGCGCCGGCGGGCAGCGGTGTCGCCGGAGCATCCGCCCTCGAACCGTCGACCAGCACACTGCAGCGGCCGAGGACGCGCGCGAGCGGCTCGCCGTGCCGGGCGACGACGGCCTCGAGCAGCGCGCCGAGATCGGATGCCTCGACGGACTCCTCATCGCGGCCCGCGGCCTCGGCCGCACCGGCGAAGTACCGGACGGTGACCACGCCGCTCACGCCCGGATCCAGTCGCCGGACTTCCCGCCGGTCTTCGCGACGAGGCGGACGCCCTCGATCGAGACATCCTTGTCGATGCCCTTGACCATGTCGACGACCGCGAGGCCCGCGACGCTCACCGCCGTGAACGCCTCCATCTCGACGCCCGTGCGGTCGGCGGTGCCGACGGTCGCCCGGATGCGGACGCCCTCGTCGGTCACGTCGAGGTCGACGGATGCGGCGTGCACACCGATCACGTGCGCGAGCGGGAGCAGTTCGGCGCATCGCTTGGCCGCCTGGATGCCGGCGATCCTGGCCACGGCCAGCACGTCGCCCTTCGGCACCGTGCCGTCCCGGAGGGCCGACACCACCGCGGCCGGGCAACGCACGAGCCCTTCCGCTGTCGCGGTGCGGATGGTGGGCGACTTGGCCGTCACATCGACCATGCGCGCGTGGCCGCTCGCATCGAGATGGGTGAAGACGCCGGTCTGCTCGCTCATGATGCGTCAAGCATGCCAGGTCGTGCGGCGCCCGACCGAACCGCGCCCGTGGTGGTGGGCGCGGCGTTCGCTCACCTGGCGGGGGAGGGGAGTGCCGTCCATGCCGAGTACCCACCGCGGACGACCGTCACCGCCTCGCCTGTGCGGGTGAGTGCGAGCGCGGCGCGCTCCGAGCGCCGGTCGGTGTGGCAGTGCACGACGATCGGAAGGCCGGGCGTCTGGGCGGCCTCGTCGACCATCGCGCGGACCCCGGTCGGGTCTCGCAGCACCTCGCCGAGCGGCAGCAGGACCGAACCGGGGATCGCGCCAGCACGATACTCGTCCGGTTCCCGGACGTCCACCAGCACGAACCGGTCGGCGCCCGCGTCGCGGCGAGCGAGGCGCGCACGGAGGGTCTCGACGTCGACCCACGAGATCCCGCTGGGATCGCGCTCCACGGTGGCCACAGGGGAGTCGGGGGTCGCGGGGGAGTCGGGGTTCGTGGGGGAGTCGGGGTTCGTGGGGGCGTCGGTGGCCGCGGGGGCGTCGGTGGCCGCGGGGGCGTCCGTGGCCGCGGGGGCGCGGGTGGCGTGCGATCCGGGCGCGGCGCCCGCGGCGGCGCCCACCCCGCCGCGGAGGGGGATCTCGCGCTGACGCGCGCGGAGCGCGTCGATGACGAGCACTCGGCCGAGCAGTGGCTCGCCGATGCCCGTGATCAATTTGACGGACTCCTGCGCCATCATGGCGCCGACCTGCCCGCAGAGTGCGCCGAGCACGCCCGCCTCGGCGCACGAGGGCACCTCGCCGGGTGCCGGCGGGTTGGGGAAGAGTGTGCGCAGGCGCACGCCCTCGCCGACGGGTGGCGCGGCCCAGAAGACCGACAGTTGCGCGTCGAATCGCAGGACGGTCGCCCAGACGAGCGGCAGCCCGAGTTCGGCGCACACGTCGTCGACGAGGTAGCGGGTCTCGAATGTGTCGGTGCCGTCGACGACGACGTCGTACCCGGCGAGCAGGCGCGCGGCGTTGGCCGCGGTCAGCCGCTCGGGGTGCCGGTGGACGGTGGCGGCGGGCGCCAGTGCGGCCACGGCCTCGGCCGCGCTGTCGACCTTCCTCCGCCCGACGTCGCCGATGCCGTGAACCGGCTGCCGGTGCAGGTTCGAAAGTTCGACGACATCGTCGTCGACGATGCCGATTGTCCCGACGCCGGCCGCGGCGAGGTAGGTGAGCGCGGGCGCGCCGAGCCCGCCCGCGCCGATCACGAGCACGCGTGCGGCGGCGAGCCGACGTTGCCCGAGCTCGCCGATCTCGGGCAGGCGGCGCTGCCGATCGGTGCGTCCGGCCTCGCCCTCGGGAAGCTCGGCTGCGGGTTCGACGAGCGGCGGAAGACTCATCCCCCCACGCTAGCCCCGCCCGCCCGCCCGCTCCCTCCCCCGGATCCTTCCAGCGCGCTTCGCCCCGCCCGTTTCGTTGTTCAGGAATTTGGGGCTGGTTGCTGGCGTATCGGGCTGTGAGGGCGGCGTGTTCCCCAAATCTTCCTGAGCAAGGGGGCGGGGTGGGACGGGGTGGGACGGGGTGGGGCCGTCTCGTCCGGTCCGCTCCCGCCTACCCTCCCGTCGCGACCACGCCCCGCTGCGCCCGGCCCCGTTTCGTTGTTCAGGAATTTGGGGCTGGTTGCTGGCGTATCGGGCTGTGAGGGCGGCGTGTTCCCCAAATCTTCCTGAGCAAGGGGGCGGGGTGGGAGTGGAAGGAGGGAGCGGAAGGAGGAGGGGATGGGGCGCGGCGGGCATGGAAGGCGGGCTGGAGTGCCGCATCCGCAAATGCGGCAGTACAGTGTCGAATGTGCCGCAGTATCGGATCTCTGAACTCGCCGGTCTCCTGGGCGTGAGCGATGACACGGTGCGGCGCTGGGTCGACGCCGGGTCACTGGCCGCGGTCGCCGACGAGCGCGGACGGCTGGTGGTCGACGGCGCGGATGCCGCACGGCGCGCCGTGGAGCTCGCCGAGGCCGCGGCCGACCCGTCGAGTGTGGCGCGCAGCGCCCGCAACCGGTTCGTCGGCCTCGTGACCCGCGTGCAGCGCGACGGCGTCATGGCGCAGGTCGACATCCAGGCGGGTCCGCACCGCGTCGTCTCGCTCATCTCGGCGGAGGCCGTCGACGACCTCGCGCTCGAGGTCGGTTCGCTCGCGGTCGCGGTCGTCAAGGCGACGAACGTCATCGTCGAGACCCCGGGAATGGGGCCATGAGCGACGGCGGACGCCGGAGCATCCATGCCGGCCCGCGCGCCGCGCGGCTCCCGCGCGCCACCGCAGCCGTACTCGCGGCCCTGCTGGGTCTCACGCTCGCGGGCTGCGCGGGCGGCGTCGACGAACCGGATGCCTCGCGCGGCATGCCGACCTCGACGCTCACGGTGTACGCGGCCGCGTCCCTGACGGAGGCGTTCGAGGAGGTCGCGACCCGGTTCGAGGCCGAGCACCCTTCGATCGACGTGGCGCCGATCGTCGCCGACGGCTCGAGCATCCTCGCACGGCAGATCATCGAGGGCGCCCGGGCCGACGTGCTCGCGACCGCCGACGAGGCGACCATGGCGAGCGTCGAAGACGAAGGGCTGCTCGCGAGTGAGCCGAGGATCTTCGCAGAGAACGTCGCCCTGCTCGCCGCGCCGGCTGGCGATTCCGCGGGCGTGGTCGGTTTGAACGGGCTCACGCGGCCCGGGGTGCGGCTCGTGGTCTGCGCGCCGGACGTGCCGTGCGGCCGCGCGGCGCACGACCTGTTCGAGGCCGCGGGACTGCGGGTCACGGCGGCCAGCGAAGAACAGAACGTGACGGGCGTGCTCACCAAGCTCACACTCGGTGAGGCCGACGCCGGAGTGATCTACGGCAGTGACCTCGTGCGTGCCGAGGGGGCGGTCGAACGGCTCGACACCTCGGCCGTGCCCGACGTCGTGAGCGCCTACCCGATCGCACCTGTCGTGGGTGCGGCGGATCCGGCCGCGGCCGACGCGTTCGTGGCGTTCGTGCTCGGCGAGGCCGGGCAGCAGGTGCTCGTCGAGTTCGGATTCGGCGTCCCGTGAGCACGCCGACGAGCGCCCGTCCTGGCCCTGCCGCCGGCGCCGCCGGCCCGACCGGCCGGACGACGCGCGCCGCCACCCGCCCGGCGGCGACGATCCCCGTGCTGCTCTGGCTCCCGGCGACGATCGGGCTGGCGCTGCTGGTGCTGCCGCTCATCGGGCTTGTCGCGCGCGTCGACTGGGCCACGTTGCCGGCAGACCTGGCCTCGCCCGAGGCGCTCTCGGCCCTCCGACTGTCGCTGATCACGGCGGCCGCAGCCGCCGCGGTCTGTGTGCTTCTCGGCGTGCCGCTCGCACTGCTGCTGGCGCGGGCGCCGGCGCGGCTCGCGGCCGTGCTGCGCGCCATCGTAACCGTGCCGCTCGTGCTGCCGCCCCTCGTCGGCGGGATCGCGCTGCTGTCGCTCTTCGGGCGGACGGGACTGTTCGGCGGCGCGCTCGAGGCCTGGGGCGTGCGGCTGCCGTTCACGACGGCCGCCGTCGTGGTCGCCCAGTGCTTCGTCGCGCTGCCGTTCCTGGTGCTCGCGGTCGAGGGCGCGCTCCGCGCGTCGGGCACCGCGGAGGAACGTGTCGCTGCGACGCTCGGTGCGCGACCGCTCACGGTCTTCTTCCGGATCACGGTGCCGCTCGCCGCTCCAGGACTGATCGCGGGCACGGTGCTGTGCTTCGCGCGCGCGATGGGGGAGTTCGGCGCGACGGCTCTCTTCGCAGGCAATGCCGCCGGGACGACCCGCACCATGCCGCTGGCGATCTACACCGCGTTCAACGGCGCCGGGGTCTCACAGGGTGAGGCGGTCGCGCTGTCGCTGATGCTGCTTGCCGCGGCCCTCGCGATCCTGGTGCTGGTCCGCGGCTGGCGGCCGGGGGCGAGCAGATGACCGGGGCGAGCCGGCGATGGGGAACGAGCCCGTGGCCGGGGGGCGAGCCGGTGACCGGGGCGAGCCGGCGATGGGGAACGAGCCCGTGGCCGGGGGCGAGCCGGTGACCGGCCGCGAGCCCGTGACCGGCCGGGGGCGCCTCGAAGCTCGCGTCGGCGGGCGCCGCGGCGGGCTCGACTTCGACGTCGCGCTCGAGCTCGCCCCGGGCGAGGTGCTGGGCGTGCTCGGTCCGAACGGCGCAGGCAAGTCGACCCTGCTCGAGTGCCTCGCGGGCCTGTTGACGCCCGCACACGGGCACATCGTGCTCGACGGCCGGGAGCTTCTGAGCGCCACGGCGTCGGGCCGCCGCACGGTGCCGCCCGCGCGTCGCGGCATCGGCCTGCTGGGCCAGGAGCCGCGGCTGTTCCCCCACCTCACGGTGCGGGATAACGTCGCGTTCGGTCCTAGCTTCGGGCATCGCGCGGCACGCATGCCCCGATCGCGGGCCCGCGCGCAGGCGGACGCGTGGCTCGACCGCGTGGGTCTCGGCGGGCTCGGCGCCGGACGGCCGAGGCAGCTCTCAGGCGGGCAGCAGCAGCGGGTCGCGATCGCGCGCGCGCTCGCCGCGGATCCGGCCGTCCTCCTCCTCGACGAGCCGTTGGCCTCGCTCGACGCCGAGGTCGCGCCGGAGATCCGACGGGTGCTCCGCGATCAGCTCGCGGCGACCGGCACATCCGCCCTCCTGGTGAGCCACGACGTGCTCGACGCCGTGGCCCTGGCCGACCGGGTCGCGGTCCTCGACCGGGGCCGGGTGGTCGAGTCGGGCACGACCGCGGCCGTGCTCCAGGCGCCTCGCACGCCATTCCTCGCGGCGCTCGCGGGCGTCAACCTCGTCGCGGGCGTGGCCGTGGGCAACCGAGTGGTCGCGGGGGCGTGCGCGTTCGCCGGTGTCTCGAGTCAGGGATCGATGCGCGGTGCGGATGCCTCGCCGGCCACGCTGCCCGATGGCGCCCGCGCCGCCGCGGTGTTCCGGCCGTCATCGGTGATCGTCGCGACCAGCCGGCCCGAGGGGACGAGCCTCCGCAACATCTGGCGCGACCGTGTCGCCGCCATCGAACCCGCCCCAGGGGGAGCGCTGTTGCGGTTCGCCGCGCCGGCGCTCGCCGCCGAGGTGACCGCGGCCGCGCTCGCCGAGCTCGGGGTGCACGAGGGGGACGAGGTGTGGCTCGCGGTGAAGGCCTCCGAGGTCGGCGTGCACGCCCTCGCGTGAGGCGCAGCGCGGGCGATGAAGCCGGCCGCCGGCGCGCGCCCGGCACGCGGATAGGATCACCGCATGGCGGGCGATGACTCGGTCCAGCAGGCGAATGCGGCGGCGGCGCCGACCGGCGGCGCCGACCGGCGGCGTGGAGGGCATCTTCGGCACGAGGAAGCGGCGCTGACCGTGAAGCATCCGCTCGAGGTACGGCCCTACCGTCCCGACGACCGCGACCAGATCGCCCGGATCTGCCTGCAGACCGCGGCCGCGGGTCGCGACGCGACCGGCGTGTACTCCGACGACGCGCTCATGCCCGAGGTGTACGCCCTGCCCTATCTCGAGTACGCGCCCGACCTGGCGTTCGTGGTCGCCGAGCGCGACGGGTCGCGGGTCTTCGGCTACGTGCTCGGTGTCGCCGACACCGCGGCGTTCATCGACTGGTACGCGCGCGCCTGGTCGCCGGGCTTCCGGTCGAGGCATCCGTCACCGGGCCCGCCGACCGCGGCGCGGCCCGCCGACCGCGAGGCGCACCTGCTCGATGCCGGAAGCGACCCGGAGCGCATGCGCATCGCCGAGCTCGACCGGTATCCGGCGCATCTGCACATCGACCTGCTGCCCGAGATCCAGGGGCACGGCTGGGGGCGGCGGCTCATCGAGACTCTGCTCGCCGAGCTCGAGGTCCGTGACGTGCCGCGCGTGCACCTCGGCATGGACCCCGCGAACCACGGTGCGCGCGCGTTCTACGAGCGGCTGGGCTTCTCTGAGCTCCGGTCGAGCCGGCCGGATGCTCCGCTCCTGGGCCGGGCGACCCGCCGCGACCCGAGCCTCCGCTCGAACCAGTAGAGCAAGCCGGGGTCGCTCGAGCGGAGGTCGCTCAACGTGACGGGGTCGCGGCGGACCGTCTCAGTGATCCCGAGCGATGCCGACACGGCGTCTAAGGACTCGTCGTCCCAGAACGCCCCGCGCATGCGCAGCAGGCAGGTGCCGTCACGCCCGACGAGGAAGAGCTGCGGCGTCGTTTCCTCACTCGCGCGCCGGTAGAGCTGGAGGCGCACGACCGACACCACGTCGCGTGCGGCCACGGAGGTGAGCCGGCCGAAGAACCCCCGCTCGACGAGGCCGTAGGGACTCACCGAGATCTCGGTGCGGCGGAAGCGCAGCACAGCGTATCCGGTGAGCACCACGACGATCACCACCGACCAGGCGAGCGCGGATCGAGTGCCGGGGCTGAACTGCTGCTCCGACCAGACTGCGATGGCGATGAGCGGAGCCCCGACGAACGCCGCGAGCAGGAGGAACCGCCGGAAGAGCGATCTCCGCGGGCGGACGGTCGCCACCCGCAACGCGGCGTGGTCCACGTCTGCCGGCTCCTCGGCGGAGCTGAGTTCACCCCGACTGCGTGCGTGCATGGCCACCCCTGACATCTCTCACATCATGCGGATGCATCAGGCCCGCGCGCCATTCGGCATTAAGGGGGACCGTGACGAGCGACACGTGTCCACGATGCGAATCGGCGCCGCACCCTCCGGGCGCGGCGCCGATTCACATGGCGGAGGATGGGGGACCCCGTCGGTCGGGCTCCGCCCTCCCTCCTCCTCGAATCACAGCTTCAACGATGCGAATCGGCGCCGCACCCTCCGGGCGCGGCGCCGATTCACATGGCGGAGGATGGGGGATTCGAACCCCCGAGGGCTTTCACCCAACACGCTTTCCAAGCGTGCGCCATAGGCCACTAGGCGAATCCTCCTGGCGGATCACGCGCTCGTCGAACGCGATGACCTCAGGACATGCTACCGGACCGGGCGGCCGGATTCGTCCACGGCCGGCCCGTCCTCGATTGGGGCTCGCCCGCCATCGCGGGTACACTGGACGCGGCCCCTCACGTGGCGCCATCCAGGCCAACTCCCCCAGGTCGGAGACGAAGCAAGGGCAACCGGGCTCTGGCGGGTGCGTGAGGGGTCTTCTGCTGCCCACGGGTCCTGGTGGCGACCCGCGGAATCCTTCAGCGTCGAGACATCCGCCCGCGTATTCATGCATTCCCGACGACCCCGACCAGCCGTCCCGCCTAGGCTGGAACGCGTGGCGCACAGCATCTACATCTGCTCCGCCGAGGGGAACACCGGAAAATCGACCGTCGCACTCGGCGTGCTCGAGACCCTGACCAGACGCGTGACCCGCGTCGGCGTGTTCCGCCCGGTCGCTCGGTCCACCGATGAACGCGACTACGTGCTCGATCTGCTCCTCGCGCACGAGGCCGTGGTGCAGCTCGACTACGAGGAGGCGGTCGGCGTCGTCTACGACGACGTGCACGCCGACCCCGAGGCCGCGCTCGCGACCATCGTCCGCCGGTTCAAGTCCATCGAGGCGAGGTGCGACGCCGTCGTCGTTCTCGGCACCGACTACACCGACGTCGGCAGCCCGACCGAGCTGTGGTTCAACGCCCGCATCGCGGCCAACCTCGGCGTGCCGGTCCTGCTCGTCCTCGGCGGCCGCGCGCCCGAGGGTCGCGGTCACTCCGAACAGTTGGCCGATGACGCCGCACGCACCCCCGACGAGCTCGCCCAGCTCGCCGAGCTCGCCGTCGGCGAGCTCACGCGGGAGCACGCCACCCTGCTCGGCATCGTCGCCAACCGCGCCGACCCGGACCGGCTCGACGAGATCAACGACGCGGTCGCGCGCGCCGCGCGCAGTGAGGTGGCCGCGTCACGCACCGAGACCGCCGACGGCGTGCACGTGTGGGCGATCCCCGAAGACCGGTACCTCGTCGCACCCTCGATGCGCACGATCATGCAGGCCGTCGACGGCGAGCTGCTCTCGGGCGAGCGCGAACTGCTGAACCGTGAGGCGCTCGCCGTGGTCATCGCCGCGATGTCGATGGAGAACGTGCTCGCGCGGCTCATCGAGGGCGCCGTCGTGATCATCCCGGGTGACCGTAGCGAGGTGCTCCTCGGCGTGCTCACCGCTCACGCGTCCGCGACGTTCCCCTCCATCTCGGGCATCGTGCTCGTGGGCGGGTTCCCGCTCTCCGAAGCGGTCGAGCGGCTGATCGAAGGCCTCCGGGCCCAGCTGCCGATCATCCGGACCGAGCTCAGCAGCTACGCGACCGCGGTCGCCATCACGCACGCGCGCGGCCGGCTCGCCGCCGAATCGCAGCGCAAGCGCGATACCGCGCTCGCGCTGTTCGAGCAGCACATCGACGGCCAGCGGCTGCTCGACCTGCTCGACGTCGCACGACCCGACGTGGTCACGCCGATCATGTTCGAGTACCAGCTGCTCGAGCGGGCCCGCAGCGCCCGCAAGCACATCGTGCTCGCCGAGGGGTACGACGACCGCATCCTGCGTGCGGCGGCGACGCTGCTCGCCCGAGACGTCGCGGACCTCACCATCCTCGGCGAGGAGATCGAGATCCGGTCCCGAGCGATCGGGCTCGGGCTCGACATCTCGAAGGCGAGCGTCATCTCGAGCTACGACCCCGTGATGGCGTACAAGTTCGCTGAGGCGTACCGGCAGCGCCGGGCGCACAAGGGCGTCACGTTGGAGCAGGCGCGCGAGCGGGTCCAGGACGTCTCCTACTTCGGCACGATGATGGTCGAGCTGGGCCTCGCCGACGGCATGGTGTCCGGAGCCGCGCACACGACCGCGCACACCATCCGGCCGGCGTTCGAGATCATCAAGACGCGGCCCGGCGTGGACATCGTGTCGAGCGTGTTCCTCATGGCGCTCGCCGACCGGGTGCTCGTGTACGGCGACTGCGCGATCGTGCCGGATCCGACGGCCGAGCAGCTCGCGGACATCGCGATCTCGTCGGCCGAGACGGCCGCCCAGTTCGGTATCGAGCCGCGCGTGGCGATGCTGTCGTACTCGACCGGGGAGTCAGGCACCGGTGCCGACGTCGACAAGGTGCGACGGGCGACCGAGCTGGTGCGCGAGCGCGCGCCCGAGCTCGCGGTCGAGGGGCCGATCCAGTACGACGCCGCGGCCGACGCCGCGGTGGCGCGGACCAAGCTTCCGCATTCGGATGTCGCGGGGCGGGCGACCGTCTTCGTGTTCCCCGACCTCAACACCGGGAACAACACGTACAAGGCGGTGCAGCGCTCAGCCGGCGCGGTCGCGATCGGTCCTGTGTTGCAGGGGCTGCGCAAGCCGGTCAACGACCTGTCGCGCGGGGCGCTCGTCCAGGACATCGTGAACACCGTCGCGATCACGGCGATCCAGGCGGCGGAGGGGGCGCAGGCATGAGCATCGTGCTGGTCGTGAACTCGGGTTCGAGCTCATTCAAGTACCAGCTCATCGATGTCGCGCTTTCCCAGACGCTCGCGAGCGGGCTCATCGAGCGGATCGGCGCCGACGGTGGCCGGGCTCGCCACTCGAATCCGGACGGCACGTGGGAGACCGCCGTCGACGTGCGCGACCATTTTGCGGCCTTCAACGTGATGCTCGCGGCGTTCGCCGACCACGGTCCGTCGCTCGAGGAGGTCGTGCCCATCGCGGTCGGCCACCGCGTGGTTCAGGGCGGCGCGCGGTTCTTCGAGCCGACGATCGTCACGCCCCTCGTGAAGATCAACATCGACGAGCTGTCGGCGTTGGCTCCGCTCCACAATCGGGCGAACCTCGCGGGCATCGAGGCGGCGCAGCGGGCCTTCCCCGGCGTGCCGCACGTGGCGGTGTTCGACACGGCCTTCCATCAGACCATGCCGCCCGCCGCATTCACCTACGCCATCGACCGGGAGCTGGCCGCCGCGCACCGGATTCGCCGGTACGGGTTTCACGGGACGAGCCACCGGTTCGTCTCGAGGGCGGCCGCGGCATTCCTCGACCGGCCGATCGAGGAGCTGCGCATGATCGTGCTGCACCTCGGCAACGGCGCGTCGGCGTGCGCGGTGTCGGGCGGCAGGTCCGTCGAGACCAGCATGGGGATGACTCCGCTCGAGGGCCTCGTGATGGGCACCCGGTCGGGCGACGTCGATCCGGCGATCCTGCTGCACCTGCAGCGGCGCGCGGACCTCTCGGTCGGCGATCTCGACCGGATCCTGAACTCGGAGAGCGGGATCCTCGGGCTCGGCGGCCATGCCGACATGCGCGACCTGGTCGAGGCGGCCGAGTCGGG
>Ga0182737_1000835_pt1 | contig 35964 bp, 44 predicted proteins | sample eDN5th30CBELigOP_FD_128878 | JGI IMG/M metagenome (GOLD analysis project Ga0182737, IMG submission 128878) | Enriched Organic Plus compost microbial communities from Emeryville, California, USA - eDNA 5th pass 30_C BE-Lig OP (version 2) (version 2) ... | reverse complement strand
CTGCTCGACCTCGCGCTCGCCGGCACGAACGAGCTGTCGGCGGTGCAGCAGGCCGTGCTCGCCGCGGCGGCCGAGGTCTGACCGATGACCCTCGAGATCGTCCTCGCGACGCACAACGCGCACAAGGTCGACGAGTTCCAGCGCATCATCGGCGAGCGGCTCACCGGCGTCCGCGTGATCGGGTACGACGGCCCCTCGCCCGTCGAAGCCGGCACGAGCTTCGCCGAGAACGCCCTGATCAAGGCACGGGCGGCGGCGGCGCACACGGGCCTGCCGGCGCTGGCCGATGACTCGGGCATCGCCGTCGACGTGATGGGTGGCGCCCCAGGCATCTTCTCGGCGCGCTGGGCGGGCAGCCAGGCCGGCGACGAGGCGAATCGACGGTTGCTGCTCGAACAGATCGCCGACGTGCGCCAGGCGCACCGTGGTGCCGCGTTCCACTGCACGATCGCCCTCGTCGTCCCGCATCCGCTCATCGCCGACGGGTTCGAGTTCACTGCGGCGGGCCGCTGGCCGGGTTCGGTCGCCTACGAGCCCAGAGGCTCGCACGGCTTCGGCTACGACCCCGTGTTCGAGCCCGAGGGGCGTGAGGTGACGGCCGCCGAACTCCCGCCTGAGGTCAAGAACGCGGAGAGTCACCGCGCCCGCGCGTTCGCCGCGCTCATGCCTGAGCTGCAGCGCGTGGCATCCGCCCTGGCCCGATAGCGCGCCCTGACCGGCGGAGTTCGACGCTGAGAACGCGACTCATTCCCATCTCGCGCTGAGCGGCTGTTCGACGCCTACGCTGGAAGCGCTATGGGACACACGCACGACCACTCGCACCGGGCCGATCGAGCCCGGCTCTGGGTCGCCATCGCCATCATCGGGTCGTTCCTGATCGTGCAGGTGGTCGGCGGGCTGCTGAGCGGGTCGATCGCCCTGTTGGCGGACGCGGGCCACATGTCGAGTGACCTGATCGGGCTGGTCGTGGCGCTCGTCGCCGCCACGGTCGCCGCGCGCCCGGCCACCGACCGCCAGACGTACGGCTTCCGGCGGTTCGAAGTGTTCGGTGCGCTCGTGAACGGCGTCATCCTCGTGGTGGTGGCGGTGACCGTCGCCATCGGGGCGGTCGGGCGGCTCGTGGGCGACCTCGGCACCGTCGGCGACGATCATGAGGTGCAGGGCGTGCCCATGCTCATCGTCGCCGCGGTCGGGCTGGGCGCGAACATCGCGGCCATGCTGGTCCTGCGGTCGAGCGCGAAACAGTCCATCAACCTTCGCGGCGCATACCTCGAGGTACTGGGGGACACGATCGGTTCGATCCTCGTCATCCTCGCGGCGGTCGTGATCCTCGCGACCGGATGGGATGCGGCCGACGCGATCGCCTCGCTCGCCATCGCGGCGCTCATCCTGCCTCGCGCGGCCGTGCTGCTCCGTGACGTGATGCGGGTGCTGAGCGAGTCCGCCCCCGCCGATACGGATGTCGCGGAGATCCGCGAGCATCTCCTGCGAACGTCGGGCGTCGTGGCGGTGCACGACGTGCACGTCTGGGCGATCACGTCGGGTTCGCCGGTGTTCAGCGCACACGTCGAGGTGGCGCCTGAGATCTTCGAGTCAGGTCGCGCGGGCGCGCTCCTCGACGAGCTCGGCGGATGCCTCAGCGAGCACTTCGACGTCGAGCATTCGACGTTCCAGCTCGAGCCCGCGGGGCACACCGGGCGCGAGCACACCGCGCATCACTGAGCGTGCGGACGCGGGACGCCCGTCAGGCCTTGTCGTCGCGGTGCGGAGGCCGCGAGAAGGTTTCGGGGTCGAGCACGAGCTGCTCGGCCTCCTCGGGGTCGGTGACGACGTCTTCGCCCGCGGCGGCGGCCTTCCTCGCCTTGCTGGCCGACTGGAAGTAGTGCCAGAGCGTCGGGATGAGGGTGATCACGACGGCGCCGATGAGGATCACGTCGATGTACGACTGCACGAAGTCGGCGACGGGCGGGATGTACCCGATGAGGTACCCGAAGTAGGTGAGGCCGACGCCCCAGATCAACGCCCCGATGAGGTTGTACAGCGAGTACTTCTTGTAGTTCATGTGGCCGACGCCCGCGGCGACCGGGGTGAAGGTGCGCACGATCGGCACGAATCGCGCGAGAATCACGGCGATGCCACCGAACCGTTCGAAGAAGGCGTTCGTGCGTTCGACGTTCTTGACGCTGAACAGACCCGATTCCTTGCGTTCGAACACGCTGGGGCCGAACTTGTGCCCGATCAGATAGCCGACCTCACCGCCGACGAACGCGGCGAGGCCGATCGAGAGGCACACCCACCAGATGTCGACCCCGAACACGAGCGAGGTGTGCGTGAGCAGGCCCGAGATGACGAGGAGCGTGTCGCCCGGGAGCAGGAAGCCCACGAGCAGTCCGGTCTCGGCGAAGACGATGAGGCAGACCACCACGAGCGCCCAGGGGCCCGCCGCGGCGATGATCGTCTCGGGGTCGAGCCACGGGATGAGCGCGGTCTGAATCAAAGGGGCTCCTGTCGAACGGGCGCGGCGGTCGCCGGGTCAGAGGCGACTGGGTCCCGAGCAGTCTAGCGAGCCGATCCTCCGATCGAGCGGTGAGCCGGCGGAATCATCCGGGTGGATGAGGTCGCCGGCTCGCCGTCTCGCCGGCCCGCCGGCCCGCCGTCTTCGCCGGCGCCGGGGCCGGGTGGCCGGCGAGACGGCGTGACCGAAGGGGGTCGGGGCTGACGGCGTGACGGAGGCGGTCGGAGCTGTCGGCGGAGCGGCTCAGGCGCCGAGCGCCTCGAAGATGGCGCCGTTCAGCCGGAACGACGCGCGCGCCTCGTCGATGAGCGCGTCGACCTGCGTGAGGTCGAGCGCGAGCGCGTTCATGGCGTCGCGGTACCGGCGCTTGTAGCGGACGGGGCCGTCTTCGCCGAGGTCGAACCGGTAGAACGAGAGCTGGTCGGGGGTCGCGCCGTAGTGGCGGGCCACGAGCGCGGCGATCGCCTGCCCGCCCGAGAGGTCTCCGAGGTACCGCGTGTAGTGGTGGGCGAGGTAGCGCACGTCGTCATCGATCAGCGCGTGCAGGTGGGCCACGTAGGCGGCCGTCTCGGGCAGCGGTGCGTGGGTCTCTCGCCAGTCGGACGCGCCCAGGGCCGCCAGGTCGGCCTCGATCGCGGCGAAGCGCGCGAGCCTCGGGTCGAACACCTCGGGGTCGCCCTCACGGGCGGTCCGCGCCTCGAGCGCCTCGTACACCCACGCGTACTGTGCGAGGTACCGCGTGTACTCCGCGAGCGACAGCTCGCCGCCCATGAGTCGCGTGATGAAGCCGCGGGTCTCGGCGTTGCGGTGGTCGTCGGCGGTCGCTGCCCGGACCAGTGCCGCCACATCGAGCGGTTCGGCGCCGGTTGCGGGGGCGGCGGGAGGAGCGATGGTCATCGGGCACCCTTCTCGGGGATCAGGCTAGGTAAGGCTTACCTCACATCGTAGGGGGTCGGCGGCGAGAGCGACACCATTTCGTCCCGACGGGGCGTGCCGGCGGTGTCGGTGGGTACCCGTACGGTCCTCGCATGGAGTACGGGTTCATTTTCACGGGCAGCGATCCAGAGCTCGCGGTCGACCTCGCTCGCCAAGCCGAGTCCGACGGGTGGGATGCGTTCTTCGTCTGGGAGGGCATCTGGGCCACCGACCCGTGGGCGACGCTCGCCGCCGCGGCCGTGCAGACCCGGCGCATCCGGCTCGGCACGATGCTGACGCCGGTGCCGCGTCGCCGCCCATGGGAGCTCGCCGGTCAGACGATGACGGTCGACCGGCTTTCGCGCGGGCGGGTGATCCTCTCCGCCGGCCTCGGGGTTCCGCAGTCAGTGGAGGAGCGTTTCTGGATCTTCGAGGACGACCCGGGGCGTCGCGCCCGCGCGGAGCGGCTCGACGAGTCGCTCGAGCTGCTCGAGGCGATGTGGCGCGCTGAGCCGTTCTCGTACGACGGGCGTCACTTCCACGCTCGGCGCACCGAGCAGATGCTGCCGCCGCCCGCTGTGCAGCAGCCCCGCATTCCCATCTGGGTGGTTGGCATGTGGCCGCGGCCGAGGTCGATGCGCCGCGTTGTGCACGCCGACGGGTGGATTCCGAACTTCGCGCCGCCGGGTATCGAACTCGGCGGCCCCGAGGTGCAGGCGGCGGCGTACACGCCTGCGATCGCGGCCGAGGGCATCGCCTGGCTCCGCGCCGAGCGGGCGCGCGCCGGGCTCGAGGGGCGTCCGTTCGCAATCGTGCAGGAGGGCACGACGAGCGCGACGGATGCGGCATCTGCGCGCGCCACTGTCCAGCCGTGGGTCGACGCGGGCGTCACCTGGTGGCTCGAATCCGACTGGTCGGTGCCCGCCGAACGGGTCGAGGCCGCTTCGCGTGCGCGGCTCGCGGCAGGGCCGCCCGCGGTGGACTGACGCGTGCGCCGCGGTGGCCGCTCGTCGATTCAGGCGAGTCGTTCGTCCTCGGGGTGCACGAGGCCGTTGCCGTGTGTGCGCTCGCGCGTCGACTGGATGAGCGTCACGACACCCCAGCCGAACGCGATCCCACCGACGAACGTGAACGCGTGCAGCCACGAGGGGCCGCCCATCAGGTCGGCGACGAGCGCCACGACGCCGACGAGGATCCCGGCGACGAGGTAACCGACCGCCGCCGCCTCACGGGTGGTGAAGTTCATCATGACTGAAGAACGTAGACCGGCACCGTTCGCCGACCGCGTTCGGGCGAGTAGTTCCCACCGTGCACCGGTGCAGGCTCCGGCGGCCTCGGCTCGGACTCGGGCGGGCCACTAGAAGATGCGCACCCCCGCCTCGGCCGGAGCTGCGAGCAACCGTTCGATCTCGTCGTCGAGCCGGACGAGTGTGAGCGACGCGCCCGCCATATCCAGCGAGGTGCAGTATTCGCCGACGTAGCTCCGAGCGACGGTGATGCCACGGCGCTCGAGCTCCTCGTGCGCGTGCCCGTACGCGACGTACAGCTCGCTGATCGGGGTTCCGCCGAGACCGTTGATCATGAGGGCGACCCGGTCGCCCCGTTCGTAGGGCAGGTCCGCGACGACCGGCTCGAGCAGGATGTCGACGAGCTCGTCAGAGGACACGATCTTCGCGCGGCGCCGTCCCGGCTCACCATGGATGCCGACGCCGATCTCGATCTCGTCATCGCCGAGCTCGAAGAGCGGTGAGCCCTTCGCCGGCGGCGTGCACGCCGTCAAGGCGAGGCCCATCGTGCGGGTGACCGAGTTCACCTTCTCGCCGATGCGGATGAGCTCGTCGAGGTCGGCGCCCTCCTCGGCCGCCGCGCCGACGGCTTTGATCACGAAGAAGTTGCCCGCGACGCCACGCCGACCGACCGTGTAGGTCGAATCCTGCACCGCCACGTCGTCGTCGATGAACAGTGTGCGCACCTTCACCCCGTCCGCCTCGCTCATCTCCTGCGCCATGTCGAAGGCCATGCGGTCGCCCGTGTAATTGTTCACGAGCAGCAGCACACCCTTGGGTGAGTTGAGCAGCTTCGTCGACTCGTACACGTAGTCCATGGGCGGTGCCGAGAACACGTCGCCGGGGCAGGCGCCGTCGAGCAGGCCTTTGCCGACGACCATGACGTGCGCGGGCTCGTGGCCGGACCCGGATCCCTGAATGATGGAGACCTTGTCGTCGCGCGGTGCGTCCGAGCGCATGATGAGGTTGTAGGCGGGCACGTAGGTGAGCGTGTCCGGGTTGGCCAGCGCGAGCCCCTTGAGCATGTCGGGCACGAACTGCTGCGGATCGTTGACGAACTTCTTCATCTTCATTCCCTCCACTGGGTGCCGGCGACGTCAGCGCCGGTCGGTCAGTCGGTCAGTCGGTTCGGCCCGGCCATCCGGCGGCGATCGCCTCCACGATCACGGCGACCGCGACGGCCCCAGCGTCGGGCGATCCGATGCTGCGTTCGCCCGTGTACGCGGCGCGGCCGCGCTTGGCGATCATCGGCGTGGTCGCGTCGGCCGCCGTGCGTGCGGCGTGTGCGGCGGCCGACACGGCCTCGGAATCCGCACCGTCCGCGAGCGCGGCCTCGATCGCATCGGTCATCGGCGCGAGTGCGTCGAGCAGGGTCTTGTCGCCGAGGTCTGCGTTGCCGCGCGCTTTGATGCCCTCGATCGAGGCGCGCAGCATGGCGACGGCGTCGGCACCGGAGAGATCGGTTTTCCCTTTCGCGACGGAGGCCGCCCTGAGGAACGCGGTGCCCCAGATTGGCCCGGAGGTGCCGCCGATGCGGCTGCTGATGGCGATCCCGATCTTCTGCAGGAAGGTACCGATGTCGCTGCGGTCGTAGCCGTCCCAGTCCTTCAGCACGATCTCGAAGCCGCGCGCGAGCGAGTAGCCGAAGTCCCCGTCGCCGACGACCGAGTCCAGGTCGCCGAAGTACTTCTCGTTGTCCACCGCGGTCTGGGCGATGGTCCGGACCACGAACTCGGCGTCGTTCACGCTCGTCATGACATCTCCTCGGTGGACGGTGGCCGTTCCTGCTCGAGGATCCGGCTGAGATCGGTGAGTCCGATCACGGGCCCTGGCGCGAGGCCGAGCGGATCGGCGATCACCTCGGCGGGCTCGGTGTCATCGCCGAGCGAGGACACCACGAGGGATGCTCCGGTGAAGTCCTCGTCGCGCGTGTAGCTGCTGACGGTCACGAGCGTGCGGAGCCCGGCGGCCACGGCCGCCTCGACGCCATTGCCGCTGTCCTCGACGACGACGGTCGCGTCACGATCCGCGTCCAGCTCGTCGAGCGCGAGCAGATAGATGTCGGGCGCGGGTTTCTTGCGCGGCACGATGTCGCCGGCGAAGACCCGGAACCGGGTCGCGAGCTGCCGACCCACGGCGTGCTCGAGCACGGCTCTGACGGATGCCTCGGCCGAGGTCGACGCGACGGCGAGCTGCCAGCCCGCGGCATCCGCTTCACCCGCAAGCCGCGCGATGCCCGGGCGCGCGGGGAGCGCGCCGGATTCGACCAGCTCGGTGTAGACGGCGGTCTTGCGTCGATGCCAGTCTGCGAGCAGGTCGCGCTGGCCCTCCTCGTCGGCGGGCAGGGCGTTTGCGGCGACGAACTCGGGTGTCAACAGGCTGGCCATCCGCTCCTTGCCGCCGCCGATGCGGAGCTTGACCGCGTAGTCCTCGTCACTCCAGTGAACCGGGAGGCCGAACTCCTCGAACGTCTGGTTGAACGCCGGAAGGTGTCCGGTGCGCTCGGTGTCGGCGAGTACGCCGTCGCAGTCGAAGATGAGCGCCGGCACGGTCACCACGCCTTCCCGGCGCTGCCGAAGGTCTGCGCGAGACCGGTGGTGAGCGCCACGACGTGCGAGCGCACGTCCGCGAACAGGGACGGCGGATCCCACGTGTCTGCGGCTTCGGCGCGCTTCAGGAAGTCCAGGCTCGAGCGCATGAACTCGATCTTCAGTGCGGTGGAGATGTTGACCTTCGCGCACCCGCGCGAGATCAGATCGTGGAACTGCGCGTCGCTCATGCCGCTGCCGCCGTGCAGCGCGATCGGCGTGCCGGTCGCTTCCACGAGCGCGCTCACGCGCTCGAAGTCGAGGTCGGGGGAGGAAGAGTACACGCCGTGGGCGTTGCCGATCGACGGCGCGAAGACGTCGACGCCCGTCTCCCGGATGAAGGTGATGGCGGTGTCGAGGCTCTGCCGCCGGGTCTCGGTGTCGCTTCCGATGCCGTCCTCGACGCCCTTGATGGCCTCGATCTCGCCCTCGACATGCGCTCCGTGGCGTCGCGCCTCGGCGACGACCTCGATCGTCTGCCGCTGATTCTCCTCGACGGGGAGTGTGGACGCATCGAAGAGCACCGAGTTCCAGCCGCGCTCGAGGCAGTCGGTGATGACCTGGCGCTCGGGGCAGTGGTCCAGATGCAGGGTGACCGGTACCTCGATGCCGGCGGTCATCGTCTCCCACATGCCGTAGAGCACGTCGAGGCCGATCGATTTCACCGTCTTGACGGAGGTCTGCACGATGAGCGGTGATCTGGCCTCGACCGCCCCGGCGAGGACCGCCTCGAGCGTCAGATCGTTGACGATGTTGATGGCGGGGACCCCGTACCGGCCCTCGAAGGCCCGATCGACGATCTCTTTCAGTGGGACGACACTCATGCGGCACCCTCCTCGCCCTCAGCGCTCGGCCTCGACCCGCCGCGCTCGGCCTCAGGCTAGGTCCGCGGTACGGACGCCGACAGGCGTGGTTCCCCCCACTCGACCTGGGGGCTTCCACGCCCATGCATGTGCATGTTGGAGCTGGCGCCGGCTCAGAGCGGCGCGTGTGTGTGCGGGTGCACCGACCGGCCCGCGAGCATGGTGCGATTCAGTGCGCCCGTCTTCCGCAGGATCGCACCGACGTGCTTCTCGACCGTGCGGACCGAGATGTGCAGGTCGGCCGCGATCCGTTTGTCGGGCATGCCACGCTCGACGAGCGCCCGCACCTCCTGCTCGCGCGGGGTCAGGTGTGGCCCCTCTGCGCCGTGCTGCGGGTCCGCAGACGCGGCGAGGCGGCTGAGGATGTCGGTCGGCACCAGCGACTCGCCTCGCGCCGCGGCCTGCACGGCCCGCACGAGCTCACCGGGGTCGGCGTCGTACTCTACGAACGCCACCGCACCGATGCGGGCCGCACCCCGCACGCGCTCATCATCGAGGTCCCGGAGGAGCAGCACGACCGCGGCCTGATCGTCGGTCGCCCGCAGATACGAGGTCAGTTGCAGCCCATCGATGTGCGGCAGGTCGAGGTGCGCGACCACGACGTTCGGGCGGAGCAACGTGTACGAGTCGAGCGCGTGGGCTGCGTCGCCCGCCTCGCCCACCACCTGGATGCCCGGCTCGAGGCTCGTGAGCAGGCGGACCAGCCCGGCGCGGACGAGCGGGCTCTCATGCACGACGAGCACCCGCCAGCGTTGGCGCGGAGCGGTCGACGCGGCCGGCCCGACGGGCGTGTGCGGCGCGGCGGCCTGGCTGAGTCCCAGCACCTCACGCACGACCCGCTCGCGCTCGGCGAGCACGGCAGCCTCTCGTTCGCGCTGATTGGCGAGCGCATGCAGGCGGGCGTTCGTGATCGCGATCGCCGCGTGGGTGGCGAACAGCTCGACGAGCGTGGCATCCGCCTCGCTGAAGCGGCGACCCGGATCGCGACTGAACACGACGCAGCTGCCGATGATCGATCCACCCCAGCGGATCGGCACCCCGATCACCCCATGGAGCGACGCCCGCTCCGCACCCGCGATATGGCCGCCGCGGACCTCGGCGTACTCGTCGAAGATCACCGAGCGACGCGCCCGCACGACCTCGCCGGTCACGCCCTCGTCGAGCGGGAAGGTCTGCCCGGAGAGGCAGCCGACGCCGAGGTCGACCTCCTTCCGGTATGTCCCGGCCAGCTCGTCGACGGTGCAGATCGAGCCGGAGTCGCAGTCGAGAAGCTGCATCGTGTGCCGCAGGATGCGCTCCAGCAGGGGCTCCAGCGCGAACTGGCCGGCGAGGTCGGTCGCGAGCGCGGCGAGCGCCTCGAATCGGGCGCCGTCGTCCTCGGACGATGGACGGGTACGTTCCGCGAGAGCCATTGCGACGATCCTCATTGACGGTCGGCATCGGGGATGCAGCTGCTCACATCATGCGCCACCGAGGGCCGCTCGCACCACTGCCGGCCGGGGTCGTGTGGCGCGCGTGTGGTGAGTGCGTGCTGCGCGCGTCGCCTTGCGTGCGGAAGGAGGGACTTGAACCCTCACGCCCGAAGGCACAGGAACCTAAATCCTGCGTGTCTGCCGATTTCACCACTCCCGCGAGTGCCCGATCAGTCTAGGCGTGCTGCGTCAGTCACGCCGTGCGTCGCAGGCGGTCGTCATGGCGCGCGGGCAATGGAATGACGGACGCCAGGTACGCCGGAAGCGGAACCTGATTTCACATTTCGCACGGAGCCGTGGGACATTTGGTCGACCCGTGTATCCGTGGTGGGGAGTACCTGTGATTCGAGCCTTTCGTGCTGGCGTGGCCGTGCTGGCCTCAGCGTTCCTGGTGACGAGCTTCGTCGCGCCGGCGGCGGCCGAAGAGCCACCAGCTGACCCGACCGGAGTGGCGACCGCGACCCTCGCCGACCAGATCGCCGAGGCCGCCGAGGATGGGGCGTCGACTGCCGACGAACTCGCTGAATCCGTCGGGCTGCCGCCGGCTGGACCGAACAGCCTCGACGTGACCGACGACGGCCGCGTCGCGGTGACGATCACGTTCACCGCGGCGCCGACCGACGCCGACGTCGCGCGCGTCGCCGAGATCGCGACCGTCGACCAGGTGTTCTCCTTCAGCCCTGCCATCGCCGCCACCGTCGACCCGATCAGACTCCCCGAGATCGGCGAGCTTCCCGGGGTGACGTCCGTCGCCCCCGTGCTCGCGCCAGTGGTGGGTTCCGCGAGTGCCACGCGGGTCGCTACCGAGCCACTGAACGACCCGGCCGATTCGTCCTGTCGTGCGATCCCTGTCGAGGCCGACGGCCCGCTCCGCACCGCACTCGCCCGCGAGACGTTCGGGGTCGACGGCACCGGCGTGACCATCGGGGTCATCTCGGACTCGTTCGAGACGCCCACGGGCGACACGACCCCCGAGGAAGAGGTCCTCATGGGCGTGCTGCCCGGACCAGGCAACCCGTGCGGGTACGAGACGCCCGTCGAGGTGCTCGTCGACGACCCCACCCAGTCCGGTGAAGGGCGTGGCATGGCCCAGCTCGTGCACGGGATCGCACCCGGCGCGCGCATCCTGTTCGCCTCAGGCTGGGGCGGCGCGAACCAGATGGCGGAGTCCATCCACGCGCTCGCCGAGGCGGGTGCCGACGTCATCGTCGATGACCTCGGGTACGCCACCAACACCTACTTCCAGCCCGCGCTCCTCGCGTCCGCGATCAACACGGTCCGTGCCGACGGCGTCGCCTACTACAGCTCGGCCGGCAACGCGAACGCGATCGGTGCTGACGGCACGCCGAGTGAGGGACTGCCCATCGCCGCATGGCAGACCACGGCCTTCCGCGGGACGGCGTGCCCGACCTGGGTTGTGATCCAGGGTCTCAGCGAGTTCGACTGCCTCGACTTCGACCCGGGCCAGGCCGAGGACCCGACCGAGTCGATCGGGCTCAACGGTCGGGCAGAGCCGAGGATCCTGAGCAGCTGGGGTGAACCCATCAACGGGGTCAGCTCGCAGCTGGTCCCCCTTCTCTACACGACGGACAGTGTTCCGGCGCCCGTCGGCGTGTCGGCCCTGCTCGACCAGAACGTCCCGAACCGGTTGATGCTGTTCCAGGATGGCACCCCGCCCGCGGGTGAGTACCAGCTCGTGGTCGTCCGCGTGCTGACCGACGAACCGCCGGCCAGCCCCGCACTCTGGATGGGCGCGTTCGCGGGCTCGGGGGCGATCTCGTGGCGGGAGTACGACCGGAGCGCGGGCGTCGATGTGGTCGGTCCCGTGACGTTCGGGCACGCGGCCGACGGTTCCGCGACGGGTGTCGCGGCGGCGGATTGGCTCACGCCCGACGAGCCCGAGAGCTTCACGTCACCCGGACCCGGCCGGATGCTCTTCGAGCCGTACGACCCGACCACGTCGGTTCCGGCGGCCCCACTCGCTGAGCCGCTCGTGGTCCAGGCGCCCAAGATCGCGGGCGTCGACGGCACCCGGACGAGCTTCTTCGGTCGAGATGTCGGTGGCGACTACCGGTTCTACGGCACGTCGGCGGCCGCACCGCACGTCGCGGCGGTGCACGTGCTCGCGGCCCAGTTCGCGCCCGACGTGAGCGCCGACCGCATCACCGAGCTCATGCAGGAGACCGCGAGCGAAATGGAGAACCCGTTCGACGGGATCCTGCCCGATGCCGACGTCTTCGGTGCGGGCCTCGTCGACGGCTACGCGCTCCTCGACCGACTGCCGGCGGCCGCCGTCGATGCACTCACGGCGACCGCGTTGTCGGCGACGAGCATCGCGGCCGAGTGGACCGGCATCCCGGCGGGCAACGGATACCAGGTCGAGCTGCTTCGCGGCGACACCGTCGTCGAGGTCGGCACGCTGGACCCGGGGGTGACCGCGACGACGTTCGCCGGGCTCACTCCCGAGACCACGTACCGCGTGCGGGTCGCCGCACTGAACAGCGCGTCGGAGCCCGGCGCCTGGGTGCAGTCCAGTGATGTGCGGACGCCGCGACCCGCTCAGCCGGCGAATCTCCCGCCGGCCCCCGCTGAGTCCGCTCTCACTCCGCCGAGCGCGGGCGGCCTGGTCGCGACCCCGGATCGGGTGCGCGCGGGTGAGCACGTGACGGTGTCCGGGTTGCCCGGCTCCGCGTGGGTCGCGGGATGGGCGTACTCGACCCCGACGAGCCTCGGCTGGGGCTGGGTCGGTGCCGACGGGTCGGCGTCGTTCACGATTCCCGCTGACCTGCCGGCGGGTGCGCACCGGATCGCGGTGACCGATGCCGCCGGCGAGTTGCTCGGCTGGGTCGATGTGACCGTGCTCGCCGATGCCGCAGTCCCGGCTGCGACGAGCACCGCTGGGCTCGCGAAGACGGGTGTCGACGTGGCGCCGATCGCACTTGGCGGCGTCATGCTGCTCATCATCGCCGGCGCGGCGCTGATCGTCATGAGCCGACGTCGCGCCTGAACCCGGCTCGACGTGCGCGCGGCGTGGAGCCGCGCGTGAGCGGTGAGACCTCCGCCGCTCAGGCACGCGACCACGGGGCGAACCAGACCGGTCACTGACCTGGTTCGCCCCGTTGGTCGTCGGCCGTCACCGGACGTGCTGCGCCATCGAATCGGCTGACCGGATGTCCGGGGCCGAGGCACCGGTGTGGATAACTTCGCGGCGGCGCATCCGCTTCTCGACATCATGGGCCGCATGTCCGATCCCGTGCGCAGCATCGCCGAACGGGTCCGCACCCGCGTGCTGCGCGACGGTGTCGACCTGGCCGGTGACGACGCGGTCGCGGCCGACTACGTGCACGATGAGGTGCGCCGCTACAACGAGCTCGCGCTCGGCGGCCGGCACGAGGTGCTCGCCGACGAGGCCGGGGCCGAGCGAGAAATCGTCGCCGAGCTCGCGGGGTACGGCGCGCTCCAGCCGTTCTTCGACGACCCGAACGTCGAAGAGCTCTGGATCAACGGTCCCAATCGTGTGTTCGTGGCCCGCGACGGCGTGGCCGAGCTGACGAATCTCATCCTCTCCGAACCCGAGGTTCGCGAGCTGGTGGAGCGGATGCTGCAGCACTCAGGGCGTCGCGTCGACCTCTCCGCGCCGTTCGTGGACGCCTCGCTGCCCGACGGTTCGCGACTTCACGTGGCCACCGACGTCACGCGGTGTTGGGCGGTGAATGTGCGCAAGTTCCAGCGCCGCATCCGGAGCCTGTCGCAGCTCGTCGAGCTCGACGCGCTCAGTCGCGAGGCGGCCGAGTTCCTGCGCATGTGCGTGCTGGCCGGCGCGAACGTGCTCGTCTCGGGGGCGACACACACCGGCAAGACGACCATGCTCAACGCGCTCATGTCCGGCGTCCGAAGTCATGAGCGCGTCATCACGGTCGAGGAGACCTTCGAGCTCGACCTCGACGTGCGCGACGTCGTCGCGATGCAATGCCGTCAGCCGAGTCTCGAGGGGACGGGTGAGATCACACTCCGAAGGCTCATCAAAGAAGCCCTTCGGATGCGCCCTGACCGACTCGTCGTGGGGGAGGTGCGCGAGGCCGAGAGCCTCGACCTCCTGATCGCACTGAACTCGGGGCTACCTGAGTTACTATTTGACAATGACCCTCCGAGCCGCCCTCTACTGCCGCATTTCTGAGAAGGAAGAGGACTACGACAAGGTCGAGGTGCAGGAGAAGAACCTCCGCAAGCTCGCCAAGAGCGAGGACTACCTCGTGGTCGATGTTTTTAGGGACGACGGGATTTCCGCGTTCGCATCGAAGGGCAAACTCAAAGCTCGTCCCGAATGGACTCGTCTGGCTGCTGGAGTGGCTCAGGGGCGATTCGACGTGGTGGTCGCGGTCGCTCCAGACCGCCTCGCGCGCAACGTCGGCACGGGTGATGAGTTCTTGGGGCTGTGCGCCATGCACGGCGTGAAGGTCCACACGAAGAGCGCTGGTGTGGTTGACCCCGCAGACCCGACGGCCAAAGCCATGGCCGGGGTCATGAACGTGTTTGCAGAGCTAGATGTGGCGGTGCGCACAGCCAAGCTTCGAGACCGGCTGGACGACGAAGCATCGAACGGCCGAGCACTCTGGGGTCGCCGTCCCTACGGATACACCTCGCTGCGCGCTGGGGAGGTCGTCCCCGAGGAGCGGGCGCGCATCGTCGCCGCGACAAGAGCAGTGGTGAAGCGGGATCGGTCGCTGTACTCCATCGCGAAGGAGTGGAACGAGGCGGGCCTGACGACGACGACGGGCCGTCCGTGGTCTTATCAGACAGTTCGCCAGCTGCTTACTCGTCAGCGCAACGCTGGGCGGTTCGTGCGGCACGGAGAGGTGGTGCCTGACGTGGTGCCTGACTGGGAACCGCTGTTCGACACTCCCGAACTGGTGAAGTTGTTCGACTCTCTCGTCGCGAAGCTGAAGGCCGATAAGGGCACCCCATCGAGCAGAGAGCAACGCTGGCTGTGCTCGAACATCGTGTTCTGCGGTGTGTGCGGCCATCCGATGCGATCGAGCACAGCGGGAACCAAGGGTGCACCCGTCATGTACTACCGCTGCGGCCTCAAGAGCCGCCCTGGAGTCGATACCCGGCGTCACACCTCCATCCGGGTCGAGGAGCTGGACAAGGCCGTCAGATCGGCCGTGGTGGCGGCGTTCGTCTTCGCGCCCAAGGATGAGCTGCCAGCCGAGGCCGGGGAGGATCCCACTCCGCTCTACGTCGAGAAGACCGAGTGCGAGAAGGCAATGGCCGCACTAGTCGAGGTCCAAGCCCTGACAACGATGAGTCCTGCGCTGATTGCCAAGCAGGCGAACGCGCTTCAGGCCCGTATCGATGGACTAGACGCGCAGATTGCATCGATCAGGGCGAGTTCTGCACGTGCGGCCATGACCACCGAGCTGCTGTCGAGCCTGTGGGTTCCCGGCCGGGTCGATCTAGCGAGGGTGGCCGACGTGAAGAAGTCGCTGGGGGAGCAGTTCGACCTGCTCTCCCTGGAGCAGCGACGGCACCTCCTCTCAACGCTGCTGGAGGTGCGAGTGCACCCCGGCCGGAAGCCCGGTCGAGTTCAGATCCATCACAAGGTGGCCACGTCTCTCAACGAGGTTGAAGGCGACGACGCGCTCGCCGAGACCGGCTAGTTCTGGCGACGGCGAGGCCGCATTGGGTCGGTGGCTCCGCCCTGAACGGTCAGAGGTTTCCCGGCGTACAGAACGTCCAGGGGCATGCTCTTCAGCTGATCTTTGATCTCCTTGGCACACCGCTCAACTTCAGCGCTGAATATCTCGATTAGTTCGTCGACCAGCTGGATGAATCCTGTCGCGACGGCGCTGGTTTGTGGCATTCGGCGCATGCTGATGGAGAGCACGTCAACGAACTCTCGGCGTCCCGTGGACTCGGGGTCTGTGAGCGTGTAAGCCAGGAAGCTCTGCTCCTGCCAGTTCACGGAGTGAGCGACGTGCTTGTCTCGCTCAACCAGGATCGTCTGGTGGAGCTGTCTTGAGGCGGCGCTCAGATTCGAGAGAATGTCGTCTCGCGGAAATGGTGACCGAACACCTTTGTTGAACACGCGTGCATAACTCACAACCGCGGTGTCCCAGAAGATGCTTAGGCGGGTCGGGTCCCTCTCTGCTTGCATGAAGATTAGACACTCTCGCGCTCGCTTGAGATCCGCGAGGAAACTCACGGTGTCCTGGGCCGCCTGAACGCCGTCACCGACGACCTGCTTATAGATCAGGCCGTCCCTGTGATCCTGCGATGTCATATAGGTCACCGTATCGTCGGCGGTCGCTGCACCGTCTAGCGCTCCGCGCAGAGTTCCGTCTCATCATGCGGATAGGCAGTCCACCGTCCCGCATTTCAGGGACCGACCCTGGTTTAGTCCCGTTCGTGAGGCGTAGCACCTTCATCAGGAAAGGACCGAGACCATGACCACGAACACACCCACTGACACGAACAGCATCGATGGGAATCCGCGCGACAAGGTCCGCGAGAGCCGGCTCCGGCGGTTGGCCGCAAGGCAGGGCCTCGTGCTCCGCCGGTCACGTCGCCGTGACGGGCGCTCCCCGGCGTTCGGCACATATCAGCTGGTTGATGCTCAGAGTGACCTGATCGCCGCTGGGGACGGTCACGGCCCCTACGAGGGGTTCGGCTTGTCGCTCGACGACATCCAGCGTGCGCTGAAGGAGTAAGCGCGCGACCGGTTGCAACCGCCAAGGCTGCGGGGGAACGATTACCTGTTTGGCTGCCTCGTGTTAACTCAGACGAATCACGATGGGATCGTGACGAGAGTAGCCCTCTACCTACGGCAGTCCTCCGATCCCCAAGGAACCGAACTCGCGGTTGACCGCCAACGTGCGAACTGTCTAGCGCGGGCTGCGGCGAAAGGATGGTCAGTCGAGGCCGATCGGATCTACATCGACAACAACGTGTCGGCTACCAGCGCTCGCGAACGACCGTCCTACCAGCGGCTGATCTCAGATGTGATGAAGCGCGAGGTCGATGTGGTGATCGCATGGAATCTGGATCGACTGACGAGGAAACCAAGGGAGGTCGAGGACTGGATAGATCTAAATGAGAAGTACGGCGTCAACCTGATGACCAGCGAGGGTACTGACCCGGTGGACATGTCCACCGAGGTGGGCCGCCTGATCCTACGCATCACAGCTGCGGTCGCACGCCAGGAAGTTGAGCGGAAGGGACGCCGCCAACGCGAGAGCAATGCACAGGCCCGAGAACTCGGCTATCCGCCGCACGGTACGCGCCCGTTCGGGTACACCGCCAGGAAGCGGGACGCGCGCTCGATCACCGATACACGGATCGGTGCAGATGGCAGGACCTACCTTGACTACGGCCATGCTCCCGTCCCAGACGAGGCAGCGGCGATCAAGAACGGGTACGAGCTGGTCATCAAAGGAGAAACCGTTGGCTCCGTGGCCCGCGCTTGGAACGCAGCGGGCGTCATGAACACGATGGGCAACCCGTGGGTGCCAACGACCGTGCTCGCGATCCTCACGAATCCCAAGTACGCCGGATACTCCGTCCCGCCGCGTGGACACCATGCCTGGCGAAAGTCGCTGTACGCCCCGGAGGACCTCACAAAGCACCGTCGCGGAACGTGGGAGCCGATCGTGGACGCTGAAACCTGGATGGCAACGCAGGCACTCATCCGGGACCTATCAGCCAGAGACCTCCTCGGGACCCCGAAGCGCTGGCTCCTGTCCGGTATTGCGACCTGCGCTGCTGATGTAGAAGGAATGCCGTGCGGTGCGCCGATCATGGGCGGCGCGACCTACTCGAAGGTGCCGACCTACCGTTGCTCAGTTGCCGGTCACCTCATGCGGCGTGCCGATCTCGCAGAAGAACTCGTCGTTGCCGAGATCATGCAACTTGCCCTCGGGGCCGGTGGCCGATCTTTGGCACCGTTCACTCCGGACCTCGAACTAAACACCCGCGAGCGTTCCCTTATGAAGTCGCTGCACATGACCACCGAGAACTACAACGTCCTGGTTCACACCGGGATTCTCTCCGAGGCGGAGGCCGAGAAGAAAGCTCGTACGCATCGCGGGCGTCTTCGTGCGGAGTTACTTGAACTGCGTCGTGCGTTACAGGGCCTCAAGGTTGACGCCCTCAATGTTCTGCTACGTGCAGGCAGACCCCGCCGAAGTGATGAGAAGGCATGGACCTCGGAGGTTCGTGTGAAGAAGGTGTGGGACGAATTGCCGCTCAGCGCCAAACGACACGTCGTCCAGACGACCATGACGATCACGATGTCCCCGCCAGGTAGAGGAAACGGGCATCCCGGCCCGCGTCCCGAGGACCGTCTCGCGCTCGCCGCACGATCCGTACACATTCAGCTGAGGAAGATGCCGGGCATGGAGTAGAGATCCTTAACTCCCATCACCAGGAACCGCGCGAACTCGCTATGTTGGGCACATGGATACTACTGCGGCATCGCTGGCGAAGAATATCTCCATCAGCACCAGCCGTCAGACGGTGGGCGAAAACCTATTCGCCGAGCTGCTGACCGCGATACTGAATGGTCGTTTCGAGCCGGGCGAGCGCATCAATGATGTCGCTCTCGCACGCGAACTCGGGATCTCTCGCACTCCCGTCCGGGAAGCCCTTCAGCGGCTGAGGACTCTGGGCATCGTCGAAGCGGAGCCCAACCGATTCACACGGGTAGCCGTCATTTCGCCCGAGCAGGTCGCGGAGAACTGGGTCGTCATCCTTGCCCTCACCCGCGCTGTGCTGGTCGAGCTCGACGGGAAGACTTCCGCCAAGGCGCTCAAGAGTGTGAAGGCTGAAGCTGCCGCATTCGAGAAGGCGTTGAAGACCAACAACATGGCGGCAGCGGCACGGGCGAACGCTAGCTTCTTCACCGCCCTGACGGAGCTGTCGGCTAACCGAGCGCTCCGCGAGGCAAGTGAGGGCGCGCAGTACCTTGTCCGGCTGGGCACCAAGGAACTCGCGTCCGGCACGGATGCTGCTGGTCTCACGAGGGTGCACAGCGCCCTCGTGGACGCACTCTCGAGCACTGATCTGAAGGCAGCGGATAGAGCCCTTGACCAGGCTCACACGACACTCACGCGTTAGCCGCTGGTAGTCTCCGGCACCACTGCGAGCGCCGACGGGCTTGGAGTTGCAATCAGTTTCGACTGGCACGTGCATGAGCTAGTCGAGTTCCTCGGCGACCCTGCCGCCTACGTCCAGCAGCTCGCGCGGGCGCAACAACAATTCTTCTTTCCGGAAAGAAGAATCTCTCGGCCGCGTTAGACCGGGAGACCTCGGAGCGACGATTCTCGTTAGACCAGCGTCTTTGCGGTCTCACTCATGACCATCGCCCGTACCGTGCTCGCGTACCACTTGCCGTTCTTCGCGGTTGGCACACCTTCCGCGTTCAGAATGGCGGCGATTTTGTTCATGCTCACGCCCTCGCGGTGCATGGCCAGCACCCGCCCATAAGTGGGCAGGAACTCGGCGGCAACCGCGCGACCGAACACCGCACCCTCCGCCTTGCGTTGCGCCATCCCCTCGCGGGTTCGAACCGAAATGAGACCCCGCTCCAGCTCCGAGGCTGCGGCCTGGATCTGAGCGGAGAATTTCGCGCCGGGACCCGCTGCCGCGGTGGTGTCGATCCCTGAGGCCGGAAGGACGATAGACCACCCTCGACGGGCTGCACGGTCGTAGGTGGCAGCAAAGTCCGTCAGGGACCGGCTCACGCGGTCGAGCCGGACGGAGAGCAGCACGTCGGCCTGTGCTCGGTCCAGCCGGTTCAGGGCGTCGAGGAGGAGGGGGCGGCCCGTGATGGACTTGGCGCTCTTGCCCTCTTCGCGCACGATTTCGATATCCCAGCCCCGTCGCTCCGCCTCAGCATGAAGCATGCCCTCCTGAGCGTCGAGGGATGCGCCCTCCTCCGCCTGGTCCAACGTTGAGACACGAACGTAGCCGAGGGCCAGGGGACGGGTGCGCTTCGTCATGCCCTAAGTCTATACATAAAGGGTTCCCTCTATGTAAGAAGGTGGTCCTGATCGAGGTCGGCGTCGATCAGGCGAGGGCAGTCCACGGCGTGCCACTCCCGAATGATGGTGCCTTGCTCGTCGGCGGATTCGATGACCTCGACGTGCCACGGTAGACAGTCGGTGCAGGGCCAGATTGGTTCGCCGTCATTGTCAAAGTCCATGGCGAGCACGGGGGCGCTGTAGTTGAGTCGTTTCTTGGTCACGCTGTCATCGTGGCAGGTCACGCGCGCTTCCCCGCCCCAGGACACCCTGGAGCCCCGCGACTACTCCAGCGAGGTAGGCGCGTTGCGTGGGCGTCGCCTCCAGCTCACCCCGCTCGATACTGGCGAGCGTGTCCGCAAGCCCCGCTGCGGCCCGCTCGATCTCGTCGGAGTTCATGTCCTCATTCTCCTGGCTGGAGCGCAGCGAAGGCCCTCCCGGGTCTTGGCGATACAGCCGGGAGGGCCTTCTCTCCCACGCTCGGCGGCCTGAACGCCAGTGGGAGCCGGGGAGCGGACTTCTCGTGGCCATAGGCCTCCGCCCCCGCCTGATACCCCCGAGCGTGACGGCGGGGGCACCGCTCAGCCGTCGTCCGCCGATAGGAGGAGGATCCGTGACGCCACGGACGACGGCTGAGAGTTTATGGAGAGGCCTCCTGATCGAGCAGGAGCCACTCCTCGAATTCGTCGATGGTCCACTCCGGTCCGAGGATCACCGCGAGGTCGGTGACCGACTCATCTGGGCCGCTCACGACGGAACCTCGTTGAAGCGCTGCGCCAAGACGACCATCTGAATCGCATGTGGGAGCCTCAGCTCCATGACCTTGCCCCGATGCTCGATGAGTACGTGCACGCGCGTGCCGTGCTCGTTCAGCAGATAAACAGCCTTCGCCCCGTCTCGAACTGGGACCACGCGGGACCCATCGGGAACGCCGAACTCCTGCGAGCCAACCCGCACGGCCTGAGTGCCTCTGAGCCTTGGCTCGACCAGCGCCCTGGTGATCGCCCGGCTAGGCATCGTGCGCCTCCTTAAGCACGTCGGCGAGCACGTCGAGTGACAGGAGGACGTAGCTCTGTCGTACGTCCCGCCCCGGCCGCCTCCAGATGACCGCCGAGTGAGATAGACCAGCGACCTCGGCATCGTGGGCGGCTTGGTCGAGTGCCCCCGACAGGTCCCGCGCCACGTCGGTCCGCGTGGAGATCAGCCAGTCGGGAATCCCTCGCACGTCGCCGCGCGGCTGCTCCGGTTCGGCGAAGATCTCGGAGAGCTTCTTGTTCTGGATCTTGTGGCCCGGCCGGATCGCGTTCGGGATGCCTCTCGATTCGAGAAACAACCCAACGAGCTGGCGGAACTCAAATGCCCGGCGATGGACCGGGGGAAGTCCATTTGTCGCGGTCATAGCTCAGTCCTCCGTCGGCTTGACGACACGAGTCGTTCTGGAGGTCGCCATCGCTGGCCCGAAGCGCCGCTCGACCTGAGCGAGGGCCTCCTGCTGCGCCTGTCGGTCAGGGATCGACCTCGCCTCTCGCGTGGCCTCATCGCGTGCGATCGCCCATCGAGGGTCGGCGGGTTCGAGCGGCGAGATGTCCGCGGGCCATGGGCCGAGGCCGAGGATCGCGTCTGGCTCGCCCACATGCTCGTAGATCCCGTAGCTGCCGTCCTCGTTGCGGGCCGCTTCGAGAAGCTCGCTCGTCAGCGTGATGGTAGTTCCACGCTCGACTAGTTCGTGAAGGCCGCCGGTGAAGTCGTTCGGATCCGCGCGTCGGACTGGGAAGATCACACTGCGGGTGACATGGATCTGATCCCCGGGCCGGACTGGAAGTGCCTTGTATGGGTCGTGGCCGTCGTTGTGCTTGTTCGTCATGGTGCGATCTCCTGGTTCGTGTTCGTGATCTGGTTGAGTGCGTCGGCGAGAGTGGTTGCGCCCAGGTCGTGCAAGTTGGTGACGAGCTGTGCACCCGCCGCGGGATTCGAGCGTGCGAGCTGCCCCACTGCCTTGGCGAGCGCGTCCGCGTCATCGAGGATGGCGAGCACGTCGGTGTCGTCAATGCCGAGACGATCGATCAAGGCCACCAACGCTCGGAGTTCTGCGTCACCGGCTCGCACTGCTCCACCGACGTGGCCCGAGTCCTGGAGAGCGACGCGCGAACGTCGGTGGTCTTCCGCGATCTCGAAGAGGCGGCCGATCAAGTCCGACGTGCGTGCACGGTCCTCACCGCGCAGGCGTTGCCGGATGCTGGGTCCGAGATGGTGGTTTGCGTAGCGATAAAGCGCGTCGCGCTGCACGCCGTACGTCGCGGAAATTCGCAGAATCGGCGTCCCGTCGATGAGAGCGCGCTCGATCGCTTCCCTCTGTGGGTGCGTCTGGATCTGGCTCTGCCGCGACATCTCGTCCTCCTCTGACGTTGACTATCGGCAGATCGCTCCTCGACGTACGTGCAGGTGTGAACTACCGATGGAAAGACTCCCTCAGCACCTGCTCCGGGAGTCGGCTGCGGCGGCCAATCGACCGGCGAGGTTCGGCGTGGTCACAGTGCGATCACGCCCGGCCGTCGCGAGCACCAGCTCGTCATAGAGGGTTCGCGCGTATGGATCGAGGTGCACCGCCCGGCGGCGGATGCTCCCGATCGTGTCGCGTCCGTCGTGAGGCCACCAATTGTCGGCGTGGTCTTTGCCGAGGTAGCTCGCCATCCTGGCCCTGCTGCGTGCTGGCACAATCACAGCGCTCTGCGAGCCCGTGGACGCTTCGTAGCCGAGGCGGTGAGCCGAGTGCACCCAGCGCTGAACCAGTGCGTCAGCGAGGCTCTCAGCATCGAAGGAGGAGGCTTGTTTCGAGAAATAGAAGCCGTGGAAGTGGGGGTGCGGCCCGGTCTCCTCCGAGAAGGTGAATTCGGTGACCAGCTGGAACCCGACGACCCCGTGAGTGTTCATGAGCCGTGACCAGCCCCCACCCCTGTGGAACTCACGCTTGACCTCGTAGAGAGCTTCGAAGGCCTCAGCGATGGGCGTGCTGCTGCGATGTCCGAGTGTGAGCGTCACCGCCAGCGCCGAGGGCGCACGGGTCAGCATCAGGTGGGACCACTCAGCCACGTCCCGGAGGTAACGCTTGCTGCACCGAGGGCAGAGCCAGTGGTTTTCGCAGTAGTACGGAATCCTGCTGCCGTTCGGCAGCGTCTTCCTGGTTCCTGTTCCACACTGGCGAAGAGCCGGAGGTGAAGTTGGTGGAGAAGCCCCTAGTGTGCCTCTATCAAGAGGGAGGGCAGGCGGCTGGAAGGGTGCGACGGTGGCGCGGTCGCCGGGTAGACTGAGCATCGGAAAACCTCAAGAAGAAGCCGCCCAAGATTTGCCGTCGAGGGGCGGTTTCTTCATGTTCGGGACAGGGACAAGGGGGACCTGATGGGTCCGCGCTCCTTGCCCACTCCCAGCTGGCTTCGCGTGCTGGTCAGGATGCTCACGCACTCGCGCCGGGTGCGTGCTCTTTGGCCATCGTAACGGGTGGACTACTCGTGCACCGGATATTGACGTTCACCTTGATAGTCAAATCCCAACTCAGGGCTGCCCGGCGTCTGCACCATCCATGCGAACACGGCGACCGACGCCCTGGCCAAACTCTGCACGCTCCCGCTGCTCGCGGGGCGCAACATCGATGCGGCGTTCGTGGTGCCGGCCGTCGCGAGCTGCGTCGACGTGATCGTGCACCTCGCCATCGACCGGCACGGCACCCGATGCGTCGAGGAGATCGCGGTCACGACCGGCCGGGTCGTCGACGGCGTCGTCGAAGCCGGCACGGTCTTCACGCGGCGAGGGCGACGGCTTCGGCCCACCGGGGCCAGACCCGAACGACTGGCCAAACTCCGGCAGGCGGGGTTCGATCCCGAGATCGTGCTGGCGCGCGCATGAGCCTCCTCCTCGGTGCTGGGCTCGGACTCGGGCTGCTGCTCGCCGTCTCGCCGTTCGTCTGGCCCGCGAGCCGGTCGCGTGCGCGACGGCGGACGGCGCGCTCGGTGGCCCGCGACGAGCTCCAGCTCGCGGGTCTCGGGCGGGTGCCCCTCCCCGTGGTCGTGACGGTGACGGTGCTCTTCGGGCTGATGTTCGCCGGCATCGCGCATGCGACGCTGGGCCTCGCGCCGATCACGTTCATGGCCGGCACCGTGGGCCTGTTGCTCGTGCCGACCGCGGTGCACGCGCGTGCGATCGCGCGCCGCATGGCGAACCAGGCGGTGTGGCCCGAGGTCGTCGACCACCTCGTCGCCGCGGTGCGGGCCGGCATGTCGCTGCCCGACGCGATCGCCGCACTCGCGACACTCGGACCGGCCTCGACCCGCCCGCCGTTCGCCGCCTTCGAGGAGGAGTACCGACGCACCGGGGTCTTCGCGCCCGCACTCGACGGGCTGAAGGCCCGGCTCGCCGACCCCGTCGCCGATCGGATCCTCGAGACCCTGCGGATGGCACGAGAGGTCGGAGGCACGGAGATCACCCAGGTCCTGCGCGCCCTGTCCGCGGCACTCCGCGACGACGCGGCACTCCGCGCCGAGGTCCGTGCGCGTCAGTCCTGGACCAGAAACGCCGCGAAACTCGGGGTCGCCGCACCCTGGCTGCTGCTGCTCCTGCTCGCCACGAAGCCTGAGACCCTGGACGCCTACGACTCCGCGGCGGGCACCGCGCTGCTCCTCGGCGGACTCGTGGTGACCGTTGTCGCCTACCGAGCCATGGTCGCGCTCGGCCGGATCCCCGGCGAACGGCGGTGGTTCCAGTGACCGGCGAGGGCGCGCTCGCCGTCGTCGTCGGCGCTGCGCTCGGCCTGGGGCTCTGGCTCGTGGCCGCGGCGGTGCCGCGACTCGGTCGGCCACGACTCAGCCAACGGGTGGCCCCATACCTTGTGGATGTCTCGGCGGAGGCGAGGGCGAGTCTCGTGGAGCGTCCGGCCGATCCTGCACCCGTCCTCGGCGTGGTCGCCATTCCGATGGCGCGGCGTGCACGTCAGCTGCTCGCCCAACTCCTGGGCGGCGACGAGGTGGTCGAGCTCCGGTTGCGGCAGTCCGGCTCACGAATCGACGCCGACCGGTTCAGAGCCGAGCAGCTCGTGTGGGCGGCCACTGCGTTCTGCGCCGCATCCGTCGCCATGCTGATGGCGCCGGCTCCACAGAGCTGGCCCGCGCTGGTGCGGGTCGCGACACCCGTGCTCGCGGCCGCGATCGGCGCGGCGCTCCGCGACGGGCTGTTGCAGCGTGCCGCGCGTCGCCGTCTCGCGCGGATCAGCGCCGAGCTGCCCACCGCGCTGGAATTCGTCACGCTCAGTCTGACGGCCGGCGAGGGCATGTTCGACGCGATCCGGAGGCTCGCCCGGACCGGCAACGGCGAGCTCGCAGGTGAGTTCTCCCGGGTCGTGGCCGCGGTCGGCACCGGTGTGCCGCTTCCGGTGGCCTTGCGCGAGCTGCGCGATGGGCTGGGCCACCCGGCGGTCTCGCGTGCGCTCGATCAGGTGCTCGGCGCACTCGATCGTGGAGCGCCGCTCGCCGCGGTGCTCGCCGCCCAGGCACGGGACGCCCGCGAGGAGGCCAAGCGCACGATCATCGAACTCGCTGGTCGGAAAGAGATCGCGATGCTCGTGCCGTTGATCTTCCTGATCCTGCCCGTCACGGTCGCGTTCGCGCTGTTTCCCGGGTACGCCGTCCTGCAGGCCGGGCTCTGACCGCTGGCCGATCGATCACATGAACGAAGGGAATCCCGATGCGACCAGTACTGCGACGGCTCCGCGACGACCGCGGCGACGTCCCTGGGTGGGTGCTCATCACGCTCATGACGGCCGGCCTCGTGCTCGCGATCTGGGTGTTCGCCGCCCCAGCGCTCGAGCAGGTCTTCCAGGAGGCGATGGACCGGATCCTCACCGGCGGGCCACAGCCATGACCGGTGCGCGTGCGTTCGCGGCCGACCGCGGCTCAGCGGCGGCCGAGTTCGCGCTCGCGAGTGCGCTGCTCGCCACGCTGACGCTCGCGGTGCTGCAACTCGCGCTCGCCCTGCACGTGCGGAACACGATCGCCGACGCCGCCGCCGAGGGGGCGCGCGCCAGCGCGCTCATCGGCGCGACCGATGCCGACGGCGTGCTGCGCGCGAAGACACTCATCGCGAGCGCGCTCGACGAGAAGTATGCGCGAGATGTGGCGCTCACCCGTGCCACATCGGGCGAGGGCGTGGTCATCGAGATCACCGTGCGCGCCCCGCTGCCCCTGGTCGGGCTCGTCGGACCAGTGAACGCCATGGAAGTGACCGGTCGTGCCACCGCCGAACCGTTGCGCTGACCGGGTGCGATGCCGAAGCGGTGACGCGCGCCGCTCGGCGCCGATCCACCTCGAGGACCGTGGGTCGTCGTCATTGGAATTCCTGACGGCGGGCGTGCTGCTGCTCGTGCCGCTCGTCTACCTCGTGCTCGCTCTCGGTGCGGTGCAGGCTGGGGCGTTCGCGGTCGAGGCCGCGGCCCGCAGCGCCGCGAGGATTGCGGTGCTCGCCGCGGGCGACCGGCCCGATGCTGACGCCGCCGCCGCGGGTATGCGGGCCGCGGCCGAGCGCGCCGCGCGAACCGTCCTCACCGACGCCAGCCTCGACGGCCCCGCCGCGTCCGTGCAGCTGACGTGCGCGCCAGCCGGGTCGTGTCTCGCGGCAGGCGCGCGCGTCCATGTCGCGGTCGCCGCCTCGATCGTGCTCCCGTTCGTGCCGGACGTGTTCGGGGTCGCGCTGGGCCGGGTGCGAGTCGAGGGCGTGGCGACACAGTCGGTGTCGAAGTTCACGGGCGGCGGGGGATGAGCGGCGTCCGGGTCGGACGGGGCGCGACCCCGCGCGTCTGGCCGCGCGCGACCGTGCCCGTCTGGCGGGATGAGGCCGGCTCCACGCTGTCGCTGATCGCGTGCTTCGCCGCGCTCGCCGCGACACTCACGCTCGTGATCGCCGCGGCATCCTCCCTGTATCTCGAACGCAAGCGCCTCTTCACCGTCGCCGACGGCGCCGCGCTCGCGGCGGCGGAGGCCTGGTCGTTCAGCGCGGCGCCCGCGCGGGCGGGCTCGCTCGCCGTCACGTTCGACGACTCCACGCTTCGCCGCGCGGTCGACGAGTACCTCGCGGCCGCCGGCGCGACGGCCGCGTTCGAGGATCTCCGGCTCGTGCGGGTCGCGAGCGCCGATGGGCGGGGCGTCGCGGTGGAACTGGCCGCGACCTGGCGCTGGCTCGGCATCGACGGCATCGTGCCGGTGACCGTGCCGATTGCCGTCACGGCGACCGCGCGCTCGATCATCCGATGACGGGTGCGTCGGTCACCGCGACGAGCTCGAGTCGTTCGAGTGCTTCGGTCACGGCCGGCTTGGTCTTCCCGCACGCGTTCCGGGGGTAACGCACCGGGATCACGGTGCCGTCCGCCGCCTCGAGCCACAGTGGGCGCACGAGCTCCATGTCGGCCGTACAGGCGAGGTCCTTCGGTACCGGGTCGTCGGCGTCCGCGAGGGCGTCGAGCAACGGGCCCAGGTCACCCGCCCAGCGTTCGATCTGCACAGTAGCCGGCGGGAACGTCCCGTTCACCGGTGCGGTGGGCAGGTCGACGATCCGGCAGCGCAGCGCCGCGACGGCGTCGAATCCATCGGGCACGCGCCCGGGGACCGGCACCGCGGCGTCGGATGTCTCGGGCGCGAGGTCCCACCACGTGCCCTCGGTGCGGCAGTCCACGGTCGTCGTCTCGTGTGCGTCGGGCGCGAGCGGCGGAGCATCCGATGGGGGCGCGCACCCCGCGACGAGGGCGCCCACGACCGCTCCGACCGCCGCACCGAACAGCACGCGACGTGTGCGCCGCCGTCGTCCTCCAAGAACGTGCCTCATACCCGGGTCAACGAGTCGCCGGCGCGAAACGTTGGGGGACGGGCGGCTGGGGGCCGGACTCATCCGCCATCGGATGAGTCCGGCCCTGGGATCGCGAGTCAGCATGCGGTCCTGATCAGCGGAACATCATCTTCTCGTACAGCGTCCGACCCTGGACCCGGTCGGTCAGATCGTCGAGCTGGATGTCGAGATCCATGTCGGCGTTGAAGTCGTAGTACATGGGGTGCTCGGCCGCGTGCAGCACCTTCTGCAGCCCGTGCCGGTCCTTCGACATGTCGATCGACTCGATGAGCTTCGGGTCCGTCACCGTCATGGTGATCGTGCCGCGTTCGGTCGCCCACGCCCAGACCAGCCGCGTGGGATAGGTCTGGTGGCCGGGCCCTGGCACGTCGCCGCTCGTCTCGAGCCGAAGGGGGAGCAGCTCGTCGGTGATCAACGTGTCACCCTTCGCGAGGAAGAACGTCGGGATGTTGATCTGGCCGAGCCCGAACAGCCCCTTCGTCGTCATCTGCACGTAGACCACGGTGTAGTCGCCGACGTGCGCACGGCCCCAGTACCAGTGGTCGAGGAACGAGCCCATCAGGTGGTTGCCCCAGTTGTGGTCGTGGTACGCGCTGCCCGTGAGCTCGACTGTCGACCCCTGCTCGGTGATCGTCGCGGTCACCGTGCCGTACGGCACCGGCACGACCCAGGCGAGATAGTGGGACTTCGCCTGGTCGAAGTAGCTCATACCCGCACCCGGGCGCCACGACGGCGCCACCCGGTCGATGCGCACGTCGGCGACGATGCCGTCGGCCTCGATGTGCAGGTCGTACACGTCGAGATCGCCCTGCACCGTGCTCGGTCCGATGCGCACGTCGCACCGATCGGTCGCCGCGCTGAACTGGTCAGCGTCGAACGTGGGCTCGAGGTGGACGCGGCTGCCGTCGGCGAGCTGGCGGATCACCAGCAGTGTCGGCTGTAACGGCCCGGAGGGGTGCGTGTGCGGCTTGTTCGAGAAGGTCACGACGAGCGTCGAGCCGTCATCGAACTGGCAGTCGAAGTACCACCACTCGAACGTGCTGTCGGCGGCTTTGGCGGCACGGTAGCCGTCTTCCCAGATCGCCACTTTTGTGGGGTCGAGTCCGAGTGAGTTCAGCGCGTCGGTCTGTGCCTCCGCCATTTTCGTTCGGACTTCGGTGGTGTCGGGCAGCGAGTGTGCGCTCATGGATCCCTTTCGTGATCGCGGGGGTGCGACCGCCGGCGAGGGGTGCTCGGTGGCCTCTCGGCGCAACAGTATCGGCACCGCCCGGCGCGTCCTGCGCGACGCCGCCTCGACACGCGGAGGCAGCTCTCCGCACTGCGTCAGGGCGAGCGCGGACGCCGCGTGTGCGGCACGTAGCGTGGCACCCAGCGCCAGAGCGCCGCGGCGCCGATCACGCCCAGCACGCCCACGGCGGCACTCGCGGCCATGATCGACAGCAGCGAGGTCAGCACCGAGATGAGCAGTGGCGCCGCCGCCTGCCCGGTGTCGGCGATCGTGCGGAACGCACCAAGGAAGGGCGCCGGGTTGGACTTCGGCGCCAGATCCGCGCCGAGTGTCATGATCAGCCCGCTCGTCACGCCGTTCGCGAGGCCGAGCACGATCGCGAGGCCCGTGAACCACGCGACCCGGTCGGGCAGGTCGTGCGTGAACGCGAGGGCGATGTGGCCGGCCGCCATGCCGAGCATCCCGGGGATCGCGCCCCACAGCCGGCCGAAGCGGTCCATGATCTGGCCGCTCGCGTAGAACAGCGCGAAGTCCAGCGTGCCCGAGATGCCGATGACGAGCGCGGCCTGCTCGGCGGGCATCCCGATGGAGACCGACCACAGCGGCAGGATGACGGTCCGGCTCGCACGGAGGGCCGAAAGGAGTCCCGCACCCGTTCCGATGCGCGCCAGCACACCCGCGTTCGCTCGGATCGCGCGGAACACGCTCGCGGACTGCTCCGCGGCCGCGGCCTCGGCCTCGCCCGAGGTGCGCAGGTCACCGGATGCTCCGCGCGCAACGCGTGCCGCCCCGAACGTCTTCTCGGGGTCGGGCAGGAGCAGCAGCACCGCGACGACGGCGAAACAGGCCACGACGAGCACCCACATGACGGACTCGCTCGAGCCGGTCCACGCGATGATGCCCGCGGCCACGAACGGCCCCACGGCCCAGCCACCGCGGAACACCCCGCCGAGGGTCGAGAGCGCGCGAGCGCGCACGCGCGCCGGCACGTACGTCGTGAGAAAGGCGTGCCGGGCGAGGCCGAACACGGCCGTCGCGAGTCCGAGGAGGAACACGCCGATGCCGAGCGCGGCGACTGACGGCAGGCCCAGCGGGACGAGCACGGCGATGATGCCGAGCATGGCCGCCCCGATCATCGCGGGGCGCTCGCCCACGCGTGAGACGAGCCATCCGGCGGGCAGATCGGCGACGAGCTCGCCGACCATCAGCATGGCCGCGACGAGGCCCGCGATCGCGAGCGAGGCGCCCCGGTCGGCCGCGACGAGCGGGATCACGGGGATCATGGCGCCCTCGCCGAGCGAGAACACGAGGGTCGGCAGGTACGCCGGGAGGATCACCGACCGCCACGAGAACGGGGCGGGCGCGTCGGCAGTCATCGCCATCGACGCTACACCCGCGATCGCGGCCCACAGCCCTGGACGGCTCGTGCGGACGCGGCCGTCCGGCCCCGCGCACAGCTAGGCTGTTCGGGACATGTTGGATGCAGATTTCTCGCAGGCGATCGCGGCCCTGCGCGCCACCTTCCGCGACATCCGGGCCGTCGTCGACGTCGAGGCCCTCGAGGCGGACATCGCCAGGCTCTCCGAGGAGGCCGGCGCACCCGACCTCTGGGACGACACCGACAACGCGCAGAAGGTCACGAGCGCGCTCAGCCACCGCCAGGCCGAGCTCAAGCGCATCACCGAGGTGGAGAACCGGCTCGACGACCTCGACGTGCTCGTCGAGCTCGCCGCCGAGATGGACGATGAGGACGCCGCCGAGGAGGCGCGTCAGGAGCTCACCGCACTCGAGGAGGTCATCGGTCAGCTCGAGGTGCAGACGCTGCTCGACGGCGAGTACGACTCGCGCGGCGCGGTCGTCACCATTCGGTCCGGCGCGGGCGGCGACGACGCGACCGACTTCGCCGAGATGCTCATGCGCATGTACCTGCGCTGGGCCGAGCGGCACAAGTACCCGGTCAAGGTCATGGACACGTCGTACGCCGAGGGCGCAGGCATCAAGTCGGCGACCTTCGAGATCGACGTGCCCTACGCGTACGGCACCCTCTCCGTCGAGGCCGGCACGCACCGGCTCGCGCGGATCAGCCCCTTCGGCTCGGCCGACAAGCGGCAGACCAGCTTCGCCGCAGTCGAGGTCATCCCGATCATGGAGGAAGCCAAGGAGATCGACATCCCCGAGGGGGACATCCGGGTCGATGTGTTCCGCTCGTCCGGACCCGGCGGCCAGTCGGTCAACACGACCGACTCGGCCGTGCGCATCACCCACATCCCGACCGGCCTCGTCGTCTCGATGCAGAACGAGAAGTCGCAGATCCAGAACCGTGCGGCCGCGATGCGCGTGCTGCAGACCCGACTGCTCCTGCTCAAGCGCGAGGAGGAGGCGGCGAAGAAGAAGGAGCTCGCGGGCGTCATCACCGCGAGCTGGGGCGACCAGATGCGCTCGTACTTCCTCTACGGTCAGCAGCTCGTGAAGGACCTGCGCACGGGCTACGAGGTCGGCAACCCGGCGACGGTGTTCGACGGCGACCTCGACGGGCTCATCGCGGCGGGCATCAAGTGGCGGAAGCGCAAGGACGACGACTGAGGTCGCAATTCGCGTGCACGCCGTGCTGATCAGGTGCGAGTCGCTCAGCCCGTTTTCGCTGCATACTGCTTAAGCTCGATCCGATGATCCGCTTCGACTCCGTCACCAAGACCTACCCGGGCCAGGGCAGGCCTGCCCTGAACGACATCGGGGTGGAGATCCTGCGCGGCGAGTTCGTGTTCCTCGTCGGCGCGTCCGGCTCGGGGAAGTCGAGCTTTCTGCGGCTGATCCTGAAAGAGGAGAAGCCGACGAAGGGCTCCATCCACGTGCTCGGCCAAGACCTGGGCTCGATCTCGAGCCGCAAGGTCCCGTACTTCCGGCGCAGCCTCGGCGTGGTCTTCCAGGACTTCCGCCTCCTGCCCAACAAGTCCGTCTACGACAATGTGGCGTTCACGCTCCGCGTGATCGGCAAGTCGCGAGGGTTCATCCAGTCTGCGGTTCCCGAGACGCTCAAGCTCGTCGGCCTCGACGGGAAAGCCAAGCGGATGCCCCATGAGCTCTCGGGCGGCGAGCAGCAGCGCGTCGCGATCGCCAGGGCGATCGTGAACAAGCCGCAGGTGCTGCTCGCGGACGAACCGACGGGCAACCTCGACCCGGTCACGAGCGCCGGCATCATGACGCTGCTCGAGCGCATCAACGCGGCCGGCACGACGATCGTCATGGCCACGCACGAGGCGGGGATCGTCGATCAGATGAAGCGGCGGGTGATCGAGCTCTCCGCGGGTGACATCGTGCGAGACGAGACCGAGGCCGGCTACGACGGGCAGACCGTGCGCGACGTGGAGTACGTCCCCGAGCAGCAGCCCGACGGCTCGATCACGGCGGTCGCGCCGAAGATGACCCCTGAGATCATGCGCGATGCGCCGCCGCTCTACGTCGAGCCCGAGGCGACCGATGACGTGACCGACGCCGCGGCGCAGATCACCGCGGCCGCGACCGGGCAGATCACGCTCGATCCCGAGCAGCTCAAGCCGAAGGACGCGCCAGCGGCCGGGGCATCCGATCACCTGACGCTCGCCGAACGCCTCGGCCTGCGCGCTCCGGGAGGCCCTCGGCACGACGACCGCGACCAGGAAGTGGGACCCACCTCATGAGGATCGGGCTCGTGCTCGCCGAAGCGGCGAACGGGCTGCGCCGCAACGCCTCGATGGTCGTATCGGTCGTGCTCGTCACGTTCATCTCGCTCACGTTCGTCGGCACGGCCGCGCTCATGCAGCTGCAGATCGGTCAGATGAAGAGCTACTGGTATGACCGCGCGCAGGTCGCGGTGTACCTCTGCACGACCGTGTCGACGGCGGCCGGCTGCATCGATGGCGAGGCCACCGAGGAGCAGAAGTCGGCTGTGGAGTCCCAGCTCGAATCGGCCACGCTGGCGCCGTACATCGACGAGTTCTACTTCGAGGACCACCAGCAGGCCTACGACAACTTCCAACAGCAGTTCGCAGGTACCCCGGCCGCCGACTACGTCACGCCAGAGGTGCTGAACGAGACATTCTGGGTGAACCTCGTCGACCCCTCGCAGTCCGAGGTGATCGCCGAGGCGCTCGCGGGCCTCGCGGGCGTCGAGCAGGTGGTCGACCAGCGCCGCTACCTCGACCAGATCTTCGACGTGCTGAACGCGGCGAGCTTCACGGCGATCGGCATCGCCGCGATCATGCTCGTCGCGGCGGCGCTGCTCATCGCGACCACGATCCGGTTGTCGGCGTTCTCGAGGCGCCGTGAGCTCGGCATCATGCGCCTGGTCGGCGCATCGAACCGGTTCATCCAGACCCCGTTCGTGCTCGAGGGCGTCATCGCCGGGCTCATCGGCTCTGTGCTGGCGGGCGCCGCCGTCCTCGGCATCGTGCACTTCTTCGTGCAGGGGTACCTCGCGCAGAGCCTGTCGTTCACGTTCGTCGACCTTGGCGAGGCGTGGCTCGTGGTGCCCCTGCTCGTCGCGGTCGGCGTGCTGCTCGCCGCGGTCTCAGCGGGGATCGCCATCCGCCGGTACCTCCGGGTCTGAGCTTCGGGAGACGCGGCCTCCTTCGTCGGTCGTTCCTCGACCGACGGCGTGGGCTAGACTGAACGGCTGCCCGGGCTTCGCCCGCGGCATCCGTCAGATCGAATGCTCGAACGAGAGGAGTGCGCCGTGCCCAAGGAACGCGGTCAGAAGGTCGTCGCGACCAACCGCAAGGCGCGGCACGACTACACGATCGAGGACACCTACGAGGCGGGCCTCGTGCTCACCGGGACCGAGGTGAAGTCGCTCCGAGAGGGGCGCGCGTCGCTCGTCGACGGGTATGCGTTCATCGACGGCGGCGAGATGTGGCTCGACGCGGTGCACATCCCCGAGTACACCGAGGGCACGTGGAACAACCACGCGCCGAGGCGCAAGCGCAAGCTGCTCCTGCACAAGCAGGAGATCGTGAAGATCAGTCACCGCACGAAGGACGGCGGATACACGCTCATCCCGCTGTCGATCTATTTCAGCGACGGGCGCGCCAAGGTCGAGCTCGCGGTCGCGAAAGGCAAGCGCGAGTACGACAAGCGGCACGCGCTGCGCGAGCGTCAGGACAAGCGCGAGGCCGACCGGGCGATCGCGTCGAGACGCCACCTGGGGGAGTAGCCGGTGGCTGAGCGCGCGCGCATCCCGGTGCCCGGCACGAAGAACTTCCGGGACGTCGGCGGACTGCACACGCCGACCGGGCGGGTGCGTCATGGCGTGCTCTACCGGTCGGACGTGCTCAACCGGCTCGGCGAGGACGGCCGGGCCGCGCTGGCCTCGCTCGGGGTCGGCGTCGTCATCGACCTCCGCGACGAGAACGAGGCGTCGTACATGCCCGACGACCTCGACGGGCTCGACCTGGACGTGGTGCGGCTGCCGGTCTTCGAGGGGTCGGGCGCCTCGCAGGGCGTCGGAGTGACACTCGAGCTGCTGTACGAGCGCATCGTCACGCAGCATGCGGCGGTCGTGGTGAGCGCCATCCGGCAGATCGCGACCACCGACGGGCGTGCCGTCCTCGTGCACTGCACTGCGGGCAAAGACCGCACGGGGGTCGTGATGGCGCTGGCGCTGCTCGCCGTCGGCGTCGACCGCGACGAGGTGCTCGCCGACTACGCGCTGACCGAGGCGAATCTGGCCGGCGAGTGGCTCGACGAGATGGTGGCCATTGTCGGGCGCTTCGGCGTGCCCGACGTGCCTGAGCTGCGGGTACTCATGGGCGGCAGCCCGCCGGAGGCGCTCGCCCACGTGCTCGCGGTGATCGAGCGCGAGCACGGGTCGATCCGGGACTACCTGCTGGCGTCGGGGCTCGCGATCGAGGAACTGGCGTTCCTCGAACGCCGGTTGGTCGAACCCCGGTGAGCTGCTTCCTCGCGCCGGTCAGGCCGGGTCGGCGGTGAAGCGCGCGTCGACGGATGCCTCGATCAGCAGATCGGCCGGTGCCAGCTCGGTGACCGGGGGCTCCGCGCCGGCGTACGCGGCCGCGCGCATCATCATCGCCTTCGGCTGCGGCGCAACCTGCGGCGGAGTGAGCAGGCCGTGGTCGGCGAGCTCGATGGGCGATGGACGACCCAGCCCGAGGGCGGAGGCGTAGATCTCAGCCTTCGTGATCGCGTCGGCGACCGCGGCCCGCTGCGCGTCCTCGAGGAGCCGGCGGCGCGTGGCATCCGTCAATCGCCACTCGATGCCCGTGACGGTGACCTGCTCGCGCAGGGCCGCTGCGCTCACCCGCTCGCCCAGCCGGTCGAGGTCGCGGAAGACGGCCTCGATGTCGGCACGGGCCTCGTGCACGAGGGGGAGGCGCCGGCCCTCGGCATTCCATGGGCGCTGCGACCACACGCGCAGCTGCTCGGCCGACCAGAGCTCGAGCGCACCAGAGGCCTCGAGCGCCCGGATCGCCGCGATGAGCTCCTGATGCGCGCCGCCCGCCTCCTGCAGCACGCTTTCGCGATGCGGACCCGACTGGCCGACCGTGAGGCTCACGACGGCGAGCTCGGGCGCGACGCGCAGCTCGGCGGATCCGGTGACGGTGATCTGAGTGCTCACGGGAGGGCTCCTCTCGGACGGGAATGGCGCGACGGGCGCCGATGTTCTATTCTGTAAGGCCGCGCAGCGTCCGCTGCCGGTGATGGCAACTCAACAGTGTGTGATGACGGCCCGCCAGCTCTTGTGCGAACGAGAGTGGTGACCATGGGGATGATCGGTTTCGACATCGTCTGCGTTACCGCGAGAAGCGGGCCGAGGATGCAGGGTTATCTCGTGAACGCTCCCTGCGAAACAATAACTGCCAATAAGAAGCAGTCTGACTTCGCCCTCGCTGCCTAAGCGAGGCCGATAGTCCGTCAGCCCGGGTTCGTTCCCGCCCCGGTCGCTGGCGTCATTTAGGGAACTCGCTGCGCGACGTCGCCTGAGCGTCGTGCGGGACTTTCTTCAGGCTGGGCCTGTCGACTCGGTTGCCTGTGGCAAGGGTCGGGGCCGATGAGAACGTCACACAGGATGCGCCCGGAGAAGGCGCGGGACCACAGCGATGGACGGGGGTTCGATTCCCCCCATCTCCACCACGGTCGTCGTCACACACGAGCTGTCAGCGAGAGGCCGCCCTCAGGGCGGCCTCTTCGTGTCTGCATGGTGTT
>Ga0182737_1000834_pt1 | contig 35970 bp, 29 predicted proteins | sample eDN5th30CBELigOP_FD_128878 | JGI IMG/M metagenome (GOLD analysis project Ga0182737, IMG submission 128878) | Enriched Organic Plus compost microbial communities from Emeryville, California, USA - eDNA 5th pass 30_C BE-Lig OP (version 2) (version 2) ... | reverse complement strand
TGGGCCGGGACGTTCAAGCGGTTTCGGTCAACTTCGCGCCCCTCGCCGCTGCCGCCGGTCTGGAATGGACCCTGCGTGCCCAATCCGAACGAAAAAAGGTCGTACTCATGGTATCCAAATGGGATCATTGCCTGGGGGATCTTCTCTATCGGGAGCGTATCGGCGAACTTCCCATGGACATCGTGTCGATCATTTCGAACCATCCCCGCGAAGTGCTTCACACTTCGCTGATCGGCAGCATCCCCTATCATTATCTGCCGATCACCAAAGACACAAAGTCGCAGCAGGAAGCGCAGATCAAGCAGATCGTCAATGATTCCGGCGCTGAGCTTGTAGTGCTCGCGCGCTACATGCAAATTCTGTCCGACGATCTCGCAAGCTTCCTCTCGGGCCGATGCATAAACATCCACCACAGCTTCCTTCCGGGTTTCAAGGGAGCCAAGCCTTATCATCAGGCCTATGACCGCGGCGTCAAGATGATCGGCGCAACGGCGCATTATGTTACGACAGATCTCGACGAAGGGCCGATCATCCATCAGGATGTTGAACAGGCGAGTCATGCAGACACCCCGGACGACCTTGTGCGGAAAGGTCGCGACGTCGAGCGCCGCGTGCTCGCCGAGGCGGTTCGTCTGCATCTTGAGGATCGCGTCTTTCCCAATGGAGCGCGAACCGTCGTCTTTCGGGGTTGAGCATGACCATAATCATCGATGGCCGCGCGATGGCGCACAACCTATCGGAACGCACAGCCGAAGAAGTTGCACAGCTTCGCCGCCAAGGGGTCGAACCCGCTCTCGCCGTCGTGCTCGCAGGGAATGACCCGGCAAGCGAAGTCTATGTCCGGCGCAAGATTTCCGAGTGCAATCGGGTCGGTATCCGTTCGATCGAGCGGCGGCTTCGTGCCGATTGCGATGAGGGGAGCCTTCTCGAACTTATCGACACGTTGAACGCCGATCGCGGCATACACGGTATATTGGTCCAGTTGCCGCTGCCACCGGGCATCGATGCGGGCAGGGTTCTTGATCGTATCGCACCTGAAAAGGATGTTGACGGCTTCCATCCGGTCAATGTTGGTCGGCTTTCGACCGGAACCGGAGGGCTTGTCCCCTGCACACCGCTTGGCATCATGATGCTGCTCGACAGCGTCATCGAGGATTATCGCGGCCTCAACGTTGTCGTAATCGGCAAATCGAATATCGTCGGCAAGCCGGTCGCGATGCTCCTGCTCGAACGTGAAGCGACCGTGACGGTCACACATATCGAGACACGCAACCTTCCGGATATCGCTCGCGCCGCCGACATTATCGTTGCTGCCGCCGGAGCCCCTCACCTCGTTCGGGGCTATTGGGTGAAGCCCGGCGCCGTCGTCATCGACGTCGGCATCACCCGGGTCACCGATCATGACGGGAAGACAAAGCTGGTCGGTGACTGCGCGACGCACGAACTCGATCATGCGAGGGCCGTCACGCCGGTTCCCGGCGGCGTTGGCCCCATGACCATCGCCTGTCTGCTGAGCAATACCGTGACCGCAGCGCAAAGGGGCCTCAAGTGATCATGCCTGGTCCAAAGCCAGTTACAAGGGTTCGCGTTCGCGAATTGCCGCTTCTCGCGGACATCGGCATCAATCCCGACGAAATCGGCCGTCGGCAACCGCTTGTGATAACGGTCGAACTCACGCTCGACGCTTCCATCATCGACGCGATCTCCGATACAGTCGACTATCGGAAGATCGCGAGCGCCGCCGAAACACTCGCAGCTGTACATATTCCTCTTATCGAGACGTTCGCCGCCCGTCTCGGTCAGGCATGTCTCGACTGGCCGCAGGTTCTCAAGGCGACCGTCACCATAGACAAGCCGTTCGCGCTTACGCGCGGACTTGCGGGCGTCGAAGTCACCGTCGAGCGTTGATCGCTCCCCGTCCCTGCCAGGTCGCGCAGGGACAGATAGACCAGAGCGTGGAACCGCGCGACGCCCTCATGGGCTATTTTTCGGGATCGCCTATTCGCCAGACGAGAATACCGGCAATGATTATCGGAACGGCGAAAATGAGAAAGCTCGTCTGCAAGGAAGCGCCAGCATTCAGCACAATGCCGCCGAGCAACGGGCCGAAGACGGCTCCGAACCGCCCCGCGCCAAGCCCCCAGCCAACGCCGGTCGTCCGGATTGCGGTGGGATAAGCGCGCGCCGCTACGGCATAGAGCCCGCTGAATCCGCCCTGGATGAGGAATCCCATGATGAGCAACTCGGCGAAAAGAAGCGGTAGAGGCTCGTGAACATAGGCGAAGACGAGCATTGAGATGGGGCCGCCTGTGAAGAAGAGCGTGATCAAGCCGGTCAGACTGAGCCGCGCCGACAGCCAGCCGAGCAAAAGGATGCCCAGGAGCGCGCCCCCGTTGAACGCCGCACCGGCGTAGATCGCCTGCCTGACCGGGAGGCCGGCGTCTACGGCAATTTTCGGAATCCAACTCGTCAGGAAATAGAGCGTCATGAAAGTAAAGAAGAATGTTCCCCAAATCATCAAAGTTGCTCTGCGAAACCCAGGGGCCAGAAGATGGCCCACAGCGGAGCCTGCCGTCATTCCATGTCGAACCGAGAGCGCTGCAAGTGCCGGAAGCCGCATCGCGCGCCGCATCCGGTTGATACGATCCAGCGCGTGCCTGGGCTGACGTTCCGCGAGAAAACCGAGCGATTCCGGTAGCAGTGCAAGCATCAAGGGTACAAGAAGCAGCGAAATCGTACCCGCGCCTATGAACAAGCCGCGCCACCCCCAGATCGGGATGACAGCAGTTGCCGCGAGACCGCTCAATATGGCGCCGACGGGATATCCTCCCGTCGCGAAGGTGACGAGAAACTCCCGGTGCCGGGGAGGCGCAAACTCGGCGCCGAGCGCAGTCATGCTCGCCAGCATTGATCCGATGCCGAGACCGGCAGCGAAACGAAGCGCCATCAGCGCTTCAATGCTCTGCACAAAGCCCGATGCGATCATACTTGTCCCGACAATCGCAAGGGCTACGATAATAAGGGTCTTGCGCCCGAAACGATCGGACAATGGCGCGAGGACAAGCGCACCGAGCGTCATACCGGCCAGACCGGCGGAGAAGATCAGTCCGAGCGTGTCCTGCGACAGGCTCCATTCCTGCGAGAGGGCTGGCGCGGCATAGGATACGACGAGCACATCAGCGCCATCGACAATGAAAAGCAGAAAGCAGAAAAACAATGTGCGCAGCTGGAGCCAGCTATAGGCGGAACTGACCTCACCAGCGGCACCCTGATCAGTAATGGATACCATTCCCCTCTCCCCTCATCTTCAAGTTCCGCTGCTCGCGCAGTGGCGTAAAACGGCGGGACAAACGCAGCCGCCCCGTCTCCGCGAAATAAGCGTGCTCAGGATATTCCTACTTTCAATCCACCGGGTTCATCCTGCCCGAATTTTTCTTTGTCGTTGATCTGGACTCAATCTCCACTTGGCGCCGGCACTGGAATTCAGCAATTCTGACAGCCATCCTTGAAAACGACCCGCCCGGCACAACCTTCGGGGCACACCCAAATTATCCGGTTAAACGGGAACCTCGTCATTCTCGCGCAGCACTTTGCCTGCAAGGTAAAGGGAGCCGCCTATGAAAATCGGGCCGCTGCCAGCCGTCGCCTTCTCGATCGCACAGCGAAGATCGGACACCGATACGGCATCGGCCACGCCTGCACGCCGCGCAATTTCTGCCAGTGCTTCGGGATGATGATGATCATGTCCTGCAACAGGAACCGCAATAAAACGGGAGATCAACGGTACGAGCGGCGTCAAGAAGCCCATTGCATCCTTGTTGGCCAGCATCCCCGCGATCATCGTCACGTCCTGGCTTTCGTACGCATCGGCATTCGAGGCGGCCAGTGCTGCAGCGATCGCAGTTCCTGCCGCCGGGTTATGGCCGCCATCGAGCCAGACTGGCCGTTCGCCGAAGCTGGCCGTCAGCGGTCCTTTGCCGAGCCGTTGCATACGCGCAGGCCAACGGACACCGCCTGCCGCCGCAACGATCGCGGTATCAGGGACCGCCAGCGCCGACTGATGCCGTAGCATTGCCGCGGCAAGCGCCAGATTGGCAGCCTGGTGTCCCCCGGCGAGCATAGATGTGCCGAGCATCAGCGAGCCGCGATCGTCCTGATACCACACTCCCCTTTCATCAGCGGCATAGGTCCAGGATGAGCCGCATTCGCGAAGCTCCGCGCCCGCGTGCCGGGCCGCATCCATGATGACCGCTCGTATCGAAGCGGGATACTCCATCGTCACGAGCGGCGAACCGGGTTTCGCAATGCCGGCTTTCTCCGCGGCAATGGCTTCTGCCGTGGAGCCAAGGAAAGCTTCATGGTCCAACCCAAGCTGCGCGATACCGCAAGCGGCGGGCCTCGAAATGACATTCGTGGCGTCAAGCCGCCCACCAAGCCCCACCTCAATGATACAGGCCGCGGCGGGCGCTCGTGAGAAAGCAAGCAGTGCCGCAGCGGTCGTCACCTCAAAAAAGCTCGCACCGATATCGCCAGCATGATCCAGTGTCTCACTGAGCAGATCGGCAAGCTGTGCATCACTGACCAGCTCACCGCCGATCCGGATCCGTTCGTTGAACCGGACAAGATGCGGACTGGAATAGACATGGACGGCGAGCCCCGCAGACTCGATCGCCGCACGCAGAAATGCACAGGTCGATCCCTTGCCGTTGGTCCCTGCGACATGAAAGACAGGCGGCAGATGGCGCTGCGGATCGCCCAGTCGACCGAGGAGTTTCCTGATCCGTTCAAGTCCAAGCGTATCTCCATCAGGGGCGAGGCGTTCGAGCCGGTTCAGTTGGCGTTGAACGCGCGGATCTTCGGAAGTGGCATAGTCAGGCATCTGATCGTCCCCGGACAGGCAGCGCTTGTCCATTTTGTATGCAGTCCATACAATTTCGTTTGAGGGGCCAGTAAATGCAGACCGGCAAGCATGCAACGACGATTGGTGGCAGAAGCGATAGTGAACCACTCTGTCAAACCGACAGCGCAAGCCTTCATAATCCCTCGTCATTGATCAGATCCCGTTACGCGGGCGGCAGCACGTACGTCTGGATCGCCGGAACCTTGAGTCTCAGGGCGAGATCACCCGGATAGCGATGTTTCGTGCCGTCGGCACCAAGTACGATCCATCCACAGCCCAATGTATACATCAACTCATCCGACCGGAAATTTTCTCACGTTGCAGGCCAATGATCAGTATGCGATCCATTTCCGCCAATAAGGCCGTGTCATACCGCGACGGCGATAACGTCCTTCCGCAAGGAAGGCATGGAGAGTTTTGCGATGCAATGTGAGCTGAACAGCTTCGAACCCGGCAGCCCCGACTGAAAGATGAAATAGCCGCGGCTCAATCCGAGATTGTCGCGCGCGCCAAGGTCGAGACTAAGCGCGCCATCATTCCTTCCCGGCGGATTGCGGTCCGCTCATAAGCGCTCGCGCGGAGTTCTCACATGCGAATGCCGACCGAAGTTTCATCCGAGCATGACCGGCTGTCCGGGGAGTCATGGCCTTCCATTCTACTCGTCTATCTGTTCGCTGTTGTCGCGGGTGCCTCCATAGGCAAGATGATCCCCCTGATCAGCGTTATCGCCGCTGAAACGGGGGTAAGGCTTGAGACTGCCTCTTGGCTCATCTCCTGCATCTCGCTGGCGTCCATTCTCGCCGGGCCTTCGGGCGGCACCATGGCCGACCGGCTCGGCGACCGCCGCATGATCGCAATTGGCATCGTCATCATGATCGCGGCCAATTTCCTGAATTGGTTATCCCGGGATTTCATCAGCCTGCTCCTGTCGCGGATGGTGGAAGGGCTTGGCTTCTTCCTCCTGTCTCTTGGCGCTACGACCATGATGGTGCGCACCGCCGGACCGAAGCGCCGGGCCTTTGCAATGTCCTTAATGTCGACGTCCGTACCCCTCGGTGTCGGACTCTCCATTGCGCTGGCTGGCCAGATTTCCGGCGTTCACTGGCGCATGATATTCCTGCTGCATATCGCAATATTGGGGATCATGCTCGCGCTTGTCTGGCTCAGCCCCCGCTGGGTCGCACCGGCCGGTCACGACCAGCACCAACAATATGGCTGGGGAACAGTGCTTCGCGCGCCTGGGCTCGCATGGCTTTCCATGGGCATTCTTATCGCCACTATCGCCATGTTTGGATTGGGCGCGCTGTTTCCGACCTATGCCACACAGGCTTTCGGCATGACAATGGCCGATACCGCTCTCGTTGGCCTGATTGCCTATCCCGCCTCCATTGTCGGCAGCTTCATCGTGGGTTTTCTTCCTTCCGGCGTAACAGGGAACCGGTTCCTGCTTCTGATCATGACACTTCTTGCCGTCACCGGGGCCGCAGCTTTTCTGCCCGTTCTCGGCATCGCCGCTTCGGTCGTCCTGCTGTCCCTCTTTTACATATTGGGCGGGATGGTTGGAGCCTTCGGAATGACGAGGCTGCCCGGTCTGGCGCCCGCACCGTCGGCTTTGGGAAGGAGTACGGGTCTCTACATACTGGCTTCCAATTTCGGTATGCTGATCGGGGCCCCGATTGTTTTCGGCACCTATGCGATGGGCGGTTCAACAGGAATGATATGCCTCATTGCGCTCTGTGCGGCCGCCACGCTTTTTCTATGGAGAAAAATTCAAAGCTGACGACAAAAATTCGGTCGTTAATCGTGCTGCCGTATATAAATTACCATCGGCAGAAAATTATATAAGCAAGGGGAGAGGCCATTGGAAATCTCAACATTCCCGATATTGTTGCCCAGCGACGCGATCGCAATCCCCGGAGTTATCTGGTCGCAGGTTGCCGTCCATGACAGGGCGCCCGTTCGACTGAAATCATCGTGACCGCGCGGCCCCCGAAGCAACGGCTTCATGGCAGGCCCGTCGCCATGTTCGTTGTTTCAGGTGGCTATCGGGCGAAATCGTCCGGCATGGATCCCGGCCTGTATTGCACATCCGGCCCTTTCCAGTCGGCAAGTCTCCGTTTGATAGGGAAACAACCCGTTGGCGTGAGGTGGCTATCGCCTCGCCGGGTACAATCCAGCCTTTCGAGGACTGGCCCACAGTCCGTTTCGGTCCAACATTCGGCAAGGAACTGAATTATGTCCGGAGGAAGTAAATCCATCGAAAATTCAACCGGACTACCGACACGGCGGGTGAAATCCTCGCTTCGGATTATGAAAAGCGCAGACACCTGATGAATGGCGTCGCACTCTTCAAATCTAGTTTCTTCTCTTCAGCATCACAGAGATATCCTAATGAGCGAATTTGATTATATCATTGTCGGTTCCGGTTCAGGCGGTGGCGCCGTTGCAGCAAGGCTCACCGAAAATCCCCAGAACACTGTCCTCGTGCTGGAGGCGGGTGCGACGGACTGGAATTTCATATTCCACATGGGCATCGGCTTTTATCGGAACAAGCCCGCGGGCCTGAATTGGGGCTTCGTTTCCGAGCCGGAAGCTCATCTCGACAATCGTTCGATCGACCTCCCCCAGGGGCATCTCCTTGGCGGCTCGTCGTCCATCAACGGCAAGGTCTATTCGAGGGGGCATCCCATAGATTATGACGAATGGCGTCAAATGGGTTGCGAGGGGTGGTCCTTTGCCGAAGTGCTCCCCTATTTCAAGCGTGCCGAGGGCAGCTGGCGTGGTAACTCGACCTATCATTCGGCCGATGGCCCGATCAAGACCACGTCGGTCAACGCCAAGGGTCTGCTTCAGGAACCGTTGATCGAGGCAGCGCGCAAGCTCGGCCATACCATTGTCGATGATCTGGATTCCGAGCCTTTTGGCGGTATTTCACGCAGTTCGGATATCACCGTCGACAAGAGGGGGAGAAGGAGCAGCACGGCGCGCACCTATTTCCGTGCCGCACGCGGTCGCCCGAATCTCCGGCTGGAATTGAAGGCCCGCGCGACCAAAATCCTGATCGAGGATGGCCGGGCCGTGGGTATCGAATATGTGCAGGGCGGACAGACCAAGATCGCCCGTGTGCGAAAGGAAATCGTGCTGTCGGCGGGTGTCTACAACACCGCCCGCCTTCTCATGCTGTCCGGCATAGGATGCGCCGACGAGTTGAGAGATGTCGGGATCGAGCCGGTTTGCGACCTGCCCGGCGTCGGAAAGAACATCGCCGATCACCTGACCTATATGGTGAGCAACAAGACAAGGGAACGGGTCACGCCCGTCAAGGAGCTTCGCTTCGACCGTGCCGCCTTCCATTTCACCAGATGGCTGCTGACGGGAACCGGCCTGTTCGCCACGCAACCCCTGATGGCGCAAGGGCTGCTCCGGACCCTGCCGGACCTTGACCGGCCGGACATCCAGATATTCTTCAACCCGGTCCGGCGAGACGCCAGAATATGGTTCCCGGCCATCAGGCCGGAACAGGAGCATCGCATCGAGGCCGGCGTCATCCTTCTTCACCCCCACAGCCGTGGCACGCTGACGCTGCGCTCCGCCGATCCGGCCCTGCCGCCCAAGGTGAATCTCAATCTTCTTTCCGATCCTCGCGATGCGGAGACGATGATCCGGGCCATTCGGCAAACCCGCGAGCTTTATCGGACCCAGCCGCTCAGCGATCTCGTCGACCATGAAGTCGCGCCAGGGCCAAATGTGGAAACGGACGCACAGATTCTCGCCGTCCTGCGGCAGGGAAGCTATACCGTCCGCCATCCCGTGGGCAGTTGCCGCATGGGCACGGACGACATGGCCGTCGTCGACCCGCAGCTGCGCGTGCGCGGCATCGCGGGCCTGCGCATCGCCGACGCCTCCATCATGCCCGCCATCCCCGGCGGCAATACCAACGCCCCCTCCATCATGATCGGGGAAAAGGCCGCAGACATGCTTCAGGGCAAGGCACCGCTGCCTCCCGCTCAACTATAGCCGGCCAGCGGGTAGGCAATATGCCCTGCACGGTGAGGATGACAGAATTACAGGCAAAGGAATGACAATGGCCGAAATCTGGCAAGAACAGTTGAACCACTTCAAATCCATGATCGAACAGGACATTGCGCGCGGCCTCTTTTTCGGAGCATCCGTTCGCGTCGGTCGTGCCGGCAAGCTCGTGTTCAACGAAATTATCGGCCATGAAGATGCCGAAGGCACGCGGCCGCTGAAGGCGGACTCCGTTTTCAGCATCTTCTCGATGACCAAGGCCTTCACCAATATCCTGACATTGCGGGCGATCGAACAGGGGCGTTTTGCCCTGACGACGAAAGTCGTCGATATCATCCCCGAATTTGCCGGCCCTCCCCGCGACAAGGCGACCTTTTTCCACCTGCTGACCCATACATCGGGCTGGCCCGGCATGTGGGAACTGAAGCCCGGCACCTATCAGGGCGATTTCGATGAAGTCATCGCCGCCGTGCTGGAAGTCGTGCATGGCACGATCGAACCTGGGCAGCGCTGCGATTATCAGCCCTTCGTCAATCATGCGTTGATGGGCGAGGCGCTGCGCCGCACCGATCCGAAGGGACGCTCCCTGCGCGATATTTTCCGCGAGGACCTGTTCGAGCCGCTGGGCATGCGGGATACGGCGCTCGGCGTCCGCAAGGATCTTCAGTCCCGCCACGTCGTGCCTGACATGCGCGGCACCCTTCCGGTAACCCTGCCCGGTCGTACCAAGACGAGCCCTTATGGCATGTTCGAGGAAGAAGAGGCGGAAATGCCGCATGTCGGCTGCGTTTCGACGGCTGACGATATCTATCGCTTTGCCGAGATGCTGCGCCGCGGAGGGGAACTGGACGGCGCGCGCATTCTCTCGCCCGGTACGATCCGGCTGGCGCATCAGAACTGGACCGGCGACATGGAAAACGAGCTTTATCGCGGTCTGGCGCTCTCCATGGGAGGCGAAGGCTATCCCGCCTATATCGGTCTGGGATTCTCCCTGAAGGGGGAGAAGGTCATTCCAAGCCAATATGGTACGCTCACCAACGTTGGAACCTTCGGCAATAACGGCGCCGGCAGCACCCTCTTCTGGGTCGATCCCGTCGCCGATGCCAGCTTCCTTTGCCTCACTGCCGGGGTGATGAACGAATGGGAAAACATCAAGCGTTTCCAGCGCTATTCGGATGCGGTTGCGGCATCCATGATCTAAAAACCGGCACTTGCTGCCCACAAACCAGATAAAATGCCGATGGAGTAAAGCAGGGAAACCAACAACTCCAACCTGGGGATTGAACAATGGCGACGAATTTATTGGAACAGCTTCCTCACATCTCTCCTGTGGCGACATTCGCCGAATATGCGGAAGTCCGGAAAAAGAGCTGGGTCGGGGTAAGCGAGCGTGGTTTCGAAGTCCTGACATACGACAAGGGCTGGGCCGTAATGTCGGGCAAGGAATTCGATATTGGCGGGGGGTTCGGGAATATACTTGACCAGCTTGGCATCACCGAAGGCCCTTATCGCGAGGAATGGGACAAGATCATCGTCTGCACCGAAGGGGAAAGGCGCGATCATATGCGCAAACCCTATATGCATTTGCTGAAGCCCCAGCAGGTTGCCAAGCTGCAGCCTCTCGTCCGGGAACTTATTCACGGCATCCTCGATGATATCGAGGATCCCACTGATGTCGATTTCATGAAGGAGATCGGCGACAGGTTGCCGACGCAGCTCTATTGCGAGCTGATATCAGCTCCCCGCGAAATGGCGCCGGAAATCTGGCGCATCACGAATTCCATCAACCCTCCCCTCATCACGTTCAACAAGGCGCGCCTCAAGGAGTCGGAGGATGCCTATTGGGAGGGCATGGCCTTTCTGAAAGAGCATATCGAAGCCCGCCGCGACAATCTGGGCGACGATTTCACGTCCGAACTCATTCGCTGCGAATTGAGCGGCATGATCAAACCCGACGAAACCACCTCCGTGGCGATGTCGCTCCTGATCGCAAGCATGGACAATACCATGCATCAGCTGGGCCTTAGCCTGGCGACACTGCTCGAAGATCGCTCCCGCTGGGAACAGGTGCTCGCCCGCCCCACGGCCGCCCCGCAAGCCGCCGAGGAGACATTTCGCCTGTGCCCGCGCTTCAACGTGATTATGCGCCACGTCTCACAGGACGTGACGCTGGACGACTTCACCTTCCCGGCCGACAGCTGGATTGCGGTTGCGACCCGATCAGCAGGACGTGATGAAACCAAATTCGATGCGCCCGACGAATTCCGCCTTGGCCGCCCGGCTTCCAAGGCGCTTCAGTTCGGAGGATCGAGTTTCAGCTGTCTGGGCGCAACGCTGGCGCGTCTTGAAATCAGCGAAATGATCAAGATCATCGCAGAGCGCTATCCAAACATCCGCATGATCGGAGAATGGAAAGCCGCTATCGGTCCGATGGTCACCGAATGCGAGCATCTACGCGTCTCGCTGGTATAGGCATAACTGAAATCGACGGCCTGGAGCGAGACTGTTTGACTGAATCAATTTGAGAGCACAGAATGGTGCCTTTGTAATTCATCAGCCCTGTGCGCTTGAGACACGCTCTTCGCAAGGTCCAGTCCTATCGCCATGATCATATTCGTGGACGCTCCCCCTCCTGCTGCAGGTGGCCGGGCCGCAACATGACGGCTCGGTCAACAGGAGCGTCCACATCACCTTATTGGAGTGCTTGAAAGCAGCCAGCGTGATGGGAATCTTTGCTGCAGCATTGTTTTTGCGGACGACCTGTTCCTACTTCAGCTTGGCCGAACTTCAGTTCCGTACGATGTTTCAGGTCTACATGCATCAGTAAGCCGAGCGCTGAGGCAAGCATGACATTATGAATGTACGAAACATTTCGACGATATCGTCCGGCACATCCTTTCTTGCGAAGAAGTGGCATGTCCAATCAGCCATGCGATACACCATCATTGGCGCGGCTTCATTCTCCACTCGGAAAATACTCTCAATGCTGTAAACCGCACATGCGTTTTCCCTTATACGACCCCGCGCGACGTCATGATCGGGTACGCGGATAATCGCATTGCCGGGGACTATGCCCTCTGTTGCCAGCAATTGGGCAACGCAACTTTCCTCGTACGATCCTGCAGGAAGCGACAGGAAAGGCAGGTTCGAAATCACGTCGATGTCGTTGGATGCGTATCCAAGGGAGGGGTGCGCGAAAACGCCTGCGCGAACATGCCCGATATGCTCCACCCCCGGTAAATGCAGCTTCTCCGGATGGTTGAAGACAGCAATGTCGAACTTTCCTCGCTCCATATCCAAAAGAACCTGGGGCCGCGGCCTTTCATGGGCAACATTGAGGATGAGGTTGGGGTTGGCGGCATAGAAGTCCGTCAATGCCGTTTTGATGAAATCGTTGAAGATGTGACCGCCAATATAGACGCTGAGATGGCGGACCACAGCCGGCGCGGTGACTTTGCGCCGCGCCAGCTTGCCGCCCATGGCCAGGAACTCTTCGACCTCTCCCTTGAACTGCAGCCCGGCATGGGTCAGCGTTGGCGCCCGTCCTCTCGCACGATTGAAGAGCTGAATACCAAGCTGATATTCGAGCGCACTGATCTGATTGCTGACGCACGGCTGGGAAATACCGAAAGCCTCTGCTGTTTGCTGGAAATTCTGTGTTCTGCTCAGCGATGAGAATAGTTCAAGTTGGCGGATCGTGAATGGAAACATAATCATCCTTCCCATCTACTCGCAGTTTGGAAGGGGCATCGCCGAGATATAATATCCAATGAATACCCTATATCACTTCGTGGGTCATTGCTACTGCGCCCGCCCTCTCCGATTATACGTTCATAAGCCGGAATCCGGCGCGAGGGCAACTATAACGAGAGGGGGGATTATGAAAGAGCAATATTATCGCGACGCGTCGACATGCGTTTTTGCAACGGTGCTGCAGTTTGTAGCGACGCCATGTGTCGCACAGGCCGGCGAGGCCACCATCCCGACCGAGGGCGAAATCGTCGTGACGGCCCAAAGGCGTGAACAAAGCCTCCAAGACGTGCCGATTTCCGTATCCGTAGTCAGCGGCGAGGCGTTGGAAAGATCTGCGGTACGAAGTCTTGATGATCTGTCCTCGCGCATGCCGGCGGTTCGTATCGTACAGGCACCGGCCGCCGACCAACTCAACATTCGTGGTTTCGGATCAGGTCTGAATTCCGGCTTCGAACAAGCAGTGGCTACCTTCGTCGACGGATCTTACCGGGGGCGATCGAGAGCGATCCGGGCCGCCCTGTTCGACATTGAGCGGCTGGAAGTCCTGAAGGGGCCACAGACAACATTCTTCGGCAATAACGCAATTGCCGGCGCGCTCAACATTACCACGAAGAAACCGGGTTCCGATTTGGAAGCGAACGGCAGCCTGTTATACTCGGTCAACGCCGCAGACGAATATGCGGCCGAAGGTGGCGTGAGCGTGCCGCTCACCGATAAACTTGGCATCCGCGTGGCCACCCGTTGGTCGGGTATGAACGGATATATCAAGAACGACCTGTCGGCCAGGGATGCCCCACGGCAACGGGATTGGATCGGACGCATATCCCTCGCGTGGCAGCCTCTGGAAGACGTGGAGACAAACATCCGTTTTGACCGGGGCGTAATGCGGCAGGACGGCTATCTTTCCTCCGAACTGATTGGCTGCCCGTCACCTTATGCCGGTCTCTCCGGATATAACGCAGTCAATGTCTGCACACGATATCTCGCCGCATCCGGCCCAAGGGTGGATGACAAGCTCGACCTGCACACCAGCGAGCCGTCTGGCCACTCGCTTTACAAATATAATGAAGCGGCGATGACCAACGGAATCGCGATCGGCAACCATCGCCTTTCCCTCACGACCAGTTATTTCGAACACAAGGTCGATGCGATCTCACATCTCATGCCCCTGCCGGTCAAAGGAGTGGGAGGCGGAAGCCTCTTCCCGAACAAGAGTTGGGAAAATTACCACAATTTCGCACAGGAAATCAGACTGGAGTCACCGTCCGGCGGGACCATCGAATATATGCTCGGAGCATATTATGCTCGCAGCACATTGTCAGCAAACCTGGAAAGCGGCTTCTTCTTTGTTCCATTCGGCATGTACGGAGCACCGGTGACCGATGCGAATACTCCGATCGCCGGACAGATCTATCTCGATCAAAAAGACCGGACGCTTTCCGGTTTCGGTTCCATGACGGTGAATGTTGACGATCAGCTGCAACTCAATGTTGGCCTTCGTTACTCGGTCGTGGAGAAAACCGCTTCCCGCGTGAACTATCTCGGCACTGACAATGCAGACCATTCGGATTTTGTCATTCTGCCTGCATCAACCCAGGCTGCCATACGCAATATTCTGGGAGGAAGCGCAGATCAATTTCCTCACCCACGCCGTACCGACAGGAAGCTGATGCCTTCGGTCAACCTTCGTTATGAACTGAACGATGATGTCATGACCTACGCCTCTTATACCAAGGGGTTCAAGGCAGGAGGGTTCGGTGGCTCCTCACTTCCGGACGAGTTTGGACCGGAAACCGTGGATGCCTTCGAACTGGGAACGAAGATAAATTTTCTGAACCGGCGGGCTTTCCTGACCGTCACGGCATTCTGCAACAATTTCAAGGGGCTTCAGGAGTCTTCAAACATATTCACCCCGGCGGGAACCATCCTTTCCGTTGTGCGGAATGTCGGTTCCACCCGTTCGCAGGGGATCGAAGCCGGAGGTACATTGCGCATCTCGCGCAACTTATCATTGAACAGTGAGATTACCTGGTTGGATTCCAGCTATCGCGACTTCAGGGACGCGCCCTGCACCGCGTTGCAGAGCTTGCAGCAGGGAGCAGCGTGCAATCAGGATCTCTCCGGCAAGCGACGGCCATGGGCGCCCAAATTCAGTGGCAATCTTGGCGCAACGATCATCATGCCGATTGGCGACAACCAGATCCGTCTTGACCCCAACCTGTATTTTACGACGGGATATTATCAGTCGGCGACCATCGAACGGCTCCTTTACCAGCCCGGCTATGTGAAGCTGGATGCGCGCCTCGCCTACGGTCCTTCGAACCGCAATTGGGAGTTGGCGGTCATCGGACGCAATGTGACGAACAAGCTGACGGCGAGCTTCCGCAACAATGTCGGCACTTCGTTCGGGACACTCTTCGCGCTGCCTGAGCGCGGTCGATCGGTTGCCCTCCAGCTTTCGATCCGAAAGTGAGCGGCATGGTGGCAAGCGCGCTCCCCCTTCCCTCCCGTAGACCTCCACGCACAGACCAGCCCGTTTCAAGGATGATCCATGGAAAACCCTCCCATAACGATATCTCGCCGGAACCTTCTCACTGTGACGGCGGCGCTGGGGCTGCTCCCGACCTTTGACGCAGTGGCTCGCTCCGCAGATCGACGAAAACCCAATATCCTGTTTATCATGGCGGATGATCTCGGCTATGCCGATCTGGGCTGCTATGGCTCACACCACATCAAAACGCCCAATCTCGATCGACTGGCAAGCCAAGGGGCCCAGCTTTTCCAAGGCTATGCCAATAGCTCGGTCTGTTCTGCGACGCGAACAGCATTGATTACAGGGCGCTACCAGTATCGTCTGCCTTGTGGATTGGAAGAGCCGATCGCGATGTCGAAGATCGGGTTGCCTTCGAACGTGCCGACGTTGCCCGGCCTGCTTCGAAAGCTCGGCTACCATACCGCGCTTATCGGCAAATGGCATTTGGGCCCGATGCCTGATTTCTCGCCGCTCGACCGCGGTTATGACAGCTTTTTCGGCATATCGGATGGAGGAAGCGATTATTTCGAGCATGGCTTGCTCGGAAAAGCTAATCTTTACGAAGGACGCTCCCCGGTCGAACGAGCCGGATATCTGACGGACCTGCTGGGTTCCAAAACGGTGGATCAACTTGACGAGGCTGCGGCAACCGGTCTGCCCTTCTTCATCAGCCTGCATTTCACTGCCCCTCATTGGCCATGGGAAGGACCGGAAGATGAGGCTATCGCCAAAACGATCGCCAATCCCATTCATATGGATGGCGGCAATCTCAAGACCTATGCCGCCATGGTCGAAAGCATGGACGACAATGTCGGGCGTGTTCTTGACAAACTGGACCGCCTGAACCTGTCCGACAACACGATCGTCGTCTTCACCAGCGATAATGGCGGCGAGCGTTTTTCCGAGACCTGGCCTTTCATCGGCGCAAAGACCGAATTGCTCGAAGGCGGCATCCGCGTGCCCCTGATCATCCGTTGGCCTAGGCATATCGGTGCCGGGTCGACGTCCCAGCAAGTCATGATTTCCATGGACTTCGTCCCCACTTTGCTTGCCGCTGCCGGTATGGAACAGCGCCGAATGTCTGGCTTCGATGGCGAGAACCTGCTCGATATATTAACCGGGAAGGCTCCGGAGCACTCCCGCACCTTGTTCTGGCGGTACAATGCCGCCGAGCAAGCAGCTGTCCGCGAGGGTGACTGGAAATATCTGAAAATCCGGGACAGGGAATATCTGTTCGACCTGGCGGCCGATCAGCGTGAACGCGCCAATCTCAAAGAACGCGAGCCCGAACGCCTGAAGGCGCTCAAGGCGGCCTTCGCTGCCTGGAACGCGACCATGCTCCCCTATCCCGACGACGCATACAGCCACAACGTCTCCGGCGATTGGGCTGACCGGTATGCGCCGGTGAAGAGCCTGTTCTGAGGAGAAGGCTGGATAGCCAACCGGCCACCGCCTTTTGCTCCGAAGATGTCTCGCCGCCTCCCAATCCCGGATATCCTGTTATCCAGTGAACGCAGACAGAGCCGTCATCGGCAAGGGGCGAGGATTCCCTTCGTGAGCCAGCGTTCTCCGGACAGGGTCAGGCCGGCCCGGCAACATCCAGAGCATTGCACTCATGTGGTGGATTAATCTTCCGGCGCGATCGCCAGCCGCATGCCATCCATGGAGTCAGAAATCATGATCTGACAGGAAAGGCGGGATCGGTCGCCACGATGATCCGAACTGTCCAGCAGGTCATTCTCATCATCGCTCATCGCGGGAAGCAAAGGAAGATATTCCGGATCAACATATACATGGCAGGTTGCGCAGGAGCAGCATCCCCCGCAAAGTGCCAGTAATTCATCGATACCAGCGTCGCGAATGGCTTCCATCACATTATGCCCGACAGAGCCATCGATTATTCTTTCTTCACCCGCGCGTGTCACAACGACCAATTCAGGCATTTTGATTCCCTTTCTCAACTTCTGTTTTTTCACGCCGATCAGATCGACCGGGTCAAATGGCGAAACGCATAATTCTCCGCCGGGTTATCGCAGTTTCTCATGAAGCTCTGGAATGACTTTGATAAAGATCATTTGCCAGGCAATTCAATCCGGAAGAAGAGGCTTCTCATCCTTACCGCTAGCGTAGAACGCGAACTGGAATATCCCATAGACAATGCGGGATTGGCCATCGAGCCGAACCTGAATTTCATCCCCTTCATTCAGCAGACGTGAAACAGATTCAAAATTCATCAGGGTCACCGGCAATTATTTGATGACCGGCGTGGCTGTGGATTTGCAATGCGCTCTCACCTCGTAGGTCGATGAGGCGCATTACAAATCCGTCACCATTGTCTCCGCAGATTCAATCCTGCGGGCGACCGGCTATCATAGCATGGCCGCGGCGACGGCATCCGAATAGCGCTGGAAACGGCCGACGTTCGCCCATTCGTGCATGACACCCGATGTCAAGCAGACGAAGCTGACATCGGCAACGGGATCGACCCAGAAGAGCGTGCTGCCGGCGCCGTTATTGCCGAAGGTTCCTACGTTGGTGAGCGTGCCATATTGGTTGGGAACGATCTTTTCGCCCCGCAGCGCAAAGCCGAGTCCGATATAGGCAGGATAGCCCTGCGCACCCATGGTGAGCGCCAACCACCGGTAGAGCTCGTTTTCCATGTCGCCGGTCCAGTTCTGATGCGCCAGCCGGATCGTGCCGGGCGAGAGAATGCGCGCGCCGTCCAGTTCCCCGCCCCGGCGCAGCATCTCGGCAAAGCGATAGATGTCGTCAGCCGTCGAAACGCAGCCCACATGCGGCATTTCCGCCTCTTCCTCCTCGAAAATCCCATAGGGACCCGGCTTGGTCCTGCCGGGCGTCTCGACAGGAAGCGTGCCACGCATGTCGGGCACGACATGGCGGGGCTGAAGGTCCTTGCGGACGCCCATGGCGGTATCCCGCATGCCCAGCGGTTCGAACAGGTCCTCCCGGAGAATGTCGCGCAGCGAGCGCCCCTTGGGATCGGTGCGGCGGAGAGCTTCCCCCATCAACGCATGGTTGACCAGCGGCTGATAATTGCACCGCTCCCCCGGCTCCGTGGTGCCCATCACATACTGACAGATATCGTTGATGGTTTCCGCCAGATTCCCGACATATCCGCCCGGCTTGACCTCCCACAGGCCGGGCCAGCCCGCCGTATGCGTCAGCAGGTGGAAGAAGGTCGCCCGATCGCGCGGGGGACCGGCAAATTCCGGGATGATATCGACGATCTTCGTCGTGAGCGCGTAGCGCCCCTGCTCGATCGCCCGCAATGTCAGGATATTGGTGAAGGCCTTGGTCATCGAGAAGATGCTGAACACCGAATCCGGCTTCAGCGGCTGCTTGCCTTCGGCATAAGCGCTGCCAAGCGTTTCATTGAACAGCTGTTCCCCGCCCCTGCCGACGCGGATGGACGCTCCATAATAAAGCCCGTCAGCGATATCCTTTGCGACCATCTCCTTGAAATGATCAAATTGTGCCTGCCAGAATTTAGCCATGATAAGTATCTCCCAAAATTATTTGTATTCAAAAAAGAAAGAATGAAATGATCACTGGCCTCGATGGGCCGGGCGTCAGGGGATCGACGCCATTAACTTGCCCTTGTTGCCGCCATTCAGGAAAAGGAGCAGCGCCTGGGGCATCTCCTCGAAGGAGACCACATGCTTGCGCGCATGCAACTGCCCCTTTCGGTATGCCCCGATCAGCGCATCCAGAACCCGTTTGTTCGACTCCTCATCGAAACTGCCGGCGATATAGCCCTCGATCCTGGCCCGGCGGAAGAGCAGCATCGGCAGGTTCCTGATACCGCCAAAACCGGCATCCTGTTCATATTGCGCAATGGCCCCGCACAAGGCTATCCGGCAATGCATTGCCATGTTCATCAACACGGCATCGAGAATTTCGCCACCCACATTGTCGAAGAAAACATCGACGCCATCCGGGAAATATTCCCGGATCTTATCCTGCATATTATCGTTCCGGTAATCGATCGCCCCATCAAGCCCCAGTTCTTCTGTCAGATAGCGGCATTTATCGGCGCCGCCGGCGATGCCGACCGTTCGGCATCCCATTGCCCTGGCAAGCTGCGCAGCTATCGAGCCGGTCGCTCCGGCGGCGGCGGAGACGAGAACGGCCTCCCCCGCTTTGGCTTCTCCGACAATGAGCAAACCGCCGCCTGCCGCCTGCCCGACATGCGAGAACAATGCCAGCTGATCGTCCAGCGGCGCTTCGTTCTGCGGCATGGCCACCCTGACCAGATCGCCTCTGGCGATCGCAAGCTCCTCCCAGCCCCAGGTTCCCATAACAATCTGGCCGACAACAAAATCTGGATGAGCCGATTCCAGCACTTCCCCTATATTGACGCCGATCATCACGTCCCCCGCCTTGAGCGGCAGATACTGGAAAACGGGATCGAGCTTGATCCAGTTGAGATGGGTGGGGTCCAGCGACAGCAGCCTTGTCCGGACGAGAATTTCTCCCCGTTCGGGCCTTTTGGCATCTTCCCGTTCCAGGCGGAAGCAGGCCGGATCATATGTTCCGCCCGAGCCCCGGGCAATCACCAATCGCCTGTTTTCCATCCCGATCCCCTAACTTCTCTTCAAGAATTATGAACTTCTATAATATCGACGCCTTCATTCATTGATTTTCATCAGATGAGAACATCTGGCTTAAACAAGAACACCTTCTTTCACGAGCAAATCCACTTCGTCAGCGGACTTGCCCAGTTCCTCCTGAAAGACCTGATAGGTGTGCTCGCCAAGCAGCGGGGCGGCAAAACGGGGGCCAACCGACCCTGAGGCGAACTGAAATGGCGGGCCATTATAGAGAGAATCCCCCATTTCCGCATGGGGCAGGTAACGCCAATGACCTCGGTGGCGCAATTGCGGGTCTCGATCGACGAGATCCGCCGCATTCTGGACCACGCCAGCGGCCACGCCACGACGTTGCAAGGCCTCCATAAGCGCATAACCATCCCGGTCGCCTGTCGCCTCCGCGATCAACCGGTCGATTTCATCGGCGCTTTCGGCTCTGGCCACCATTTGCTGCCATTCCGGACGCGCCAGCCGATCATCCTGCAACAGGTCGGTCAGCGCCCGCCATTGGACATCCGAGGCGATGCTGATGGCGATCCAGCGATCGTCGCCCGCGGTGGGATAGACCCCGCGCGGTGCACAGCCCTCCAGCCGATTGCCCTGCCGTTTCGTTTCCCGGCCGTTGAGTTGATAGTCCATGACGGAAACCGGCATGAGGGCCAGCATGGGCTCGGTCTGGGCCATATCGATCTTCTGCCCCTCGCCTGTGCGCCATTTGTGACGCAGGGCGGCCATGATGGCGAAGGCGGCATGGGTGGGGTTGGGCACATGGTCCGGGTAAAAGGTTCCTGTCCCGGTCGGCTCGCGATCCGGATAGCCCCCCAGACCGAGAAAGCTGGTGATGGCGGCGATGGTGATGCCATATCCAAGCATGGTGCGATCGGGGCCTTCATCCCCGTTCATCGACATGCCGATATAGATGAGATCGGGATTGATTTTCTGAAGCGCCTCATATCCGACCCCCAGCTTTTCCATGGTTCCGGGTCGGAAATTATTGGCGACCACATCCGCATCGGCGATGAGCTGATGCACCAGCTCCACGCCACGAGGATCTTTCATATTCACCGTCACCGAACGTTTGGAGCTGTTTCGGTCGGCAAAATATCCGCTGCGATTTATGCCCCTGATCCCGTCCTTATAGGGAGCCGCAAGACGCAAGCTGTCCAGCGACCTGCTGCTTTCGACCTTGATGACATCCGCGCCCAGATCGGCCAGCAATTTGGTCGTATAGGACCCCGCGCCGATCCAGCAAAAATCTATGATCCGGACACCGGAAAGCGGCAAATCGTTCATGCGGCGGTCTCCTTCCCATGGACGGACCCTGCAAAAGACGGAGCGGGACACTTCAGCTCCCATGGCGTAGCGCTGAATTTATAGGGCGCGCCGGGCACCCTGACGCTCGCCGTCGGCCCTTCGCCCGGCAACGGCACGAAGAAGCCGCGATACGTCAGCTGCGCGTTACGGAGCAGGTCGGAGGGCGTGGACATCGGGGCCACCGGAACGCGCCACTCCTTCCCCTTTGCGTACAGTTCTTCCTTCGTTTTCCCCACAGCATAAGGCAGGAACAACCGCTCGAAGATCGTCCGGGCTTCAGGCTTCGTATCGTCCCATTCGGGACTGCCGAATATCTCCGCTCCGGCCACCTTCTCACTTAGCAGCCAATCGGAGAAATTCCCCCACATGGCCGTTTCCCCGACACCGCCCGCGAGGAGATAGATTTCCCCGTCCTTGCACGGGAAGATGCCGCTGCCCACACGCGCGGGCGCGGCGCTGCGATTGCGTACCCGGCCCTCAAGCTGATAGGTCTGCGCCGCATTTTCGAGCGCCATGACGATGGATTCCTGGATCGATACGTCGATCAGCTCCCCAACGCCTGTACGCTCCGCGCGCATGACCGCCGCCAGCGCCCCGACCGCCGCGAACTGATCCGCCGCCAGCAAGCCCTGCTCGCCATAGGCAACAACCGGCGCCTCTCCCGGAAACCCGGCCATGGTGAGCAAACCGCCCATGGCCATCAGGGTGAGATCGTCCCCGACATATCCGGCATAGGGTCCATCCACGCCATAAGGCGTGATCCTGACACAGACGAGAGCGGGGTTGGCTGCCCGCAATTTTTCGAGATTCACGGCTGCCGCATCGGGATGGTCGGAAAGGAGGACCAGATGTGCATTCGCAGCCAGTTCCTCAAATCCGGCCAGCCCTGCCGCCGATCGGAGATTCACGACGACGCTGCCCTTGTTCGCCGCGAAATATGCGAAGGGCATGCTGCTGTCCGGACCCGGCCTGTCTCCCGCAAAGGGAGGCTTTGCGCGCATGGGGGAGCCTTCCGGCGGCTCCACCAGCGTCACGGCCGCGCCGAGATCGGCGAATAATTTCCCGGCATAGGCCCCGTACAGGCCCGACAATTCGAGAACCCGGATACCCTCCAGCGCCGCAGGCATCATCGTCAAAAATCCTTTGGCTGGCCGTCGCGCAGCAACTCACGCGCGATAAGCCAGCGATGGATTTCCGACGGTCCCTCGACGATACGCAGGACGCGCACTTCCCGCGACATATATTCGAGCGGCAATTCCTTGCTGACGCCCATGCCGCCGAACATCTGGATGGCGCGATCGATCACGCGCGTCGCCATTTCGGTCGCCTGCACCTTGACGATGGCCGCCCCACGGCGAATCTCGGTGCGCTTGGAATCTTCCTTCTCCTGATCCAGTTGCCAGGCGAGCCGGTAGGTCAGCAACTTCACCATCTCTATTTCCTGGAAGCTGTCGGCTATCCACCACTGGATCGTCTGACGATCGGCGAGCGGCGCACCGAATGTATGACGGGCCTTGGCTTGCTCGATCATCATGTCGAGCGCACGCTGGGCATATCCCAGACACCAGCAGGCACATTCCATCCGGCGGATGCCAAGACGGTTCTGCAACGGAGCGAAAGCCTGCCCGACCTCTCCCAGAACCTGGCCATCATCCAGTTCGACATCGTCGAAATTGACCGAATAGGCGTGGAAATTCCCGCCAATGACGGAAAATTCCTGCGGTATGGTGACGCCCGGCGTCCCCTTGTCGACAAGGAACGCGGTCATACCACCCCGAGCGCCTTTTTCCTTATCGGTCAGCGCGATGACGATCATGAAATCGGCGGTCCGCGCGTTGCTGATCCACATTTTCTCGCCATTGAGGACCCACTTGCTCCCCCGGCGATCCGCCTTGAGCCTTATGCCGGCCGCATCCGCGCCGGCGCCCGCCTCGGTCAGCGCCAGCGCCGATTTCTTTTCGCCGCGGGCATAGGGAAGAACATAGCGTTCAACCTGATCTCCCTTTGCGCATTCCGAGAGAAAATAGAGATTGGGGCTGTCGGGCGGCAAGATGAACGGGGTGATGGAATAATACATCTGCTGGGCCACCACGCATTTGATGAGCGCGCCCATATCGTGCCCGCCAAATCTTTCCGGCACATCGATCCCCCACAGGCCGAGCTCTTGCGATCTTTGCTTCAGCCTGGCCTCGACATCGGGTGGAATAAGGGCATCCCCACGCATACCGCGCTCCGCCTCACGTTCGATGACCATGGATTCGAGGGGAATCAATTCGTCGGCAACGAAGCGGGCCGTCAGCTCACCAATCATGCGAGCGTCGTCGGGAAGGCTAAAGTCCATATCTCTCCCAGCACATTATCTAAAGATGATCACTCCTTGATGACGAACCTGCCGCCGGGATCAATCGAAAACATTGAATTGACGGTTGAGCTTTTCTCACATATCGGATGGTCAAAGGATAATGCTCCCTGGTATCGCTTCGAGCCTCTGGAGCTGCACATCGTCCTGTTTGGGACAACGACCACAAAGCGGAATCTTATGTGAGCACAGCCAGATTGCCTCCCCTTACAGCATTGCGGGCCTTCGAAAGCGCCGGACGGGCGCTGAGCTTCACTCTCGCGGCCCAGGAACTGGCTGTGACACCTGGCGCCATAAGCCGGCAAATTCGTAGCCTGGAAGATTATCTCGGCCTGCAGCTCTTCATTAGATCGGGCCGGGAAGTAAAATTGACGGACGCCGGCACCCAGTATCTTGCCGACCTGACTCACGCCTTTGGGCAAATCCGGACAGCGACCGCGCAGCTGACAAATGTACCGGACAATGCCCCCTTGCGTGTTTCCACATCCATGACCTTCACGATGCGCTGGCTCATGCCGCGCATGATGTCCTTTCATTCCCTGTATGCGAACAGCAACTTGCAGTTGACGATGAATCTGGATCCCGTCGATTTCCAGCGTGACGATCTCGATGCCACCATCAAGCTGGGGTATGAAGATACGCCGCATTCTGTCTGCCGGAAACTGTTCCACGCGGATCTGGTCGCGGTTTGCAGCCCCCGGCTGATCGAAAAGGCCGGACCGTTCGACACTCTGGATGTTCTGGACTCTCTTACCCTCCTGCATTCGACAGCACGCAAGGATAATTGGAGTCTCTGGCTTTCTGCCGCGGGGAAACCCCATATTACCGGCGCGCGCAGGCTGGATTTCGAGAGTTCCAGCCTGGCTTACCAAGCCGCCATTGCCGGTGTCGGTATAGCAATTGCCCAGGTTCCTCTTGTAATGGAGGACCTGCGATCCGGCGTGCTTACGACTCCTTTCCCGATAACGGCGCCCGACAGCGCAAATTATAACCTCATCTGGCCCAATCGCTCGCCCCGCAATCCGCTCTTCTTTGCATTCCGGGATTGGATGTTGCAGGAGGCGCGCCAAACTGCGGACGAGGCGGAAGCCATCGTGCAGGAACTTCAGACACGCCGTCAGGAATCCGGCTTCGTCGCCTGTTGAGCCAGGCGCAATGTCAGGGCCGAAAACTCACTTGAGCCGCGTCACAGGCTAGCCGAATAGGCATACTAGCAAATATCGTCTTGCACGATTGAGACCGATTCAAGGAGAGATCATGACGCAGCCGCTTTTTGGTGTTCCCACGGGAATTCCATTCAATCCGGATTATCCGCTCTGGGCCGTGGGCGCGGTTGCCAAGCTCTGGGACGGAGACGGCTGGAAGGCGGAAAGCATGTCATGGAAGGAAGGCTGCTATATTCATGGTGGCCTGTCCGGTCCGGGGCAGATCCGTTATTATGGCAAGGATGTCGTCAGGTTCCTCGAAGGCATTTTCGTCAATAATTTCTCCCGCTTCAAGGTGGGAACCTGCAAGCATGCCATCGCATGCAATGAGGATGGCCTTATTACGGGACATGGCGTCCTGCAAAGGCTCGGGGAAGAGGAATTCCGCATCTTCGTCCATGGCTTGTGGACACCTTATCAGTTCAGCAAGACCAACCTCGATGTCCAGCAGGATATCCAGAACAACTATCTTTTCCAGATTGCAGGTCCCAAATCTGGCGCGGTGCTGTCTGCGGCGTGTGGCGAAGATATCGGAGACGTCGGATTTCTTCGCTTCAGGACCATAAGAATTGCCGGCAGGCAATGCGAGATCATGCGCATCGGCATGGCGGGTACGCTCGCTTATGAGTTGCACGGTCCTATTGAAGAAGGGCCGGAGATTTATGAGGCCGTGCTACAGGCAGGCCACTCTCATGACATCCGTCAGCTGGGCTGGAAAACCTATTATGTGAACCATGTGGAAGGCGGATTTCCGCAGCAAATATGGACGTTCCTTCCCGCCACCGCCGGGGATGGGGAATTTGCGAAGTTCGCCGCCACTGCTCCGACATACAGGGTCGGGCCCGCCAAGCCCCTGATCTGTGGCAGTGTCGATCTCGCGGATCTGAGGGCGCGCTTTCGCACCCCCACCGAATTGGGTTGGGAGCGGTCGGTCGTGTTCGATCATGACTTTATCGGCCGCGCCGCTCTGGAAGCGGAAAAGGCCAATCCCAGGCGAACAATCGTCACCCTGGAATGGGATAAGGAGGATGTGCTGGACGTTCACGCATCGCATTTCCGGCCGGGAGAAGAATATAAGCAGTTCGAGTATCCGGTAAATCCCCACTTCATGGGCGTGATCGGGCATGCGGACCATGTGCTGAAGGATGGACGGCAGGTCGGCATCGCGTCGGGTGTAGCCTACAGCTATTATTTCCGCAAAATGCTGTCTCATTGCACGATCGACATCGAACAGGCTCACATCGGCAACGAAGTCATTGTCCTGTGGGGCGATCATGGCGGTCCGCTGAAGGAAATACGGGCCAGGGTAGCGCGCTACCCCTATCTTGATGGAAACCGCAATCAGGATGTTTAGCCGGCGAGGACCGGCGTTCTGACGAGATAGTGAAACGGAGAGAATGAATGTTGCTTGATGGAAAAGTCGCTTTGGTTTCCGGCGCTGGACGCGGACTTGGGCGGGAACATGCGCTCGCCCTCGCAGGAGCCGGCGCAAAGGTTGTCGTCAATGATTTCGGGGGCTCCAATATCGGGGAAGGCGGCGATCAGGGACCAGCGGAAGCCGTAGTGGCGGAAATTGTCGCCGCAGGCGGCAAGGCCATCGCCAATACCAACAGCGTCGCCGATTGGGACGCCGCGACCGTCATGGTAAACGACGCCATCGCCGCCTTTGGCGACATCGACATCATCGTCAACAATGCGGGCATCAATCGCGTGGCGATGCTCGGCGAGCTTACCGAAAAGGACTGGGATCTGTCGGTCGATATCATCGCCAAAGGCACCATGGCGATCACCAATGCGGCAGTAGCGCACTGGAAGAAGACAGGCCCGCGCGCCGGTCGCGCAATCATCAACACCGCTTCGCCCGCCGCAATGCATCCAGCGCCGACGATCAGCGCCTATTGCGCGGCAAAGGCCGCCGTCGTCGCTCTCAGCCAATCGGCAGCCCTTGAACTTGCTCCGCTGGGCGTTCGGGTCAATGCCATCGCGCCGATGGCGCGCACGCGCATGCTGGAGGGGTCCCCTCCCGAAATCATGGACCTCATGAGTCCGCGGGAAGGCTTCGACCCGGCCCTGCCGGAGCATGTGTCGCAACTGGTGCTTTATCTTGCCAACCCTCTCTGCCGGTTTACCGGGCGTGTCTTCGGGGGCTGGGGCGATCAGATATTCCTGTTCAAGGAATGGGACGCCGCTTTCTCGGCAAGCAACGACAGCAGGAAATGGACGCCGGAAACCCTCGCCGCCGCCGTACAGGATTTCCCCGCAAGCGATAATCGCCGGATCCTTTTCCCCGGCGGGACCATGGCCGCGGACATGCCTCCGGCGGAATTGCTTCACGCGCTTGACGCCCTGGGCGCCCAGGAAGCGACAGCCAACTAAGATGACATATGTGGCGTCAACGACGCATCAAATCAAAAGGTCCACAAGATGAACATAGCTGCCGAACGTCGGATCGACACCTTGCCCCGCATCTCCATATTGCCATCGGAAGAGGAATATGCGCAGGCTCGCCAGCAAAGCTGGGTCGCCACCAGCGATCGCGGCTTTGAGGTGCTGACGCACGACAATGGCTGGGCGATCATGTCGAGCAAGGAGTTCGACATTGGTGGGGGCTTCGGCGCGATCCTTGATCTGGTCGGCGTCACCGAAGGTCCCTATCGCGAGGAATGGAACAAGCAGATCGTCTGCCATGACGATGAAAAGCGCGATCCGATGCGGGCGCCGTTCATGAAGCTGCTGCGCCCGCAATCGGTCGCCAAATTGCAGGGATTGGTGCGGGATTTGATCAACGGCATATTGGACGATATCGAAGATCCGTCCAATGTCGATTTCATGGAGCAAATCGGCAACCGCCTGCCTACGCAGCTCTATTGTTCGCTTGTTTCCGTTCCGCTGGAAATGGCTCCGGAGATTCTTCGGATCACCGAAGCGATCAATCCGCCCATCCTCACACTCGACCGTGACAGGATGCCGGCGTCGGAAGCGGCTTATTGGGAAGGCAAGGCGCTGCTCAAAGAGCATATCGAAGCGCGGCGCACCAATCTCGGCGATGATTTCACCTCCGAATTGCTGCGACTGGAGGATGAGGGGCTGATCGAGCCCGGCAACACGATAACCTTCGCCATGTCCCTCCTGATCGCCAGCATGGACAACACCATGCATCAATTGGGCCTGACCTTTGGAACCTTGCTGGAGGATCGGGCTCGCTGGGAACAGGTGCTGGCACGCCCGACCGCCGCCCCGCAGGCGGCCGAGGAGACCTTTCGCCTCTGTCCCCGTTTCAATGTCATCGCGCGACACACATCCAGACCCATTACCGTCGATGACTTCACTTTCCCGGAAAATAGCTGGATCTGGATTTCCACCCGCTCCGGCGGACGGGACGAGAGCAAGTTCGAAAATACCGATCGCTTCCAGCTCGGTCGCCCTGCCACCCGCGCGCTCCAGTTCGGCGCCGCGAATTACAGCTGCCTCGGCGCCACGCTCGCAAGGCTGGAAGTCAGCGAAACGATCCGCATCATCGCGGAACGGTTTCCCAATGTCCGCATGCTGGCCGATTGGAAACCAGCCGTCGGCCCGATGGTCAGCGAATGTGAAGAGCTGAAAATATCTCTGGTTTGAGACGGAGGGGGAGGCGCAACAGCCGCCTCCCCTACCCGGCCTGCTCAGAGCCAAGCGCGGCCAGCAGCGCCGTCAATTCCATCGCATGTTCGGATGTCTTGACCATGCGATCGGCAATCGTGGGATCGGAGTCGGCGAAGCGAGAGGGTCCCCACCACCCTTCCGGCGCCTGACGATCAAGGAACCATTGCGTCATCCGGTGCACCCAGGGCAACCAGCCGCCATCCGGCTCGGCCTGATGCATGACTCCGGCTGCCCAGCCGAATTTGCAGGCCTGTACGGACTCGACGTCCGTAAATTGCTCCTCCGCGCCCTCCATATTATAGCGCAGGAATGTCCGGGCGAGCGTCAATGCTTCCGGGCGCTGCCGCATATAGGCATAGGGCGCGAGGAACACCGCCGCCATGCCCGGCCCATAAAAGGCCTGCCGGGGCTTGTCGAACGGGACAATCGCGCTCCAGGCCAAATCCGCGGAAGGGTTCGTCCATATCTCCCTGCCCTTCCGTATCATATGAAAGGTCAGGCCGGTTTTCGCCTGCCCCGCCATCAGACCGGAAAGCCAGTCATAGACCTTGTCCGCCACATCGAGTTGACCCGTGACCAGCGCGGAAAGGCCCGTCTGCGCTGTCGAGAGGATATCCGCTATCCCTTCAGGGTGATTGCCCGCAGCCGACCGGACAGGCAAGCCGCCCAGAACCGGGTCCTGCTGGCCGCGAAGATAGGACATGGACCGAAGCGCGACATCAAATCGGCCTGCCATCCATGCACTGATGACGAATGTTCCCAACCAATAATTGGCATTTTGGGAGATATAGCCCTGCCCTTCCATGAAGCCGGGCGCATAGGAACCATCTTGCGATATGCGATTGCGGGCTGCCCAATCCACTACGACCCCCGCCGCCGAATATTCCCCGGCGACAGCGAGACACCAACCCAGTCTGCTCCAGCCCGTGCGTGCCTCGGCGTCCGCAGGCTTGCCGTTCGAATCGATATGGTCGAGCAACCAGTTGACCGCGCGTTCGCGCGCGGCGCGGGCCGCCTTTATCTCTGACGATGGCTGAAACATGATATCCTCCCTTTCCGATCTGCCCTGACGGACCGGTCAGACAATCGGCACGGCCTTGGGAATCTCCGCCCAGAAATCCGGGTCATGGCTCGGAAAAACGCGCGCTCCCTGATCCTGCATCTTCCTCAGCAGGTGGAGCGACCCCATGAACTGATCGGCATTATGGCAATGATCGGGCAATCTGAAATCCTCAAGGGAGCGCCGCATGCTGCAACAATCGCCCGTCAGCACGATCTCCGCATGATCGGTCCGCACCCGAGCGGACTGATGGCCGGGAGTATGGCCGGGCGTCGGAAAGACGATCACCGTTCCATCGCCGAACAGGTCATGCTCGCCATGGAGTTTCAGGAAAGGCTGGCCCGTATCAATCTCTTCCAAGGCATACAGCATTCCATCCGCTTCACCGCGAGCGAAATCGACTTCGGATTCCTGCGCGACAACCGTCGCATTCGGGAAATCGGCGTTGCCGCCTGCATGATCGGCATGGAGATGCGACGCGATGATCCAGCGAACGTCCGATGCATCGACACCGATCCCGCGCAACCTCGCTTCCATCGTGTCGCCAGCCTCAAGATCGATGAACCCTTCCAGAGGCGTCCCAACCGGCCGTTCGAAGCGGCTACCAAGGCCTGTGTCGAACAAGGCCAGCCCCTTGGGATGATCGATAAGGAATGCTGTCACAGGCGCCTTGATCTGCCCTTCCTCTCCATCCAGAAAGAAAGACAGCGGCATATGCACATGCCCCACCGTGAAACCGAATAGCCGCACACCGGTGTCGGATGTTCTCGGGGCTGTCGGAATTTCAATTGCACCCATCAGTCCTCGTCCCTTACCTTATGATTTTCTGCAAATTTCACCTTCCATTTCGTGAATGAGGAAAGCGTGCGGAATGGAAGGTCAGATATCCGATAACCGGTGTCAAATGAGATAGACGCGTTCTTTTTGCCTTAAGCTCAATCGAAGTACCCCTCCTTTGCCTTGCTGCATTGCCAGCGCCAGGATCGAAGTGAAATGCGTCACGCGGAAGTCTGCCGCATCGCCCTGTCCGACGCCTCCTTGATACGGTCAAATCTGTCGAATATCGGCTGAGACAATTGCGGGTGCGTGAAAAGATAAAGCTCGCCCGACATAATTCCCTCCAGCACGATCTCCCCGATCTCGCGCGGCGTCTTCCAAGGGATGCCTTCGGGAAAAATGTCGGAATCGGCGATATCCATATTGACCAGGCCGCTGTTCGCGCGCGCAGCCCCGCTACGATTGCGCATGCTGCTCGCAATTGCCGTTCGTGTAGGGCCAGGAAGAAGGACCCCGGCAGAAACTGGGCTCCCGGCTATCGCCAATTCCTGCGCGAGTACCTCCGTCAACGCCACGACGCCATATTTCGCGACCGTATAGGGTCCGAATTGCGGCCCCGGCAGCAGGCCGGACATGGAGGACGTATTGATTATGCTGCCGCCTTCCTTGTTCCGCTTCAACAAGGGCAGAAACGCGTGGACTCCATGGATCACGCCCCACAGATTGATGTCGAGCATCCATTTCCAGTCGGCCAGCGTCAAATCCGCGATATTGCCTACCGGTCCCACGCCGGCATTGTTACAAACGACATGAACGGCCCCAAAGCGGTCGATCACATGCTGGGCCAATTGTTCCACTTCTTCGCTATTGGAAACATCAACGCGATATCCCGCGACGCCCAGCTCATCGGCGGTCTCTGACAGGGCGCCACCGTCTATATCGGCGATGACGAGTTGCATGCCGGCTTCCAGCAGGATTTCCGCAATGCCTCGGCCCATGCCCCCGGCGGCTCCCGTGACGACCGCCACCTTTCCGCGCAGACTCTCTTTGGTACGAAGGGCCTCCATCCGTCCAGATCTCCTCTCTTGCCTGCCAATCCGGCCGCCCGGTTACGAAAGCTTTTCCGACTGCTGCTGATGGAACCGAAGGGGCAACGTCGCGATCGCCCCCGCGCTTTCGGCGATGGAAGCCTCAATGCCGCGCAGCCGCGCGATAATGGGTTGCGTGCCTTCCGGATGCGTCCAGATATAGAGGCGATTGGCGAGGATGCCCTCGACCGCGATCTCCCCGGCATCCTCGGCTTCCATCCAGGGTATCTGGACCCCCTCGAAACCTTCCGCCTTTTCCAGTTCGACATCCTTGAGCGCGCCGCCGGTATCCTGAGGGCGATTACGCGATCCAAGATGAATATTGGACCGGATCGGTCCGGGCAGAAAGACGCTGACCCCGATCCTGCCTCCCTCCTGTTCCAACTCGGCGCGCAAGGTCTCGCTGATCGCGACGACCCCGAATTTCGTGGTCGAATAAGCCCCGATACCCGGTCCGACGAACATCCCCGCAATAGACGATGTGTTGACGATATGCCCCCCTTCCGGATTGGCCTTCAGGATCGGCAATATAGCCTGAATACCGTGGATGACGCTCCAGAGATTGAGGTCGATAAGCCATTTCCAGTCGTCCCGGCTCATCGCCTCCAGACGCGCCATTGGCCCGGCTCCGGCATTGTTCACGAGAATATCGACCTTGCCGAACTCCGCCAGTGCGCGCTGTCCGACCATGACCATCGTTTCCGGGTCAGTCACATCCGCGGCGACAGCAAGGCCTCCGCTCAATGCCGCCACCTCATCGAGCGCTTCCTGATTGCGGCCAACCGCTACAATGCGGCATTTCCGTGCAGCGAGCCGCTTTGCTATGCCCAATCCAATACCGGAGGAAGCCCCGGTTATAATCGCGACTTTCCCCTCCAGATTATTCATGGAAATTCCTCTCCTGGCCGATGGTGGGTATTAATCCCACTGGGTGGCGCCTTTTCAGGGCCGTCACAATTTCATGACAAAAGGATTACCCACAACTGCACTGTGATTCAGGAATACGCTCTTGACTTCGAGATTGGCGCGGATCGCCTCCATGCCATTTTCGCGCCCGGTGCCGCTCTCCTTATATCCGCCGAAGGGCATCTGGCAGCTCAGCATACGATAGCTGTTCACCCAGACCGTCCCTGCTTCCAGCCTTTCGGACATACGGAAGGCCTTTCCGAAATCGCGCGTCCATATGCCGGCGGCCAACCCGAAATCGCAGTCATTGGCGATGCGCAGCGCGTCTTCCTCATCCTTGAACCGGATGACGGACAGGACCGGACCGAACACTTCCTCGCGCGCGATGCGCATATCATTGGTCACATCGGTGAAGATCGTGGGCTGAACGAACCAGCCAGGCCGGTCGATCCGCTCGCCTCCCAGCACGCATGTCGCACCGCCTTCCTTTGCGATCCGGATATAGTCCAGCACTTTCGAGAATTGCTGTTCCGTCGTCACAGGCCCGATCTGGGTTCCCTCGTCCAGCGGATTGCCGACCACCGCCTGCCGCGCGATCTTCAGCAGTTTCTCGACAAAGGCATCATGGATGGAATCCTGAACCAGCAGACGGGAACCGGCAAGGCAGCTCTGGCCCGATGCCGCAAAGATACCGGAAATCACGCCATTGGCGGCCATGTCCAGATCGGCATCATCGAAAACGATATTGGGCGATTTTCCGCCCAATTCCAGATCGCACCGAATGAGCCGGGCGGCCGCGATCTGATTGATCGCCTTGCCCGCCTGCGACCCGCCGGTGAAGCTGATCCGCGCAACCTTCGGATGATGCACGAGAGCATCGCCGACTTCCGCGCCATAGCCCGTCACCACATTGAACACACCGGCGGGGAAACCGGCAGCTTCGACGATGCGTGCAAACTCCAGCGCCGAAGCAGAACTAAATTCGGACGGTTTGTGTACCACCGTGCACCCGGCCGCCAAGGCGGGAGCGATCTTGCTCGCCGCCAGCAACAGGGGAGAATTCCAGGGCGTGATCGCTGCCACCACGCCCACGGGTTCAAGCCGGGTATAGGCGAAATATCCCGGCCGCCCGATCGGTGGGGCCGTTCCTTCCACCTTGTCGGCCAGGCCCGCGAAATAGTAATAGACTTCCGGCAGATAGCCCATCTGGGCCCGCATTTCCGCGAGAATCTTGCCATTGTCGCGCACTTCGATCTCAGCGAGATGCTGGGCTTCGCCTGCCAACAAATCCGCAAGGCGGCGCAGCAAGGCGCCGCGAGCCGAGGGCGAAAGCGCTCCCCATGGCCCGGACAAGGCGGCATGGGCGGCTTCCACAGCGGCATTGGCATCCGCCGCCTGCCCACGGGGAATGCGTGCCCATGCCTCTCCCGACCATGGCTGGAAGCTGTCGAGGGTTTCTTTCCCCGCCGCTTCGCAAAAGGCGCCATTGATGAACATACGATAATTTTCCATTATGGCCTTTTCCTTTTGCGCATCACCGAAGATTGAAACCCACCGCCCCAGCGGGGGCTCTCAGCCCTGGCCGACCAAGCGCTCTCCCTTCGAGAACCGCGCCATGCCTTCGCTGCCTGCCGTGGTCTGCGCGTTGATCTTGTTGATCTGTTCGTTCCCGAAATCGAACGCTTTTTTCCAATCGATTTCCACAGGGATAATATCGAGCGCCTTCTTGCTTACGGTAAGCGCAACCTTGTCGAACTGACCGATCCTGGCCGCCACTGCTTCAGCTTCGGCCAGCAATTGATCATGGGGCACCACCTTGTTCAACAGCCCCCAGCGCATGGCGGTTTCCCCGTCGATGCGATCCGTCGTGAACATCATCCACGCCGTATGCTTCCGGTTCAGCGAATATTGCGTCGAAGGACCGGCAAGGCCCGGATAGGTGGCGAACCCCATTTCGGGCATCCCCATCGAGGCCTTTTCCGAGGCGATCGCAAGGTCGCAAACATTGATGAGGGTTACGCCGCCGCCCAGCGCAATGCCATTCACCGCAGCGATGAAAATGGACGAATGCGCGCGAATGGCTTCGTTTACTGCCTGCCAGGACGTCGCCGGATCCGCCTCGATGCCCGCCTCACGGTCCGCGCTGGCCTCCTTGAGATCGAGCCCTGCGCAAAAGCTTGTATCCGTGCCAGTCAGCACGATCACGCCGTATTTTCCGTCCAGCCTGGCGAGCGCGTCGAGCATGGCCTTGCGGGCGGCGACATTCATGGCATTGCGCTTGTCGGGACGATTGATGCGCATGACCGCGTAATTTTCTTTTTCTTCGACAACTACAAGATTTTCGTCGCTCATATAAATCTCCATGGATCGAGAGTGGGCATTGGGCAGCCCTTCAGCTGGATTTCTGAATATTATCAGGTGGGAAGAGGTCCGGGCATGTATATCGCCTTGGTCTCCAGAAACGTCTCCAGTCCCTCCGGCCCGCCTTCCCGGCCAAGGCCGGACTGCTTGAAACCGCCGAAAGGAACATTGGGGGCTATCTGAAGGCCGTTCACGCTGATGTTGCCGGTCCGGACCCGGCGGGCGAGCCTTTCCCCGCGTTCGATATCGGCCGTGAAAACCGTCCCCGAAAGTCCATACAGGCTGTCATTGGCGATGGCGACCGCCTGCTCCTCATCCGTGTAACGAATGATCGACACCACGGGACCGAAAATTTCTTCCCGCGCGATGGTCATATCCGGCCGGACATCATCGAAAATCGTGGGCTCCACAAAATATCCCCGATTATATCCCGCATTGCCGCCTCCGCGCACGAGCCGGGCGCCTTCCTGACGCCCCTTGTCGATATAACCAAGCACGCGCTCATGCTGCCGGGCCATGGAAAGCGGGCCCATGCCGGTATCCGCTTCCCAGGGGTCTCCGACCTTCATGGCATCCGCCAGCGCGCGATAGGCGTCGACCACCTCATCGTGACGCTTTTCCGACACCAGCACCCGCGTCTGCGAAAAACAGATCTGGCCCGAAAACGGCATGGACACCGGCAACAGGCTCGGAAGAGCCGTCGAAAGGTCCGCATCGTCACAGATGATGGAAGCCGATTTGCCACCCAGTTCCAGACTGCACCGGGCCACCCGATCGGCACAGACGGCCGCAATATGGCGACCGGCGGCGGTCGACCCGGTAAAGCTCACCTTGTCGATGCGAGGATCGCGAACGAGCGCGTCGCCTGCCTCGCGCCCGGCGGGAACAATGTTCAGCACCCCGGCCGGAAGCCCCGCCTCCTCGGCGCATTCCGCCAAAACCAGGGCGTCGAACGGGGTCTCCGGGCTTGGCTTGACGACAAAGGTACACCCGGCGAGCAAACCGGCCGCCAGTTTCTGCGACAGGAGGATCAGCGGCGCATTCCAGGGCAGGATGAGCGCGCAAACACCCACCGGTTCACGCACGACCTTCGCATGCCCCTGCATGGTGGGGCGCAAATCCTCAAATACATAGCTTGCGGCAAGGTCTGCATAATAGGAATAATAATGGGGGACGAGACCGGTAAACATATTGGTGAAACCAGCCGGTGCGCCGACCTGCGCGGTCCACAACCTTGCGAACAGGTCATGGCGAGCGCTGACCGCCTCGCCGATGCGCCGGATGATCGCGGCGCGTTCGGCCGGGGACATTCGGGGCCATGGTCCCTGCTCAAAGGCCCTGCGGGCCGCCGCAACGGCCTCGGCCATATCCTCCCTGTCGCCGCCCGGAACGGTCGTCATCAGTCGTTCGGTGAGAGGAGAAATCAGCTCAAG